>Ga0082212_10006098_pt1 | contig 16269 bp, 14 predicted proteins | sample TergutNt197P3_FD_71548 | JGI IMG/M metagenome (GOLD analysis project Ga0082212, IMG submission 71548) | Neocapritermes taracua P3 segment gut microbial communities from Petit-Saut dam, French Guiana - Nt197 P3 | ecosystem: Host-associated > Arthropoda: Insects > Digestive system > Gut ... | reverse complement strand
TATCCGCGGAAATTGGGTCCTGACCATATCCTGCGGCCAGCGCTCGAGCGCCTCGGACATGATCGTGTGGTTCGTGTACGCGACCATGTTCCGAACAATGTGCTCCGCCTGTCCCCACGGCATTCCCTCGTCGTCAATCAGGATACGCATCAGTTCCGGGATTGCCAGCCCCGGATGCGTATCGTTGATGTGTACCGTCGCCTTTTGGTGCAGCTGACTTAAATCGCCGCCATGCTCCCGCTTGTACTCGGCGATCATATATTGAAGCGTCGCCGACGTGAAGAAATAGTGCTGGTTGAGCCGCAGTTGCTTGCCCTCGAAATGGTCGTCCTCCGGGTACAGCACCTTGCACAGCACCTCGGCAAACGCCCGGCCCTCGAGCGCCTTCGCGTAGTTGCCCTCACCGAACGACGTGAGGTCAAGCGTCTGCGGCGATTGCGCGCTCCACATGCGCAGCACGTTCACCATATCCGTACCAAAGCCCGCAACCGGCATGTCATAGGGCACCGCGATGACGCTCGTGTAGTCTTTTAGCCGGACAGTCAGTTCTCCGCCGGACCAGTCCTCCTCCAACCGCCCGCCGAAGCGAACTTCGACGCTGTCCTCCGGCGCGGGAACTTCCCAGGCGTTTCCGTTTTCGAGCCAGCTGTCCGGCAGTTCAACCTGATGACCGTCAACGATTCGCTGCCTGAACAGCCCGTACTCGTACCGGATCGTGCAACCCATCGCAGGGAGGTTTAGCGTTGAGAGCGAGTCCAGAAAACATGCCGCAAGCCGCCCCAGACCGCCATTGCCCAATCCGGGCTCCGGTTCTTCCTGCATGATGTCGGATGGCGATACGCCAAGCTCGTCAAGCGCGGAGATATATTCCTTGGTGGCGCAGAGGCTCTGCATGTTGGAAGCCAGCGACCTGCCCATTAAGAATTCGACCGACAGATAATATAACCTCCGGCCGCCCGCCGCGCGCACCGCTTTGCGCGATTCGACCAAACGTCCCATGATTTGATCGCGTACCGTTGACGCGACCGCTTTATACACCTGCTGCGGCGTCGCCTCGGAGAGCGAACAGCCGTTGTGCCGATGCAGCTTGCCGATTATATTTTGCATGATCTCTTCTTTGGATCGTATTGATTGCTGGCGCGTCATAGCTCCCCATTCCCCCATGTTGTGTAAGTTGAATATGCAGTATACCAGAAATGGAAAGGGTGTGCAAATAAAAAGGACGGGGCGTTTTCGGCATGATAAAGTTGGGATCTTGGCGGAAAGGGTATGCGCACTTGCCAGCAATCATGCCGTATGATAGTATAATCGTCGAGAATGTTAGCGTACACCTGTAGTCTGTTTCTCCTGCGTATCTTTGGAAACCCAATGAAAGGCGGTTGGTTCGATGCGGAAGATCAGAATCGGCATCATCGGAGTTGGCAATATTGGTACGGTGCATTTGAAGCACATCGTAAGCGGCGGGGCGGGCGAGTGGGAGCTGACGGCCGCCGCAGACCGGAATGCGGGGCAACGGAAAATGATCGGCGATCTCGCGGGCAATACCGTAAAAATTTTTAAAGAAGGAAACGATTTAATCGATTCGGGGCTGTGCGAAGCGGTGATCGTTTCCGTACCGCATTATCAGCATCCGGAACTGTCGATGCGGGCGTTTCGGATGGGACTGCATGTGATGTGCGAGAAACCCGCGGGCGTTTACACGAAAATTGTTCGCGAGATGAACGCGGAAGCGGTGAAACATGACGTCATTTTTGCGATGATGTTCAACCAGCGGACCAATTGTGTGTACCGCAAGATGCGCGAACTCGTGCAATCCGGGGCGCTTGGCGGGATACGCCGCGTCAATTGGATCATCACCGATTGGTTTCGAACAAAATTCTATTATGATTCCGGCGCGTGGCGGGCAACCTGGGCAGGCGAGGGCGGCGGCGTGTTGCTGAACCAATGTCCGCATAACCTGGATCTTCTCCAATGGATTTGCGGCATGCCCTCCCGCGTACGCGCGTTCTGTCACGAGGGGAAATGGCACGATATAGAGGTTGAGGACGATGTGACGGCGTACCTGGAATACCCAAACGGCGCGACCGGCGTGTTCATCACGACGACCGGCGACGCTCCGGGGACAAACCGTTTCGAGGTAACGCTCGACGGCGGCAAGCTCGTATGTGAAGGCGGCAAACTGACGCTATATCAAAACAAAAGGATGGTCAGCGACCATCTGCTCGAAGCGAAGGACGGCTACTCGACGCCCGAATGCGAGGAAATCACAGTTCAAACCGACGGGGAAAACGCTCAGCACTCGGGCGTGCTCCGCGCGTTTGCCGGAGCGATTCTGCGCGGGGAACCGCTCGTCGCAAACGGCGAGGAGGGCATCTTTGGCCTTACGCTATCCAACGCGATGCACCTGTCGTCGTGGTTGGACAGGACGGTCGAACTCCCGTTCGACGAAACGTTGTTCCTGACCGAGCTGGACCGCCGCCGCAAAACCTCACGGATAAAAACCGGTGAAAGCGTCTATTCGAATACGGAGGGATCGTATGGAAGCTAACCATTCCGACGGCATGAACTACGCCCCGAAAGGGAAACCAAAGCCGGTCGTATCTCCGGGCGAGTTCGCTATTGCGGCGGTCGCGCTGGATCACGGCCACATATACGGCATGTGCAACGGCTTGACCGAAGCGGGCGCGACGCTCAAATGGGTCTATGACGCGGACCCCGACAAAGTCAGGCGGTTTTTGGAAGCGTTCCCGAACGCAAAGGCTGCCGCCAGCGAGGAAGAAGTGTTATCCGATCCCGAAGTAAAGCTTGTCGCGTCCGCGGCGGTGACAAACCTCCGCTATGCGCTTGGTCTTCGCGTGATGTCGTCCGGAAAGGACTACTTCACCGACAAAGCCCCGCTGACGACGCTGGCGCAGCTTGATCAGGCCAAAAAAGTCGCTCGGGAAACCGGCATGAAGTATATGGTTTACTATTCCGAACGGCTGCATGTCGAGAGCGCGATTTTCGCCGGACAACTGATCGACCAGGGCGCGATCGGACGGGTAATCCAGACCATCGGCCTCGGCCCGCACCGCCTCGGCGCGGAGGGACGCCCGGCATGGTTCTTCAGCAAAGAAGCGTACGGCGGCATCCTTTGCGACATAGGAAGCCATCAGGTCGAGCAGTTCCTGTACTTTACCGGCGCCACGGACGCTACGGTCAGCCGCAGCCATATCGCGAACCACCATCATCCCGAATATCCCGAACTGGATGATTTCGGCGACTGCCTGCTGATCGGCAACAACGGTACGACCGGCTATTTTCGCGTCGATTGGTTTACACCGGACGGCCTCTCCACATGGGGCGACGGGCGCACGGTAATCCTCGGTACCGAAGGATACATCGAACTGCGAAAATACGTCAACGTAGCCACCGAAAAGACCGGCGACCACGTGTTCCTCGTCAACAAAGACGGCGAGCGGCACATCGGCGTTCACGGCGAGGTGGGCTGTCCGTTCTTCGGCCAGCTGATCCTTGACTGTATCCGTCGGACGGAACACGCGATGACCCAGGAACACGCGTTCAAGGCCGCCGAGCTTTGCGTCCGCGCGCAAATGGAAGCCGTCACGGTAACGGACGGCGTCGGGTTTGGCCGAAATCCCATTTTACCGTGAACGCCGCGAACGCTCGCGCCGCGATAAACATTTTCGTATGCATTAAGCAGGTACCCGCGACGAACCGGGTGCAGATAGACGCAGTGACCGGCGTACTGAAGCGCGAGGGCGCAAAAAGCAAAATGAACCCCTTTGACCTGTACGCGATCGAGACGGCGTTGCGATTGCGCGAATCCGGCGGCGGCCGCGTCGCAGCCGGCACGATGGGGCCGCCGCAGGCCGAAGCCGTTGTCCGTGAAGCGCTGATGATGGGCGCGGATGAGGGTTGTCTGTTCTCCGACAAACGGCTTTCCGGCGCCGACGTGCTCGCCACAAGCTATACGCTCGCTCAGGCGATACGGGCCGTGGGCGATTTTGACTTAATCCTCTGCGGAAAGCAGACGACCGACGGCGATACGGCACAGGTCGGCCCTGCGATCGCCGAGCATCTGTCGATCCCGCACGCGGCGTGGGTAACCGGCATAGAGCGCGTTGACGACGGCGTTTACGCGTGCCAACAGCTGCAGAGCGCCGTTGAAACCGTGTTCATGCCGTTTCCGTGCCTGATCACCGTCGAACAGGGTATATACACCCCGCGCTTGCCCTCGCTCAAAGCATGGGCGGAAGCGGAAATACAGCCCATTCAGACGTTCACGCTGGACGATTTTCCCGACACAAACGAGCTCCACTACGGCCTTTCCGGCAGCCCCACGCAGGTTGAACGGATTTTTCCGCCGGCTTGCGCTTCGGAACGGGAAATCTGGCGAGGCGACGACAGCGCCGGAAGGCTGCACGAGCATCTGAAAAGACTCAAATATATATAGACACTCCGGAATCGAGGAGGACGAATGGAGCAGATAGCCGTACTGGAAAGGAAATGTACCGGCTGCGGGGCTTGCGTGGTCGGTTGCCCTTTCGAGGCGATCGAAATGGTCATGCAAAAAGCACGGCTTAACGCCGCGTGCAGGGCTTGCGGGATTTGCGTGAAGGCGTGCCCCGAAAAGGCGATTGTTCGGCTGGAAGCAAAAGCGAAAAGCGTTGACAAGTCAAAATGGCGGGGCATCCTTGTGTTTGCGGAACAGGCATTCGGCACGCTGCACCCGGTCGTACCGGAGTTGATCGGCAAGGCGAGGCAGCTCGCGGAGAAATCGGGTGAACCCGTATATGCCGTGCTGATCGGCGCCGATTTGAAAACCGCGGCCGATTCGCTGCGGCACTACGGCGTCGACGAAGTGTATTGTTATGACGATCCCGCGCTTTCTTTTTTTCGCGCGGACGTGTTTACGGATTGTTTTCAAGACTGCATCCGGCAGGCAACGCCGTCCGCCGTGCTTGTCGGGGCGACCGCGCTGGGCCGTTCGCTGGCGCCGCGTGTCGCCACGCGTTTCCGCACCGGATTGACCGCGGACTGTACGGCGATTGAGCTCCGGGAAGATTCGAACCTCGTACAGATTCGCCCGGCTTTCGGCGGCGACATCATGGCGCAGATCGTTACGCCGGAAACCAGGCCGCAGTTTGCAACCGTCCGTTACAAGGTGATGGACGCCGCAGGGCGGAACAACGCGCCCGGCGGAAAACTGATCAGCCGGAGCGTTCCGCGCGCCGCCCTCGCATCGCCCGTGCGGCTGATATCGACAAATCCTGTTCCGCCCGTTTCAAGCATATCGGACGCCGAGATAATCGTCGCCGCCGGGCGCGGGGTGCGCGCGGAGGCGGATCTTGGGGCGCTGCGCGAACTGGCGGGTCTGCTCGGCGGCGAGTTCGCCGTAACGCGCCCGCTCGTCGAGCGCGGCTGGGAATCAAACGCCCGCCAGATAGGCCTGTCCGGCCGCACCGTCCGCCCAAAACTGCTGATCGCCGCGGGAATCAGCGGCGCGATACAGTTCACCGCCAGTATGTCCGGCGCGGAACATATCATCGCCGTCAACACCGATGACACGGCGCCGATATTTGGCGTCGCGCATGTCGGAATCATCGGTGATCTGTATCAAATCATTCCGGATCTGCTACGCCTGTGTTCAAGGTCTATCGCGTGAAACCGCTTGTTTCAGCCGCATAACAAAACAAAACGGCGGAAAGTTTTCTTTCCGCCGCCCAGGGGCCGATCCCAAAGCCCTGTTTCCCACTCGGGCAGCGCGTTCACCAAGAGGACTTGGCGGCTTCATTAACGCGGGCCTGGTGGTCGGGATCAACTTTCGACGAGCCGTGGGTTTTGCTGTTGAGGAAGTGGATACAGAATTGCCCGTCGAAATTGTTACCGGAGATACTTGATTCGCCGTGGGGCATGCCGTTCATCGAGGCGGCAAGCACGCGACCGTTATAGCGCAGGAGAACGGCTCTGCGATTCCAGCTCCAACTCCCGCCATACATTTGCAGCATTTTCGCCGTATCGTCCCGGGTAGCCGGCTCGGCGTCCAGATGGCTCGATCCGTAAAGGTGATGAGCCCGGAATTTAATGCCGGTACGGACATCCTTTATCTCAAAGAACGCGCCCGCCGGGATAACCGACCTGCCGCCCTGAGTCCAGTCCAACTTCTCCACGGACGAGGAAGCCGACGCGCCGGATGACGACGACGCGGTCGCGGAACCCTTGTTGCCAGACCCGTTGCTTGAGCCAAAGAGCGTCTTTATCGTCGTGTTTCCCGCAATGCCGTCCGCCGAAAGGCCCTTGGACTGTTGGTATTTTTTGACCGCTCTTTCGGTCCCTTCGCCAAAGACGCCGTCCACCGAACCGCTGTAGCAACCGACGAGTTTCAGCGCCTGCTGCAGCTTCGTAACGTCCGAACCCCGGTCGCCGACGCGCGTCGCGTTTGGAACGCCGATATCCGAAATTCGGGCCGGCAACGCTTCTTTGCCGGAGGCGCTCGACGAACCTCCGCCGGCGCCTGCCGACGCCGTGCCGCCCCCGGGTTTTTTGCTCGAGACGAATTTTTTCGCCACATATCCGGAAACGACATCGTTATACTTTACATAATACCAGTCGCCCTGTTCTTTGAGGATGACCAGCTTTTCCCCGTTCTTCGCGCACCGGAGCGCCGTGGCGCTCGAGGACGGAGACTTCCGAACATACAGGCCGGTCGACGCCACATATCCGACCTTCTCCGCCGCGGCAAACGGAGCATTGACCAGGACCAGCATACCTGCGGCTAGAATGAAAGCAACAACCTTGCGTATCATCGTCTATACTCCTGCGTTATTATACAGACAATATATTACAAATATGTTTCTTTGTCAACCCATTTTTGTAAAATTTTATCCGCATTTTCGTCCGGGCAGCAAACTTTACCAATTTGCTGCACAATTTGCGACCGTTTGGAATCGCTGCAGTATATAAACGGTTTACCTCCGCACTTTGTTCAATGCGCGGACAGAAAAAATATCCGGGCAACCAAATTCGCTGTGCCGCCGACCGGACAAGGAATAAAAAGGACGCCCCCGCGACGTCCGGAAAAACGTTGAATTATAGGCGATCCGCTATTGAACCACCCGGAAATCCGCGAAGGGCCACGCGACGATGCGCACCTTGCCGCGGACATAAGCTTTGGCAATCTGGCCGACACTGGGGTTTCGGCTGTCGTTTGAGTTGTTTCGGTTGTCGCCCATCACAAAATAGTGGCCGTCCTGGACAACCGTCTCCGCAAAATCGCTGAACATCGGCGTGTTGATGTACGCCTCCTCGACGGGCTCGCCGTTTATGTACAGCAGCCCGCCCGCGACGGCGACCGTATCGCCGGGCAGGCCGACCACGCGCTTGACAAAGTTCGTGCTCCCCCGTCCGGGATATCGGCAGATCACCACGTCAAACCGCGACGGCTCGCCAAACAGGTACTGGTACTTGGTTACGAGCATATATTCCTTGTCGTGGAGCGTCGTCTGCATAGAGTTCCCGTCGACCCTCACCGGTTCAAAGATAAAAGTGCGTATGACCAGCGCCGCGGCTACCGCGACGACAACGACCATCACCCATTCAAATATCTCACGGCCCACCGATTTTTTGCCTTTCTCTTTTTCCGCCGCCTCGACGGATGCGGAGCGGACCTCCGTTCCCTCTGTCGCTTCGTTCAGCTCAGACATTTGCCTCTCCTTTCACATCCGCCTCGTCGCCGCGAAGAACAAGGCGCTTTTTTCGCCTAAGAAACGTTTCGCGGTCCATCATCACGATCCGTTCGCAGCCCCGGCATCGAATTTTAATATCTGCTCCCGTCCGGATCACGCGCCATACGTCGCTCCCGCAAGGATGTGTTTTTCGCATCTGCACTACATCCCCGAGCCGCACATCCTCCATGCCGATCACCTCCGGATCGTTCAGAAGTATACCACAAGTTGTTATGGAACTCAACTGTGACCTGCCCGAAAACAAGCCGGCAGGCCTGTCCGCCAATTCATAAACGGATCTGCCGGATGCCGTCCCATGCAATCGCTACGCAAACCTTTTCCAGATTCGCTGAAGCGCTTGTTCCAGTTCGCCTCTCGGCATGGCCAGGTTCATGCGCAGGAAACCTTCGCCGCCGATTCCGAACTGAGCGCCGTCCATCACATATACGCCCGCTTCCTCACGAATGATCCGCTGCAATTCGCCCGGCGGCATGCGCAGTGCGTTCCAATCCGTCCAGGCGAGATAGGTAGCCTGCGCATCGGTGAGGCGGACAGTCGGAAGGCGTGCGCCGAAACAATCCTTGAGCAGCGCAAAGTTGTCCCGAATGTACGCCCTGACCGCATCGAGCCATTCGTCGCCTTGCGTGTAAGCGGCGATGAGCGCGCGGGAGCCAAAGAAAGACGGGTGTTCATACCCGTCGGCGATCTGCTCGTTTCTGTATCTGTCCCGAAGCGCGGTTCCGGGTATGATGGTGTTCGACAGTTGAAGACCCGCCAGGTTAAACGTCTTGCTCGGCGCGGTCAGGATGGCGCAGCGGTCCGACACATCGCCGGCCACCCCACAAAACATCGTATGCCGACCCGCAAGGATGAGGTCTGAATGAATCTCGTCGGATACGACGATCACGCCGTTGCGCGCGCAAATTTCGGCAACTTTCGAGAGTTCCTCCGGAGTCCATACCCGTCCCGTCGGGTTGTGCGGGCTGCACAGAAGCATCATTTTCGCGCGTGGATCGCGCGCTTTCCTTTCCAGATCGTCGAAATCCATTCGGTATATCCCCGCTTCGTCCCTCTGCAGCGGATTGTAAACCGGCTCCCGTCCGTTCCGTTCGGTCAAATGAATAAATGGCGGATAGAGCGGAGGCTGTAACAACACACGGTCGCCCGGCGCCGTAAAACCGCGAATACACGCCGCTATGGACGGGGTGACGCCATTCTGCGGCATGATCCATTCCCTGTCCGCGTGGAAATGATGCCTGCGCCGCATCCAACCTTGAACGGCCTCGAAATACGCGTCCGTCGCGTCCGTGTATCCATACACGCTCTCCCGCGCCGCCAGCAGCAGGGCGTCCCGCACACACGGCGCGGAATAAAAATCCATGTCGGCAATCCACATGGGAATCGCCCCTTTGGATTGTTCCCATTTGGTGCTGCCTGTGCCGGCCCTGTCCGGCTGTTCATGGAAGTGAAAATGCTCGGGCATTGACGAATCCTCCTACTCGTCGTCCGCATTCGGACGTATGAAATACAAAATCGGTACGACCGCTCCATCAAAAGGTTGCGCAAGATATCCATCCGCACCATCGTTATATCACAGGACAGCATCCGATGTCCATACGCGCACACCGTTCCGCCGGAATGGGCGGCATAAAAGGAGGCGATTGCATGCGGAAGATTTGCGGAGTAATGATCGTTATTTTTTGTCTGATCCTGCCGTTCGGAACCGGCTTTGGAGAGTACGGCATTTTTTATGACGATGCCGAAGCGTATGTGCGAGCGCTAGAGGAAGCGATGGACGCGCGGTATGAAGGTCGCGAAGCTTGGCCTCAGGGCTTCGATACCATGCTTACCCTTGTAAAACACTGCTCCGGTATTGACATGGCCTGCACCCCCACCCTCGCGTGGGCCCCCGAATGGGCCCGGAGGATGGAAGAAAATATACTCGCCGGCAAGGCGGACCAACCGCAGAATATAGTCGATTTTTTACACGAGCTAAGATTGCTCATGAAACCAGCCGATCCCCTCGACCGGTTCGGCCGTTCATGGCCGTATGAGGCGCAGGCGCTGATCACAGCGGCGTATGTGTATTCGGGCAACACCGAAAGCTCCGATTACGCCGGTCTGCCTACGGACGGCGATCTGCCGCAGGAGGAAGCGATTGCCATCGCGCGCGAAACGATTCAAAAGCAATTCGCGCTCCCCGACGAGGATATCGATCAATTGCCGGTCTATACGCAGTTTTGCGTAGGCCAATGGTTTGATACGGTTTTTTGGTCGGTTACCATCGGGTTGAACGAGTACGGGTATGAGCTGTACTATGTATACATCGCGTCGCCGACCGGCGAGGTTCTGGTATCCGCGCGAAATGATGGAAATGGTTAATACGCCAAACGCAAACCGGGCATTGAGGGAGCGGGCTTTCGCTCCTTCAACGCCCGGCGCCGTCACAGTCCCCGTTATGCCCGCTTGACCACCGGCAGGTAGATCTCGCACACATTCCCCGTGTCGCCTGCGCACCGCTCGTCGTACAGTTCAAAATCCGTGCAGCCGTCGGCATACTCATAGCCGGAAGCGGGGAACCACTCGCTGAAAATATAGCTCCATACGCTTTGGATAACCGTCGTGAAATTTTCTTTGTCCGTCGGCGGCGTTGAGAACACGGCGTACGTCGCCGCGGGAATGGTTCGAACGTCGTAGGTTTCCGGAACAATCGCGTCCGGAGCGGCCTCGACGCCGATCATGTAGGTCATTTCCCCGTCGCCGTCTCCCATAAAGCACGCGCCGTACTCCGCGTGCGCCTTCAGGAAAGGCTCCCGGTGCAGTCTCTGACAACGGCCATCCTGCATATACGCTTGCCAAAATTCCGGGATGGCGCGCTGATTTTCACCGTTATCGGTGCGCGTTTCGATCGAATAGCCGCAGACTCTGATGTCCGGTCGCGAGATAAATTCTGGTTCCATGATAACGCCTCCTGTTTGATACTGATTGATCATCGAAAGAGCCGGGGGGGCGGGCTTGGCGCACCGCGAACGGGTGCGGTATGTTTCGGGAGAGCAGCCAAACATCCTGCGAAACGCGCGGCTAAACCCGGAATGCGTTTCAAACCCATAATCCAACGCGATGTCGATGATTCTTCGCCCGTTGCTCAACTCGGCCGCGGCGTGCAACAGGCGTCTTTGCCGAATATAGCTCATCACCGTATGCCCGGTGGCCCAGCGGAATACCCGGCTGAAGTGGTACGGGGAAAACCCCGCGCGGGCCGCGAGCGTCGCAAGCTCGATCGGCTGTGTCAGTCGATCCTCGATATACCATAGGATATCCATGAACATCTCTTCATACACCATGCTGCCCTCCCCGCCCGCCGTTTTATTGTAGCATATCCGCGAATGCCCGCTGTTCCAAATTTGCGGAGTTGGCGTAAAATGGTATAATAAACCATACGCAACGAATGGGGAGGTTCTGCATGCGACCGATACACATAACGCCCAATTATATCAGCACCACGCCTTCTTGCCTGATCGAGGTCGGCGGCACGCGCGTTCTGTGCGCCGCGTCGGCGGAGGAAGGGACGCCGCCGTTCCTGAAGGGCTCGGGCCGCGGATGGCTTACGGCGGAGTACGCGATGCTGCCCGCGTCCACGCACCCGCGCAAGCGGCGGGACGGCGCGCAAAAGGACGGGCGCGGCGTCGAAATTTCACGCCTGATCGGCCGGGCGCTCCGGCAGGCAATTGATCCCTTTCGGCTTGGCGAGCGGACGATTACGATTGACTGCGATGTGATCGAGGCCGACGGCGGAACGCGCTGCGCGGCGATCACCGGCGGGTTCGTGGCGCTGACGCTTGCGGTGGACCGTATGATCCGCGAGAAGAAGCTTTTTGACTCGCCCGTCACGCGGCAGGTGGCTGCGCTCAGCGCCGGCATCGTGGACGGCGAGCCGGTGACGGACCTTTCGTACCGGCAGGACAGCCGCGCGGACGTGGACATGAACATTGTCATGGACGAGTTGGGGAATTACATCGAAATCCAAGGCGCCGGGGAACGCGCCGTGTTCAGCGGGGAAACGCTTCATCGGCTGCTGAATTTAGCGGGCGAGGGGATCCGCGCGCTGCTGGCGGCCCAGCGCGAGGCGGTCGGCGCCGCCGCGCGGTGGCTGCCGCCCAGGCTTCCCCGGTTGATCGTCGCGTCCGGAAACGAACACAAGGCGCGCGAACTGAAAGTGCTGTTGGCGGCGCATTATGAGGTGCTGTCTCTCCGCGAGGCGGGCCTCTCTGTCGATATCGAGGAAACCGGAAGCACATTCGCCGAGAACGCCAGGCTTAAGGCGGAAGCCGTGATGCGGTTGGCGCGTTGCGCGGCGCTCGCGGACGATTCCGGGCTTTCCGTGGACGCGCTCGGAGGCGCGCCGGGCGTATACTCCGCCAGATACGCCGGCACTCACGGCGACGACGCGGCCAACAACCGGTTGCTGCTGCAAAATATGCGCGATGCCCGCGACCGTGCCGCGCGCTTTGTCTCGGCGCTGGCGCTTGCCGCGCCGGGGGAGGAAACCCGCTCCGTACAGGGCGAGGTATCCGGGACCATCACGGACGCGCCCCGCGGGGAAGGCGGGTTCGGATATGACCCACTGTTTGAATATGAGCGCGGACGGACCTTTGCGGAAATGCCGGATCGGGAAAAAAACGAGGTCAGCCACCGGGCGAACGCCGTCCGCGCCCTGCTGAGGATGCTTGAGGCGGGAACGTGCTGATCGCCTGCGCGGGCGACGCCCACCGCTCCGAGCGGGATATGGAAGCGATGCTGCGCGCGCTGCCGGCCGTAGACGCGCTATGCTTCCTTGGCGATGTCGACGCGGACGCGCAGTACCTGCGGCGCGGTTTGCGCACGCGGCAGCCGAACGCCGCTTTTTACGCGGTATCCGGAAACTGCGACTTGTTTCCAAAGCTGCCGGCATCGCTGACGATCCGCGTTCCGACGACCCGGGCTTTCGTCACGCACGGGCATTTGTTTCGCGTGAAGCAAGGCCTGACGCTGCTTGCGGAAAGCGCGCGCGAAATGGATTGTCGGCTCGTTTTGTTCGGTCATACGCACATCGTATGCGACCGATGGGTTTCCGGCGCTCGGCTGGTCAACCCGGGCGCGCTGCGCGACGGCCGGTACGCGTTGATCCGGTGCGAGGCGGGGACGGCGTTGGAGATGGAGGTAATGCTGCGGAATACCGGGTGAGCAGGATCCCGTACAGAGCGGTTTTGCGCGCGCAATCTCCTGTGACTGCGCACTGAGGAACAGTATTTGCATGGAAATTCAACATAATAATGGTATTGAACTGCCAGATAAATCAGTGTACAATGTATATTCACCACGCGACACTGTAAAGAGCGGTCCGTGCCCTTGGGCTATACGGGTCGTTTCAAATCAAAAAGGAGGATTCCACATGAAGAAGCTCATCACCCTATCTCTCGCGCTGCTTATGGTTTGCGCGCTGTTTACGGCCGCGCCCGCGGACGCGCCGGATCCGTCCACCCTCGTCCCCGGCCCGAAACTCGGCGACATGCGCGTCCGCCAGGCGCTGCTGTACGCGCTGGACCGCGAGAATTTTATCCTCGCGCAATACGGCTCAACGGACATCGCCCGCGTCGGCCTCGCGCCGCTGTCCCCATCGTCCTGGGCGTTTCCGGATCTAAGCGAGCTGAACGCCTATGCGTTCGATCTCGACAAGGCCGCCGCGCTGCTCGACGAAGCCGGCTGGACGCTTGGCGAGGACGGATACCGCTACAACGAGGACGGCCTCAAGCTCACGCTGTCGTGGCTCGTGTACGAGGATTCCCCGTGGCCGACCACCCTGTCCGCCATGGCGTATGACACATGGGGCCAGATCGGCGTGGATCTGGTCATCGAAAAAATGGACTTCAACACCGTATCGATGATCGCGATGGACGCACCGCCCTTTGAGAAGGATTTCGATATCTACACGATGGGCTTCTCGCTTTCCGCGGAACCGGATCCGTCCGGCGCGCTGTTTGACTATGAAGCGTTTGTCGAGGGCGGCTTCAACGCGTCCGGTTACTACAACGAGTACGCGCAGCAACTGATCAAAGACGGCAAGAGCACGTTTGACATCGAAGAGCGCGCGGCCATCTACAAGGAATGGGCGAAGTTGATGAACGAAGTCGTCGCGACGTCAATCGTCGCGTATCGTTCGGAAATTTGGGGCGTCAACGAGCGCGTCTCGGGCATGGACATCGACACATACGCAAACTTCGTCGAAAACATCCGCGACGGCGAAGTCACGCTCGAAGGCGATCAGATCCTCAAATTCGGCGAGACGAGCTTTAAAGGCCTGTTCAACCCGATCTATTCCGACACCGTATACGACGCGTACATCGTCGACCTCGTCTTTGAGGGCATGGTGAAGGTCAACCGCCAGGCCGAATATGTGCCGCACCTGGCGGAATGGGAGCTTTCCAACGAGAACCGCACCTACACCTGCACGCTGGCGGACGGCATCGCGTTCTCCGACGGCGTGCCGCTGACGACCGAGGATGTTTACTTCACCTATATGACAATCGCCGATCCGGACTATACCGGCCCGCGCCTATACTACGTATCGGATCTGGAAGGCTATGCCGAATACACCGCGGGCGAAGCGGATACGATCTCCGGCATCGAGATCATCGATGAGAAGACAATCGCGTTCACCTTCGCCGAAGCTTCGCCGGCCAACATCTCCAACCTGGTCGCGCCGATCATGCCCAAGCACGTCTATGACGTCGGCTCGATGGAAGGCCTGCTCGCGCTCAACGAGACGCCGGTCGGAAGCGGCCTGTTCGTGCTGGACGACTACCAGGCCAGCCAGTACATCATCCTCTCCGTTAACGAGAACTACTGGGATCCGGAAAATGCCCCCAAGATCGAGGGCATCTACATAACCGAAGTACCGGATACCAGCAAGCTGGCCGCGCTGGAAATGGGCGAGCTTGACTTCGCGCAGCTGGCCGCGAATGTTGACAACGCGGAAGCGATCAAGGCGCTGCCGGACGCCGAACTCATCTCCTATCTCGGCAACGGCTACACCTACATGTGCTTTAACACGCTGCGGTAACCCGCGCATTCCCGGGGAAGGGCTGTTTGTCCTTCCCCGGGTCCTTTTAATGGGGAGGGAGAGCACGATGAGGACTTACCTTACACGCAGGATCCTGCAGATTATCCCCGTATTTTTGGGCATCTTATTTATTCTGTTCGTCATCATGGAGCTTGCCCCGGGAGGGCCGACGTCCACGATGATGGATCCGCGGATGACCGCCGAACAAAAAGCTATTTTGGCCGAGCGGCTGGATCCGAAATTGCCGGTTTATCAGAAATTCATCAACTGGATCGAACAGGCGCTGCGGGGGAATTTCGGCTTCTCGATCCGTCATAAAAAACCTGTCGCTTCGCTGCTGGGCGATTTTATCGGCCCTACGTTCCTGTTGGCGATGTCCGCGCTGGTGCTGTCGATGCTGATCGGCATACCGGTCGGTATCCTGAGCGCCACCAGGCAGCGGTCGCTGGCGGACACGTCGGCCACGGTATTCTCCTTGATCGGCATCAGCATGCCGACGTTTTTTTTCGGCCTGCTTCTCCTGAAATTTCTCGCAGTCGATCTTCGCCTGTTTCCGCTGTTTGGCATGCGGAACATGCTGCTTCGAAAAGAACCTTGGCTGACGCGCACGCTTGACGTCGCCTGGCACACGGTGCTTCCCGCCGTCGTGCTCGGGCTGTCGTCCACCGCCAGCTTTATGCGATATACGCGCTCGAGCATGCTCGAGGTGATTCGGCAGGATTATATCCGCACCGCGCGCGCCAAGGGCTTGCGCGAGAAGATTGTCATCTACCGGCACGCATTCCGCAACGCGGTCATCCCAATCGTCACGCTCCTTGGATTTTGGGTGCCCGGGCTGCTGTCCGGCGCGGTTATGACCGAAACGGTGTTCGGGTTTCCCGGCTTGGGCAAGGTGTCCATCGACGCCGTAAACACGCGCGATTATCCGGTCATCCTCGGCGTCAACGCGATGCTGGCGATGCTGACGCTGATCGGCACGCTGATCGCGGACATACTGTATGCCGTCGCCGATCCCCGGATCAAGTACGAGTGAGGTGGACGAGATGCAAAGCGAAACGATAACGGTCCAAGAAAACACCGCGCAGTACCGTGAAACATACTACGGCGGCGTATACAACCGCTTCCGTAAAAACCGCGTGGCGGTGGTAAGCTTTTTCGTGCTTTCGCTCATCGTGCTCGGGTGCGTCTTCGTACCGGTTTTTTCGCCGTACCGCATGGAGAGCACGGGGATGGAAAGGCGCGAGCTGCCGCCCAGCGGCGAGCATCTGCTCGGCACCGACCGGATTGGCCGCGATCTGCTCACGCGGCTGTTCTACGGCGGGGGGGGCCCCCCGGCGGGAGTTACAACCCTGCTGATAACACACGGGTTGGAGGAGGCCCGGGAGCTTACCGGCCCGGGGCGGCCGCCGACAATGAAGTCTATCGACAAGGAGGCCGCGCTTT
>Ga0082212_10006097_pt1 | contig 16269 bp, 10 predicted proteins | sample TergutNt197P3_FD_71548 | JGI IMG/M metagenome (GOLD analysis project Ga0082212, IMG submission 71548) | Neocapritermes taracua P3 segment gut microbial communities from Petit-Saut dam, French Guiana - Nt197 P3 | ecosystem: Host-associated > Arthropoda: Insects > Digestive system > Gut ... | reverse complement strand
AAAAATAGGCGGACAGAGAGGGATGCGCAGAGTGCCAGCCCAGTAAGATGAATCGCTAAAAAGCGTGCCGCCATGACCGTGTCCAAAACCGGGTTGCCGACTGCGGCCAAAAGGCCGATCAGGATAGGCGCGACAAGATGGGCGATGCTGACGGTGAGATTGCTGGAGGTCAATCGTACATTTTTCATGGGCCCGCCGGTTTGAGCGATCAGGTGTCTTTCCCGCTTGATGTGTCTTGCCTAGGGTCAGCCCTCCTTAATTTGTCTGCTGCAAAGCTGCTTTTTCCCGTCTGCGAAGCGTTGCCGGTTCAAAATAGAACTTGCCGTATGTTCAATACGCCATCGTCCCATTTTGACCCTGCGCCTTGGCAGACAGAAAAAATCAACTTTTCGCGACGATAAATTAATGAGGGCTGACCCTAGTCAGAGGATAGCATTTTTGCACGCTTTTGATGAATCGAAGATGTTGGAAATCATGAAAACCGGATATGCCCGCGCATGATTGGCGGCTTGGGATCAGCTTGTGTGCAAGGACGCTTGTTTTTCTACTTTTTTGAGCAGCATGACGAGAAATGCCGCCAGCAAAACGAGACTGATGCTGTTACTGAACCAGAACCCGCCGGCGTGTGTGATGAGGGGCGGCAGATCGAGGCCTAAGATATTGAATGCGAAGAGGTAGCCGCCTCCCAGACCGATGCACCAGAGGGTCATGACATAAAGCAGGGTCGGCGCAAGAGCGACCTTGTATGCCCGCAGGATGTGGGCGGATGTGACTTGCAGGGCATCAAAGACCTGGTAACAGCAGACAAACAGGATCAGGGCGAGCGCGTTGGCTGCAATGACCGGGTTCGTGGTGTAGATGCCGATGATGGCATCTCTGAAAAGCCAAACGGTGATCGAGACAACCATAGCGACACAGGCGGCAAGCCGCTGTCCGGAAAAGGCGATTTGCCGCGCCAGCAGGAGATTGCCTGCCCCGATGGATTGGGCGACCAGCGTGCTGGTTGCATTGGCTGTGGCAAGCGGCAGCATGTATAAGACGGTGGAAAAGTTGGCGATGATTTGGTGTCCCGCCACCGCGTCGACGCCGATGCGCGCGATGAAAAGCGCCATGAGCGTGAAAGAGGTGACTTCAATGCAGTAATTCAGTCCGAGAGGCAAACCGAGTTTTAATAGTTCTTTGAGCGATTGCCAGCGGGGGAGCACGATGCCGGTACCGAATAGTTGCAAGAAACGGTAAAAGGGGTTCAACCGGAGAATGAGCCAGCCTGTCGCGAGCATGGACCAGGTAAGGATAAGCGTTGCGAGAGCACAGCCGGGGCCGCCAAGCGCCGGCAGGCCAAGCCAGCCGAATATGAACAGGGTATTTAACGGCACTTTGAGAAAAAGGGCACTAACCTGAATGGCCATGACCATTTTGGGGCGGGCAATGGCGTTGTTAAGCGTGATGTAGACCAGAAAATTTAAGGATGCCGGCAGGGAAAAGGCCAGGATGCGCAAGTAGAGCGTTGCTTTTTCCGTCAGCTCCGGCGGCGCTTTGGCAATGGATAGCAGCGGGGCCGGGAAGAAGAGGATCAGAGAGCCAATGATGGAGAGGAAAATCGCCAGCCAGACGCCCTGCCTGACTTCTTGTCCGATTTTGGTGAATTCACCGGCGCCGTACATTTGCCCGAAAGTGGGCGTTAAGGATTGCATGACGCCGTTTAAGGCGACGAATACGCTGACGTAAATGGATGCGCCGATTGCGAGCGCCGCGAGGTCTGTCGCGGAAAAACGGGCAACCATGATGGTGTCAAAGACAGGGTTGGCGATGGCCGCCAGTTGTCCGATGAGGATGGGCCATGCCAGGCTGGCGACACGCATTGTCAGGTTTTTGGATGCGGGCCGCGCCGGTTTCATGGCCGTTTTTGATGCTGATACAGGCGGAAACGTTCCGTGCGGTCGCTTGGCCTGTTTCCTTCCCACAGCAGTTTCATCCCATTCAGAAATTCAGGGGAAGCAGGGCGGTTGTGCTTGGGTACCGTGTCCTGTAACAGCAGATAGCCACAAGTCTTGTTATTCAATCCGGAGAAACGAATCTGGCCGAAATAGGCAAAAATAGCGCGCTGGGCCATGCCGACATTGGTATCGACACAGGCATGCTTATCGGGCATGTTTTCGGCCAGTTCGATGGCGACAGGGACATAACTCTTGTTATAGTTGATCCAGGGGAGCCAGAGGGTGGCTAAAAGAAGCCAGCATAAAATCACGCCGCCTGAGGATAAAACAACCGCCCGCCAAAGTACGGAGGGTTGTTTCGATATTCGCCAGTAAACCAGGATGAACCAGCTGATGGTGGCGACCGCCGCGATCAGGGCGGCGACAAAACTGAATTCCGGCACAAAGCCGGGAACGAGTTTTAAGGCGTTTTTCGCCATTTTGGGCGGCCAGCCGGTCTGTGCCGCGATCCAGAAAGTCCAGATGACGGCAGCAATGATGGTAAAGCTCGTGACGGAAAACCAGTCCACCGCATTGATTGCGCCGCGCTTCATGGTCGGCACGCCGAAAGCGGCAAGAACAGCCAGGGAAGGAAACATGGCTATCATGAGCGTTTCTTCCCTCTGAAAGCCGAAAATAACCAGCAAAAAGAAGATGAATGTAAACAACAGGGGGAACATGACGTGCGGTTCGCGCAACTGACGGCGCCAGGCATAAACGGCCCAGCATGCGTAGGGCCATGCCGGCCAGAATCCCCATAGCGCATTCCGGAGAAAGAAGCGGCTGGAGTTTAGTCTGGGGATGTTGATCTGTTCGGCGTTCCATGCCATCCAGGCTTCAACGGGCGTGCCGTTGTAAGGTTGCACGGATTTGACGACGATGGTCCAGGTTGCTATTACAAGCAGGGTGACGGCAATGGACAAGACAAGATGGGGGAGTGTGCGTGAACGGGGAATCGGCAAAAAGAAAGCGGCTGCCGTAAACCCGATATACAGCGCTATGGGGGTGATGAGTCCATTGGTCAATGCAAGGGCGCCCAATGCAAGGCCCAGGAAAACCGCGTTTTTGGTGGTGGGGGCTTCAACGTAACAGATGCTTCTGAAAAGCGTGAAGGCAACCAGGGCAACGTAGAGCGCATTGACGCTGGTTTCGTGGCTGAACATGATGAGTCCGAGACAGCCTAGATAGATCAGTAATGCGCCGTCAGCGAGAACGCGGCCATAATCATCCGGTTCCGGATGACCGCCAAAGGCAAGGCGCATGGGCTGCGCTTCCGTGCGGCGACCAAGTAAAAAAGCCGTATGCCAGACGGAGTAGGCGGCAAGGAGAAAGAAAAGCAGGGTTGCCACTCTGGCGGCCGAAACCGCGCCGATCAGGCTGCCAAAAATTTTGATGCAAAGCGCGCCGATCCAAAATGTCAGCGGACCGGATTGCGGCGCAGGCAGCCCGGCAAGGTTCGGGTAAAGCCAATCATTTAAGGTGCCTTCGGCCATTGTCCACATGATGCCGAAGTTGGCGGCGTCTATATTTTTCCAGGGGTCGCGGCCAAAAAGACCCGGAAGAATATAAAGCAGACACAGCAGTATCAGACCCCAGCGCGGCAGGGTAAGCGTTGCCGAAGCCGGAAGCCGGACAGGCTTGAGAGGAGGCGAAAGCTTTGGCTGCGTGTCTTGCTTCATTGGGTTTATGAACTGAGTGTCAGGTTAGGCAGGAACAGGAAAAAAAAGGCAGCCGAAGCTGCCTTTTGCGTGCTGTTGCAATATCAGCCTGCCACCTGGGTCTTGGAGCCGACCTTGCCGAATTTCTGCCGGAATTTTTCAACCCGGCCAGCCGTATCCACGATTTTGTGTTTTCCAGTATAAAACGGATGAGATTCGGAGGAAACTTCAACCTTGATATAAGGGTACTCTTTTCCTTCAAATTGAATGGTTTCACGCGTCGGAATGGTGGAACGCGTAATAAATTTAAAATCGCATGAAATGTCGTGAAAAACGACTTCGCGATACTCCGGATGAATGCCTTCTTTCATTTTTGCCTCTATTATTCGGTAGCCAGCCAGCACTTCATGAATCCATACATCATCTTGATCTGATTGCCGACAACTTGCCTTCCATGTTTACAATGATTTTACCTTGCTTTCTGCAAAATGCGGCAGAGAACTCCAAACATCAAATTATGGCATAAATATCAAACCATAACATGCCTTTTTTCATCAAATTGAAAAAATTTGATGAAAACCATGTTTGCCGATCCGGTTTTAGCGAGGCTCGGACTGATACAAAGTTTTTCCCGCTTCATCCACCTGCTGCCGGAGCATTTTGCGGTCATTGTGCGACATGCGGCTGGCCCGCTGGTAGCGTGAGCAAGGCGGTTCAGTGCAATACCCGTCATAAGCACCCTCCTGGCGCATTTTGCGGCCATAGCTGGCGGGCCGGAGTTCTTCTTCCGATTGCTGTTGCGGTGACGCTGCTTGCTTTTCTTTCCTCGTCTCCTGGGCATAAGCGGTTCCGATCATCATGCCGAAGGAAAAGAAAGTCACAGCAATTTTGTTGCAGGTTTTCATGTTTTCAGGATGCTTGTAATGAGGCTACATACATAATTGACGCCATTTTATAAACATAAATGGCTTTTGTACGTATAAAAATGTAAAAATAGCGCCGAAGTTTGTAACTTTGTGTAACGACATGATGTTTAATATACTGATTTTTAATGGATTTTTTATTTTATTTTCAGGATGCTTCCATTATCGTTTCCGCAACAGGCACGGCCTATGGCTATGACATGGATGCGCCGATGCTCAAAGGCAACACGGGGAGAGGAGATTTGAGTGACTGGGCCAATGAAAGGCTGCCAATGGATGCAAGTATCTGAGGCCACATCAATCGCAGGGATAGCGTCACAGGAATCTGCCGGTGAATTTGAGGTTTGAAGGGGAGGAAAACCCATGCCGAAGGATGGAGACGGGCTGTTTTATTTTCTATTGGGCTGACAGCGTGATGTTTTTTCTTTTTCCGTTGAGACTTTGTAAAGATTTATTTCAAAGCAGCATGTGTTTTGAAAATTGTGGGTAAAATCCCTTTTGTAATTGAAAGCCATATCTGCATAAAGCGGAATTTACGGGTGTGCCGGATGGTGAGGGATGCGCAAGTAAGAACGGCGTGAGAGCGGGTTTGATGTGATGCGTCACAGGCTGTTTGTGCCGTGTCATATTGACCGGAACACATCCTATCCTGTCTGGCATGATGGTTATTGTCAATCATTGCAATTGGGAATGTCGCCATGAATATAGCCGAGGATCAGGAAAAGCCGGCCCGCCAGACTAAAATTCTTGTGGTTGATGATGATGCGCGGTTGCGGGATCTTTTGCGCCGTTATCTGACTGAACAAGGTTTTTCCGTGACAACGGCAGAGAATGCGCAAAGCATGAACCGTTTCTGGCTACGTGAACGCTTTGATCTTTTGGTGCTTGATTTGATGCTGCCCGGAGAGGATGGGCTATCCATTACCCGCAGGTTGAGAGGCGCGGGGGATATGACGCCGATTATTATGCTGACGGCCAAGGGGGAGGATACGGATCGCATCGTCGGCTTGGAAATGGGAGCGGATGATTATTTGCCCAAACCGTTTAATCCCAGGGAATTACTTGCCCGGATCGGCGCTGTGTTACGGCGCCGGCAGCCGGATGATATTCCCGGTTCGCCGACAGAAACGCAACAGCGGTTTTATTTCGGCGAGTTTGAACTGGATTTGAGTACCCGTACCCTGAAGAAGAACGGTGAACCTGTCCAGCTCACGACGGGCGAGTTTGCCGTGTTAAAGGCGTTTGCGCAGCATGCGCGTCAGCCTTTGTCCCGAGATAAACTGATGAACCTGGCGCGCGGACGGGAGTATGAGGTTTTCGATCGCAGCCTGGATGTGCAGATATCCCGTTTGAGAAAACTGATTGAACCTGATCCTGCTCATCCGTTTTATATCCAGACCGTGTGGGGGTTAGGATATGTGTTCATTCCAGACGGAAAGCAGCCATAACGGTTGTACTGCAATTCATGCCTGAAGAATAGAAAGAAGAAATGGATGTGAAATCCCCTGTTGTGCCGGTTTTGATTCCCTGGTGGAAGAGCGGGCTTTTCTGGCGTACCTTTGTCCTGCTTGCGTTTCTGATCAGTGTCAGTATGGGAGCGTGGGTGTTGAGCTTTCGCATGGCGGATCGGGAGCCGCTGGCGCGGCAGATCGCCGATCAGGTCGTTTCCGTTGTAACCATTACCCGTGCCGCCCTGGTGCATTCCGCGCCGGATTTGCGGCGCGAGCTGTTTTTTGATCTTGCCAGTAACGAGGGCATCCGGATTTATACGCTGGAACCGACGGATCAGATCGAACCGCTGCCGCAGGATAATTTGATGCCCGTTTTACTGCGGATTCTCCAGGCCAGGTTGGGGCCGGATACCCAGATTTCCAGGCGGGTTAACGGTATTGACGGGTTTTGGGTTAGTTTTAAGATTGATGATGAGGATGAATATTGGCTGGCGATGAACCGTGGACGATTGGAAGCGGTTGCCAGTTGGCAGTGGGTTTGGTGGGGGGCAGCGGGTTTTTTCCTGTCCCTGATGGGAGCCGGATTTATATCGGGCCTGATTAACATGCCCTTTGCAAGGCTGGCTGTTGCGGCCAAGACGTTTGCCGGCGGCCGGACGCCGGAATTTTTGCCTGAAACGGGATCGGCTGAAGTCCGTGATGCCAATCGCAGTTTTAACCAGATGGTGAGTGAGCTGGAGCGCAACGAGAGGGAACGTGCGGAGGTGCTGGCGGGCATTTCGCACGATTTGCGCACGCCTTTGACCCGGATACAGCTTGAATTGGAGATGTCGCGTCTATCTGATGAAGAGAGACGCGGCATGGAAACAGATATTCGTCAGATGGATGCCATTGTCGGGCAGTTTTTGGATTATGCGCGTCTCAGGAGTCCGGCACAAAACGAGATCGTGAATGTCAGCCGGCTTTTGGAAACCGTCGTGGCAGAAGCAACCCGTTCTTCTGAGATGCAGGTTCAAAGCAAGGTGGCTCCGGATCTTTTCGTTAAAGGCAATCGTACGGACTTTGAACGCATGCTGAATAATCTGGTTTCCAATGCGGAACGTTATGGCCGGTCTGAAAATGCGGATGCGGTTGAGCTTGGTATTTTGTGCCAGAAGGAAAATGATGAAGTTGTGATCGAGATTTCAGACAAAGGCCCCGGTATTTTGGAAACGGACAAGGAAAGGCTGCTGCGTCCTTTTACCCGGCTTAATGGGGCAAGAAGCCAGGCAAACGGTTCCGGGCTCGGCCTGGCTATTGTTAATCGCATTGTCCGCCGTTATGGCGGGCGCTTGCTGTTGAAAGACAATGCGGCAGGCGGACTGGTAGTATCAATTACTTTCCCGCTGGCCGACGGGGACAGGGGGAAATCGGTTTCAGGATGATCGCCTGATTTAGGGGCAACCCTAAAAACGTTTATCCTGCCCGAAGGGTAATAACGGCGATTTCAGACGGCACGCCCAGGCGGACAGGAAAGCCGTTCCAAAGACTAATGCCGGTGCTGATATAGAGTTTCATCTTTCCGATGTTATACCAACCCATCAACCGGTTTTCATTGAACCGCGCGACGACCTGGTTGAATCCGATGATCTGGCCGCCGTGCGTGTGCCCTGAAAGTTGCAAATCCACGCCCGCGTTGGCATGAACTTCGGCATCATGCGGGCGATGCGCCATGAGAATCCGGATAGCGTCGTGAGGGGCGCCTTCCAGGGCTTTTGCAATATTCGGAACCGGTTTTTTGAATTGCGCAGCAACGGTATCGGTAATGCCGGCAATGACAAGCGGTTTTCCATGGATGGAGAGCGTTGTATGGTCGTTGTAAAGCATGTGGATACCCAGTTCGGCAAATCGCTTTTTCCAGGCGTTAAAACCGGAATAGTATTCATGATTGCCGGCTGAGCCGAAAACGCCATATTTTGCGCGCAGGCCTTGAAGCGGCGCAATGTCTGCTTCCCGTTTGATTGTGGTGCCGTCTACGATGTCCCCTGTCAGCACAATCAAATCCGGTTTGAGTCCATTGATGGTTTCGACAATTTTTTGGATTTTGTGTTCGGGATTGAACGTGTTGACATGCAGGTCAGTTATTTGGACGATGGTCAGGCCGTCAAGTTCCTGGGGCAGGCGTGTTAGGGTGACTTCCGTTTTTTTGACGTCGGGATGGCGGACGGCTTCATATAAACCAAATGTGCTGCCTATCAATGAGAGGATGACGATGCCGGCGGAAACCGGGCCGGACAGGATAGGCAGGTTCACAGCATATCCGGCGCGGTTGATGACCCATATGAGGCAGCCGGCGATATCGCGGATGACGAGCAGGATAAAGATAAAAGCGAGGGTGACATAAAGCCAGCCGGCGGCAAGAATGGCAAAACGGGGTAGATCCGGTGCCGCGAGGCCGCCGAAAAAGTTTTGAAAAAAGAAATGTTTTAGTGAAATCAGCAAAACCAATAATCCGGCGCCTATTTTGCCGGCAAAACCCAGTGGCAGAGGGACAATGAGCCTAAGCGTTACATATGCGAATAGGATAAAAGAGTAAATGTTTATCATCGGTTTGTGTTATGCAGCTTTTTGGGATGGATGCCATTATAAGTCCGGGGTGCATCGGGTGTCTGAGAAAGTGTAAATTGCTTACAAAATCCGGACAACCTGATTAGCTGTTTTTTCATTTTTTCTTGCAGTTGCCGGTCAGGCATGGCAAGCTATACGCACCAAACCGGTGGGTTCCGATTCAGCAGAATCCGGACAAATGAGCCGGATCGCGGATGGCGAAAGGCTATCGAATAGACTGAAGTTGTATACAGGCAGGGTGGTAACGGTGTGATTTTGCCTTTGACGCCATCCTGGAAAATCATGATTCCGGCGTCAGCATTTTTCAGCCGGCAGCCATTTTTGTTTTGCAGCAAAAAAATGCGGAATGGATGTGCATTTTTTTAATTAATGGTTCTGTTTTTGGTAAAGGAAGCTTATTCTTGTACCTGTTGTGCCGGAAGCGATGGAAAGACCATCTTTTTATAACAAGGGAAAGCAATGGGCAGTTTGCCGATATATAAAGCAAGTCTGTTGGGAATGCTGTTTGCCGCTATGGTGGGTCTGACAGGGTGTCAGAAGAAAACAGGGCCGGTTCAGCAAAATGTCAGGGTCAGTTATCTGGTTGCCCAGGCCAGCAGTGTTCCCCTCATTACCGAAATGCCGGGACGGGTGTCCGCTTTTTTGGTTTCGGAAGTCAGGCCGCAGGTCAGCGGCATTATCCAGAAGCGGCTTTTTGAAGAAGGTTCGGATGTTGAACAAGGGCAGCAGCTTTACCAGATTGATCCGGCCCTTTTTAAGGCAACCTACAATAGCGCCAAAGCCGATTTGTCCAGGGCGCAGGCCAATGTGATTGCCGCGCGTTTGCTGGCTGAACGTTACAGCAAGATTGTGGATATTAATGCGGTGAGCAAACAGGAATATGATAATGCCATTGCCGCGCGGGATCAGGCCGTTGCCGCCGTTGATGCCGCCAGGCAGGCTGTTGAGACGGCGCGCATTAATCTGGAATATACCAAGGTGTTTTCACCGGTTTCAGGCCGCATCAGCCGTTCTTTTGTGACGCCGGGCGCGCTGGTTACGCAAAATCAGCCTGATGCGCTGGCGACGGTGCAGCAGTTGACTCCCGTTTATGTGGATGTGACGCAATCCAGCACCGCGCTTTTGCAGTTGCGCCGTGCCCTTGCCAGAGGCGAAATACAGGCTGGCGTCAATAGGGGCGCGAGAGTCAAGCTGAAACTGGAGGATGGTTCCCCTTACGCGAAAATTTCCAAAAGCGGGGCCGAAGGGGGCGAGCCGGATTGGATTTTAGGCGAGTTGCAGTTTTCGGATGTGACGATTGAACAGAGTACGGGGGTGGTTTCAGTTAGGGCAACTTTTCCTAATCCGGATCATCTTCTTTTGCCGGGGATGTATGTGCGTGCCGTGATTGAGCAAGGCTTTCGCGAAGGAACGATCTTAATTCCGCAGAAAGCGGTGATGCGTGACGTGAAAAACCAGCCGATGGTTTATGTGCTGGTAAAGGAAAATCCCCATCCGCCAAAGCCGGTTGAGGCTTCGGAAAAAGATGCGGCCAAACCAGCCGAAGCGCCGCCGCTGGAAGAGAATGATTATTACGTGGCAATGCGGTATATCACCCTGGATCGTGACTACAATAATAGCTGGCTGGTGACGGATGGATTGAAGCCGGGCGACCGTGTCATGGTGGATGGCTTGCAGAAAGTGCGGCCTGGCCAGGTGGTGACAGGTGAGTTGATCAAACCTGAATCGGTTACAGGGGAAATCCCGGCAGCCGATACCCAAAGCGACGCATCGCCAAAAGTAAGCCAGTCAGCGCCTGATCAGAAAGCAGCGAAAGAGAAAGCGGAATAACGCATGGCCAATTTTTTTATTGATCGCCCCATTTTCGCATGGGTTATCGCGATTTTGGTTATGCTGGGAGGGGCGCTTTCCATCTCAACTTTGCCTATTGCCCAGTATCCCTCCATCGCTTCGCCCGAAGTGGCCATTGCGGCGGTTTATCCCGGCGCATCGGCCAAAACGCTGGAAAGTACGGTTACCCAGGTTATCGAACAGCAGATGAAGGGCATCGACCGCATGATCTACATGTATTCGAGCAGCGATTCTTCCGGTCGGGCGACCATTAGCCTAGTATTTGAATCCGGCACGAACGTTGATATTGCCCAGGTGCAGGTGCAAAACAAGCTGCAACTGGCGACGCCGCTTTTGCCGGAAGAGGTTCAAAGACAGGGGCTTTCAGTAACAAAATCGGTTAGAAATTTCCTGCTGGTTGTCAGCCTGATTTCAGAAGACGGCAGTATGACCAGCGCGGATTTGGGCGATTACATTGCCAGTAATATTCAGGACCCCATCAGCCGTCTGAGCGGCGTCGGCGACACAACGATTTTCGGGGCGCAGTATGCCATGCGCATCTGGCTCAGTCCGCTGAAAATGGAGCAGTACAAGCTTAATCCATCCGATGTTATTGCGGTTATACAACAGCAAAACGCGCAGATAGCGGGCGGCCAGACCGGCGCGGCCCCCGCGCTTGACGGACAGCAGATTAATTTAACGGTTATTGCGGCAGAGCGCTTTGAAAAAGTCGATCAGTTTGGAAACATTTTTATCCGGACCAATCCGGATGGTTCATCGCTGCTGTTGAAAGACATTGCCCGCATCGAACTGAACAAGGAGATGTTCACTTCCGAGGCGAATTTTAACGGCAAGCCTTCGGCCGGCCTGGCCATCAAGCTGGCGTCCGGCGCAAATGCGTTAAATACTTCCGCATTAATCAAAAAGGAACTGGATTCGCTTTCCCGGTTTTATCCGCCGGGCCTCAAGCATGTGTTTCCCTATGATACGACGCCCTTTGTCAAGATTTCGATTGAAGAGGTTTTTCGGACATTGGGCGAAGCGATTGTTCTGGTTTTTCTGGTGATGTACCTGTTTTTGCAAAATTTCCGGGCAACGCTGATCCCGACGATCGCGATTCCGGTGGTGTTGCTGGGAACATTCGGCGTATTGGCCCTGACGGGTTTTTCGATTAATTCCCTGACCATGTTCGGCATGGTGCTGGCTATCGGCTTGCTGGTTGATGATGCTATTGTCGTGGTGGAAAACGTTGAACGGATCATGCGTGAGGAGAAGGTCGGGCCTAAGGAAGCGGCAAAAAAGTCGATGGGACAGATTACCGGCGCATTGGTGGGCGTCGCCATGGTGATTGCTGCGGTGTTTGTACCGATGGCTTTTATGGGTGGATCAACCGGCGTGATTTACCGGCAGTTTTCCATTACGATTGTGACAGCCATGACGCTTTCCGTCTTTGTTGCTATCGTCCTGACGCCGGCGCTGTGTGCGACCATGCTGCCCGATGTGATGCACCATAAGACAACCGGTATTTTCGGCCGGTTCAATACCTGGTTTGATGGGCTGAGCGGCCGTTACAAAAACGGGGTTTCCGGCGTCATTTCCAGGCCCAGGCGCTATATAGCCGCGTTTCTTGTCGGGGTCGGGGTTATCGGCTATATGTTTTGGAAGCTGCCTTCCGGCTTTTTGCCGGATGAGGATCAGGGTATCCTGTTTGCCCAGGTGACGCTGCCGGCGGGAGCGACTTTTGAACGGACCCAGGAAGTGCTCAGTCAGGTTGACCGGCATTTTCGCGAGGATGAAAAGGATTCCGTGCAAAGTGTCATGACGGTTGCCGGTTTCAGCTTTGGCGGCAGCGGGCAGAATGCGGGCCTTGCCTTTATCAGCTTGAAGGATTGGAATGAGCGTCGTAGCAAGAGCCAGCGTGTTCCCGCGCTGGTACAGCGGGCGATGGCCAAGTTTTCCCGGATTCCGGAGGCGAACGTTTTTGCTTTTGCGCCGCCGGCTGTTATTGAACTGGGCAATGCGACGGGTTTTGATTTTGAGTTGATCGACAGAGGCAACCAGGGGCACGATGCGCTGATGAATGCCCGCAACATCCTGCTGATGAAGGCCAATAAGCATCCCGATCTCCAGGCCGTCCGCCCGAATGGTTTGGAGGACGTGGATCAGTATGTGCTGGATATTGATCTTGCCAAGGCAGGCGCGCAGAGCCTGACGAAGGGGGAAATCAACACGGCCGTCGCCGCCTATTGGGCAAGCGCGTATGTGAACGATTTCATGGATCGCGGCAGGACAAAGAAGGTGTATATCCAGGCGGATATGCCCTACCGCATGCAGGCAAGCGATTTCGACCGGTATCATATCCGCAATGCTAAAGGGGAAATGGTGCCGCTTTCGTCTTTCGTTTCGATGGACGTGAAAAAAGGTTCGCCCAGGCTGGAACGGTATAACGGTTTGCCGTCTATTGAAATTCTCGGCATGCCGCGAGGGAACAAAAGCACGGGGCAAGCTATGGCAGCCATGGAAGAATTGGCAGCGGAATTGCCGCCGGGTTTTGATTTTGCCTGGACAGGCCTTTCATTTCAGGAAAAAATGGCCGGCGCTCAGGCGCCGATGCTGTATGCCATTTCGATCGTGATTGTTTTCCTTTGTCTGGCGGCGCTGTATGAAAGCTGGTCTATTCCTTTTGCCGTATTGCTTGCCGTGCCGACCGGCGTGATCGGGGCGCTGTCGGGAATTTTTTTGCGCGGTATGAATAATGATGTTTATTTCCAGATCGGTATTTTGACCGTGATGGGCCTTTCGGCCAAAAATTCGATTTTGATTGTTGAATTTGCCCAGGAGATGCACGAAAAAGGCGAAGATATTTTCCAGGCGACGGTTCATGCGGCCAGATTGCGTTTGCGTCCGATTATTATGACTTCCATGGCGTTCGTGCTGGGTGTTGTGCCACTGATGATTAGTTCGGGGGCCGGTTCAGGCGGTCAGAATGCAATCGGCACCACGGTTGTTTTTGGTGTGGCGACCGCTACCATACTGGGTATTTTCTTTACGCCGATTTTTTATATTGTGGTAAACAGTTTTTTCAAGTCTAGGAAGGAAGCGGCGCAATCTGTTGTGGCTGTGGCGGATGAAACCGGTTCGCATGAAGAAGAAGTGTGAGGCCGGAGCTGGCGCATGAAAAACGGTGCGTCATGTATCGTTTTTTTGCAATGGCCGGTCAGTGCAATGTTTCTTTGAGGCGGGCAAAGGCTTGCAATGGCGGTGTATGCCTGTCCTGCGCCCGTTAAGGCATTAAGCATCATAAAACTATGGATGGTGCCGTTTAACGGACGCATGCCACTTCAACTCCTGCTTTGGCTGGTTTTCTGGCAGAAGCCTCACTTTCGTCGCGAAGGACATCATTTTCTGCCCAGGTGGAAGAAATACGATAATATGGCGGGTTTGCAAAGTAAAAAATATTTTTAAGCGTATTTTACTCGCACTGATACCCGCAACGTCACGGGGTTGCAACGTTCAATTCCGGACAGTTTTAGCTTTAGGGAAGGAAAAATCAACAAGCGTCCTTGCCCGGAGCAGTGAGGTTGTGTATAGGTGTTTGCTGGTAACGATAATGCTATCTAGTGAGAAATCATGAAACAATACGGATTGAACGCCGCCCAGGTTCAGGAGGCAAAATTACGATACGGTGATAATCGCCTGACAGAGTATGAGCAGGAGCGTTTTTGGGACAAGTTCAAGGACAACTTGGGCGATCCCATGATCAAAATCCTGTGTGTCGCGCTTGGCATCAATATTCTTTTTGTTTTCCTGGGACAGACCGAATGGTATGAATCCGCAGGCATAGCCGCCGCCGTGCTGTTGGCCACCGGCATATCCACCTTCTCTGAATACCGGAACGAAAATGCCTTTCAGAAATTGCAGGAAGAGGCTTCGTATATCATGTGCAAGGCTTACCGCAATGGAGAGATAACAGAGCTGCCCATTGACGACATTGTTGTGGGTGACTACATCCTGTTGCAGACAGGGGACAAGATACCTGCCGATGGCATCATCGTTGAAGGAAGCCTGGCGGTGGATCAGTCCGTGCTCAACGGCGAATCCAAAGAAGCAACTAAGTGTGCGGCTCCAGACCCGGAGTTCAGGCTGGAATCCGTAGATTTTTTGAACGAATATGCGGTGTATCGCGGATCGGTGGTGTTTTCCGGCAATGCGATCCTGCGGGTGAGCAAGGTGGGTGACGCCTCGGTATACGGCAGCATTGCCGGAGAATTACAGCAGGATATGGACCGGGATACCCCGTTGAAGGTGAAATTGGGGCGTCTCGCGGAAGACATCAGCAAATTCGGTTACATTGGCGGCATCCTGATTGCCTTGGCCCTGCTTTTCCAGCGTATTGTCATCCAAAACGGCTTTGAGTTTGAGCGCATCATCGCCTATTGCTCGCAATGGATGGTTGTGGCTAATGATATCGTTCAGGCGGTCATGCTGGCGGTCATCATCATTGTCATGGCGGTTCCGGAGGGGTTGCCGCTCATGATTGCCATTGTCTCGGCCCTGAACATGGGCAAAATGCTCAAGGACAATGTTCTGGTGCGCAAGGTCGCCGGCATTGAGACAGCCGGCAGCCTGAACATTTTGTTCAGCGACAAGACAGGCACCATCACGAAAGGCGTATTGGAAGCGGTCACTTTTGTGGATGGCGCGGGGAACGAGCATACCTCGTCTGCTTCGCTGAGTGAGGATTTGGCGCGGCTGCTTTCGTTAAGCATCCATTACAATACCAGCGCCATTATCGCCGGTTCAGGCGAACAGGGGAAAGCCATCGGCGGCAACGCCACTGAAAGAGCGGTATTGCGCTTTATGCCCGATCTGCATGCCGGAGAACATATCCGCAAAGTGGACAGCATTTTGTTTAACAGCGTAAACAAGTATTCCGGCACACAGCTTGCCGGGGATGACGAGTGCGTTGTGATCAAGGGCGCTCCGGAAAAAATCCTGCCCCGTTGCCGCTATATGTATGATGCTCAGGGGCAAGCCGTGGAATTGGCCGATAGCCGGGTCGTCACTGATAAGATTGATGCCCTGGCGGCCAGGGCGATTCGCGTGCTGGCCTTTGCCGTCAGCCGTGGACGTCTTGCTGATGGAAAGCTGCCCGATGATGAATGGATTCTGGTGGGCGTCATGGGCATCCGGGATGAAATCAGGCCGGATGCCGTCGCTGCTATCAGGGAGGTGCAAGAGGCCGGTGTGCAGGTGGTCATGATTACCGGCGACAGAAAAGACACCGCTGTGGCTATTGCTAAAGAAGCCGGGCTTATCACGAACGAAAAGCATCTGGTGCTCACCTCGGAGGAACTGGCCGAACTTTCCGAAGAGGATCTGAAAAAACGGCTTCCTGACATCCGCGTCATTGCGCGCGCCTTGCCCAGTGACAAGAGCAGATTGGTTCGGGTTGCCCAGGATTTGAATCTTGTGGCGGGCATGACCGGGGATGGGGTGAATGATGCCCCGGCCTTAAAGGCGGCGGATGTCGGTTTTGCCATGGGCAGCGGCACGGAAGTGTCCAAGGAGGCCAGTGAAATCATTATCCTTGATGATAACTTCAGTTCCATTGACAAGGCGATTCTTTACGGCAGAACCATCTTCAACAACATCAGAAAATTTATCATCTTCCAGCTTACCATCAACGTTTCCGCCGTGCTGATTTGCTTTGTCGCGCCCTTGCTGGGCATGGATACCCCGCTCTCTATCATCCAGATACTCTGGATCAATTTGATCATGGATATCCTTGCCGCCGTTGTTTTCGGCGGCGAGCCGGCCTTGC
>Ga0082212_10006096_pt1 | contig 16270 bp, 11 predicted proteins | sample TergutNt197P3_FD_71548 | JGI IMG/M metagenome (GOLD analysis project Ga0082212, IMG submission 71548) | Neocapritermes taracua P3 segment gut microbial communities from Petit-Saut dam, French Guiana - Nt197 P3 | ecosystem: Host-associated > Arthropoda: Insects > Digestive system > Gut ... | reverse complement strand
ACGGAAAAACCAAAAGAGACAAAATCACCACATATTCAAATTAAAAGCCGTTTGGAAAAATTGTTTAACGAACAACAAATTTACCTGAATAAAGATTTGACAATTTGGGAATTAGCAAATAAACTCGGAACTAACCGCACCTATCTGTCACAAATTATCAATACGGATTACGGACAAAATTTTTCGACTTTTGTTAATTCCTACCGCGTCCGTCACGCCGAAAATCTGCAACAGTCTCACCCTAAACTCCCACTTGTCGACATAGCCGAAATGTCAGGCTTTGGCAGCATGAAAAGTTGGGAAAGAGCGGGGAAGAAGTAGTAACCTTCCGCAAATCCGGCATCAACAGTACGCTGGAAATGATGCGGTACGCCGTGGAAAATAGAATCATACGGATTATTTAATAAACTAATAATCACCTGAATCCGATAAGAATTTCCATATCGGTTCGAACACACGCCTGAACCCTTCGTCGATTGCATCGCTATTCTTATCCAAAGCGGGAAACGGGTCTTCATGTTTGTATGGATAAGGTAAATCGTACATATCAACCCTCACGGGGATATCCCTGTACTTGCCCTGCAACGTATTGGCGACCTCGTATGGGGGTACAACTGTGTCCTGTTTCAAAGTAACAGCCAACAGTCTTTGTGCAATGGCTCTTAGACGTTCTTCCCGAAAGTCGCTCATTACACCATAATTCAACATGCTGCGAAAGCTTATACCTTCGGGACATTCGCACAAATAATGTTTTAGCTTGACATCCTTTTTTAAATGGCTGTCCAAATGTTCGATAATGTATGAATATAAGACGACATTGGCTTGACTGTCGAGTATGAATTTCGATACCGGCGACAAGCGATTGAAGACAGGTCCGCCACAAAACATAACTAATTTCGTCCTGTTGAAGTAGTTTTTATGGTTCGTCATCATCAAGACTTCTGCTAAAAATGCCCCGATAGAGTAGGCAAACATGTCGACTTCAGCATCAGGTGAAATAAATGGATGAAGCCCGGACTTATACGATTCGATAAATTGAATGATGTCGTAATAGGTTTGTAAGCCTGACCACACAAAGCGTTGCGGTTTAGTATGCAAGCGGGTGCTTATGGCTGCATTTGACAGGGAAGAACAAATAATATCAGGAAATAATTCCTTTCGACGGTTACTGACTTCGAACATCGGACGGGTATCGCTCCATTCCTGAGGAGCACGATTCATGTGGAATGCAATGGGAAACAATACAACCGACTTGCCGGTTTTATGCACAAGATACTTTGCCCAGGGTAAGTATTTGAACCAGTCTTTTTCGTTGAACCCATGAAACATCAATATGATTTTTTGAGCTTTTTCAACATGAACGGGAGAAAAAACATGATATTGGAAAGTGAGATTATCTTTTACATCGGTATCGTTAATATCAAGCATTTTATGTGTTATCCCCGTTTCAAATCTTGGATCGTAACCGTTCAGCATCTCGTCGCCCGAACCATCCGGCAGGATAAAACAATTGTTCGATGTAAACGTAAAATTGTGTAACTTGCTGTCTTCCGTAAATGTAATTTGATTGTCAGTATAGTTAATACTTTTCTTAAAGAGTTTGTATATTTCATTATGTTTCATATTCTCCATTAATTGATAATAATTATGTGTTCAAAATTGTGTCAAAAGTAACATTGAATTATGAAAACGTAACACTCATCAGCGTTAATAATACATAAATAAACTTAAAACCAAATAAGTGTACTTTCGTATTGCTTCACATAATCGAAAGGAAGTCCGTAGGTCGCTATGTTGTTAAGCAGCCGCACAAGCGCATCAATGGTTTCCTTTAACATCTTCGAGCGTAGCATTGCGCAGGTCGTCAATCTCGCCAATGGTAGTATATTTTTTCCAGTGCATCGCGGGGAACGGTTTCATAGTAATTGGTTCCAAAGGCAAACAGAAATATGGTTAAAAGCGTCAGTTGTGACAGATGATTTTTCATATATAATTGATTTTAATAAATTTTTTAGCTATTAACAGCAAACTCGGCAATACTATCAGCAACAAAGGCAATGCGGCTAAAAATCCGCCGATAACCGCAATCGCCAACGGCTGGTGCATCTCTGCGCCTGTGCCGATTCCCAACGCCAACGGCATCAGCGCAATAATGGCGCCCAGGGCGGTCATTAACTTTGGGCGCAGACGGGTGGAAATCGCATAGATAACCGATTCTTCGGCATTGCCGGTATCTTTCAGAAATGTACGGAACTGATGAATGGTAAATACGGCGTTTTCGCCGATGATTCCTACAATCATAATCAGTCCGGTATAACTGCCCACATTCAGTGGTGTGTCGGTGAAGTAAAGCAACAGGAAACTCCCTCCCACGCCTAATATGGCGGTGAAAAGCACAATGAATGCCGTTATGAGGTTACGGAAAAGAAACAGTATCACGACAAAAACCAGCAGACAGGAGGTGATCAGGATCATCAACAGTTCTGCAAACGATTGCTGCTGTTCCTGATAAGCGCCGCCATATTCAATGTGATAGCCTGGAGGCAGATGTATCTCGCTTTCTATTTCATCTTTAATGTCGGCCATGATGCTGCCCAGACTGCGTTCGTGGATACGGGCAGTAACAACGCCCATCATTTGCAGGTTCTCACGATGTATTTCGGCATCACCGCTATGGGCAATGACTTCGGCTAATGAACTGATCGGGATGAGTTGTTTGCTGGAAGTGAAGATTTGAAGGCGTTTGATGTCCTCAACACTGAGCGTCCGGCTGTTTGGATAAACCATACGGATCGGCGTCATTTGTTCCTTTTCAAATACCTCCCCCACCTCGATGCCTTCGAGCGCGGTTTCCAATTGAAATTGAAAGTCGGCGGGCGTAATGCCATACTGTGCAAGATTTTTGTATTTCGGAACGATACTGATCAGCGGACCGGCTTCAACGATGCCGTCATTCACGTCTTCGGTTCCATCTATCTCTTCTATTAATTCGGCAATCTCTTCGGACAGATGTTCCAATATTTCCGGATCATCGCCGAATATTTTGATTTCGATGGGTTGAACGGATGTCATCAAATCGCCCAGCATATCTTCAATAACCTGTCCCATGTCGATTTGCAGCGCCGGTTGGGAAGCCTCAATCCTTTTTCGTATGTCGTCGATCACTTCTTCAGTGCTCTTTTCCCTCTCTTTTTTTAATTGTATCAAGTAATCGCCGGTATTGGGTTCGGTAATGAAAAATCCCAACTCTGTACCGGTACGGCGGCTGTATGCCTGCACTTCGGGAGTGGCAATGATAATCTTGTCAACTTCGCTTAATATCCGGTCGGTTTCTTCCAATGAGGTACCGGGAGGCGATTCATAGTCTAAGATAATACTTCCTTCGTCCATTTCCGGTAAAAATCCTGTTTCCAAGTGAGGTAACACAAGGATAATGGATGTTATCAGCCCTGCAACAAAAATCAGGCTTACCCATGGTTTTTCAACAAAGAACTGTACCCATGCCTGTTTTTTTACTTCGTGCCTGCTTCTCTTCCTGGCGGTTTCGGCTTTTTTAGAAAGCAGTAAATATACCACCGGCAACAGAACCCACGTGACAAAAAACGAACAGATTAAGGTTATAATCATCGTGTCGGTCATCACCTTGAAATAGGCGCCTGCCACCCCGCTCATCAGGATAAACGGAATGAAAATGACAATCGTACTGACCGAAGAACCCACCATGGCGGGAAAGAGATAACGGATGGCTTTGCCTACTAACGAAGTAGAGAGTTCGTCGGGGAACTCTTCGTGTGTTCGATGTATCTGTTCCACTACCACGATGGCGTCGTCAATGATTAAACCGATAGATGCGGCAATGGCGCCCAAAGTCATTATGTTAAATGTCTCGCCGATAGCGTACAAAACAATGAGCGTCAGGCACAAAGTAACGGGTATCGTCAACAGGATGGTAACGCTTGCCTTGAAAGAGCGCAGGAACAGAATGGCTACGATGATAGCCAGTAACAAACCGATCCACAGGCTTTCGCTGACACTGGTAATAGCATCTTCCACAAAATCGGACTGTATGTAATAAGGTTGAATATGGACATCCGACGGAAGGATTTTTTCCAGGTCTTCGACTTTCTGTTTCATGGCGTCGGATACTTCCAACAAGTTAGCGTTGGGTTGTTTGAAAATAGCGATTTGAACACCCTCCTTACCGTTGGCATTGATTTTAACATATTCCTTCGATTCTTCAATGCTCACTTCGGAGATATCCTGAAGAGTGACGATACGTTTCCCGTCGTTGCTGATTACCAAATGATTCAACGCGTCTAAATCATATATCTGTGCATCGGTAACGCATAAAAAGAGCATCCTGTAGTCGATCAGGTAGCCATTGGATTCAAGGAAGTTACTCTCTTCCATTGCATGATGAACATCTTCAGGGGTGATACCCAGACTGCTCATTTTATGCGGATTAAGTGTAATCCAGTATTCCTTGGGTTTTCCGCCCAGCACACGCACCTCGCTGATACCGTCTACCTGTGAAAGAAACGGCTTGATGGTATATAATGCCAGCATTTTCATCTCGATAGGCGAGCGATTGTCACATTCCAGCGAATACCCCATAACCTGCAAAATAGAGGGGTTCATTTTTTCGACTGTGATCTCAATGTCGTGCGGAAGCAAATGGCGTATCTCGTTTATGCGTGATTCAATCAAAAGTTTATCCATGTCGATATCGCTTTTCCAGTCCATAAATGCTTCGATTTCACAACTTCCGCGACTGGTATGGCTACGAACCGTATGCAGGTTTTCCGCTTTTTTTATTGCATCTTCGAGTGGTTTGGTCACGGTAATCATCATTTTATCCACCGGTTGCTGTCCTGCATCGGCAATCACTTTGATTTTTGGAAATGTAATTTCCGGAAATAACGACGTCTGCATTTTGTCGAAGATAAACACTCCGCCCAGAATAACAATCCCGATAAGTACGGACAAGGGCGATTTATACGTATTGAAAAATTTCATTTTGATAAAATTTAACTATTCGTGATTTTCCTCTTCCTCAATCACTACCTTTGCCTTATCCGGCAAGCCATAATTACCGGTTTCGATGATCACATCCTCTTCAGATAATTCCGGCGAGAGGATTTCGACCATTCCATCGGTTTCGATACCTTTGTCAACCGGTACTTTAACGGCGTATTCTCCATCGATTACTTTCATAATCCAAAAGTGTTCCAACGTTTCATCGGCGAGAATGGCGGCTTTAGGCAAGGTGATGGCATCGTGTCTGACGCTTTTAATGATCTTGACTTTGGCAATCAGATTTTCCGGTATGGAACCGTTATTGGGTATCCGTATCATGATATTTTGGGTTTGCGAAACAGGATCAACTGTCGGCATGGACAGGGAAAGCGTACCTTTGAGCGTCGTTCCGTCTGGAAGTTCCAGTTCCAATGTTTTGTTTTGTGCCAGGTAAGGCGTTAACTCATAAGGAAGTTGCATCAGGAAAACCAGACTGCCTGCATCAATGATTTCTGCCAGTTCGTCGCCTTCCATCACATAATCGCCTGCCTGGTGGTGAATCTCACTGACGAAACCGTTGCAGTTTGCCGTGATCTTTATTTCGCCTGTGAAATGGATGTCGGGATTGATTTCATTGATAACATCCCCCAGATTTTCGGCTTCCTTCCCTTTCAGTACGAATAATAACTGATCTTTCGCCACACGTTGTCCGGGCAGTGCATCGACAGATTGTAAATAACCCTTCGTAATGGCTTTGATTTGATTTCGCTGGAGAAATTCCGACATTGCGTTTACTTCAACAATCTCCATCATGTCGCCAACGGTAATATGCGTAACGGTAACCGGCGATTCGGTTTCAATCTCTTTCTCTTCCCCGTCATGTGCGGCTTGTCTGCCATGACAGGAAAACAACAGAAAACAGGACAAAAGGAGAATTGAAAAATTATTTTTCATGATTCCAATAATTTATTTGATTGATTATTTGTATTTTATCGATAGTAAATTGAGTGATAACATGCCTGGCGCTCATGTAATTGCTGATGGAAAGCATGTAATCCGTAATACCGGCGTCGCCGGTTTGCAATTGTTTACCGTAAGCGTCCATCAACGTTTTAGTGGAAGCGATGACAGATTGGGCTTGACGGATAATTGCTTCTGTTTGATCCAACTGCTGATACAACTGATTTAGTTGTTGACGGTATTGTTGTCGTGAGTATTCCTGATAATCTTTACGGATTTGCTCGGATAACTTCAATTTATTGTGTTGTTTCTGTCGCAGATTTCCGTCGTATACAGGTACCGTCAATGTGAATCCAATGCTGGCGCCAAAGTGTTTGAAGGTATAATTATCTAATGTACTGTTGAATCCTGCATCGGCAAACACATCTAATTTCGGACGGTATGCCAAGTCAATCAATGCGTTGCGGTTTAGAATTTTCATACTGTCGATCAGGAAATTTTGGAAATGCAGCGTATTTTCAAAAGACAGTGTGGGCAGTAATGTAATATCCGGTTTTTCTAACTGAATGAATGAAGTATCGGAGATGCCACACAGGTAATTAAGTACAGCGAGATCATTTTGGTATTCCGCCTTCTGCTGACTGACGAGCAATTGCTGTTTTTGCAAAGCAACTTGAAAATTGAGGTAATCGGTTTGTTTGTAGAGGGTTGCTTCCGTCAGTTTTTTCAGAATAACACTTTCTTTTTCCAACTCTCCGATGATCTCTTCGCTAAACAATATCTGTTGCATCATCCCATAAGCCGTTATGTATTGTGTAGAAACTGCCAGTTTCAGATCTTGTTCCGATATTGATTTTGCGTTTTGTAACGATTGGTTATGCAATGTATATACATTCAACCTGTTTTTCAGGTTTTCCTGTCCGATAATGGTTTGGCGTACCGTAAGAAATGCACTGTTCCGGCCTTTGTGCGTGATTGCCTGGTCATAACCGAAACCGTCAACAATGGGCGCCCAGGAATTGGCAGTCGAGAAATTGACAGATGGTTTGTAATCCGCTTTCAACAACAAACTGTCTAACCGGTTTATAACCATTTGATTTTGGTATTCTTTCAACAGTGGACTGTTTTCAAGCGCATGTCGGATATAATAATTCAAATTGCCGGTCTGTGCATGCAAGCCGGGCAAGTGTATGAACAAAAAAAATAATCCGTAGATTAAGGAACATCTCATGAGGTTGTATATTAAAATTAAACATGCAAATATAAGGTTTTAATTATTAAAAAATATTTTTATTCAATATTTTTTGCCACACATGTCATGATACTGTCTTGTTTTTCGTTCCATAAATGCATGGCGCCGCCATTACAATGCTTAAAATCTTTACATTTTTCGCAAATACCTGTTTTACACCAACTTCGATTGCGCATCACATCAAAACGATTTTCCCAAATTTCAATAAGCTTGTCGTAGTAGATATTACCCTGAACAAAACTCCGGTCGATATTCGGACAGGCAGAAATAGAACCGTCGATCAGTACGGAGCCGATATTTATGCCTGCACGACAGAAGAAATAACTGTCACGAACCTTTTTCTCGTAGTCGCCAACATATCTTTCACAACTGAAATAGAGATTAATTCGCGGATCGTTTTTTCGACTGTCGGCAATAAAATTCATCAATTGTCTGAATTGCCCGTTCGACAACTGCATATCGGGATTTTCGGCTGCCCTACCTATTGGCGCTATGGTAAAAAAACGCCAATTCCGAACACTTCGGGAAATCAGAAATTCTTTTAAATCAGGTAACTCGGCAATATTTTTTGGATGGACACAAGTGACTACATCATAATTCAAACGGGGGCAAGCCACAATCAATTCCAACGCTTTTACAGCACGCTTAAAACTTTTCGGACTGTTTCTTAACCAGTTATGGCTATCTTCCAAACCGTCCAGACTAACTGTAATACTACCCATTCCTGCCGAAATCAGTTTTGCGTGCATTGCTTCGCCGTATGTGTAGCCGTTGGTTACAATACCCCAACGGAAGCCGTTTTCACGTAATTGTTTGCCACATTCAGCCAAATCTTTACGGACAAGCGGCTCGCCACCCATCATCACAACAAGTATGGAATTTTCAGGATATTGACTTTTTAGCGGTTGAACAGCATGGAGGAAATCTTCAAAGGGCATATCCTGAATGGCGCTGTTCGATTTGCAATCGGAACCGCAATGCAGGCATTTCAGATTGCAACGCCATGTACATTCCCAAAATAAATAATTGAGAATGTGTAATTTAGTCTCATTCTTCCTGAAAATAACATGAAGATTTTTCGTAAAAACATTCATATTTATAATAGGAAGTTATTGTTTTTCCTGCAGTTCTACATTGATACTTATTTCTTTTTTGTTTATGGGATTAATGAAAATAGTGGTATCAGCATACAATCCGTTTTCAACGCCATCGATATCAAGAAAATGAACGCCGACATGGTCAGGTTGATAGTTGTTATCCAAATAAGAATAACCTTGCTTTGGGAAACTTACATAAAAATCAAAATTTCCATCTTTGTCGGTAATGCCGTAATAATATTCATCATGACTAAGCGTTACTTTTATCCCTTTAATCGGCAAATTGGTGACGTTTGACTTCACCGTACCGGTTAATTTTACATCATCATCGATATCCGGTCCTGTCCCGTAACACGCCTGAAATACAAAAGCCGCAGCAGTGATGCTGATACCTCCAAAAATATTTCTTAATATTTTTCTTGTTTTTAATTCTCTCTTTTTCATTTCTTTATATTATTATTTTTATCATACTTTGCAGAAATTTCTTTATTACGGCTTTTGGAGCAGGTCGAATATCCATTGGGTAGACTTCTCCCATTGTTCGGGATAGGTCCAGTGACCGGTTTCTTCCACCAGATACAGGGTGCGTGGGGCCTGGATCACGTTGTATGCCGAATACATGGATGTTGGAGGGCAGGTCGTATCGTTGTATCCCCACGAATAAAAGCCGGGTACTTTCACTTGACGGGCAAAATTGACAACATCGTAGTACTTGGATGTTTCCACTTTTGCAGGTGTGCTTTGGGTCGGGTCGTTGAACATGTGGGGCCACCCTCCGGCACGACCGTTCAGGTATCCTGTCAGGTCGCAAAGCGCGGGGTAGAACGACACTAATCCCTTGATACGGCTGTCTAACCCGGCGGTGACGATTGCCAGCGCGCCTCCCTGACTGCCTCCGGAAACTGCGATATTGCTACCGTCGAACTCGGACAGACTGAAGATGAAGTCTATTGCGCGTACACAACCCAGGTATACGCGTTTGTAGTAATAACGGTCCTTGTTGTCGAGGTTATAAGTTTGGTAGCCGTTCAGGGCATGCCTGCTCATGTCGGTATATACACCGGGATCCATGGTCACCGGAACGCCGTGAATACCTATTTCCAGCGTGATGGCGCCTTTCTCGGCATCAACAATATTACCGTAATACGGACGAACACCGGCGCCCGGCACTCTCAAAATGGCCGGATATTTCCCGTGCGTTTTCGGTACGCACAGGATGCCATACAACCGTGCATTCTGGTAGTTTTGAATATTCACATCGTATACGTTTACCTTACCGGTGCATCGTTCGGGCAGCAGTGTCATGCGCGCATCCAACGGGATTTTTGCCAGTTCGGTTTTTGCTTTATCCCAGAACTGTACGAAATCAGCAGGCAGCGTTGTCGTAGGTTGTATTGTTTCGGGACTGAAGGCGGCTGTTGCCAGACCGTCATAATCTTTCCCGTCATAGCGGGCATATACGCGGCAACGCAGAAAACCTGCCGTCTTCATCGTACCTGCATCAATAACCGTTTTTCCGTCCCTGAGTGTTTGCCTGTCTTTTTTTACGGGCGGTAACATTTCAGGTCCAAATTCATAACTGATTTCCACATTGTGCAATAACACGTCGTTTTTGGTGACGGAAACATCGAATTTGACTGTTTCACCGGTTTTGTACACCCAATCGCCATGCTGTGGCGCGATATTTACCTTGATGAGTTTTTCACCCGGCTGTGCCAGAACTGTCGGGGATAAAGCAAGCAGACTTGCTAATAAAACGATTAAAATTTTAATTTTTTTCATACGCTTAAATTATTTAATGTTATAATATTTCAATGATTCCACCCTTATAAATATCCCTGTGATATAACCTGAAACCGGTAATTTCTTTATGATCAATACCTTTCCGATCCTGTGCAAATAATAACGATGTGAACAATAATAAAATGATAAATAATATATTTTTCATATAACGAATTGACAAACTATTTGTTGAAATCAGCGAATAAATGTTGTAGTTCATTATCAGATACAAAACCGTTGGTCTTAATGATTATCAGGTGTCTGAAGGTGGTCGATTGACCGGGATTCAATATCAGTTTGAACGGTTGAGCATCCTTATCGAATGCCCGGGCGCCCATGTTGTTGGTAGAGAACAATCCATAACCTCTTGCATGTGAGTGTGCCGGATAACCGGGATTATTCTTGTGATCAATGATGGCAACGGAAATCTTTTCTCCGTCTTTGTCAGCCGACAGACACACCCATTTGGTTGGTTTACCCCATACCGCATCTTTTTCAAAGCCTTCGCTGTTACGGTATACACCATTCATACCCTCATTGTTCACTACCTTTATTTCCGTAGGGTTGCCTTTGGTGTCGAGATACAGATCGGGTTGATTTGAAGGTTCTTCAAAGCAGCGATCCATACGGATAGCAATCATCCCTTCCTTGTTGTCGGTAAAGATCATCGTATCCTGCAAGGCAGTGAGTTTGGTGATACGTTCGATGATGCGCCGGTCACCTTCGCCGCTGAACACGAATTTTGTTTCTTCTTTCAGCATGGTTTCTTCGGCATGATTCACCCAATCGGCGGCAATCACTAATATTCCCTGACTAAGTCCGTTTTGAATGTTCACTATACTGCGATGGCGTACTGAACCGTAACCCGGTCTCTGTTCGTCAGGAATAGCATACGAAGTACCCCAAAAATCGATGCCGTTCACATCGCCGAAAGTAAACCATGCGCCTACCTGATGTGGATGGTCTGTACGTTCATGGGGACGCGGATTTCGTGGAAAGCCGCGGGTAATCACCGTTCCATTGGCTGTGTATATCGGGAACAGTACAGGTTTATCAAGGTCGTCAGGATAAATGTACGATGTGAACAGTTTTCCGTCGAATAGGACGTCTACTTTCCTACGGGATTCATCCGAAACTATTTCAATACCTTTTTGCGTATTTTTACAGGCAAAAAAACCGAAAACTACTGAACTTAAAATAAATACTTTAAAAAATGATTTCATGTTGTTATTAAGTTTTGATGCGTACTAAAATAGTGAAATTATGTACATTATATTTTCTCCGGAAGTGTATACGGTTTTCGGTATTCCTTGGTAAACATGCGATTTGCTTCTTCGTCATTGATCACCTGAAGCTTTTCAGTATCGATGTGCAGGGTACGACCCAGCCGGTAAGAGATATTGGCAAGATGAACCAAAAGGCACGAATAAAAGCCTTCTTCAATAGGACCAGTCAGTTTTTTCGGATCCCCCGCCCTTATGGCGTCAATAAAATCCTGATAATGATCTCCTCCTCCTTTATCCGATTCGCCCGGAGTCCGTTCTTTTCCCATGTATGTTTGCCAACCGTTCAGTTCTTTAAGCATGTAACCTTTGGATCCATAAAAAATATTCCCGACAATATTTGATGTACTGTTCATGTATGTATCGGTAAATACACTTCGCGAACCAAGGTTTTCTTCCGGGTTTGTCATCCAGTGACGTACTTCAAACTGAAGTATTTTCTTCTTTTCGCCACCACCTTTCGGGTTGTTGAATTCGAATGTTGCCATCAATACATTGGGAGTTTGCTGATCATCGTCGAACATGACATGTCCGCCCATTGCGCTGACTTTTGACGGAATTTTTACATCTAATCCCCAGCGGGCAATATCCATTTCATGTACTCCCTGATTTCCCATGTCGCCATTTCCGTAATCCCAGTTCCAGTGCCAGTTGTAGTGAAACCGGTTACTGTTGAATGGCTTTAACGGCGCCGGTCCCAGCCACATATCATAATCTACCTTTTCCATATACTTTTGTGTATACTGACCGTTGTATCCGTCAGGAATTTTATTGATGGTATCGCGCCATTTGTAACAGAGCCCTTTTGCCATATAAACTTCGCCAAGTTTACCGTCTTTCAGAAACCGATACATTGTTTGCGCAGAAGGGTCGCTGCGCTGCTCTGCCCCATCCTGAACCACCAGTCCGGATTTTGCTGCTGCTTCAATCAGCATTTTCCCCTCATGAATGGTGTGACATGACGGTTTCTCGATACTGGTATGTTTTCCTGCCTGAATAGCCCAGATTCCAGACAGTGCATGCCAATGATTCGGCGTGACGATCGAAACAGCATCAACTGATTTATCTTCAAACAATTTACGCATATCCTTGTATATTTTCGGTTCGCGTAACCCTTTGTTTGTGTAGTGCTTTTTCAGGCAGTCAGCAAACAAGTTTTCATCCACATCACAAATTGCCGATACTTCCACATCTTTTAGCTGTTGATATGACATGATGTGAGATTGCCCTTGTCCCCTAATTCCAATTACTGCTACATTTACGCGGTCGTTGGCTCCTTTCCATCTCATGTTGGTGGGTAGTATTAACGGTAATGTACCCAAAGCAACAGAACTTTTGATTGATTTTTCTATAAATTCTCTTCTTTTCATCTGATTATACTTGTTTATTAAAATTGCCGTTGTTAAAAATTATCTTCTTGATTGTTTCATATTGGTATAGATTATTAATAAATACAATTAGGGTACAAAGATAATATAAGTTGGGAAGTAATATAAAAAACTTGATAATTTTTTAAAAAACTATGGATTGATTCACAATTTTTTCAAAGGAATGATTGTTACCGGACTGGTAAGACCTGATGGTAAAACAGTCCATTTATCAAACTTGATATCTGTGTAAAATACACTGACAAGATTGATATCCTTAAAAATACGCCACTTGACGCCGCGCTTATCTAAATCGCGAATGCGGTTGGCAGGTAAATTAGTTACATCTATCTCGAGGGTATTTGTTCCCGTTTTCAAGTACTTCCCAATTTTAACTGTAAAAGGTAATGCCCACACAATACCTGCATCCTGTCCGTTTACACATACACGGGCACTTTCGCAAAGATTACCCAGGTCGAGCAGCCATTCGTCGGCTTCACTTTTCACTTCGAAATTGATTGTGTAGCGACCTGTGCCCGCATATACTAATGTACTGTCATGTGACAGGTCTGTCCACGATACGGGAGTTTTTGGCATCATAAATTCTCCTTCGATTTCTGGAGAACCATCAGTGAAGCGAAATATCCAGTCACAGTTGATTTCCTGCGGCTTACCTTTACTGTAAAAATTATAATCAGGAATTTTAATATCGACATGTGTGAATGTTTTAAAAATCAGTGACTGTCCCGGTTCCAACTGCAAAAATATCTCTGTATATCCGTTTTTATTTCGTACATTCGCTTTACCACTAACACCGGTTAGAGGATCGAAAATAATGGCCGATTTGGCTTTTGATGCAAGTTGTATCCAACCTTCGACAGTCTTATTTTGAAGCATAGTTACGAAATAGTGGTACCCGTTTTTATGGTGACGTCGTAACATGTTAACACCGTATTTAACAGATAATTCTTCTGGTATGGCGGAGGTTGCATTCAAGAGCTTTCCATAATCCGTACCGAAGAGTACACGTCCTTTACCGATTTGTTTTTGTTCGCATGCAGTAAAAGGTTTTATTGCAGGTATCTCTTCCAAAGTTTCATATAGTTTGGTACGGCGGGTTTTCAACGATTTCAGACCAGGTACATCACTTGGTAAACGGTCTGAAAATATGACCGTTGCGCCATCCTTAGCCAATTGGACTATTTTAGCAAGGCTTTCAACTGGTATATATTGTACATTGGGTAAGATAATAGCTTTATATGTCGCTCCAGGCGTTTGAATCATTCCTTCATTCACTACGGTTTGTTCAAGGTATTTGTCGGAAATATAATCAGTGTCGAAGCCCAGTTTTTGTATATTCACTATCATCTCTAAAAATGAAGGTATCAATGTTTGTATCCTGTGGATGGAAAATGCCAAGTACATACCTTCGTGCTGCTGCCACACATCCCAAATAGGAAAATAGACAAGAAAATCGTTGTCAGGTTGTCCATATTGCAAAAACGACTGTGAGCGTGTGATGTAGTCATTCAACCCGCATGCATCTCTAAAAATGGTATTGTTGGCATTCATGTTCACTGAAGCATAGAATAGCCATCCTGGCCATGATACATCCCTGGGTGAGTAAGGCGATCCATGATAGTACATATGGTTTACTCCCGATACAAACATCTGGTCGAGTTCGGGTTTCATTTGCGACAGCGATGTGCGGAAATGTTCTGTAAGCCAAGTGAATGTTTCAGAAGAAACAAATGTTTTTCCAGTGATATGTGCAGCTGATGATGCAAATTTGAGCATTGACGGATGTGCATCACTCTCTTTCATACCACTGTCAATACGCAATCCGGGGATGTCAAACAGGGTGCGCCCGAATGATTCACATTCAGGTATATCAACTGCTGAGTAAAAATCAATCAGGTTTCCGGGCGAACCATGTGCTTGATTTCGTGTAGTGGAGTTTCGTTTGTTTGCCCACTGTGTCCATGGTACAGTAAACTCGTCCAGAAGAAGTTCGCCGATTGTCTGGCGATAATCACATACCACGCGTGAACATACATCTGGATCACCTTCACGGTTCAGTTCGGGAATGTAATCTTGTAACTTATAATTGCGATTTTTTTCAAATGTTTCCAATAGGTTCTCAGACCAGTCGGAGCCAAACACTTCGTATGAATCATTAAAAAAACTGTGTGGCCATGGCGCTTCTGATGATGTAAAAGCATCGTCAAAACGTTTTAAGTAGTTATCCAGTACATGATGCGAATAATGGTTCATTACCAATCCTTCACCACCAGGCGCAGCACGTTTTACACTTTGGAATGTTTTGCAGTTGAAGGCCGCCCACACCATCCAGTCGCCTGCAGGTGCAGTCCAGTCAATCATCCGGTCAGCAGCAACTAAATCTGTAAGATCAATTTTTCGTACTCCATCTGAAGCCATAACGACAGCTATTGTATATACGTCAAGCTGTCTTTGATCGTCAGGAATTATTTTCCTGTAAAACCGTTCGCCGCTTTTCACTGGATATTTCTGAAAAACAACCTTGGTTACAGCATCCTCCATTGAAATAGTAGGCCCGCCGAAAGGCCATCCAGTTCCATTATTCATGTCGATCAGTATTCCAAGCCGTTTGCCTTCTGACACAACATGTTTATACATATCCATCCAGCGAGACGAAAGATAATCAATGTGACGGTTTTCGGCGCCATTGATCCCGTAAATAGGCGTTATTTCTACTGCTCCAATGCCTGCTTTTTGCAAGTCTTCCATATTGGCAGTTAATCCGACAGAATCGACTGCACTTCCCAACCACCACCACCTGACGCCGGGACGGGTTTCGGGATGTATCGCAGGCCATGTGGTCTCGACTGGACACTTATTTTGGCATGATGTAAATAAACAAATTGACAATAATGTCACTTGAAGAATTATTTTTTTCATTTTAGTTTGTTTAATTTTTTATTTTATCAATACATGATTTTCACTGGACCTAACAGTCCCGATAAAACTGGCTGGTCATTGGCAGCATTGAACGGTTGATATTCGATATTTACAAAGAAGTAGTTTTGCCATTGGTAACCAATTTTGTTTAAATAGATCATCCTGTTATAAGATAAATTTGTGACTTCAATTTCCAGTAGATTGTCTTCTTTCAATATATCTTGTGGAAAGGAAACTTGAAAAGGTACACACCAACTTTTTCCGATCAATCGGCCATTCAGGTAGATGGTTGCCATTTCCCTGACATCTCCCAAATCCAGTATAAGTTGTTTTGTCCTGTTGAACTCGGGTCTGTTTTTGAAAGAGTAGGAATATCTGGCTTTTCCGCTAAAATACCGACTAATTGTATCTGTCGACATAGTCCAGCTTGCCAGTGAGTTCGTTTGATATGATTGAGGCAGTTGTGGTTTGCCGTTCACAAAATCGACTGTCCAGATACCTGATAATTTAAACGTTTTGGTATAGGTATAATTATTTTGAGGTGGTGCATTTGATTGTTTTTTTTCGAAAATG
>Ga0082212_10006095_pt1 | contig 16273 bp, 16 predicted proteins | sample TergutNt197P3_FD_71548 | JGI IMG/M metagenome (GOLD analysis project Ga0082212, IMG submission 71548) | Neocapritermes taracua P3 segment gut microbial communities from Petit-Saut dam, French Guiana - Nt197 P3 | ecosystem: Host-associated > Arthropoda: Insects > Digestive system > Gut ... | reverse complement strand
CGTGAACAGATTGCCGCAAAGAACGACAGCCTTGACCTTGGTCTGATACGCGATGACAGTATTTTGGATTATGACGACCTGCAAGACCCAGCTGAAAGCGGCGAAGAAATTGCAGCACAGCTGGAGGAAGCCACTGACCTCATTATGAGTGTAGTGAAGGAACTGAGAAGTTTTGAGGTCAAAAATTGATGGCTAAGATAAAAAAGCAGACATTAACACAGAACGAGCTTTTGGCACAGGCACTTGTGCCGAAAGATGAACAACCGTATGAAATACCGGATAATTGGGTGTGGGTGAGGTTGGGAAATATTATTACGATTAAAAGTGGTACAACTCTTCCACTAGAAAATGAATGTGAGATAGGAGATGTTTTATATATAAAAGTTTCTGATATGAACTTGGATGAAAACCAGTTTGAGATAAAAACATCTTCGCGCTATATAAATGATTATTTACCTTCACAGTTAATCCCTCAAAAGAGTATTTTGTTCCCAAAAAGAGGTGGAGCAATATTTACAAATAAAAAGCGAATTACAAATATCCCCATTTTAGCTGACTTAAATATAATGGCTATAACTCCATGTATTGCTGATTTCATGTTTACATATTACTGGTTTTTAAGTGTAGATTTATCAACGCTTAATAATGGGTCAAATATCCCACAAATAAATAACAAAGACATTGAGCCATTGACTTTTCCCTTTCCCCCCATTACTGAACAATATCGCATTGTCGAGCGTATCGAAAATCTGTTCGAAAAGCTCGACCCTGCCAAAGAGCTGGTGCAAAATGCCCTGGACAGTTTTGAAACCAGAAAAGCAGCTATTCTACATAAAGCTTTTTCCGGTGAGCTGACTGCCAAATGGCGCAAGGAAAATGGTGTGGGGATGGAGAGTTGGGAGGAGAGGAGACTTGGTGAATTGTGCAACTCTTTTCAATACGGTACATCAAAAAAATCCGAACAGAGTGGTGATATTGTAGTTGTTCGTATGGGTAATTTGCAAAATGGGGAGATCAATTGGGACGATTTGGCTTATACAGTAGATGAAGAAGATATTAAAAAATATTTACTATTTGAGGGCGACGTGCTTTTTAATCGAACAAATAGTCCTGAACTTGTAGGAAAAACATCGGTTTATCGAGGTGAAATACCTGCTATTTTCGCGGGATACTTAATTCGTATTAACTATAATGAATGCCTTAACGGATACTATTTAAATTATGTAATGAATTCACAAAAAGCAAAGGAATATTGTTCATCTGTCAAAAGTGATGGCGTGAATCAGTCGAATATAAACGCAAAAAAACTTGCTGCTTTTACGATCCCATATTGCAGCATTGAAGAACAGCATGAAATCGTCTGTGTTCTTGACAACTTGTTTGAAAAAGAGCAGCGTGCCAGAGAGCTGTGTGATGTTATTGAAAATATCGACTTGATGAAAAAAGCTATCCTTGCCCGTGCGTTTAGGGGTGAGTTGGGAACGAATGATCCGAGTGAGGAGAGTGCTGCGGGGTTGGTGGGGGAGGAATTTCAAGAGTAATTTAAATTTATATTGGTTGACAGAAAGAGCTTTTTGTGTAGAATTTATTCAGATAATAATGGTTATAATATTGACATTTTAATTTGTTCAGTAATATAATCTTATTTTTATGAATATCAAAGGAGTAATTGGATGCAAGCAAATAGACAGTTGGTATCATATTTTTTTAAAAAGATTTTAGAGAAAGAATTAAAACAAGATACATTGCTCCTTAATTTTGCATTACCTAAAATTCTTGATATTTCATTTGCTACCTTAACAGAATTTAAAAACGAAAGTGAATTTACAAAATTCAAGGAAAGAAGATTTGATATTGTAATTGGCGATCTACCTTTTGGTATGCAACCTAGAGTACTTGATACTGTTTCTAAAATAAAAGGTAATCAAAATTGGAGTTTTATTCTAAGTACATTGAGGATGTTAAAAGATGATGGACAGGCCTTTTTTCTGGTAGAACCAAGTATATTATTTTCTCGACAAGGAAAACAATTTCTTAATGATCTGCTTGAAGAAGGCTTTTTTTTCAATTCTATATTTGAATTACCAGAAAAGTTATTATATCCAGAAACTTTATTTCAACCAATTAGTATTCATTTTGAAAAAAAGAAACAAGAAAAACTTTTCATTGCAGAAATTACAAATAGATTCGATTATTTGTTAAATAGCTTCTATGCAAGAGAGACAACAAATAATCTGACGACAGGAATTCTTGTTGATCGCAAAAGCTTTGAATCATTTAATAAATTCAGAATAGAAAAAGAGATAGAAAACTTAAAAACACAATACAAAAGTTATAAAAAATATGAGTTAAAAGAAATTGCCAGTGAAATCAATATGACTCGTGATAAATTTCAAGATAAACCCAATAGTATTTATATTCCTAATATTGGAAATTCAAGTGTAACTTCAGATATTGGTCTAACGACAGTAAAACATCAAAACTTATTTCAAGTAGTTTTAAAATCCGATTTGGTTAAAGCAGAATTTCTTGCTATGTTTTTTCGTTCGGATTTAGGAAAAAAACAGTTATTGATGTCAACAAAAGGTAATTTTATTCCTAAGATAAACAAGACTGAAATTTCAAATTGTATTGTTTCAATTCCATCAATAAAGGAACAAGATTTACTTATTCGTACAGATATAAAATTATCAGAATTACAATGTACAATTGATGAACTTAAAGAAGAATTAAGTTTAAACCCTCAAAATGCGAATTCAATTCTTGATAAATTTGAAAGTATTCAGCAGCCATTGAAAAAACTATCGGAAGAAGATAGAATATTAGGCTTAATTAGAAGAGGAGAAAACAAAAAAGTAGAATTTAAGGAAACATTTTCAAAAAATATCCATACAGGTAAAAATGATATTGAAATAAAGAAAAGTTCACTAAAAACTCTTGTTGGTTTTTTAAATGCAGATGGAGGAACTTTATTAATTGGAATTGCAGATAATGGAGAAATTAAAGGTGTTGAAGATGATTTTTTTAAGTCTTCAGACGATTATATAAAGAATTTTAAGAACCACATAAAGGATAAAATTGGGCAAGAGTTTTATCCTTTGATCAACTATGATTTATATTTGGTTAATGGTAAATCTGTTTTGAAGGTCAATTGTGAAGCTGCGAATGAACCTTGTTTTTATGAGCAAAAGGAATTTTACGTTAGAACAAATCCTGCAACAGATAAACTTGAAGGAAAAGTACAACATGATTATATAAAGGAGCGATTTAAAGATAAAAAAAAATGATATCTGGACAGAACAGAAATTGAATTTTTTTACATAACATATGTTACGTAAATATTGTACTTTATAATAGTGTTTTTTTGTTTCCTAATAACATAATAACAAACAAACTGCGATTAGTCAATAGTTATTAAGTATATTTGTGAAAATATCACAAATTTCACCTTTTTCTTGCCATTTCTGCCGATATTATGTATACTTATTCTATAAGGAGTCGGCATGATTGCAGAGTTCACTGTGGAAAACTATCGTTCTTTCAAAGAAAAGCATACTTTTTCCCTTATTTCGACAAAAGACAGTGAATTGTCAGAGTCAAATACTTTTGAAATTAACAAAAAACTCCGTTTTCTAAAATCTGCTGTTATTTACGGTGCCAATGCCAGTGGAAAGTCCAATTTTTTCAATGCTCTCATATTTTTTTTGAATTTTTCTGTCTATTCCGGGCCTCGCAAGCAGGTGGAAGATCCGATAGAGACAGAACCCTTTGCATTGTCCAGGCAAACAGAGTCCGCTCCTTCAAGTTTTGAACTTATCTTCTTTATAAAAGAAGGTAATGATGAAACACGATACCGTTATGGTTTTTTGGTAAGCAAAGAACACGTGGAAAAAGAATACCTTTATGCAGTTAATAATGTCCGTGAAGTAACGCTATTTTCACGAAACTTGCAGGAAATTGAATATACTTCTTATTTTAAAGAGGAAGGATCAAGAGGAAAACCTTCAGTTCGTAATAATTGTACGTTTCTTTCAGTATGCGCCCAAAACAATGGAAAAATATCATCTCAAATTGTTAAGTATTTTAAGAGAATGGGGGTTTTGCACGGATTTAATGAACCACCATTTTATTTGCAAAAAGAAAGCAATCAGTCAGATTATAAAAATAGAATTTTGCATTTTTTAAAATATGCTGATATACAGATTACTGATTATAAAACAGAACGTATACCTGTTATTAGCGATCTTCCTGATTCTATACAAAAAGTGTTGCGCCAAAGTAAATTTCCAGACTTACAACGGGAGAAGATATTATTTGGTCATATTGTTTATGATGGTGAAACACCAGTAGGGGAAAAATATTTTGAAGAATTTGTTGAATCAGCCGGTACACGAAAGCTATTTTCTTATGCCGATTATATTTTTAGTGCGCTGGAAAACGGAACTCCGCTTTTTATCGATGAATTTGATACCATGATGCATCCCTTAATAATTGAAGGGATTGTGAAGTTATTTAATTCGTCTATAACCAATCCTAATAATGCTCAACTGGTTATTTCCTGCCATGCGGTTAATATTATGACAAATAAACTCTTTCGCCGTGACCAAATCTGGTTTTGTGAAAAAGATAAATACGGCGCAACCGATTTGTATTCATTGGTTGAATATAAAGAACAAGTACGGAAAGATGCTTCCTACAACAAAAACTATTTGCATGGAAAATATGGTGCTATTCCATACATCGATGAAATTTTGATGCAAGCAGACTTGAATAACAATGAGACAAGATAATTTATTTCAAAAGCGGACAACATTAACCCGTCTTGAAAACAAACGAAATTTACGCCGCTTCTTGATTGTATGCGAAGGTAAAAAGACTGAGCCGAATTATTTTAGGAAATTCCCGGAAAAACCTGAGGTTTATGATCGTATTGATATTTTTGGAACTGGCTATAATACAACATCCCTTGTAAATGAGGCCATCAGATTGAAAAATGAAGCCCAGAAAAGAGGAGAACCTTATATAGAAGTCTGGTGTGTTTTTGACAAAGATGATTTTTCGGTTGACCAATTTTTGGCTGCAATTATAATCGCCGGGAAAAATCAAATTAAATGTGCTTACTCCATAGAAGCATTTGAACTTTGGTATATGCTTCATTTTAATTTTTATGATACAGCTTTATCACGGGATCAATATAAAGAAAAACTTACTGAATTGTTGGGAAAAATATATCAAAAGAATGATGATGGAATGTATCAATTATTGAAAAAGCGTCAAAATACTGCGATTAAAAATGCCAGGAAACTTTATGCACTACAATACAAACGCTCATTATCTGAGCAAAATCCCATTACGACGGTATTTCAGTTAGTAGAGCGTTTGTCACCATGAATTTTTTTGGGATAAAGCGAAGCAAGAATACTAATAGAAAGCTATTAAAAGGGAAAATTCGTCAAGCTTTGCCTGTTTGTAGTAGCTGTAAATATTTTATAATTCCCCCAAAAAACCATTAATTCCCCGAATTTTCGGGCATTATATATACTAAGGAGCGAAAAATGAAGGTTTTAATCGTTACAGTGCCAATGAAATCGAAGATTGAGGCAATAAAATATCCTGTGGACGACAATAATGCCATTGAATATGGAAAACCAGTGTATTGCCCGGTTAATGGCATACTGGCAAAAACCCTGGAAAAAGGTGAGGAACTTAAGGTTATCTATATAATGACCAGTGGGGAACACAGCGATTGCGAAAAAAATAAAAAGCTCTTTATGGAAGAACTTGAGGGTATAAATACAGGAATCGGGGCTATTTTAAGCTATGATACAGTTGAAATCGAATTCAAGGCTACGAAGAAGACTTATAACAAGCTCCTGACCGATTTAACCGAAAAAATCCCTGAAAATGCCGAGATTTTTACCGACATTACTTTTGGGTTTAAACCGGAAATTCTTTCGCTTTTTTGTGCATTAAGATTTGTAGAAGAGTTCCGTGATGCCATTGTCCAGTACATTGTATATGGGAAGGCGGAATTTAACCGGGAAGGACAAATAGAAAACCCATTGCTTTACGACATAACATCACTTTATTATCTGTTTAAATTGATAGGCACAATTGGAGCCACCGATGCTGAAAATGCCTCGAAAATGCTGAAAGATTTCTTTACCCTATAAGGAGGTTTTGTGGGGAAACAACAGAAAACAGAAGAACAATTACGATCCGAAATTTTCGGTGTTTATTCACGTTATAATAGTGAAACATCTGCCGACCGCCGTCAGGTTTACTTTGCTCAGCTTTGTGAAAGGACACTCCGATGGTGCAGCGGGTATTTCTTTAAAGAAGCTTATGATATAGGTTACGAAATTTTTATGGTTCTTCAGCGGATGGCAGATAGTAACGATAAAATACCAAATACAGAAAATGATTTCTTTAATTATTTAAAAACAGCGCTATATAATGCAAAGTCTGAACATTTTAGATCTCTTGAATCGGGCTTAATAAAAATTCCAAAAGAAAAGATTAATAAAATAAAAAATGGATGACATCATAAAGATGGAAGAATGTAATGCAGGCAGGGAACTGACCGGGAATGAACGGGTTCAATGCATATCCAAATGGTTTGATATGGCGGAAAAAGAAGTTCATGAATACCTACTATTAATGAATATGAGGTATGTAGAAGGGCTTACAAATAATGATAACGCTGACACAGACATTTTAAACTCCGAAAAAGCACACATCCCGTACCTGGAAATCCCCTTTGTCAATCCCGAAAATGAGTACTTTACAAAACTTAATACGTCTGAAAGAGCAAACCTGATACTGGATGCTGTAAAATCAGCTCTGAACAATACACAAGACAGAACCAGGGAATGTTACAGAGCTCTTTTTACCGTTCATTGTATTGATAATGCTATTGATTTTGATGGTTTGTTCCCGCTTCTTAACAGTGAAATAGTGGAAATATATAAAAAGAACGGGAAAAAGCCCAAACTACTTGAAGTATATTTGAAATATCATCCTGATGTAAAAAGAGAAAGCGCCGGTGCAAGAGCATCAAAAATGCTAAAAGAATTGCTTGATAAATTGAATACAGAATTAAATAAAAGTTAAAAAACTTCTCCAAAACCATTAAGTTTTTAGCAAAACGGGCATTATTAATAGTAGAGGCTTTTCACAATCAGGAGGTGAGTCATGGAAATAAGTTTTAACGAACAAGAATTAGCTGTCAGCCAAAAGACCAAGGGAGGATATATAGAAGAATATATTATCATTGAAAGAATAGATGAATTGTTAAAATATTCTCTTTCAAATGATTTTAAAGAAATTGAAAAAGCAGTTTATGAAAGAACTGGCTGTACTTTATATAATGACAGTCTGGGGTGGACAAGAAATAAAGGTTTATCTGAAAATGTCAAAGCTTCAATGAACAAGTATAACGTTAATTATTCCATGACAACATATCCCGAAGGAAAGTATAATAATCTTGTAATTAATATGAGGGATGAGGACGATTGGTATATTAGAAGTTTTGTTAATTTGACGGATACTTATTACACCTGGGAATTTCTCAGGTATTGCACTGATATTGAAGAAGCAATAAAACTTATCCTTGCAGCAAAGAATGAACAGGAGTAGTCATTTGAAAAAAATATATGGCGTTCTGATACTTCTGCTTATTGCAAAAATCGTCTCCGCACAAACAATCGGAGATTTTGAAAATTTACTGCAAAGAAAAGCATTTGAAACAGCCTGTTACGGAATGTACAACGGAGCTCAGATCGGGTCTGCCGATCCGTACGATTATTACACGCCAAGTATGTGGAACAGAACGATGGCATCGGAAAGCGGCGATACAACAAAAACAGATCTATTTTATGGCGTTTGTATGGATTATGCGTATTGGATGTATAAATCCATTCAAAGGAATAAAAAGATATTTGAAGAATACGGAATGATGCCAAATCAATTTTACATAGCGGTTTCGGAAAATAATTCTTCTCAGGGCATTACTCTTTATGATCCGGTTATTTCAAAAGCCAACTCGGATATTAAACTAAACGGTATTTATTTGAAAAAATATCGATACTTTCCTGTTGCCACTCATGGCAATAATACCAACCACGCCTGGATTTGGATACAGCATAAAAACGGAACTTGGTACTGGGTTGACCCTACCTGGACAGACAATACCGGCAGAATAGTTTTTGGAACAGTGTCAAATAACCGGGAGATTCAAAAAGCACCGGATGAAAGATTATGCATCTTAAAAAAGACTATTACACCGCCTTCGGGGGGTTCGGCAAGTTATGTAGTTGATAACTATGGGCCTGGATTTTATGTGGGATTTCTTTTGTATTCCGGAATGTTAAATGGCTTCGAAGTGCTTGATTTTGGTCTGGACATATTTAATAATGGTAACAAATTTGGACTTTCTGTTGAGTGTTTGTATTATAATAACGAGAAAATAGAAACTTATAAGCATATTGGTGGTTTGGATTATGAATTTTCTAATTATAATGAATATGCTTTATATGTAGCCATTCATTACAGTTTTTTTGAGTTATTTGATAATAAAATATTTATAGGGGGTACTCTTGGGCTTGGCTACCATGGAGCGAGTCAAAGCGGAGAAGGAAATAGCTCCGGTTATTCGCCGGATTTATCAGGAATGAGAGAAGGAGATATTGAAACAGGATATGCATTTAAAATCGGAGGCTATGTTACGTATTGCATTGGTGGTATTTCTTTTAAAGGTTTGATTGAGTACAGAACATTTGGCGGAATTGCCTTTGGTTTGGGTGTCGGGGTAATATTTTAGGCAGGTTTTGCGTCCTCAAAATACCGCTGATTCAGCGCTTGATTGCAAAAATAAGGCAGAAAAACTACAATAGAGATATGAACAAATTATCAGAAAAGAAACGGATTTCCCTTATTTGGGTGCTTTCCGGACTTGTCCTGGGAGTGGTTTTTGTTGTCGTTTCTGTCCAGGCCGAAGCCCAGAGCCTTAATGCTTCCGACCGGAATTATCCGTCATTTATCCAGAATGTATTTGATTTTATCCAGCGGAACTATGTGGAAGAAGTAGATGCCCAGAAGCTGTTCGAAGGGGCCATGAAGGGGATGCTGGAATCTTTGGATGATCCGCATTCGGCTTTTCTTCCTGCTCGGGAGTACGAAGATTTGCACGATACCACCTCCGGCCGGTTTGGCGGGGTAGGACTCTATATCAGCAAGCCGCTGGAAACCAAGCCGGACGGAACCCCTCCTTATGTTGAGGTATCCGCACCTATCGAAGATACGCCGGGCTGGCGGGCGGGGATTAATCCCGGAGATTTAATCGTCGAAATTGACGGAGAAGCAACCGATGTCCTTTCTCTGGACACCGTTCTTTCCAAGCTTCGGGGAGTACCGGGTACCGATGTAAAATTGCTTATCAAGCGAGGGGCCAATCTGGAATTCCCCGTAACGCTTACCAGAGCAGTTATCGAAGTGCCGGTAATCAAGCACGACATGATCGGTGACATTGGTTACATACGAATCATCACCTTTACCCCCATGACGGTCAGAAGAACCAGAGAAGCCCTGGAGGAATTCAAGAAAAAAAATTACAAGTCTTTGGTAATTGACCTCCGAAACAATCCCGGCGGATTGCTTGATGCGGCAGTTGGGGTCTGTGAACTGTTTCTTGAAGGCGGAACGGTCGTTTCTACCAAGAGCAGGATTCCTAACGAAAACAGAAATTATACTGCCGGCAACAGATCGGTTGTACCGCAGAATATGCCAATAGTTCTGGTAATAAACAGGGGATCCGCTTCCGCTTCGGAAATTGTAGCAGGCGCCATGAAAGACAGGGGCCGGGCATACCTTGTCGGGGAAAAAACATTCGGTAAAGGCTCGGTACAGCGGATATTCCCGGTAGGAGGCAATGCAGGATTCAGGATTACCACGGCCAGGTACTATACCCCAAGCGATGTAAACATAGACAAGATAGGAATTCCGCCGGATAAGGAAGTGCTTTTTCCCGAATTCTCTTCCGACAATGCAGATATGCTTAAAGAACTGATTTCAGCCAATGTCATTCCCGGATTTGTGGAGCAGAACCCAAAAGCTACAAATGCTCAGGTTGATAATTTTGCAAAAGAACTTAATGCAAAATACAACCTGGATATTACACTCCTCCGCCGGTTGATCCGCAACGAGATGAACCGTACGGTTATAGCGCCGGTTTACGATTTGGAATACGATGTACAGCTTCAGGAAGCGGTAAACATATTAAGGAGCGGGAACTTTAATTACCTGATGCAGTCCAGTAAAACGTTAAGAGCATTACAGGAAGAAGCAGAAACTGCCCTGCCTCTGGCTTCGTAGGTTGCTGCTTTTTCTTAAAGAAAGGCCGGACAAGGAAGGTATTGTCCGGCTTAAGGATGAAGATTACCACTATTTGGCACATGTTCGCCGGTTAAAACCCGGCGCTGTTTTTCAGGCAATTTTGCCGGGGTCTGATACCGGGAAAAGCAAAGAGTCCAATACTCAGGGTGTAAATGTAACTGTACTCAGCATTGATAAACGAACTTTAACAGGCTCTGTTACCTATATTGACAACACTGAACCGGTTTCGAAAATGAACGATGTTGCAGAAAAAACAGTATTACCGCCAATCATTGTGTTTCAGGCTTTACCCAAGGGAACCAAAATGGATCTGATTATCCGTCAGGCAACGGAAATGGGAATTAGCGAAGTAGTTCCCTTTATATCAGAACGCAGCGTACCCAGAGAAACAGAAGGACGAATGGACAGATGGCGCCGTATTGTAAAAGAAGCCCGCCAGCAGAGCCTTTCCGCTGTGGATACCAAAGTACATGAGGTACTTGACGCCGATGAACTCTTTGTCTATTGGGAAAAACTACGAAATGATTATTCCGAAGAAGCTCTTGGTTTGATTTTTCATCCGCAGATACTTGAAAATGACGGTTTTCACCGGTATCTTAATAATAAGCCTCCTCTGCTTGTTCTGGCGGTTGGTCCTGAAGGGGGTTTTTCCGCCGCTGAGTCAGACAGCTTTGCTAAAGCAGGGTTTAAAGCCTTAAGCCTGGGCGACACGGTCCTGCGTACGGAAACAGCAGCCGTTTTCGGGGCAGCGGCAGCAAAAATCATTCTGATGGAGAGGGCGTGGTGGAAAACAGCACCGCAATAGAAAGAACCAGCCTATTAAGAGTTCCCCTGGACATTGTAGCCCCTGAACAACTGGAAGAAGCAGTATACAGTTTATTAAAAGACGGCCAGGCCCATGATATAATTCTTCTTTCCGTATGGGATCTTCTGCGTGCCAAAAATCACTACGAATACCGTCCTTTTGTACAGCGTGCTGCCATGATCATTCCCATTTCCAAAAGCCTTGTTAAAGGCGTTCGTTTTCTGAAAAAGAAAAAAATATACCGCTATATGCCATTTGATTTTGTTATTAATCTTCTTGCCAGCCTTGAGAAATGGGAAAAATTAAACACTATTTATCTCCTTGGTGGAAAGATGAGAAATCTGAAACGGGCGGAAAAAAATATCCGTCAGACGTTTCCCCAACTACGGGTTGTTGGGCGTTTTGTTGGAAACTTTAAACATCAGGAAGAAGCCACTATACTCCAGGCAATCAGAAAAGCTGCGCCATCTCTTCTTCTGGTCGGAAACGGCGTTAAAGGCGGCGAGCGCTGGATAGCGCGTAACGATATGCTGCTGAACAACGGACTGCGGCTATGGTGCAGCGATCTGTTTGATGTCTTTGCAGAACGTAAACGGCACCCCTCCCGCAAGGTTTTTGAACGGGGTTTCGAATGGATAGGCTATTGTTTTCGCAAGCCCTGGCGTATTTTAAGAATAGTTCCTTTTATCTACTATAAACTTCTTGTTTTTTTGTATAGACTTTTCAACCTTAATTAACGTAGTGTGGAGCGTAAGAGCAACGATGAAGACCAAAGCCGTTCGTATTTATGGAGTAAACGATTTAAGGCTGGATGAATTTGATCTTCCCGAAATTAACGATGATGAAATACTTGCCCGGATTGTGTCCGATTCCATTTGCATGTCCAGCCACAAACTGGCGCTTCAGGGGAAAGCTCACAAAAGAGTACGGCATGATTTGCCGAAACAACCGGTAATAATAGGCCATGAATTCTGCGGAGTATTGGAAAAAATAGGTTCCCGTTGGAAAGACCAGTTTAAAGAAGGGGATCGCTTTGCTATTCAACCGGCGTTGAATTACCTGGATAAAAACGGAAAACCAACCCTTTGGGCGCCTGGTTATTCTTATGAATATATCGGCGGAGATGCTACCTATATTATAATTCCGAAAGAAGTAATGGAAATGGGCTGTCTCCTTCCCTACCATGCTGATAATTACTTTATGGGTTCATTGGCTGAGCCGGTGTCTTGTATTGTCGGAGCTTTCCATGCGCAATACCATACATCAAACGGTTCTTATGTTCACAATATGGAAATTGCGGAAGGCGGTTCTCTTGCCTTGCTTGCATCGGTAGGCCCTATGGGTCTTGGAGCGATTGATTATGCAATTCATGCTCCCCGCAGGGCATCAAGAGTAATTGTAACGGACATTGACGATGCACGGTTAAAACGGGCACAAAGTCTTTTAACCGCCGAAGAAGCAAAGAAAAACGGCGTGGAACTGATTTACGTAAACACCAGCGAATATTCCGATCCGGTTGCTCATCTTAAAAGTCTTAACGGCGGTAAAGGTTTTGACGATGTATTTGTCTTTGCACCTGTTAAACAGGTAATAGAAATGGGAGATGCCCTTTTAGGTCAGGACGGATGCCTTAATTTCTTTGCCGGCCCTACGGACACTTCATTTTCCGCTATGCTCAATTTTTACAATGTTCACTACGAAAGCCACCACATAGTCGGAACCAGCGGAGGCAATACCTCAGACATGATCGAATCTCTGGACTTGATGGCAAAAGGAAAACTTAATCCCGTATTTATGATAACCCATGTGGGAGGGCTTAACGCCGTTCCGGAAACAACTATAGAGCTGGACAAGATCCCTGGCGGAAAAAAGCTAATATACACCAATAAAAAACTTTCCCTTGCCGCCATAGAAGATTTTGCCGAAAAAGGCAAAGCCAATACTGACGGATTAGGGCAATTTTATACGGAATTGGCGGAAATCTGTAAGCGCAGCAACGGCCTTTGGAGCAAAGAAGCGGAAGATTTTCTTTTGGCAAATGCCCCGAATATATAACCGGATTTAATCTGGTTATATAACCGGGTATAAAATAACAGGAGAATGCATGTGAGATCGGGAAAAGAACTGGCGTTGGATAACAAGATCCTCGAAAAGGCACGATCCTTTAAACTTTCTGGAAAAACAGAACGGATTGCAGAACTGCTTTTACAAGACGATGAAGTCCAGGCCATGCAGGAATACGCAAACGAAGTTTCCATTGTAAGGCTTAAGTATAATGATCACGGCCCGGTTCATATGCGAACAGTGGTGTTTAATTCTCTTATTATGATGGAATTACTCAGACAGGCGGAAGTTAAAACAAGCCTCGAAAAAGAAGACGTCGGAGAGTTCGAAGACAGTCTTTCCGTAGTACTCTGCGGAGCCTTTCTTCACGATATAGGAATGGGTGCAGGACGGCAGGATCACGAACTGCACAGCGCTTATATGGCCTATCCCATTCTTAGCCGGATTCTTGCCGTTGTTTACGGCAATTCCATTCAGAAACAAGCGATGATCCGCTCAATGGCAATGGAAGCAATTTCCGGCCACATGGGAACCAGGTCGATCACTTCGCTGGAAGCGGGAATAGTTCAGGTAGCCGACGGCTGCGATATGAAGAAAGGCCGCGCCCGGATTCCTCTGGCCATTTCCGGAGGCCCGCGAATCGGCGACATCCATCAGTACTCTGCCCAAGCCATCGAAGAACTTACAATAACATCGGGAAAAGAAAAACCCATCAGCATACATATAGATATGTCAAGCGAAGTGGGACTGTTTCAGGTGGAGGAAGTACTGCATACTAAAATCGCCTCGGGAACAGCTAAAAACTATATTGAACTCTATGCGATTTTAAACGGTGGGGAGCCAAAGAGGTATTTATGAGTAAGATAAAGGCAATCATTTTTGATTTGGACGGAGTATTATGCGATTCCGAGTGGTTTATTGCCGAATCGGGCCGGTTAATGTTCAAGGAGACTCATGGTATTGATGTTACACACGAAGATTTTAGCTCTTTTGTAGGTCTGGGAGAAAATCGTTTTCTAGGAGGAGTAGCGGAAAAGTATCAGATAAAGGATTTTGACATAGAGCGGGATAAAGCCAAGACGTACGAAATTTATGTAGAGCTAGTAAAAAAACCCGGGGTGCTTAAAGCATTGCCGGGTGCAACAGAATTTGTCCACCACTCAAGAGAGTTAGGTCTAAAGACAGCTTTGGCAACTTCTACCGATCAAATCAAGATGATGGCAAACCTGGAAGCCATAGGGCTTATCAACAACGAACAGTGGTCCGACAACATCGGCCTTGCTGCCGCTATAGAAGCCGCAGCAAGAAACAAAGCCTTTGATGCTATGGTAAACGGCCTGGACGTGGAACGGCAAAAACCCTATCCCGACCTTTTTCTGGAAGCTGCCTCCCGGCTGGAAGAAGACCCTGCCAACTGCTGGGTAATCGAAGATTCACTGGGCGGAATTGAAGCTGCCAAAGCAGCCGGTATGCACTGTCTTGCCCTGCTTACTACCTTTCCGGAAGACGAGATAAAAGCAGCAGGGCCGGATAAAATTGCCAAAGATTTAAGCGCCATTACGCCAGAAGAATTATTGTAAGCGTCTGCAAACTCCAATATACTGCTGAGCATCTATCATACACAGCTTCCATAATGAAGAATAAATGGTATTTTTTTGCCGGAATTTGTATTATATACGACATTAATGGCGTATATATTTAGTTATGCGTCATTGGACTATTGACAAATTGATATTAATATTTTTCAATTAATAATATGAAAATAACTGATAATTTTTGCTTATATAATAAAAAAAATATACCAGAAAAATTATATCATTATACATCAATGGATAATTTTCGAAAAATTATTGAATCTGGTTTATTTTATTTATTTGGGTCACATACAATGAATGATTTCAAAGAAAACATCGTTGTTATTGATATTTTCAATGAAATAGTTCAAAAAAAAGCAAAAAATGATCCAAATTGGAATATTGTTGAATTTGTTGATTATATGAATATTCGATATAATTCATATTTTTCATATGTTTTTTGCTTAACGGAACTTTTTGATTCATTGTCACAATGGAGAGCTTATGGTGATGATGGTAATGGTATTTGTATAATAATTAATACTAATGGGTTAAAATTAAATTATGAACTTCCAACAAAAAGTGACGCATTTAATATTGATGATGACGATGATATTGTTTTACATAATATTATTTATTCTAAACAAGAGCAAATAGAAATATTTGATAAATTGCTTAATCAATATAATTTAATGAAAAAAATAGAGGAATCAAATAAATTTTCCTGGCTTGTAGACCAAATTGGAGATAAAATTATGAATTTTGGACCAATATTTAAAATTGAAGAATTTAAAGAAGAAAAGGAATGGAGAATTATTTACATACCAAAGTTAATACCTAATATTAATATTAAACCTGTTAATAGTAATTGGAGAGACATCGGATTTATAAATACAAGAAATAGCATAAAATCATTTTTTTCTTATGCATATGATTTAAATAATTGTTTAAGTGGTATTATAATTGGCCCAAAAAATAATTCTTTATTTTATGAGATAAGATCATTTTTAGAAGTAAATCATTTACATAATAAAGAAATAATAAAATCGCGAATATCATATAGATAATAATAGTCCAACGTCGCTTAACCAATTTGTCGAATTTATCTTTTTAGGATCGTTTTCACCTCCTCCCGTTTTTTGTTAAGTCAATTTTCGGTTATTTAATCTTGATTTTTTCTAATAATAAGTACTATTAACAATAGTTACAACTTCAAGTATACCTTTATTACCCATATTCCTTCATAATTGGCTTAATACATTTCCCTATATTGTGTACTATGCAGAATAACTGCCACTGAATATTCACTTTCTCCTGTCCTCGTAACGTAAAACGGTTCATCCCTTTGCAATATGTTATATCTGAAAATACCGGTTCTACTATTTGCTGACGCCGTGAATATAATTCACGATACGCAGGATGGTCTATTGTATCTTTC
>Ga0082212_10006094_pt1 | contig 16282 bp, 12 predicted proteins | sample TergutNt197P3_FD_71548 | JGI IMG/M metagenome (GOLD analysis project Ga0082212, IMG submission 71548) | Neocapritermes taracua P3 segment gut microbial communities from Petit-Saut dam, French Guiana - Nt197 P3 | ecosystem: Host-associated > Arthropoda: Insects > Digestive system > Gut ... | reverse complement strand
GACGACATTTGGCCGCAGCGGGGCGATGCGCATAGTGAGCTTAGGGTCTGCGACCTTGGTCCCAAGGGCGTCTTTCCAGCGACTCGTACCTTGAACCAAAGACGTGTCCGAAAGGAAATTATCGAACAGCGTCGACCAGATCAGGTCGCAAGTGGGCATTATGATGACCTTCCCGACGAATTTCCCGTCCACCATACGCGTGTCGAGCGACTTTACTGAATCCCCCAGCAGCGCCCGTTGCAGGCCCATGTCCATGAAAGCGCTGCCGAGCGTCGTGGTGTTGACGCCATAGAAGTTGAATGACGACGACTTATCGCCATCCTTCGCCGCAAACGAGGTGACAAAAGAGTAGAACTCCGTATCATTGTCGAACTCCGCGCCGTTGCTGTTGAGGTACTTGATATGCGCCGAGTTGAATTCCGTGGTCATGCCTTCGAGCACGATTTTTGGAAACTCGTCGCCGAGCTGCTCAAGGAACTCCTTTGTCCGTGAAAAAAGCTTGTCCATATCAGCCCCGCCGATGCTTTGATCGAACGACTTGTTTTCCAGCTTTTCAGCTATATCTTCAGCCTCATCCATTGATGCCGACCCGGCAAGGGTGATGCAGTCGGAAACGGCGGAATCGATTGACTCCTTATCAAGCTTGTTGACGTTGGCGACGCCTTTTCGCCCGCCGCAGATTGCCTTGAGGGTCAGCGAGTCACTGAAGAGCGTGCGCAGGAGGGTGAACTCATTTGCTTCAATGTTAAACTCCTCTTTACGGCCGTAGGAGACTCTGCACGAGGCCTTGTCCGCCCCCGCTTTTTTCAGCGCTTCAAGCGCATATCCTGCAACTTCCGGTTTTGATATATTCATAATCGCTACCGCCCTCCTATATTCACTTCGCAGCGAATCGCGGGGCCGCCTTCCCCGACTGTCATCATTTGCTTCTTACCGCAGAAACCGCTGCACTCCCAGTAAAGGTCGTCGGAGACCATATCGACAGTTTTGAGCATCTCGAAGGCGACGCCCGAAATAGTTGTCTCGCGGATCGCTTTGCCTATCTTGCCATTCTTAATCTCGTAACCCAACTCGACAGAGAATGTGAACTCACCGGTCGTGTCAGCCTGGCCATTGCCCGTCTTGACAAGATAGTACCCGTCGTCGATGCTCGATATCATGTCGTCGATTTTACTCTTGCCGGGCAGGATCAGGGTGTTTCTCATGCGGATCAGCGGCTCGTCGGAGAAAAGGAACCCGCGCGCGTTGCCCTGCGGCTTGACGCCGAAATGCCGCGCGGTGTCGCGGGAGTGCATAAAGCTCTTCAGGACGCCATTTTCAATCAAGACGACGTCCTCGGCGACCACGCCCTCGTCGTCGACGTACACAGGCAGCGGGCAGGGCTTCCCAAAGGCCGTATGGGCGAAGTCGACCATAGTCACAAGTTCGCTCGCGACCTGCTTATCCATATTATGCGCAGCGACGGAACCGCCGAGTACGATGTCCGCTTCGACGGTGTGGCCTACAGCTTCATGCGCCAGTATACCGGCCATCTGCGGGTGCAGCACGCATTTGCACAGCCCCGCGTTTGAGTATACCCCCTCGCGCTTATGCATAAGGGCCTCATAGAGTTTGTCCAGTTCCTCTTCCAGTTGGGCGGGGTCGGGGTAAAGCTCATCAAAATGCCCCAGCTCGCTGAACGGCTGGAAAAGCTCCACCGGGGATCCGTCGTCAGCTTCGGCTGTCAGGAAAACGTATATTGTGCTTCGCGGCTGGTAGAAACGGCTATCCGCGCCGTCGCTGACAATAAGCAGCTTTTCGATATCAAGGCTGTCCGTTATCACTGTGCGGCTGATAAGGTTCTTTCTCTTTTCAACAATCATGTTGTCGAGGGCTTTGGCGTACTCGATCAGCACGCTCTGGGGAAGCTCGCGCCCCGGCTTAAGCTTCGACTCAAGGCTCCCATGTTTCAGACGCCCGGTTTGCGGCAGCGGCGGCATGCCTTTAGCTGCATGGCTGTCCATGAACGCCGCGTTATCAGCAGCGGCCTTGAGCACGTTCCTCACGCTCTCGTCCGAGTACTCCGCGTTCGATGCGAACCCGAAGGTGCCGCCCCTATACACGCGGGCGGAAACGCCCCCGACGGAGTTCTGCGTATTCGTTACCATGTTACCTGCCAGGATAGCGACGCGTTTTGATGTGTTGACCTGTGCGCGCAGCTCGGTGTAGCCGGTGAAACTATCCCTATGCGCGCTGAGTATGTCTGTAAGCATATCAGCCCTCCTTCGAACATTCACGTTTTCTTTATGAACCTCTCCCCGCATTTGGGGCAGGTGATCTGCAACTTGCCTTTCCCTTTCGGGACGCGCAACGTGTTGCCGCAGCCCGGACATTTGAGATATCTGTGCGTTTTTCTATGCTTGACGTTTTTAAAAGCACGTACTATCTTCGTCCTCACCGGCCACCAGTAACGGATGAACTTATCGTTTTCGGCGCGCCTGCGCGTTATGTTTCGCGATAACATGCGGAAAAGCATCACTGCGAGTATCAAATACGACACATATAACAAAGGCGCGAAGTTTAGTATCCCGTTAAGCAGGCTGAGGACAAGCGAAATAATGACCATCGCGACGGAAAGATGGTCTGGCCCGTACCTGCCCCGCATGAAGTTGCGTAGAAATTTCCTTATCACAAGAGGACTCCCGAATCATGCATAATACCAAATGTCATGGAGCTAAGTATACCATCGTTAAGGAAGTTTCACATAATTGTCACATATTTTTTACATATTGGGCTTGCAGCCGGTCACAGTCCCCGTATGCCCGGGGTCAACTGCTATACGTCCCCCCGCCGATGAACTCGCGGAGGATCGACGAAGGCGGCACGCATGACGCGTCGACGTCCTGGAACTCCAGGAGGCAGGGGAGCAGCATGCGTAGTTCCTCGAGCCTATCCGTACCGTCCGGCACATTGCTTAACGCTTTGAGCGCGAAGTTCTTCATGACCGGAACCTCGTAGCCCATCGATGAGTCGAACAGCAAGTCGGCCTTATATTTAAACGGCGATATATATTTTTTTTCGCCGTCCCGCACTATGGCCCACAGGGACAGCGTAGCCGCAGCCCCGAACCCCCGGAAGAGCTCGTCGCGCACAACCCTGCGCAAGAGCCTTGTCCAAGTCCTCTTGAAGCATAGTTTACCGTAGTGCATGATGTCCGATCTGGCGCTTATATACAGCTTAAACGCGTTGGGATGGTTGTCCGCAAGCATGTCGTTTAACGCGTGGATGCCCTCATAGATCACCACTTCATCACGTTGGAGCTTGAGCGTCATAGTGCCGGAAGCGCTCCGGGCCTGCTTCTCAAAGTCGAAGTGCGGGACGCATATCTCCTCGCCTATGTTGAGTTTGGTGAAATGTTCGTTCAGCAGGTCGAGATCCAGGGCGAACGGGGATTCGAGGTCGAGCTCACCGTCGTCGGTCCGGGGATAGTTTTCGGAACTTGGGGTGATGAAATACTCATCCATAGATACAGTAATGGCATGGACGCCGATCCTCTCCAATGCGTCGCAGATTTTATGCGATGTTGTCGTCTTACCGGATCCCGAAGGCCCGGAGAGCAGCACGACGCGGCAATTCGCCGCTTCGACCCGTTCCGCTATCGTGGCGGCGGACTCATCCACCTTTCTGTCGAATATAGCTTCGCATTCATGGGCATAGCCCACAGGGTCCCCGGCTGCGCGTTTGTTTATTATATCAATGTAATACGGGTATGGCATGAAGAGTCAGCCCCCTCACTCTCTCGATTTTGCTTTCTATTTCGTCCGCCTTAAGAATGTACTCGCGAGGGTATTTGGCGTTGAATACCCGATCGATCCTGCCGTTTGGAAGGACAACCTTTGTGACGCCGCCGCCGCCCATAGCCAGCACTGTGCACAGCTCCTCCATCATGCAGATGTTATATATACCCTCGCGCCCGGGCAGGCTCCAGCCTGTGTTTTCGAATCCGCCGGTCGAGAACTTTTGCCTGTATAGATAGTACGGGGCATAACCTCCCGCGCGCAGGGCCTGATTCGCGTAGTCAAGCATCGCCGCGACCTCGGGGGCGCCGGGTAGCTTTACCTCTTCGAGCGAAATTCTGGAGCCCTTCTTCAGCGACAGGGTGTGGACTGTCACGTTTTCAGGTTCGAAGCCCAGGACTTCGTCGAGGGTCTGCCGGAAACCTTCCGGACAGTCGCCGGGAAGCCCCGCGATAACGTCCATGTTCAGAACCATTCCCACCCGCCCCTGCGCCTGGCGCCTGACGAGCCGGATGGCGTCAAAGACTTCCTGAGGGGTGTGCCTGCGCCCGATGGTCTCCAGCACATCGGTCGACATAGATTGGGGATTGATGCATATGCGCCCCGCGCCCTGGCTTATGGCGATTTCAAGTTTCCGCCCGGTCACCGTGTCCGGGCGGCCCGCCTCGACTGTATACTCCCGGACGGCTGAGAGGTCGAACGACGTCTTAAGCGTCCGCATCACAAGCTCGAGGTAATCCGGCGGTAGCGCTGTCGGGGTGCCGCCCCCGATATAAACTGAGATTACCCTCGATCCGAGCTCATTTGCCATCCCCGCCATTGCGGTTATTTCGCCCAGCAACGTTTGAACGAACGGCTCGACGAGTCTCGAATCTTTCTCGACGCTGTTGCTGACGAAACTGCAATAAGCGCACCGCGATCGGCAAAATGGGATTCCGATATACAAAGCTATATCGCCCGGCGAGATTTCCCGTCCCAACGCGATAGCCGCGCTTGCAGCGCATGCGCACATCGACGCGCGCTCGGGCGACACGAAGTACTTGCGAGTCAGCATCTTTGCCGCTGCTTTTTCAGTCGCGCCCGACTCGATTACCTCCCGGGCAATCTTCGCGGGCCGTATCCCGGTGAGCGAACCCCATACAGGAGGCGCTTCAAGCAGGCTGAGCGCTGCCTTGTAGAACGACTGCTTGATCACCCTGTCAAGCAGCCTCTTGCCAATCAAATCATCGGAAAGCTTTGCGCGACCCACCCGGGCAACACCCCGGGAAATCTTGGCGCCGCAACGGATCGTCGTATTGGCTTGCATATAAACCGGACCGGCGGAAAGTCGGGATTCAGCAATAAGGTCAGAAGAGCCTGCAACATAGTCGGTTGAATAATCGGGCCTTTCCGCAGGGAAAAGCGCCAGCATTGCCTGCTCGACAGCGTACTTATTATCATGTCCAATCAATCGCAGTTTCAATCCGGTTAATCCCGTTCGCCGTTTGCATGTTTCATGAAGTAGTTGAAGTTGCGTTCACGTTCGAGCGTCGTTGAGCCTTCGTGCCCGGGATAAACCTCGTAATCCCCGCTTAGGTCCGACAGGCGCCTCAGCGACTGGAGCAGGGTATCCATGCTGCCTTCGCCGAGATCCGTGCGCCCGCAACTGTCGCGGAAAAGCGTGTCGCCCGTGAACAGGGCGGACTCGCACTTAAGCGTCACCGAACCGGGCGAGTGGCCGGGCGTCTCCATAACCAGGACGTCGAGGCCGCCGACTTTCATGACGTCGCCATCCGAGTAGCCTTTAAGGACGCCGCTGTCGTCAGTCAGCTTGTGCTGGTCCTGCCGGCTTCCCGGCGTGTTGACGTCTTTTTTGCAAATATAGGCGGGCGCCCCGGTCGCATCCATAACCTCCTCCAACGCCATGCAATGATCGAAATGGCTGTGTGTCAGGAATATTGCAACCGGTTTGAGTTTATTGGACTCGATGTAGTCGAGTATCTTGTTCGAGTCCGCGCCGGGGTCGACGATCGCGCATTCAAGCGTGCCCTCGTCTGAGACTATATAGCAGTTTGTGCCGAGGAATCCTACGTGCAGGGTCTTTATCAGCATTTGTCCAACTCCTTAATATGGGGATTGGCCCTGGTGCGCCCAAGGGCGAAGTAACCCCGGTTCTACTGCTCCGGTTCCAGTACATCGGGGAGCGCGGGCAGTTCCGATTCCGGTATGATACCCAGCAGGAACTTGGCAAACGGGCTGTCAAGCGGGACGACAAGCGTCGTGCGGTTGCCTATCGTCTGCCGATATGTATCGAGAAGGTTATAAAACTCGAAGAAATCCGGGTTGCGGCTATAAGCTTCGTTATAGATCCGGGCTGCCTCGCTGTCCCCGGCGCCGCGTATCTCCTCCGCCCTCCGCTGGGCGTCTGACGTGATGGATATCACCCGCCAATCGGTGTCCGAGCGGATTTCGAGCAACTCCCTGTCGCCCTCCGACCGGTACTGCGCCGCGATCCTCTGCCGCTCGGAAATCATCCGGTTGTAGATGCTTTCGTAGGTCTCGGTCGGCAGGTCCGTGCGTTTGATGCGAATATCCACAATAGTGATACCGCTGTCGACAAGTTCGGAGCTTATAACGCTCGCCATTTCTGCAAGCATCGTCCCGGAGCTTTCGCGGTCGCTGATCAGGACATACGAGTCGAGCCTGCCCACGCTGTCGCGCATAGCGGCGAACAGCCTGTCGTCTATTCGCGTTTTGGCGCTCTCAATGTTGTTGAACGAGGTGTAGAAGCGAAGTGGGTTTTCTATCCGCCATTGGGCGCTGTTGTCGAAGTAAAGCCTATGCTTGTCGCGCGTGAGGACTTCGTTTGGCGGTGATTCATACAGGATCAGCTTTGACGGATACTTGACGACGCTATCAATAAACGGTATTTTCAGCTTCAGCCCGGTGCCCTCGTGGATGTTCAAAGAGGGGTCGTCCTGCATCAACTGCGTCCTTATCTCGGGTGATACCACGCGCATGTAGACTGCTTCAATCCGCCCGAACCTCTGCACCAGGGCTGATTCACCCTCTTCCAGTGTGAAGAAAGTATTGGCTGCCAGTATCAGAAGGACAATAACCGCCCCAATGATTATCAGGTATTTCTTCTTGCCCTTCTTTACTTTAACGACATTATCACTCATTATTATAACCCCCCTTACTGCCCCAGATGGAGAATTTCCAGAAGACTCCCGGACGCCTGATCGAGGAAGTACAGGGTCTCGATCTTTGGCATGACCTCGCGGATCATCTCCAGATAGAGCCGTGTCCGCATAATATCGGGTGAATTCAGGTACTCCTCCTCGATAGCCGCATATCGCGCGACAACGCCCAGAGCTTCGTTGACGCGCTGTTCCGTGTACGCCTCGGCGACGTTGATCATAGCTACCGCGTTACCTTCCGCAAGCGGGATCTGCTCGTTCCTGTAGCGCTCAGCCTGGTTCGTCTTCGCAATCTTGTCTTCCAGGGCGCGGGTCACGTCAAGGAATGCGTCGCGCACTTCATCGGGCGGCGAAGCCTCCTGGAGCTGCACCGCGATGATGAATATCCCCATTTCATACAAGTTGCATATTTCCTGCAACTCGATTCTTATATCACGCTGTATATCTTCCTTACGGTCGGTCAGGATGGCGTCCAGCGGGTAGGCGGCCGCGATGCGCCGGTACGCCGCCTGGGTGACCGCACGGAGCGTGTCTTCGGGTTTTTGCACCTTAAACAGGTAGTTATAGCTGTGGGAGATACGGTATGCGACGACCCAATCGGCGTTGACCAGGCCGTTTACGCGGCTTTCCTCGCCTGTCAGCATCAGGGCTTCTTCCTTGATTATTACGTAGCTTCCGGCCCCGTCGGACCGGTAACCGAATTCCATGCGGCGCACTTCCTCCACATTGACGACGTGCGCTGTGTCTACGAATGGGACCTTGAATTGCAAGCCCGGCGTCGTAACAGTGTCAATATGCATGCCAAAACGTGTGATGACGGCTTCCTCTCCGTTGTTGACAGTATAGACGGCGTTTGCGGCAAGGACAATCAACACGATGATTATGACTACTATCGGCGCGAACCGGCGGCTGTTCTTCTTGATCTTCTCCATATTTGGAGGGTTCGGTCTTGATTGGAATGGGCTGAAACCGTCATTGCTCATTTATTTTTTCTCCTATGTCTGTTTTCGTGTTTATTTCCGGATCATTGTATCACAGGATAAGCAGTTGGCGCAAGGTGACTATCATACCTTTTTATTATGCCACTTCGGACCGGAGAAACGGCGGAACGTCAGGATGAACCGGAGGCCTGTATCGCAGAACGCGGCGCCCCACGCCCCAATGATCCCGAACCCGAAAGCATTAACAGCCAGAAAACTGAAGAGCGGACGGACGACAGCGACGCAGATTATCATTGATACGGCGACGTAGAAATTGTCGCCCGAACCGCGCAGGCAGCCAGCATACACCATCGACGACGTCTGGGGCGGCTGTATAAGTGCGATTACAAGCATAATATCGACAGCCATTCCTGCGGCGAGGACGTTCGCCGAATCGCTCCTATCGAGGAAGACGCCAACCAGCGGCCCCCTGAATATAGCTATGCAAGCGGCAAGCCCGATGCTGATGAAGAGCGCCAGCCTTTGGGCGCATTTCGCATACACGATGGCGAGATCGGGTCTTTTTTTGCCAAGCATTTGCCCAACCAGCGAAACAGCGGCGACAGCCAGCCCGCTGCCGAAGTTGAAAGAGAACGTTATGAACTGGTTCCCAACCTGGAGCGCCGCAAAAGCTTCGGTCCCAAGGTTTGCCACCACGATGCCGAAGATGAAGAAACCGACGCTTTGCGCGACTTGCTCTACCGCAGTGTTGCCCCCGATTTTCAATATCGACTTAACGGTCTCCTTACTCAGACGCCAGTTGTCTTTGAAGGAAATGCGCAAAAAGCGGCTGCCGCCTTTCCCGGTGATAAGCGCGGCAACGCTCAATATCAGACCGACGCATATGCCGATCCCGCTTCCCCACGCGTCCCCTACCACCCCCAGCTTTGGGAACCCCCAGTTACCATAGATAAGCAAGTAGTCGAAGAAAATATTGAATATGTTCGCGGCAAGGTTTGCAACCATGGTTGTCCTGGTATCGCCGACCCCGCGCTGCGCCGCGTTGATGCACATTGTAATAGTGTTGACAGGCAGGAAACATGTTATGATCCGGAAAAAGTCATTGGCTGTGTCTATCGTATCCGGCTGCGCCCCGGCGACGAGCAGTATCTGGCGTGAAAAGACAAGCGTGAGCGCTGTGACCGCTGCAGTCAGGATAGTGGTGAGCACAAGCGCGTTGCGGACGGTCTGGTTTGCCCGGTCAGGGGACTCCTCGCCCTTGCGGCGCGCGACGATTGCAGTCACACCTACATTCAGAGCAATGAATAACGACTGCATGATGTATCGCGGGTAGCTTGAAAGCCCCACGGCGGCAACAGCCCTGTAACCCAACCTGCCGACCATGATGACGTCTACGGAGCCGATGAGCGACACAAACACCATTTCGATGATTGAGGGGACAGCAATGGAAATCAGGTTTTTGTAAGCTTCCTTCGACCTAATGATCTCCCCGCGCTGATATTCGGGCTTTACCATGTACCCGACCGAAAAGAATTTACGGAAAACATTCATCGGCCGGGTCCCATCATATGATCGAACGCTTTGTAATAATCACTGCGCATATAGAAGTCCACTCCTTGCAATTGTGGTGGAATTGTTGTATAATTGTAGAAGAAAGTTTGAAAAAAGGATGGATCTGTCCGATGTCAGTCAGGTTTCCGAACGAGGAGTTTTTGAAACTGAAGAAAATCCTGCTCGTCTACGAGTGGGGACGCAAAATACTGTTGACCAAGCTCGAAATCATGTATGAGGATTTCAGGAATTTCCAGGATAGCAACCCTATCGAGAACATCAGGAGCCGCATAAAGGCGCCGGAGAGCATCGCTGAAAAGCTGTGCAAAGAAAAACAAGAGCTGACGGTGGAAAACGCGCGGAAGTATGTTAAAGATATAGCGGGCATTCGCATTATATGCACATATGCCAGGGATGTATATACCCTTGCCGAGATTCTCAGATCCATGCCGGAAATGAAGGTACTCAGCGAGAAGGATTATGTCAGCAAACCCAAACCGAGCGGCTACCGGGGGTTCCACTTCGTCATGGAAGTCCCGGTGTATTACTCGGGGAACATCGAAAGTATCCCCGTGGAAGTGCAGCTCCGGACCGCGGCGATGGATTTCTGGGCGACGCTTGAGCATAAGGTGAAATACAAGTACAAAGAGCATATCCCCACGCATTTGAGCGACGAGTTGGTAGTATGCGCGGAGAAGATAACGGAGCTTGACGGCAGGATGTTCACGATTCACAACACGATTCACTTATTGAACCGGGAGGTTTAGGTAACCGGGGCAATAGTGGTCTGGGGCAGCTCACCAGCCGGCTGTTGCCGATTACCGGCTGTTGCTGATCACCGGCTGTTGCCGATTACCGGCTGTTGCTGTTTACTTTTTTAAGGCGACGACGTCAAACAGATGCCAGAACTTTGTTGGCGTCAGCACCGCAGGGCCTTCCTGGTTCAACTCTTTAAAATACTCGACGTCAAAACCCCGGAATAAACCGATAGCCTGCTCCCTTGTCAGGAATGTGGCGTCGGTCATATATGCCCACTCGTCGTCCACACCAAACAGGTTTCCTATGAATCTGCCCCCGGGCTTTATCGCGGCGACGATTTTCCCCCAGAACGAGCCAAACGCCTCAGGTCTGCAAAAAGGTATACTGAAGCTGGAGTAGACCAGGTCCGCTTCAGGGATTTTTATATCCTCGAAGCGTGCCTGCACGCATTCGATGCGGTCTTTTTTATCGTCCGGGAGTTTTTTGCGGATATTCTCAAACCCGTCAGGGGTCGAGTCGACAGCGTATACCTTCCAGCCGCGCTCCGCCAGCGAGATTGCGTCGATCCCGCTGCCGCACCCGAGTTCGACGGCGTAGCCCGTGAAGTCCCCGAAGTATTGGAGCGCTTTAGCAGCCATACGCCGGGGTTTCTCATCAAGCGTCCGCCTGATGAACTCAGGCCAGTTTGTGTTTTTGTCCATTCAAACGGTCTCCTTCACTGCTTTCCAGTAGCAGCACAGAATACCGGGGGTTGTCCATGCCCCCGGCTCTCGATTTCGTGAATCTCAGCGAAGCTGAGTCCCCGTGGAATCGAAGATTCCATGGGGTGGTTGGTCGGAGTGGTGGGACTCGAACCCACGGCCTCATGCTCCCAAAGCACGCACGCTACCAACTGCGCCACACCCCGATATATCAATCATCCATGAAACTCCGTCGGGGCATGTTCCCTGAATGACTTCTTTATAAGCGCCCTGTAGAAATCCTTGTCGATTTGGTCGATTGCGCCCGCCCGTATCCTGACCCTCCAATTGCCCTCGGGAATGCCGGGCGTGTTTATCCGGGTGTCGGCGCCGTAGCCAAGCGCGTCTTGGATCGGGATGACCGCAAGGGACGCGCCGCTCATGAACAAAGCGCGGATCCACGCCTTGCATATCTCGCAGTTAGGCCCACCCTGAGTCCAGTCGCCCTTGAAACCAATGTAATCCAGCGCCAGGTCGCGTATGCCGGGGTCCGAATCGAACATCCATGCGAGCAAGGTCGTGTTGTCGTGGGTGCCGGTATAGGCGACGTCGAACTGTGTAAAGTTGTGCGGCAGGTGGTAATCATCGCCAAGAAAGCAGAACTGAAGGACGCGCATCCCCCTGAAATCGGTCTCTTTCAGGAGTTTCTCGACGTTTTCGTCAATGATCCCCAAATCCTCGGCTATCACCGGCAGGTCGCCAAGCGCCGCCTTCATCGCGACGAACAGCGACATCCCGGGGCCGTTGACCCACTTCCCGGTGCGCGCGGTCGCGGCGTCGGCGGGGATCCGCCAGTATTTCTCGAAACCCCGGAAATGGTCGAGCCGGACCAGGTCGTACCGCTTGATCGCTGTCCTGAGCCGCTTGATCCACCAGTCATAGCCCTCTTTCTTCATCAGGCTCCAGTTATACACGGGGTTGCCCCAAAGCTGGCCATCGGCATTGAAGTAATCGGGGGGGACCCCTCCGACTGCGAGGAACCTGCCTTCCTCATCGGCATTGAACAAGTCCCGCCGGCTCCACACTTCGGCGCTGTCTTCCGAGACATAGATAGGCATATCGCCGATTATCGATATATCACGCTTTGAGGCGTAAGACTTGATCTGACGCCATTGCTTGTCGAACAGCCACTGGACGAACCTGTAAAACTCGATTTCCCCGGAAAGCCTTGTTTTCGCTTTTTCGACCGCATCCGTGTCGTGGCAGCGCAGGTCTTTATCCGGCCATTCGTACCAGGGCAGGTCGTCAAAGCTGTATTTGATTGCCATGTACGTAGAATAGTTGTCGAGCCAAAATGGGTTGAACCCCGCATATGGCTTTTCCTTATCGCGTAGCCTGAGAAACGCCGCTTTCAACAGCGGCCACTGTTTTTCGCGCACAAGCTCGTACTCGATCCGGTCCTCGCCCATGCCCTCGCACCGCGCCCATAGCTCCTCTTCCGTGATCAGCCCCATGTCAAGCAGCATTCTGGGGTCGATCAGCATTGGCTCCCCGGCGAATGCGGATATGCATTTATATGGGGAAAAGCTCAGGCCGGTGTTTTCCAGCGGAAGCACCTGCCATGCCCGGAAACCGGTATCATGCAGAAAGTCTATGAACTCCATGGCCTCCGCGCCAAACACGCCAATCCCGAACGGGCCGTGCAGCATAGTCACCGGCATAAGCACGCCGGAGGATCGCGAGTACTTCTTGGTCGATCGCATATTTTACCTCAATTGATGTACCAGATTTCTTCCGCGTATCTCTTTATCGTCTCGTCGCTCGAGAAAATCCCTGATTGCGCTATGTTTACCGCCGACATCCTTGACCACCCGGCTTTATCCCTGTAAAGGTCGTTCACTGTGCCCTGGGCCTTGATATACGAGTCAAAATCCTTCATGACAAAGTACTGGTCGTTCTGGGCCGTGAGGGAGTCGAAAATATTCGGGAACACCGAGTTCCCGGCTTCGTACGGGTTGGAGTTTATGAAGTCGATGATAATCCGCTGCAGTTGCTGATGCCCTGCAAGGAAGTCCCTGCTGTTGTAGGTGTGGTTCCTGTATAATTCAAGCACTTCCGGGACGGTGAGGCCGAACGGGATGTAATTGCCCGCGCCGACCGCGGCGAAGATTTCAATGTTCGCGCCGTCGTACGTCCCGATAGTCACGGCGCCGTTCATCATAAACTTCATGTTCCCGGTGCCTGAAGCTTCCATACTCGCTGTCGAGATCTGCTCGCTGAGATCCGAGGCCGGGAAAATCTTCTCTGCCAGCGACACGCGGTAATTCTCAAGGAACACGAGTTTTATCAGGTTCCTTACACGTTTGTCGTTGTTGATCCTGTCAGCGACGACCGATACGAGCTTTATCACCTCTTTCGCGAAGTGGTAGCTCGGCGCCGCTTTGCCCGCGATTATGAACGTCCTTGGGACAATATCGAGATTCGGGTTTTCAATCAGCGAATGATAAAGGTCAATGATGTACATCAGGAACAGCAGTTGCCTTTTGTACGCGTGAACCCTTTTCACTTGGACGTCAAAAACCGAGTCCGGATCGATGACGACTCCGGTGCTGTCTTTTATTATCCTTGCCAGTTGCAGCTTATTCTCGCGTTTGATTTTCATAAGCTCCTGAAGGAATGAACTGTCGTCGACAGCGCCCTTATCGTTGAGAAGTTGCAGCTTCGTTGGTTCCTTGACCCAATCCTCTTTGATTGCGTCGGTTATTAGCTTGCTGAGGCTCCGGTTCGCCTGTTCGACCCATCTTCTGTGCGTGATGCCGTTGGTCTTATTGCCGAAGCGCTCCGGGAATATCTCGTAAAACCCGGAAAAGAGCTCGTGCTTCAGCAGCTCGCTGTGGACCTGGGCCACGCCGTTTGTCGCGTGGCTGCCAATGATGGCGAGGAACGCCATCGAGATTTGACCGTGATGTAATATGGCCATGCTGTCGACCTTGCCGATATCTTCATTGTATTTCGCGTGCAACACTTCACGCCAGCGCCGGTCGATCTCCTCCACAATCATGTATATCCTGGGGAGGAGCAGCGAGAACGAGTCGATAGGCCATTTCTCCAACGCTTCGGGCAGTATGGTGTGGTTCGTATAGGATATCGTCTTTACGGTTATATCCCATGCTTCGTCCCATCCAAAGCCTTCTTCGTCCATCAGTATCCTCATAAGCTCCGGGACAGCGAGGGCGGGATGGGTGTCATTGATGTGGATAGCTATGTATTCCGGGAGTTTCTTTATGTCGCCATAGTGACGTTTGTAGTGGGCGAGAATGCTCTGTATGCCGGCAGACACGAAGAAGTACTGCTGTTTCAGGCGGAGCATCCGGTTCTGGTAGTTGGAGTCGTCCGGGTAAAGGACTTCGGAGATTGCCTCGGCTGAGTATTTCCGGGCGACGGCGTTCAGGTAATCGCCACTGGAGAATGAACCGTAGTCGAACTGCTGGAGCGACTCTGCGCTCCAGAGCCTCAGGGTGTTTACCGTGCTGTTATCCTGACCGAGCATCGGGACGTCGTAGGGCATCGCGATAACGGGCTCGTAGTCCTCGTGGTGGAACCACATACCGCCTTCATGCGGCTCGGGGCGTATGTTGCCGTAGAACTTGACCTGCACGGCTTTATGCGGTTTCTTTATCTCCCAGACAGCTTCATTGCGGAGCCAGTTATCGGGGAGCTCCACCTGATACCCGTCTATGATTTTCTGCTCGAACAGCCCGTACTTATAGCGGATACTGCACCCATTCCCGGGCAAGCCGAGAAAGGCGAGGGAATCCATGAAGCATGCGGCAAGCCTGCCCAGACCGCCGTTTCCAAGGCCCGGGTCCAGCTCGACTTCAAACACTTTTTCCGGGTCAAACCCCAGTTTTTTGAGGGTATCACTGCAGACGTCCTGTAGCCCGAGCGCGAAGATATCCCTTTCGAGTTGCCTGCCCAGAAGGAATTCAAGGGAAAAGTAATACATTTGCTTTTTCTTGTCCTTCTTGTATGTGCGCGTCGCGGAGTGCGTCCAGAGCTTCATTATCTGTTCCCTGACAAGGTGTGAGAGCGCGACATAGCAATCGTCAGGCGTGGCCTCCTCAATAGGTATGCCGCAAACAGCCTCCAGTTTATCAACCAATCGCGAAGAAAAAACATCTCTGTCAAGTAGATCCATTAGTTCGGATGATCTCCTTTCGTTGTGAATATGCCAGGCTCTCCGGCTTTGACGACCAAGTCGTCCGTGAATTCATTGTTCAGTAAATCGTAATCGAACCCTTTTGGCCACAGGAATCTGTCCTTCCCTGAGACATTGACAGCAACCAGGACGCGCCCCGCCCCATGCCCGCGTGTGAATGCGAAGAGCCCGGCCCTCGCCTCTACAAGTTCGTACCTGCCATCCTTGAAGCATTCATGCGCTTTCCTCAGCCGGGAAAGCCCCTTGTACCAGGACACCAGCTCGCGGTCCTCGTTCCCCCATGGGTAGCAGCGCCTGTTGAAGGGGTCCGCCCCCCCGTCCATACCGGCTTCGTCGCCATAGTACACGCATGGTACGCCGGGCAGGGTGAATTGCAGAACCGACGCCAGTTTGAGGCGCTTTTTCGCAAGCTGGTACTGTTCGGGCGCCAGCCGGAAACGCGACATTTCCTCCTTACTTTCCGGGAAACGCGAATCGCTTAAGGCCGTGAGCACGCGCATGGTGTCATGCGTGCCAAGGATGTTCATCATCGAATCGAGCACGTCTTTCGGGTAGTTCCTGCATAAGGTCGCCATCGTATCGGCGAGTTGGAGGATGTTGCCCTCTTTCACGCACGCGATGATGGAATTCTTGAGCGGGTAGTTGGTCGCGCTGTCGAGCTGCCCACCGAGGAAGTAACGCCTCCGGACGTTGTACGCGATTTTGTTCGACGCGTCTTCCCAGACCTCGCCGACGATATATGCATCAGGGTCCTCCTGCTTTGCCGCTTTGCACAGCGGATCTAGGAAAGCATCAGGAAGCTCGTCCACGACGTCAAGCCTCCAACCCGAAACGCCTTTCTTCATCCAGTGGGATATGACCCCGTCCGCCCCGCAGATATAGTCAATGTAACTGTCTATGTGCTCATTTACCGCCGGGAGCAGCTCTATGTCCCACCACGCGGCATACCCGCCGCCTTCCGTGAAAGTGAACCACTCGTAATATGCCGACTCCTTACCCTGGTACGCGCCCAGGCTGTCGTAATTGCCATACCTGTTGAAGTACTTGCTGTCGCTACCGACATGGTTGAATACGCCGTCGAGTATCACCCTGATGCCCGATTTCCCGGCACTGCTGCACAGTCGCTCAAGATCCTCGTCGCTGCCGAACGAAGGGTCGATCTTCATGAAGTCGCCCG
>Ga0082212_10006093_pt1 | contig 16283 bp, 11 predicted proteins | sample TergutNt197P3_FD_71548 | JGI IMG/M metagenome (GOLD analysis project Ga0082212, IMG submission 71548) | Neocapritermes taracua P3 segment gut microbial communities from Petit-Saut dam, French Guiana - Nt197 P3 | ecosystem: Host-associated > Arthropoda: Insects > Digestive system > Gut ... | reverse complement strand
GTAGATGGTTCAAAAAAAAGCGTTGCCGCCACCTTCCCTTCCAATAAACGCTGATTGGGTTTTTCTTCAAATTTCTTTGCATTATCCAATATACGAAGGATGTCTTCCTTTGTACATTGGTCAATTGATACTAAACTTTTACATAACATAATATACTTGTTTAAAATTTCTCTATTTATCATACGTGCCACTCTAACACATAGCATCTTCAACTAACAAACATCTGAAACTACCGGAGTATCAGAAACTGTTTAAAATTTATTCAATAAAATTCAAACAGTTTCTCAAAAGTCAAAATAAAGGGAACTTCTAAAAAAATCAAACATCAAAACTTACGACAGAGACAAAAAATTGAATTTACTGTAGAGACGCGATGCATCGCGTCTCTACTAAGAACATTTTGCCAATGGAGCGTAACGTAGAGTTTTGGATTTTTAGAAGTTCCTTCAACGAACCCATATCTTTTACCCACAATATATCTATTAGATATATGAGCAGGAATAAGGAAGAGTATATGGAGCTCTGTATTGATAATTGTACAGACGGTGGGCGCGCGCCTCTTTATCGTCGCCATAGCTAAGTGTAGCGGGATCCCATTTAACCGGTCTGCCCAATTCAAGAGCCAAATTAACGTTACAGCAGAGGATTGCAGTACTTGCTCCGAACTCGACGGTTGCAATAGGTTTTTTGCGAGAACGAACACAGTCGATAAAGTTCTGCATGTGCGGAGAAGCAGTAGTACGAGGTTCTGCCGCCTGAGTCGTTCGTTGAGCAGTAGCCGCATTGGCTTGTGTTTGTGCTTGTGTTTGTTGAGCTTGCGGAGTGGCATTTGCATTGCGTGCAGCAGGACGATTTCCGGCAAGATTCTCAGGTACTACGTTGGGTACCGAGCAAGCAAGATAACCGCGAGCAACTTCAATCCAACCCTTGGTTCCAAAAAACTTAATCCCCCGTGCACTATCATTGTCATCCAAGTAAGGTTCTTCCGACATGATGATGCCATTAGCATATCTCATGTGGTTGTAACGTGCACCCCTGTAACCTTGAGGAATAAATTCAACCGGACCTGAACCGTCCATTCCGATAGCAGCTTGAGCTATATCGAAGTGGTGTGCGCCCCAGTCAGCCGTGTAACCGTTACCCATCTCCCGATACCAGCGCCATGCGCCCCAGAGCGCCTCACTACGGACAGGATTCAGGCTGATAGGAGGACAGATGTCATCGTTGTAGTGAATCTTTGGATCATTTAATGGACCCATCCATAGGTTGAAGTTGAGATTTGCCGGAATCGGTTGTTCCGGAAGGTTGTAAGGAGTGGGAGGATCGCCTACGCGAGCATGAATCCTCTCAATGTGGCCGATTGTGCCGTTCTGTACAAGTTCGATAGCTTTTTGGAACTCGCCGCTTGAACGCTGCTGGCTACCTACCTGAACAACACGCTTGTTGACACGTGCAGCTTCAGCCATTGCCAAAGCCTCAACAATCGTGTAGGAAAGTGGTTTTTGAACATAAACATCCTTTCCTGCCTGACAGGCGTGGATTGTTGGAAGCGCATGCCAGTGGTCAGGAGTAGCCACTTCTACAGCATCAATGTCTTTACGTTCAAGAAGCTTTTCATAGTTCTCATAAGCGTCGCACCTTTTGTTCATACCCATTTGTTCCTGCCATGCGGTAACAGAATTTTGAAAACGTGTAATCTTCATTGAATCCACGTCGCTACATGCTGCAACCTGCAAACCGGGTGCACCGCTAAAACTTCTGAAGTCGCCTGAACCCTGACGACCCGGACCAATAAATCCCATTACTACGCGATCGCTCGGAGCGATACGCACTCCCTGCATTGACCAGCTCGGTAAGATAGTAAAACTTGCCAATCCCAATGCAGACAAACTCAGGAATTCTCTGCGATTAATTCCCTGTTTCAAATTAGTCTTGTTCTCTTTCATAACGATAAATAATTAACAATAAATAATTGGGGACTTCTAAAAATTGGTTTATTAGATTTTGATTTATACAAAGAGCCGAAGTCCATTAAAAACTCTGCATAAATTCGCACCAAAGTAAGTCAATGTTTTTTAAATATACAAGGTTTTTATTTTTTTTTTAAAAAAAAATCATTCAATTCAATATATATCAATTCATTACAATATAAAGTATTGTGAATTTAGTATAGCAAAAGGGGGTTACATGATTTCCAGATTATTTCACTGTCGCTCAATGACGGGAAAACAATTGACTATCTGAATACTATTTTAAATACTCCGTCAATGCAAGAGGTAAATAAAAAGTCTGATTTGCATCCACATAAACAATTACGGATGAGAGTTTTATGTCTTTTTCTTCCGTTTTCACCATGTTTGTATATGGTTGAATAATCAACTGTCTATTTTGAGTATACACTACTAATGTGGGATTCCCTTCTTCTTCAACAGACGGAATTATTTCATACGCATATCCGTTAAAGACTTCCGTATGCGGAACAAAACAGGAAGCAGTCAAGCCATCCAACCGGCCGCTCAAGCCCATCATCGCCGCCATATAATGATTCAATTCGATATTGGTAACCATTCCTGTCGGTACGGTACCTTCAGGATGATAAGCGGCCAAAAAAACTTCTTCGCCCGTATGTCCGCCGGTCGTAAAGCCAATACAGGTTTTCGATGTGATTAGCTTGGCGACAAATCCGCTCAGCGAACTGCTGTATAACGCAGGCGAGATATCTTTTGCTGAACGGTCGGCAATCGGAACCGGACTGTTTCTAAAATCCCTGCATTGATATATCGCTTGCAATTCATCGTCGGAAAACTCAAAACCTGCATATTCGCGAAATAGCTGTTGTATGCCGGTAGCCGGTTCTTCATTCAGTTTTTTGGCAAAACCTTCGGCCGTAAGTTTTATTTGTGAAAGCACATGAAAATGTTCCGTTAGCGTCATTTTGTCGTAAGCGGCACAATCACGTCTGCCTAACGTGATGCCACCGGTGCCATGATCCGGCACAATCACTATCGCAGTTTCGCCATTTTGTCGTGCAAAATCCAGCGCAACTCCACAAGCCCGGTCAAAAGCCAAAAAATCGGTTACAGTACCTAAAGGGTCATTCGCATGGGCTGCCCAATCCACTTTGCTACCTTCCACCATCAGAAAGAAACCCTGTTCGTTCTTTGACAGTTTGTCGATTGCAATCCGTGTCATTTCTTCCAATGAAGGCTGTTGAATCGGGTCTCTGTCTATGTCGTATGCCATATCTTTATCGCCATACAATACCCACATCTTATTCCCTGCATGATTACGCATGCCGGTGATATCATTTTTATAAACGCCATATCCGTTGGCTTTCAAATACACTTCATCAGCCTCTGACAACAGCGACACGCCTCCTCCCATGACCACATCTATATCATTATGTGCCATCTGCGGAGCAATCCAATCGTATCTGTCCCGTTTATAACTGTGCGCCGAACAATCTGCCGGTGTGGCATGCGGAAACTCACAGGTAAATACCAGGCCTGTTGATTTTTGCTGAATCATTCTCGCTGCCTCCAATAAAGTGGCCAGCGGTTGATAAGCCCTTGACGGGTCTACCGGAACAAGATCGTTTGCTTTATCGCTTACCGGATACGTAGATACATACCCCGTTTGGCTTGGATAACCGGTCATATAACACGAAGTAGTCGGAGCCGAATCGCCAATAGGTGCATTTGAACTGTATGTCAGCACCGTTCCGCAAAGGTACGGATCAATCGCCAACTTCGTTTTGTCGGGAAACAAATAGCGTTGATACCAGCGGGAAATTGAAACCGTTGCTAAAGAAGTTCCGTCGGGAATCAGGACAATCAAATTTTTCACAGGCTTTACCTGTTCTATTTCAGCCGATTTTGTCTGTATGCTCCAAAGAAGCAAGAAGCATAAAAAGAGGATTTGCTTTTTCATATTAGAAATTGTCTATTTTTTTGCAAAGATAGAAACAAAAGCGCTTTTCTCAAAAAAAAACTTTTTCTGTGAAAATCACAAAAAAAGTATTATCTTTACGCGGTTTCTATACATACATAGAATACCACAAAAACTAATATTATTATCAATAAACTAATTTACAGGAGATTTTATTATGGAAGATTTGAAAAAAGACGCAGAAGACAACAAGATCATGGGAATCTTGGCTTATTTGGGAATTTTGGTATTGGTACCTATCTTGGCCGCGAAAGAATCGCCTTTTGCCCGCTTTCATGCCAATCAAGGGCTTATATTATTGATTGCATGGATTGCTTTTTATATCGTAATGGCCATTTTAAGCGCTATCTTAACATGGCGACTTTATGCTTTAATATCATTACTTTACCTTGTAGGCGGAGTAGGTATTACTGTTTTAGTAATTATTGGAATAATTAATGCCGCCAAAGGCGAAATGAAAGAATTGCCCTTTATTGGCAAATATACCATTCTGAAATAACTGAAAACTCCGATTTATCTTTACCGAACCGGTTTTTTACGTATCAACCGGTTCGGTATGTATATTAATCTGTGTCCTGCTACCGAATGTTACGCGGATGCGATGGGAAAGTGCACCGGCAATATTATGCGCCTGCACCAAAGAAATCGTATTACTCAATTGTATATGTATATCTACTGCATATACATCCCCGATTTTGCGGGTACGGAGTTTGTGAAAACTTTTGATCTCACTATCTTGCATAATCAATGCTTCAATTTCCTGTACCGTTGCTTCGGGAAGCGATGATTCCATCAGTTCCTGAATACATGGCAATGACAATTTTATGGCAGTTTTCAAAATAAAGAAACTTACGATTACGCCTGCAACAGGATCTAAAATCACCCATTGATTACCGAGAAATATTGCTCCTCCAATCCCAACGGCAACGCCAATAGAAGAAAACGCATCTGAGCGGTGATGCCATGCATTGGCGATTACCGACTGACTGTTAATCCGTTCGCCTGTTTTTTGGGTGTACTGAAACAATCCTTCTTTGCAAACAATGGATATTAGCGTAGCCCACAATGCAATCATTTGAGGTTGAGGTAATGCTTCGCCTTTGGTCGCCGAGATGATTTTACTCATTCCTTCGTAAAAAATCCCCAGCCCGACCAAAAAGAGAATAAAGGCGATCAAAAAGGTAGAAAATGTTTCAAATTTCCCATGTCCGTAAGGATGCCCTTCGTCTATTTCCTTGTCGGAAATCCGAACAAAAACAATCACAATCGCATCCGTAATCAGATCGCTCAGCGAATGAATCCCGTCGGCTATCATAGCAGAACTCTTTCCGAAAAATCCCGCTAAGGTTTTCCCTAAAGCTAAAACAACGTTGATAAACAAACCAATTAAAGTAATCTGTTGCGCTTTCTGCACTCTTATATTCGTCATTGATCCTGATAATGTCACTAATACTGATAAAATTTGATTCGTGCCACAAAAATACAAATTAAATTTGTATTTTTGTCAATTGATTTAGAAGACACAAAATGAAGAATAATGGTATTTCATTCAAACGGTTGATCAGGAGTTTCGGTTATGCCGGAAATGGTATCCGTTTGATGGTTAAGCAGGAACAAAATGCAAAGATACATTTGATTGCCATACTTTTGGTAATTGTTTTAGGATTGTTTTTTCATCTTTCCGCACCCGAATGGTTAGCCATTGTCCTTGTTTCAGGCGGAGTTTTTACTGCCGAAGCATTTAATACGTCCATCGAAGCCTTGTCCGATACGATTGCCCCCGAATACAATAAAAACATCAAACAGGTAAAAGATTTTGCCGCCGGCGCTGTACTGGTAGCCTCAATAACTGCCATTATCATCGGATTAATTGTTTTTGTGCCAAAAATAATTGCGCTATTCACATAAGGGTACTTCTAATAATACATCATGTTATTCTGAATTCTCAATTTTCAATTGATCAACATATTCCCTTTCTTCCGTATCTAATCCGTACATATCATACACAAGTTGGTTGATTTTTTCGTCAAGGTCATTATATTCAACTTGATACGCATCTGAGGTCCGTTTATTGACCAAAGAAATCATTTCCGATTCGATTTTTACATTCGGAATGGGAATTTTCATTGCTTCCAAAGTCAGGATATTGATATGCACATCGCCATTAGACGACCGCAGCGAATCACGTAACATAAAATGTCCGGTTTTGGAATTTAACACGCCAAGTAAGTATTTTAAATGTTGTCCGGTTACAAAACAAGTTGTATCCATGATCGCACAACCACTGTAATCCAAACAGAAATAAGGCGCCGTTGCCTCTCTTTTCCACACGATTTTGGGCTGAGTGAAATTGTCCCATTCCTTACTTGTGCCGAAATGCTGCACCGCATACCATTCAAATACCACGCCTACCTCTTTTTTATTACGGGCAAGCAGACGTTCCCTGAATTTCACTAAATGTTTGAAAATAACAGGATATTGCTGACGAAAACGCTCTTCCGCCTTTTCGGAAGCCGATTTGATATTTTTGTCGTACAGCAACGGAAAATGCCATGGGATACAAATCAGCCACAGGTTGGACTGTTCGGGTTTATAACGCCTGATATTGTCTCCCAAAAGCAATGGTTTGATGATATCCGTATTTTTGTAGTCAGCCAAAATAAAATCGTCTTTTATTTTTCCATCAATAACAAATGCATCATCACAACCTGTTCTGATGCCTGAATACATTTGAATATCCCAGGATGCAAGCGACGTTCCGTTTTTTTCAATTTTTGCCTTGATGCGCTTTTCAATATCCGGTAGAACTGCAAAACCCTGTGAAATTGCTGTAACTTCCGCTTCCGCAACAAATAATTCGGACTTTTGCCTGATATAATCATGCAAACTGTCTGACATGGGATTAAAATCATCTTTAATTTGGCATGTCATCATGCGATGCATATTACGCGCTTTCTGCAAAACTGTAACCCCAAGTTCCGGTAACATGTTTTCATCTTTGCTTGCATATTTAAACTCAACCATTAATAAAGGGTTGGTTTCTTTCATTAAATACTGCCGCATCTTGTCGGCAGAAATTGATTTCATCCAACTGTTTGAAGTGATATAAGACAGGAAATATTCAGGTTTCAAAAGCGAGTATCCTAATTCATAATAAAGGCTTGACACGTCGCCCGTACGTTTAAATACGTCATAATGTGCTTGTTGATAAATATCTATTGATCCTGTAAATACCTGATTTTGCATATCCGGCGGATTGCCTATCAAAAAGTCAAAACCCATAAAATCGCCTGCCTCATTCAACAATTCGGGAAATTCGTATCGCCATTCAATTGCGTGTTCATAAATCGGATTATGATGAATATCTTCAATCTTCTGCTTATATTTGTCAACCATAGCCTGTGCTTCAACTTGCTTGGTTTTCAACGCTTTTTCGCCAGTATCATCTAATTCAAACAGACTTGGATAGGCTAATATTTCTAATTCTTTTTGCCATTTCTGAAATTCCTTGCTATTTCGGTCATCAAACGTGCTTTCAAGTAGTAATTTCTTTTTAATCTGATCAATAAATTGGGCTAAAGTGTTCTTTTCTTCATTCGTTTCTGCTTTTTTATAGTCTGCAGCCCATTTTTTATAGTCTGCCACACTGTATCCTGTTTTTTTGAAAACGTTTTTTAGGTCATCCTGAACAGGAAGTCTGCTCACTAAAGCATCACCGCAACGAAGGTTTCCCTCAGAAATGGGTAGGTATTGTACCTGATTTTCTCCCCAACACAGATGGTTCAACAATTCCACCCACAAGCGTAATTTGCTAATAGAAACATAAAAGTGCTCTGTATCAACTCCATATAAGCAATCATCCAAAATCATTCTTTTTTCCCTAAACAATGTATCCTGTATACGTCTGCTTTCCGGATCAGTTGATTTAAATTTGACGGAGTTGAAGTTTTTCTTGTCATAAACAAGTAAGCCGTTTGCATGGTCGGCCACCACTTTGTACCGAAACAACGGATTGCCGGCTTCATCTGCCAAAACACCTAATTGCGACTTTACGGCAATAATTTCGTTCATTAAAGTAACCAAAAAAAGACCGGAGCCCATCGCCGGATCACAAAAACGGATCGAATTAATTACAGCATTCGCTTCATCAATATTATCACTTATCTTGAAAGACAATTCCGTAAGATTTGTATGGGTTTCACCGATTTCTTCTTTGAATCGCTGAAGGACAACACGCGTCACTGCATCCCTGCACATATAGGTTATCACGTATGGAGGTATCACGCTGTTTCTATCCAATTTTTCAATCACAAACTTCAATATCGATAGCGCATCCGTCAACGATATATTCCCCTGAACCTGCATATTCCGCATCGCAACAGCTATATCATTCAAATCAACCGACCAATTTCTACCTCCATGACATGCAAGAGAATACGAATCAACATCCTTTATTTCCCTGATACCTGACTCATGTAAAAATGCAGTATAATAAGCCTTATCCAAAAAAGGAATTTCTATATAAGGTGTTTGGCAGGAAGTCAATCCGAATGATTGCATAAACAGCGTATTGTGATCTGAAAACATATTTATTTGTCAGAATTTTAAAAAAAATTGTACAAATATAGTGAATTTATATTAGCTAATTTTTTTTTTTGAAGAATTGTTGTTTTATTACAAAATTATGATTTACTTTGAGGCCTTTTTTAAAGAATTCCGAATGTATGTAATCTCTTTGAAAAAAATAAAAAGGGAAAAAATAGTTGATTATTAAAATTAATATTATATTTGCAAAAAATTCAAGAAAAAACCTATTTATTTAAACAATTATTAACAAATGGAAAATTTAGTAACTAAGATTAAAGAATCATTCGATTGTTTTGCAAAAGATGCAAATGCTCAAATTGAAAAAGGTAACAAAGCTGCAGGTACTCGTGCTCGTAAAGCTTCGTTAGAGTTAGAAAAATTGATGAAAGAGTTTAGAAAAGTCTCTCTCGAATTTTCGAAAAAGTAAAGACGAAAAGAAGTTGCCTCGTAAGTACATTTGAGGGAGAAAGACAGAAGCAATCCGGTGGAATTCAAGACGCCGGATTGCTTTATTTATTTTAATAACTGATACTGTTGACGATAATGACAAAAAATAAATATTTTTTTTTTTCAATTGTTCTCTTTATCGCTTTTCCATGTTTTGCTCAAGACGAAAAAGTCAAAGGGTATGTATTTGATGAAACGAATCAACCTGTGGTTGGCGCAAATATTTATTGGGAAAAAACAACACAGGGAACTACATCCAATACAGACGGATATTTTGAACTTGAACAAAAGGCCGGCGAAACACAAATTGTCGTCAGTTATATAGGCTACAATGCAGTAACAATAAATATAATAGACAATGGCGAACCGCTTCGGGTTGTATTGAATAATGACTTCACATTAGAAGAAGTCGTTGTCAGCGAACGCAGATTAGGTGTTATTAGTTCACGAACATCTGTGATTCAAACGCAACGGATCACGTTCGAAGAATTATCTCGTGCTGCATGTTGCAACCTGGCTGAGAGTTTTGAAACAAACCCATCAGTCGATGTTTCGTATGCAGATGCGGCAACCGGTGCGAGGCAAATCAAACTGTTGGGGCTTTCGGGCACGTATGTGCAGATGCTGACCGAAAATTATCCGAACCTCCGTGGCGCTGCTTCCCTGTATGGAATGGATTATATACCGGGGGCATGGATGGAAAGCATACAGGTGTCCAAGGGCACTTCGTCCGTCAAAAACGGCTACGAAGCCCTGGCAGGTCAAATCAATGTGGAATTCAAAAAACCACAAACTGCTGATATTGTTTCTGCCAATCTTTTCGCAAGCGACGCAGGAAGATATGAGGGCAATGCCGACGCTTCCTGGCATGTAAACGAAAACGTAACAACCGGATTATTTGTTCACTATTCGCGAGAACAAAAAGAACATGATGCTAACGGCGACGGCTTTTTGGATATGCCCTTGACCGAACAGGTTAATTTGATGAATCGCTGGTCGCATCGTAAAAATCAATACGTCGCCCAGTACGGCATACGTTATTTGTACGAAGACCGTACCGGCGGACAAACCATAAAACGCCATGGCGCTACCAACCCTTTATTTTTGCCTGCGGAAAACAACCTATACAATCCACATCCTTATCGGATACAATTAAATACCAACAGAATAGAAGGTTATACCAAACAGGCCTATATTATCAATCCGGAGAAGGTGGAAAGTGTGGCGTTGATTCTGTCCGGATCGCATCACGAACAACAATCTGCTTACGGCATGACTCTCTACAACGTCCATCAGAACAATCTGTATGCAAGCCTGTTGTATGAAAAAGAATTTACGCCGTTGCATAGTTTCAGTTCGGGACTGAGTATGAATTATGACGGTTTCAATGAAAATTTGACCCTGAATCAGGAACGAAACATGTTCAACCGGAAAGAAGTAGTCCCGGGCGCTTATATGCAATACACACTTAATCTACAAGATAAATTGATTCTACTGGCAGGCGTTCGTGCCGATTACAGTTCGATATACGATTTTTTTGTTACGCCTCGCGTACATATTAAATATGATCCGTTCGTTTGGTTTCATCTACGCGCCTCTGCCGGTAAAGGATTCCGGACAGCCAATGTGCTGGCAGAACACAACTATCTGCTTGCCAGTAGCCGGAAGATAACCATTGCAGACCGATTAGATCAGGAAGAAGCATGGAATACAGGCTTGAATCTTTCCTTCTATATTCCTTTATTTGGCAAAACACTTACAATCAATACAGAATGGTATTATACGAATTTTCTTAAACAGGTAGTAGTAGATATGGACAGCGATCCGCATACTGTCAGTTTTTACAACCTGAATGGCAAATCATTCTCGAACAGTTTACAGATTGAGGCGACGTATCCTTTGCCCTTTCTTCGAGGGCTTACGGTTACTGCCGCATACCGCTACACAGATGCAAAAACCGACTATCGCAATGCAGAAGGTGTAACTACTTTATTAAAGAAACCATTGATCAATGATTACAAAGGATTATTGACAGCTTCATACCAAAGTCCATTGAAAAAATGGCAATTTGATATCACAGCACAATTCAACGGAAATGGCCGGATGCCATCTCCGGATAGAGATAATCCATTATGGGATAGTGATTTCAAATCGTTTACACTTTGGAATGCACAAATGACAAAATATTTTCGCACATGGTCTATATACGTTGGTTCGGAAAATTTATTTAACTTTACGCAGTCAAATCCGATTATCGACGCCGGTAATCCTCGCGGCGATAAGTTTGACGCGACCATGATTTGGGGGCCTGTACATGGACGTAAGATTTATGCGGGGTTTCGGTTTAATTTGGAAAGATACTAAAAATAGAGTTTAGTTAGTAGAGTGTAGAGTTTAGTTAAATCTTTAAATTATTAAATCTTTAAATTTTAAATATATGAAACGTTTTTTGTTAATTATGTTTTGTTCGGTTTTTGCATTTTCAACGGTTTTTGCTCAAAGCGCCAAGAAGGATGAAAAAGAAACCGTCACTTTCAATGTGAAGAATATGAGTTGCGACAACTGCGTGAAGAAGATTGAGAAAAACATTGCCTTTGCCAAAGGGGTTACCGATCTTCAATGCGAGTTATCAACCAAAACGGCTAAAGTCACTTACCGAACAGATAAAACAACAGAAAAACAATTGGTTGCCGCATTCAAGAAAATCGGCTACGAGGCAGAACTTAAGGAAGCAACGCCGAAAAAGTAGAGACACGATTAATCGCGCCTCTACTTTTTCCAATTTCAATTGTACTTAGCTAATCCCCCCTTGGCACTATCGACCGTAATGGTGTATTTCTGATTGCCTTTCACGATCCAACGCACCGAGACCGTACTGTTTCCGGGTATATTGCTCACAGCCAGTTTTGAAGGATTGATTTTCTGCTCTGTACCCTGATTGTTATATACATTCTGCATTACCAAACCTGCTATTACCTGCGGCCCGCTGATTGAAACCCAATCGGGACGCTCTATCTTGTTTTGCACATCAAAACTCGAATGTGTAGGTATCAACCGATGATTGGTTATGTCGGCCGTAATTTCTTTATATCCCCCTTCGAGTGTTTTTTCGGTCACATTACTGATTGTCAACAAAGGCGTATGGTATGCGTGAAATATCACAAAAGCAGCATTTCGGTGGGCATCGCCCTCAAACAAAAATCCGGGATGCAACCGTGAGGCGGAATTCTTTTTTAAACCGCCGATTTCTATTTTTCCGTAAACAGGATGGTCATATTCAGTCCATTCCACAAAAGAATCATTAAACAGTAAAGATTTTTCAAATTCATACTGCATCGTTGCCGGATCGCCTTTGTATTTACCGCGATACATCATCGCCGACGCCCAAAGCTCGTTTGAGAAAGAAAAGATACCGCGACCAAACACACTCCAGTCTAATTCGCCGCCAAAGACAGTATATAAATCCCTGTAAAGTATATAGTAAGAATAATCGGGTACCAACTCCTCTCCTTTTTTACCAATAGCGTCATATACGGCACGATCTGTACGGTTTACTTTATCCAAATCTCCTTCTGCACCCGGTGGGGACAATAATTGTCCGCCATTATTGTGAAAACTCTGCGAACCTGCAATATTGTTGTGCTTATTGATAAAATCCCTCACTGCCCGCGATTCGGGTAATGAGAATGGGTATTTCAATGCACCGCTTTGGATGAAATTTGGTTGCCAGTTGAATCCCCAATCGCGATTGGGGTCATAGCCTCCGGGGCCATCTTCGTTGATGCGACCATCGCCATCATTATCTATTCCTTCATTGCCTAAAAGATCGTATTCGCCTTGTACGCCAACAGGTTTCGGAATCAAGCGATTGGGATAATTGGGATCAGCAATGTATTGTCCGTTAGGATTTTTCTTGCGCATTTGGGTTATAAATCCATCGCCGTTCAAATCCTGCGAATCGTCTTCATCGGCTATCCCGTCGCGGTCATTATCCAACGGAAGAATGCCGGAACGCAACGTACCCGCTTCTTCGGTGAAAACCGCCCTTCCATCAGGGTTGATGGTGGGCGCTATATAGAAAGTCTTCTGTTCCAATAACTCCTGTATGTATTTATTGTTTTGGTGCATTTCCGTTAGATACCATGCAATATAAAGCGCCATTTCGCTTCCTTGAATTTCATTTCCATGAATATTGCCGTCCACCCACATGGCAGGTTTGCGGCCGGGATCGCCTTTTTTGAAATCGGAAATGGTCAACACCCAAATATCGCGATTTCCAACCGACTTGCCTATGCTTTCCAATTTGGCCAAATCGGGATGGGATTTGGCTATATCCTTACAGATTTTTTCAAGACCTGCATTGGTGTGATAATGATTCCAACTGACTTGTACTTTCGGATTCATCGGCGATCCGGTAGCCTGAAAGTATAATTCACTGTATGACTGGCCTGCAAGGGTCATATATGAAAGACTCAATAAAGTCAGGAAAGTATATTTGATAATAGTTTTCATTTTAATTAACTGTTAAATGATAAGTAAATTGTGAATAATTGAATAATTGAATAACTGAATAAAAAATATGAATTACGATTAATTGATATTTAGTTAACTCTCAAATTCTTGCGGTCTTCTTTAAAGATTAATTTCGGCTGTTGCAAATCCGGCTGTAGGGCAACCGGCTTCGATAACCAATTTGCCGTTACCTCGTACCAACCATGTAAATTCGGCCGATTCGCCGCCTTTCAAAACAGGTCTTGTCACTTTGAGATTTCCCTGCAACAGGCTTTGTCGTGAACCGGGTTTGAGCTGTATGGTCACATATTTCAGAAAATACGACCTTTCGCCAACTTGATTGATGGTTGGCATAACACCGTTATTTTTAACGGTTAAAGTAACGCGAAACAAGTCGTTTTCCAATGCCTCTTTTTTGAGTTCGGCAATCGCAAAACGTGGAGATGCTTCGGTCAGCGTGCTTACAAATGCTACATGGCTGTCCACCAATCCGGAAACCATGGCATAAGGAGGATTGTACATAAGATGCGGTTTGATACCGCCTACTTCAACCTTATTATCGGGAAAATCGGGATGTTTGATTGCTGTCCAGGGAACAAAAACATCATTTATTGCTTTCGTCTCAGCCCATTTCAGGTAAAGAAGCTCCAAGTTTCCGGTAATATCCTTATCTTTATCTTCGATCGTAGGCCACCATGCCGATGTTGCAAACGAATATCGGCCGTAATGCTGATATGCCCATGTATAAAATTCGCCGCCTTCATCAGATGGAATAGCCGTCACATTGGCCATATCGGGAACGGATTTTAAGTACAGACTGTTTACATAACTGTATATCTTGCTGTCTCCGGTATTTTCCTGATTTCTGTTTGTGCCTGTGTGAGTAGTCATATAGACTTTGGCAGCTTCAGAAAGATTGTTGTTTAAGCTGAAAATCAGCACTGTATGTACATTGAAGGCGTCATAGAGAAATTCGGCAACAGCTATGCTTTCAACTTCAGAGACAGCATGTTCGCCCGATTCGGGTTGGAAGTTTTTGTATCCAAACGTGAAATTACGATTGAAATTCACGCCTCCCTCGCCGTCTTCATTGAAAAGCCCATCTTTGTCGTTGTCAATTCCTTCGCTCAACAATATGTATTTGCCAATCTCGCCTTTGGCAGGATCGGCCGGAATCAACACCCTCGCATCTTTAGGCGATTCGATATGTGTTCCTTTAGGCGATTCAACCCTCATTTGAGTGATCATTCCGTCGTTATTCAAATCTTCGTAAGGATCTTCATTGACATTGCCGTCGCGGTCGTTGTCGGTGCTACGGGCATTGACGGTTCGTTCGTAGCGCAACGGGGCGAAATATTGTTCCGTTGCGTCAGGTTGCACATTGGGAAACACATAATAAGTATTGGTTGTAAGAACCTCATCTATATTGGGTTGAAGAAGCAAACGTTCTGCTATCCCCATAGCCATTTCTACTCCCAAAAGATGCCGACCATCGACTCCTCCGACAATGGCAATGCCGGGATGCTTTTCCGTTTCGCCTTTGCCGAGCGTGATTACCCATACATCTTTTCCTCCGGCTGTTTTCCCCAGGCTTTGGAATTGTACTTTATCGGGATACTTGTCCTTCAGCGCCCGAACACGCTGCGTAATTTGCGAAAAATTGCCATAATCCTGCGCTGATATACCTAACGCAAGACATATAGCAAGCATAATACATAAAGATTTTTTCATACATACTTCGTTTTACTATACGAGAGAATTGCTAAATTATAAAGATTATGAGACAAAGATATAAAAGTTTTGATAAAAAAAGGTTAAAAAAACAGATTAGGATAAGCCTGTAAATATTTTACCGCAAAATATAGATGGGACGTTGCCATATCTTAGGTTCATGGCAATGAATAAAGAATAACCTCCATGCAGCATCCACGTTGCATACCTGATAGTATACAAAGCTTTATGTGTATCCTGTTTCTACCAACCGGCAACCCCAAACGATATTTGATTGAAAATTAGAGAATAACGCAGTATTGCAGACTACAACCTTTATAAATGACTTTTTTAAAATTTAGTCGGTTAATATTATTTTGACCACAAAGAAAAAGTATATCCAATTGTGAACGTCGAATGCTTTCCGTATTGATAACCCAAGTCAATACTCCCATGTCCAACAACCCAACTGATTCCTACATAAATGGGCGTATCCATAAGTTCTTTCCTTTCGAAGTTTTCACCGGGCATTGTAATATAAGATATACCTGTACCTATGTAAGGATTGATTCTAATTTTTCTGATAGGGAAGTAAATTTTGGTCATTAAGGCGATATTATCACTGTAGTCTTCATAGTCAACATTGTGCAAGGTGTAAGAATATGATAAAGCAAGGTCCCATCTGTTTATAAGCAGAAAAAAACCAAGCCGAGTACTAAAATTAAGACTGGTTATTCCATCACCATCCATAGTGTCGCTATATGTTCCTCCTCCTCCAAAATAAAAGAACCATGGATGAGCATTCGTCTTTTTGGGTGCATTCATACCGGAAGTTTGCTTGAGAGAATTCATATCCCAAGCGTCGATTAAAATTACGCTGTTGCTTTTCATTTCTTTCTTCCATAATTCACTTTTGTATTGATAATGCACAATTGCAAAATCCTCTGTACTCTTGGATAGTACAATTTCTATTATGGTATTTTTATTGACAGTAGGCAATGCATTATAGTTTGCCGTTGCATACAGATTAATTCTCCCTTCGCCTGTAATTTCGACATTCTCGAAATAGATGTCGAAAA
>Ga0082212_10006092_pt1 | contig 16290 bp, 13 predicted proteins | sample TergutNt197P3_FD_71548 | JGI IMG/M metagenome (GOLD analysis project Ga0082212, IMG submission 71548) | Neocapritermes taracua P3 segment gut microbial communities from Petit-Saut dam, French Guiana - Nt197 P3 | ecosystem: Host-associated > Arthropoda: Insects > Digestive system > Gut ... | reverse complement strand
TGAGTAGGGTTGTTCAGAATCCACCGTTTCAGGGCAGAATCCCCCCCTCAGACCGTCCGAAAACCCTGATTTCAAAATGTTCGATAACCTTAACTGGTAATATTTTTTATGGTGTTATCACCTTGGTTTCAAAAAATGTAAAAAGTAACCATATATAGCTTATGCAGTCATTGCGTTCATCATTTTTTCAAATCCAAGCAGGTTCAGTGCTACTATCAAGTTATATCCGAAGCACATCAGCGCGACTTCCCCATCCACTTTCTTTTTTCGTCTTAAGAGAAAGTAATCTGCATTCATAGCTCGTTTTATTGTCCCAAATGGATGTTCTGATATGCATTTTCGTTCGTTCATTTTCTTGCGGTCAGGACGGAATTTGATTTTAACTATCTTTACTTTTTCAAACCGTCCACCCCGCTTCTTGACCGCCGATATATCTGCATCGCTGATGCCCTTGGCCTTTTGCCAGTCCTTGTTTGGCTTTTTGATAGTGTCTTTGCTAAAGTCGACTTCCTTCCAATCGGCCTTGCTCTTGATGCAATCACCTTTATATTTGCAGTTCATACAGGCAAATTTGTTGGCGTATCGTATGTTCCCATTCTTTTTTACGCTTTTCTGTCGGAGCGTGGCCCCAGATGGGCAGTACACAATATTCCTTTCTGGATCCCTGATAAAATAACCCTCTTTGGCTTGGACTATCATTTCCTCCGCTGTTCCGTATAGCAAACTGCCTTCCTCGGGTACATCGCGAACAAGCTGCCTTCTTTCAATAATTTCTGCCTTTTCAATGGCCTTCTCGTATACCTTTGGGATGATTCCTGCCCGTAGACACTTTTTGAGGTTTTGGCTGTCGCTGCTGTTTACCGTTTCTTCACCGCATTCATTTTGCTCGTAAACTGTCTCCAGATCATAACAGTCTTGACCGTCAGGCAATGTTACATGCGGAATAAGGCCATTTTCTAAACACATCATCATATCATTTTTATCGTGATAACCCTTGTCAGCGGTAACTTCCACTATCCCTTCGCCATCATCTTTTTTTACAGATTCCATGTTAGAGTAGATTAACCCATGATCAGTAACCCGATCCGTTGTCTGAAAGTCGTCAATCAAGTGGGTTTCGGAATCCACGACAGTCTGTATGTTGTAGGCAACCATAAATCCGTTCTTGCTTTTCATCAGTTTTGAATCCAGATCGGTGAGGGAAAGCTGGGATAGTCCGTTTTTTTCCATGTATTCCCTGTACCCCTTGTAACGTTCAAGCCGTTCGAGCGTATCCATCAGTTTGTCTTCCAACTCTACCTTGGTAAACTGTCCAGACAACTCCGCATCCTCGTCCAACCTATCCAGTTCGTCCATCTGACGGAGGTACTCATCTGCATGTTGGTTGAGCCAGGCAATCCTGTCGTCGAGTTTGTTTGCTGTGAAGTTATTATCTTTTGAGTTCCACGCCTGAAATTTGCTTCCATCAATTGACTTAAACCCTTGAGTAAGGACAGCGGCCAACTTGCGGTTAAATGCCTTAAACACCTTTTTCAAGCAGTCAATATTGTCTTTCCTAAAATCGGATATCGTCCTAAAGTCTGGTTCAACCCAGTTCATCAGCCACATAATCTCTACGTTTACAGAGCAGGCATCACGCAGCTTCCTGGAAGAGCGGATGCTTTTACGACTTCCGTATAAGTATAGATTTAAAAGGCTCCTTGTATCATATGCGGGTCGCCCTTCAGATGCCGCTTTTGGTCTGGTAAAACCCAGATTTTCTAAATCTAATCCACTTGTGAACGCATCTATTATTCGCGCAATGCTTTGTGGTGCTACGAATTGCTCTAGCGAACACATCATCAGTTGATTTCTGTCAATTCCTTGAATAAATGGCATATCGTCCTCACCTCATACGGCTTTCCATGCCATAATCATACCATATATTGTGCTTCAAATCCAGTGTTTTCAAGGTTTTGTCAAGTTATTACTCCCATTTTTCTCCTGCTTTATTCTCCGCTCATTTACCATTCATCAATCCAGTGTTCGAGGTTTTCGGACAGTCTCCCGCGACATCAGCCAAGCCGTTTCAAATCACTTGGAGCCGAAGATTTATCCGAAGGTCACAGAAGTTTTTATTGATGATAAGCCGTGTATCCATGTTGAGTTTGCCGGAGACGAATCTCCGTACTTCGCTTACGGTCGCGCATACATTCGTGTTGCAGACGAGGACAAGGTGTTATCCCCTGCCGAACTTGAAAATTATATCAACAAAAAGAATGAGTGGAGCGGTGTTTGGGACAGCAGCTTATCCGACAAAACGATTGATGATGTGGACGATGATGTGCTGAGGGATTATTTAGACCGCGCCAACCGCGCGGGTCGTATTGACTTCACTTATACTGACAAAAAAGAAGTGCTGAACAAACTTGGTGTGATTGATGGCGACAAACTGAAAAATGCCGCCGATGTTCTTTTTGTCGGGTCGCGTATGCTTGAAGTGCAAATGGCAATCTTCGCCGGGACGGAGCGGCTCACATTCAATGACATTAAAAGGCACAACGGCAGCGTTATTTCTTTGGTCGATATTGCTGAAACATATATCAAAAATTATATCCGTTGGCGTGTGGTGCTTGACGGTTCCATTCAGCGTAAAGAGATACCCGAAATTCCGATGGACGCAATACGCGAAGCATTGGTCAATTCATACTGTCATCGCCTGTACAGCTCGTCACAGAATAATGAAATTACAATTTACAGCAACCGCATTGAGATATACAACCCCGGCACGTTTCCCGATGGGCTGACACCGAAAGATTTTCTTACGGGTAAGGAGCGGTCAATCAAACGCAATCCGCTCTTGGCTCAACTCATGTATTACTCAAAGGATATTGAAAATTTCGGAACGGGATTAAAACGCATCGCCGACGCTTGTAATGAAGCTGGGGTGCGGGTTGAATTTGAACTTTTGAAAAAAGGATTTGCCGTTGTGTTTTACCGTCCCGATGAAAAATTTAATGCGACAGAAAAAATGTCCGATGTCGTATTAAATGTCGCAACAAATGTCGTATTAAATAAAGCGGAGCAAGCGGCACTTTCAATTATAAAAGATAATCCTACGATGACGGCGGAGCAGCTTGCGGCTCGTCTGTCAAAGTCAACTCGAACAGCGCAACGATATTTCGATAGTTTGCAAAAGAAAAATATTATCCGACGTGAGGGCGCGAAGAAAGACGGGCGTTGGGAAGTCGTGCGCGGCGACGAGTAAAGTTTATACCCGCGCAGAAAAAAATAACAAACATCGCGCCGCTAACGAAACGCTTATCGTTGGCAAACCCCGCGAAACCACCAACCGTGCATATAGCCATTCGTGCTGGTAGCAAGCAAGGCATGGTGCGCGCACCCTGCCCAAAACGGACAAAAACCGCTCCCGCGTTTTTTGCCGTTTTTGCTTGTTGGGCTGCCGCCCAAACCCGCTGGACGGAGCGCGTTGCGCCCCGTCCTTGAAGCCGCCATTGGCGTCTGCTGCGGACGGCTTGCGCCGCCCGATTTAGCGCCTGATGGCGCAGCGTACCCGCAGAGAAAAGAATAGATTATCGTGCGTCCCGGTCGTGAGATTTTTTCGGTTGCTGCTCACCGAACAGCATGACCTCGGCGTTGCGTTTCGCCATAATGAGCGGAGTATATTTTTCCTTCGTCGCATGGTATTGTGGCGAGAGCTGACGGCGTTCTTTTTCAAGCGCACCCCATTCAGCTTTGAGTTGATTTATGGACGGCAATTTGGTCTTGGGATAATGCTCGTTGAAATATTTTTTCGCCGCCTTGTGGAGCAGAATGTCGGCGACGTTCGCGTCATAGAACGCGCGGTCAAATCCGCTCCGTTTGTATGCGGCGTAAACGTCGCGGGTCTTGCCATAATTGCCGACTTGATATTCGAGTGCCTTAATCTCTTTTTGTCGGTCGCCAATATCTTTCAGCCGTGTCGAAAGCGAATGATGTTCATCGGATATGGCGTTGGCTTTTTGGCAAAGCTCGTCATAAGAATCAATACCGTTTTCTTTGAGAAATATCAGAGTGCGGGCGGCGGTTTTTAAGTTGAATATGCGCATCCAATGAACGTAACCGTCCCCGGCTCCCTCGGCTATTTTGGCCTGTATGTCGATGAGCAGGCTCGGTGTGTTTTGTTTCTTCGCCGCCGCCATATATTCGGCGGCTTTGCGTTCGGAATCGTCATCCGTTTTTATCTTCGGCGCAACGGTTCTCTTACCCAAGCAACGCTCACGCAGAGCTTCCTCGGTATAATCTTCACCGATAGATTTCACACGGATAAATCTTTCCGCGCCGGGGATTTTGAACGATAAATATTTACCGCGCTTAACTTCACATCCGGCATTGTGCATCGCGCTGATAAACTGCTCGAACACCATACCGGCGGAGATATGATTATCAATAATTTCTTGCAGTTTATCGCGGTTCGACTGCGGCTCCTTTTTGTCTTGCCAGTCCCGATAACTTCCACGGCTCGGTTTCGGATTTTCCACGATGGATAGCCCGCGCTCCGCACAGAGAAAGTCAGAAATCTGCCGTACAATTTTCATGGAGCGGAGAGGGTTTCGGAACTTGCCCGTGCAGTCCATATTGACGGCGGAAAAGATACAATGGCAATGGATATGATTTTTGTCCGTATGCACCGCTACAACAAATTGGTGTCTGCCGTGCGTAAACTTTTCCATCAGCGCGTACCCAACCTCCAACGCTCTTTCCGGCGTAATCTCTCCGGGCTTGAAACTCTGCCGCACATGATAGGCGAGTATGGCGCGTGTCCAGCGTTCGTTGAAGATGGCCGGGTTTGCGTCTTGGCTGTAGTCTTTGCGGGAGAGTTCCTTGCCGTCTATCGTCTTGGTGGTGAGGATGGTGTCGCTGATGCTTCCCGTGCCGTCCGCGACGGTTTGGCCTGTCGTTCGCTTGGGTTCGTCGGGCGGCGGGTCTGCGGCAAAGGCGGTCAGGTGAGAGGTCAGGAGAAGCGCCGGTAAGAGGATGGCTAAGGCTCTAAAGGTTAGCTTTTTCATGGGTTCCGCCTCCTTGATATGTAGTACAGGCTATTATCTCCCAAATATATCATATCATAAAAGGTTTACCCTGTCAACCTTTTTCGCAAAAATATTTCAATTTATTTTTGCGAAACTTCCCGCGCCTGTACAATAAAACGGTAGGCCGGTTCGTCTGCCACACAGGTTATAAGGCTGATGATATTCTCCGCAGACCAGCTAAGGCCGGTATAATCCGTCTCGCTGATTTTATCCTTGCGGTAGACTTCATATGTCCTTGTGCCGTACTTTGTCGTGTAGGTGATTTTATCCCCCACGACTAAGTCTTTGACAAAGGAGAAGTAGGCCGCCGCGCCCCGGTTGTGTCCCGCGAAGCCGACATTGCCGTCCCACGCGCTCGTCATTTCAAAGTGGCCGATGCCCTTCTTCATGTTCTCCAGCGATTCGCCCTCATACACCTTAATGTTTTTGTTCAGCTTGGAAATGGTAAGTGTGCCTTTGTATTCGGCGGTAGTGTTGTAGCCGGTCACGGTGGTTTTGGAACCTGTCGCGGTATACTTGGCGACGGCGGTGTAACTGGTCGGGATGTAGTCATAATCAACCGCCATGCCGCCGCTCGTCTGCCATGTCACGCTGTCTAAATTGTAGGTCACGCTGCCTTTGGTGATCGTCTTGGGGACAAGCGATGTGTCGTTACTGGATAAATGCGGGTATTCCCGCGTTTCGGTCATGGTGTAACTGCTCCGCTTTGTCCCGGACTGTTCCACGGCAATACTGCCGATGTCGAGCGTCAGGACGCCGATATAACCGTCCTCGGCCTTATACTCTATCGAGGGGGCAAGCAGTTTCATAATGGCGTCCATGTCGCGGCTGGCCGTTTCCACGGTCACGGTTTCGGTATGTTCCCGCGTGGCGGCGTGGGCGTTTTCCTTTTTGGTGATGTCGGTGAGTTCGTACAGCCATCCGTCCCGCTCGAAGCTGGCCCGCGAGATACCGTCCGGGTTCTCCCTGTCCAGTTCGTAGGTTTTTATGATCTGACGGCTTGTGGCGTCATAAAACTCATACACATCGGTCGGGTAGAGCGCCGGAACATTGGGGTTTGGCGGGTTCGGGTTCGGCATGGGCGCGGGGGGCGGCAGCGGGTCGGGTACATCCCGCGCCGGGGTCGGTTCGGGCGGCATTACGACGGTGATATTCACATCGTTGCCGCTGGCCGCTGTCGGCGTTTCGCCGCCGCCTGTCGCGCTGGCGTTAGACGCGAAGCCAAACAGCGGAACCGTCATGCCGAATACGATGCAGATTACAGCCGCGATTGATATAAAGCGTTTCACTCGGTATCTTCCTCCTCATAATTTTCATCGTCCGAATCATACGGCATATCGGGATCGTCCTCATACTCGGAATCGTCCTCCATGTCGTTGTCGGCGGCCTGTTGTTTGGGTTTTACGATTTTGAAGTAGTAGCCCGCGCCGCCTACGGCGACAACGGCCAGCACAATGAATATCAAGGTGCTATTACTGCCCCCGCTGTCTTTGGGGTCGGGGGTCGGCTCGGCGGCGGGCGGCTCCGGCGTGGGCTGCTCCTGTGCGGGAGGCGTCGGATTGGCAGGTATTTCCCATCATTTTAAGCCCGTGTTTAAGAGATTGCCGATATACTTCTCGTAGATTAAGTTTTTCATTTGTATCCTCAAGCGTTATCAGCCGTTTAACATGGGCTGTCCGATTTTTACGTTTATAATATTTGGAAAAATTATAAGAGCAATTCTTCTTGTCGTCGCCATCCAAAAAAGGACAGCAGAAAAGCGTTTTGCCTTCTTCACTATAACCAAATACAAAGTGCATATCTTTATATTCTTTTGGCTCAATGATAACGGTTTTATTGTTTGCAACCGCAGCGCAGACAAAATCGCGCACTTGCGCTTCTAACCAGTCGGAACAATCTATTACTTGTGGTTTAATACCGTATAGGCCAAGACAATCTTTCAGATGATTGTCCTTAAAAAGTTCTGAATACTGAATCCCGTAGGCTTCGGTGGAAATCGCTCCCTGAACACGATATTGCAAATCGTCATTTACTTGCTCGCCTTTTTCATTAAAGCGAGATTCCTTTCCGTAAAACAGCGAAACAGCGGCAAACATAGCCGGATAAGCGTTGGAGTGCGGCCAACCTGCGCCGGTATATGCCGCCGTTTTGCCTTTCGGTTTGATTCTGTATTGAAGCGGGTAACGTAAACCGCTGTCCTTTACGGTTTCCATCATGTTCAAAATCTCCGGCTTGTTTTTTGGCGTATAACTCTCTGGAGTTTGTTTGGGTTTTCTTAACGGTTCGCTCATTTCGCTCCCTCCCCAAACGCGCCCAATATTTCATCGCAGACACCGCCCATTTTCCGCAGAATATCGGCAATCTGCGCTCTGAACTCATGTGTTCTTAACTTATCCAGCGGCGGTTCAAAACCGCCTTGCAACGCCCAAATATCGTCCTTGTACTGCCTTATCTTACTGTACAGCGGCGCGAGTTTTACCGCCATTTTCAAATCGGGATACTGCTCGACGGCTTTTTTCAAAAAATCGTCAGCCGAGCTGGTACAGACACAGCAATATGGGGCGCAATGCAAATTCCAACGAATACCGCCCAATTCCTCGTCTGTCTTGTTCTCGAAAAACGAATCATCTTCAAGTGTATCAGCCCATACTTCAAATGCCGTTTTACCGAATACATAACGTCCATCTTCGTTTTCCGCAGGCGGCAGCGCGAGAAACGCAGGGATAGAATCAATTACACTTTGGTATATTTTCCGCATATCGGGTTTTTCGATTGATTCACCCGCGAAGAATATACCCTTTACATTATCCAATGCGTTTGAAATTGTTGAATAGCCATACTCGTCTATATTCGGCTTGCCTTGCGTGTTGTATAAATTTACATATAACACATCGTTTTCGTCATAACCGCCAATCAAGCTGCCTTCCGGAAGTATACCTTTGTAGTTGCTCCAATCTTTTGGCTCGCTGAGAAGCCCCCACGATAAAACAGGGATACCCTTATCCACCGACGCTTTGATGGCGTTCATCACAGCGCGAAAATCCTTTTTAATTTGCGCGTTGGAAAGGTAAATGCAGTCATACCCGAAAGCGGCGTATGCCTTCTTGACAAACTGCGGCACGAAAAAGTAATTTGTCACTCCGCTGTCGCATTGTAAACCGTTTGGGTTGCCCTTGTCGGCAGCGTACAGGTAAGTGAAATTGTCACCGGTGAAGTTGGCATAGAAATGGAAATCGTCGATGCCGGAGCCGAGTTTCAATCCGACCGAACATATAGCGGAACAGAGGAAATAGTTTTGCCACGGTTCGATTTTTTTGTATTCCGTAATCTTGTTTGTCGTGCGTGGCGGCTCACCACCCTCAAACGGGTTGGTTATGGTATCGGATTCATATGCCGCAAATTGCGCCATCGTGAGAATTTCCGGCTTTGCTTTCGGACTATAACTTTCCGGGATTTGTTTTTGCTTTCTTGCAAGTTCGCTCATAATCGTTTCAGCCTCCTTGTATTGGATGACTTTATTTTAGGCGTTAGTCGTAACAAATGTTGATGCCAATATTTATGCAAATTTAGGGTCTAAAAAGTGCCGATATTTAGGCAATTACACGAGTGCAAAAATTCCGAGAAATCGTTATCAACGTTTTTTGCGACTACCGCTTTATTTTATCCCCATCAAACGCTCTTGTGTTATCCGTTTTTGTCAAATTTCACTTTATCTTGTTTTCTATCTTGAAAAGTTCCAACAGTTTTATGATGTCGGGAAAAGTTAGATTGTGGAATACGAATGATTGATACGCACAGTTTTTATGTGGTTTCCCCTCAATTTCATAAAATATTCTCATATTGCATTTATGCTCAATTCCGCCGCATAAACGGCAATTCGACTTAAAAGCATCAGGAAACTTATCGCATAATTCTTTGACTTTTTCTTTTTCGCTTATAAAAACGTCTCTGAAAATTACTTTTGAAAATATGATAGGTTTGCCATCAATGCTTTTTTCGCCGACAAGCAAAAAGATTTTTGAACCTTTTTTATATTGGATACAGTTTTTTTCATACGGGTGTGAAACGTCAATCTTATATCCACATTTTTCTGCTTCGTCATGGAGCCAAAACTGGATTTCCCTCAATTCTTCCGAAGCCAAATCCAATTTTGAATGGAATACGGTTTCAAACTTCTGCGTGGAAGCATCTTCTACGAAACGATACGAAAAACTCCACTTCATCATTTCAGCCGATGACCAATGTAGCGCGTTTTCTTTGAAACTCTGCATATAAGCGCACATAACAGCAATTACATTCGGATTAGACGGGTGTGTAATGCAAAAAGATATTGATTTCTTATCGTAACCGTTGAAAATAAAACCTATCCGCTCAAAACCTGTAATCATCAGTTCCGGCTTTTTATGCCTTTTAACGCTTGTGAACGACAAGAATTGTTTTGTGTCTATTGTAAGAACTCCGTCTGAAAGTTCGCCGCAACAAACAAAAGCATACAAAAAATCAAACACCCTATTGTAATAACCATCCGTAATATAGAAATCAGGGTATCCCCAATCAAACGGCGAACGCTCTATGTCCTCATACGTTTTTATGATGAGTTTTTGTGATTCCCGAAATGTAGACACAAATTCATCGTTTGACAATGAGCCGAGTAGATTCGACTCTACCTTTACTCCATCTGGAATCAATAAAATGGTCTTTTTTCGGCTTGTCGCCGCTTCTCTGCCAGTTGTTTCAAACCTATTCATGCAATAGCCATTTATAGACTCAGCTATATTAACTGATTGTGGATGTTCTGCTTGTATGAAAGAAACATAGTCGGAAAGAAAGTCAAAGGCTTTCTGCACTTCGACTAAACTCCATTGATAGCATTGCAAAAAATCACTTATAGAGGACGATAAAACATCCTCCCCATGTGGAGAAAGAATTTCATTGAGTTTATCAAAAAACTTCTCACGTTCTTCGATTATTTTTTTGTTTTTAACCTTTTTGACAAGGTAGTCAGTATAGGCTTTCTTGTCCAACATAAAGTGATTCCCCCTTGCTTATATTCCCGAACAAAAGGACAGTGCGTTATATTGTACCCCTCATATTCGCTCTTGCGTTATCCGTTTTTGTCAAATTTCAATCGCTTGTATAAATTCATGCGAATATTTTCGGTGTCATATTTGCCGTTGCTTGTTTCATAAACCGCAAAAACAGGCTTGTTTTCGTGGGCGATGCTGTTATTATGTAGCCACAATTCTATTTTCGCACCGCCCATACGCATATCGCCCAAGCGGTCGTCCGGCAGCACAGCATATTGACCGGCGGGGATGGAAACAATCTCTAACCCGATGCCGTTTGGTAATTTGAACCCTTCGCCGCACTCCATGCCGCACTCGCAAACGTCGCCGTAAGCGCACACATAAAATTTTCGCGCATTTCGGACAAGCAGAGGATGATGCTCTTGTAAAAAGTTCATCACTTTTTCCGACGCCTTCCGCTCGGCGTTATATCCGCTTTCCCGCGCAATGATAAACGCCATTTCGGTTACAGTCATTATTGTAATGTGCTGTTCCCGTTTGCGCTTTTTCACGGGAAGATACAGTTTCAGTTTGCGCGGCTTGCCGTTTTGAAAAACATATTCCTCAAAGTAGGCGTTACCCGATTCCTCGAACATACTCGCCGATAACCAGACATTGTAGAGGTAATTCCAACCGTCATTGATTTCCGGCTCATTATAGTTTACCACGCAAGTTGCATATAAATCGGCTTTGCCTACGCCGTTCCGCTCTGTCATAACCTCATAGCATAATTGACTGCCTATCTGTTTCCCGTTCCGTCCGAAAACCCGCCCGGTGATTGCACCCAATGAAGCAATCGCTTTATCCTCAATACCAATCAGGCAGGAATCGTAAAAGCGGGTGGTCGTACATTCGGGAATGGTTTCCGCGCCGACCTTGACGGCAAGGCAGATGTCATTAACAGCAAAGGGGTAAAAATAAAAATAGGTATCTGCTTGTTTGTATTCAAGCGGGGTCATACCCACGGTACTCTTGAATTGTTTGTGGAAAGCCTGCTGTGTTTCGTAGCCGCTTCCACTCGCTATGACGGCGAGGGGCATATCTGAACACTTGATTTTTTCACAAGCGTTTGAAATACGGCGTTTGCGTACATATTCCTTGATAGAATGTCCTGTGCAAGCGTAAAAATCACGGTATAGCTGACTTAATGAAATGTAATGTCGTTCAGCTATGTTGTCGGGATTTAGTTCTTCCGGTAGATGTTTTTCAATATAGAGTAAAACAACGTCAATATACCGCAGTTTATCCGTAGCCGTGTATTTCACCGCGTTTTGTCCTGTGCCTACCATTGTTTAATTGCCCCTCCCTTCTGTAGAATCGAAATGGACTTCTTTATCATCCGTTCCTAAATTTATTACACATCTGCGTTAATCCTTTTCTTCTTTGTCAGCCTCGTCGCTTTCAATCAACAAGCCCTTGAACTCGCGCAGCTTTTGTTCGAGCAGAGCCTTGTCAATCAGTTTTAATTTATACTCCGCGATCGTCGTCGGCGACAGGCTGCGGCTCATGGCGTACTCAACAACTTCATCTTCTTTGCTCGCGCAGAGGATAACGCCGATACTCGGATTTTCATTCGGCTTTTTATGTTCCCGGTCGAGGGCTTCCAAGTAAAAATCCATCTTGCTGATATACTCCGGCTTGAACTTGCCGATTTTCAATTCAAAAGCCACAAGGCATTGCAAACCGCGATGATGAAATAAGAGGTCGATGTGCCAATCGGAATTGGCTACCTGTACACGGTATTCATCGCCGATGAAAGCAAAATCCCTGCCGATTTCCAAAACAAAATTTTTAAGGTTTTGTACGATGGCTTTTCTCAAATCGTCCTCTGAATATTTTGCGGGGAGGTCAAGAAATTCCAAGACATAGTTGTCGAGGAAGCGCGTGTGTACGCTATGCGGGACATCAATCGGCGCGAGCGTTTGTGTCGATAACATATAACGCTGATAATACGAACTTTCAATCTGACGTTCCAATTCGCGCTTGCTATATTTCTCGCGGACACACAACGCCATATAAAATTCTTTTTCCTCAATCTCTTTCGTGCCGGACATAATCACCAGATGATTCGTCCAGCTAATTTGTGTCACCAGCGGTGACACAAATTCATTGTCCTTGTACATTTCATAAAACTGACGCATACGATAAAGCCCGCGTCGGTTGAATCCTTTAATACCGGGACAGTTTTCTTTGATGTAATTTGCGGTTTCGTCGATGAAAGCATCGCCCCAAGATGACTTCGCGCTTTCTTCGCTCAAATATTTTCCGACGTTCCAGTACAGTTTGATAAGTTCGGCGTTCACGCTACGCAATGCGTTCTGCCGTGCCTGTTCAATCATATCAACTATTTTATCAGCATACGGGATTATTTCGCCGCTCATAATTTCACCTGACCTTTGCAATCAAATTTTATTTTTGGGCTTCGGCCCCGGCTTAACCGGAACGGTGCGCGTCGGCTTAACCGCATCCTCCGGGATTGCCCATATCGTTCCGAACTTAACCGCACCGTCAATTTTTCCGGCCTTGCACAATATTTGTATCTGCCTTACTGAAACATTCCATCTTTCGGCTATTTCTTCGGGACGTATATATCCGTTCACAAGCAGCACCTCGTTCAAAAGAAAATACATTTGCTTATATTATTATATTCGTGTGTGCGTATTTTGTCAAGTGAAACTTTTTCGGGTAATGAGCCGCCGCTGCCGTTCGTATTATAACGACGGCGTATAAATAAATTTGTATTGAAAATCACCGCCGCCGCTGATAAAATATACACGGCAGGGAACGTACCAGCGCAGGAGAAAAACAACACGCACCGTGCCGATTGCGAAACGCTTACCGTGAACAAAACACGCGAAAACGAAAACCGTCATTATCGTCGTTAGTGCTAATGGCGAGCAAGGCAACCTGCACGCAGGTTGCCCAAAACGGACAAAAACCGCTCCCGCGTTTTTTGCCGTTTTTGCTCGTTGGGCTGCCGCCCAAACCCGCTGGACGGAGCGCGTTGCGCCCTGTCCTTTGAAGCCGCCGTTGGCGTCTGCTGGCGGCTATCGCCGCTTGGAAAACGCCTTGCGTTTTTGAAAAAAGGTAACGCGCCGCACCGCTCAATCTTACGTTCAGCGATGACGGTGTACCCGCAGGGAAAAGAATAAATTATCGTGCGCCCCGGTCGTGAGATTTTTTCGGTTGCTGCTCACCAAACAGCATGACCTCGGCGTTGCGTTTCGCCATAATGAGCGGAGTATATTTTTCCTTCGCCGCATGATATTTGGGCGAGACTTGACGGCGTTCTTTTTCAAGCTCACCCCATTCCGCTTTGAGTTGATTTATGGATGGCAGTTTGGTCTTGGGATAATGCTCGTTGAAATATTTTTTCGCCGCCTTGTGGAGCAGAATGTCGGCGATATTCGCATCGTAGAACGCGCGGTCAAATCCGCTCCGTTTGTACGCGGCGTAAACGTCGCGGGTCTTGCCATAATTGCCCACTTGATATTCGAGTGCTTTAATCTCTTTTTGTCGGTCGCCAATATCTTTCAGCCGCGATGAAAGCGAATGATGTTCATCAGATATGGCGTTGGCTTTTTGGCAAAGCTCTTCATAAGAATCAATCCCATTTTCTTTCAGGAATATCAGAGTGCGGGCTGCGGTTTTTAAGTTGAATATCCGCATCCAATGAACGTAACCGTCCCCGGCTCCCTCGGCTATTTTGGCCTGTATGTCGATGAGCAGGCTCGGCGTGTTTTGTTTTTTCACCGCCGTCGCATACTCAGCAGCCTTGCGCCCGGAGTCATCGGAAATTTTCGGTTTCGGCGCAACGGTTCTCTTACCCAAGCAACGCTCACGCAGAGCTTCCTCGGTATAATCTTCACCGATAGATTTTACACGAACAAACCGTTCCGCGCCGGGGATTTTGATTGATAAATATTTACCGCGCTTCACTTCGCACCCGGCGTTGTGCATAATTATTTCAAATTAGTTTGACGTGTGAACGGCTTCGCCGCCCTTGACCCGACCTGTTCCCCCTGATAGGCAGAAAAGCGGCGACGAACTCATTTTGTGCGGCTAAATAGTTTCGTGAATCCACAAATAGTATCATCAATCCTTCTTCGCTCTGCTCTTGTACACATTATACTGGTTCTTGCATTGCGGGGTACAAAAGGCGGCGTTAGGATGCCCCGCGATAAACGCCTTTTGGCAATGCCGACAGGCGCGGAGCGGGTTGGTTTCGTCCGTCAGCATAAAGCTGAACATCATCTGTATGCCTAACAGCAGGGAGTGGAAATCCCAAACAATAGTAGGCTTGTCCAACAGGGCGATGTGATAGGTCGGGGCAATTCCGCCAAAGGCCGCCATACCCCGCCTGTATAAATCCCGTTGCGGTTCGTCAATTTTATCATAATCTTCGTAATACATAAAACTAGACAGAAACGTAAAAGACCAATCTTTGAACAGCGTCAAAAGCCAATCGTATCGTTCAGAATATTCCCTTTGAAAACTCATATTCAACGCCATCGGTTGATCGCGGAAGGTCATGGCGAGGGCAATCATATCATTATCGCCGCCAACATCAAAACGGGCAGCGTCTTTTGTCTTTCTGAACTCCGGCTTTTCAAATGGGAAGAATAACGCGGCGTAATCCGTAACCGACATAGATTCCTCTTTGATGAAGTGGTTCTTTGGCAGATATGCCGCGTCATAGTCCATAAAATTCGGCGTGGTGGGCAGGGCGGTCATAAAACCAAGCAGTCCATATTTATGGATAAATGCCATCACCGCTTTTTGAATCTCCATTTCCCCGGCACGGCGCATTTGGAGCAGCCCGACATTGAGCGCGTCCACCACCATAGGCTCCGCATCCTTCAGCGGGTCACAGATGATGGGTTTCGCCTTTTTCGCGGGTTTGATATGCCGTGTTCCATCATCGGCTTTCTTCATCTCGTACTGGCTATACTTCACCCAATGGGAACTTGCCTGCTGAAACAGGTTGTTCACAGCGTCACCTCACTCCGTAACTGATTATATGTACATCATATTACAAGCACATCTTATTGTCAAGAGCGGTTCGCAGTTTTTTCAGCAATTTTGCCAATGTCTTGCGGATGTTGCGGTCTGATTGATTGCGTAGCGCGGCAATTTGGGAATTGCTATGTTGCCGGATAACGCTGTAATACAGGATTTCTTTTTGGTTTTCCGATAGTCCCTGCAAGAGCAATGATATTTCTTTATCTCCTGCAAGCTCATGCAGTTCATGGGGGCAGTCAAAAATTATATCTATAAAATCCCCGCGTATATGTTGCCGCCACCATTCATACTCCAACGGACGGGGAATCACCGTGTGCAACCCGTCTTTCAACTGCCCTTTCTTATCGCTCTCGTTTGGTTTATCCCAATGGAGCATCATCTCGTTAGGGCGGCCTATTTCGTGACGCCGCTCTTTTCGTCTGCGGTTGCTGTCCAGTTCGTTCCACTTCTTTGTCACTTCTCTGAAGTCCCCAACTGTTCGCGCCGAATCCTCCATACGCTTGAGGGCAAGCTGTTTTAACTCTCGTACCAATAGTTTGCGCTCCATGCCGCCCTCACCCCGATTCATGTTTTGAAAAATTCTCAAATACTTTTCAAAAAAGGTTCCGATTTACCCCCGTTAAATATCCTATATATGAGAGAGTAATTCACAAGTGGCTTACACCGCTTACTCTGCTCACGTTGCGATAGATTACAAGGAGGGGAACAAGTTTAGTTTAACAAATTGAAAGGGGTAGGTCAAGCCTATGAATAATACGAAAACTCAACCCCGCGAAGCCGGGAGATTCACCAAGCGCATTGGCTACACAACATACCGCGTCGGCGTTCATTTCAGCCGGACGAGCCGGGAAACGGCGAAGGACAAAATCCAACGTCTTATGAAAAATGAAGCGATGTCGGGAAAGGGGGCAAACGAATGAGGAAATATATGGAACTTGCAAACCGGGCGTTGAAAAACCGCCCGGTTTGTGTTATGATGGATTTGCTGCGGATGATCCGGCTGTCTACGCCTAGCGTATCATGCGCTGGAACCCCGGCCTATCCATCCGTCAGGACGCGGATCATCTTAATCGTTGTAATCTGCGTCGGGGAATAGTAACGGTAATTGTTTTCCAGTTCCAAGCCGATTTTGG
>Ga0082212_10006091_pt1 | contig 16290 bp, 8 predicted proteins | sample TergutNt197P3_FD_71548 | JGI IMG/M metagenome (GOLD analysis project Ga0082212, IMG submission 71548) | Neocapritermes taracua P3 segment gut microbial communities from Petit-Saut dam, French Guiana - Nt197 P3 | ecosystem: Host-associated > Arthropoda: Insects > Digestive system > Gut ... | reverse complement strand
AGCATAGCGTGGGAAGTCTGCCCGGAAAATCGGAAGTCGACGTGCCGCTTACGTATGCCGATTATTACTATGTGGAAGCATTATTGCGATATCAGGCAGTAATAAAATAATCATTGTCCTATGAATACCAAACAAAAAATAATTAAAACATTCCGGATTATACTCCCGATACTGCTTGTTATGATGCCGTTCATCATTCAGGCGCAGCTGAAACATTTGCCCAATGAGTACGATATTCCGCCCCATCCCCGCATATTAATGCTTGCAGGGGAAGAACAGCAACTAAAAACTAACATTGCAGCCGATCCGGTCTGGAACGGGATTCATCAATCGATCATTGAAACGTGCGACAACCTCATTACTTCGCCCGTACTGGAACGGATTGTGACAGGCCGCCGCCTGCTTAGTATATCGGGACAGGCGCTTCGCCGCATTTTCTATCTATCGTATGCTTACCGGATGACCGGTCAGGATAAATATGCTGTAAAGGCCGAACAGGAGATGCTGGCCGTGTCAACATTCATTGACTGGAATCCTTCGCATTTCCTCGATGTGGCTGAAATGACCATGGCCATGTCTATCGGTTACGACTGGCTTTACAACAAACTGTCGCCAGCCTCGCGTGAAACGATCAAAATGGCTATTCTCCAAAAAGGAATCGATCCATCGCTCAATAGCCGGAACAACGGATGGCTGCGAGGTTCAAGCAACTGGAATCAGGTGTGTAATGGCGGTATAACTTATGGCGCACTCGCCATATTCGAAGATATGCCGGAATTTTCCAAAATGATCGTCGACAGAGCGGTTGAGAGTATCAAAATACCAATTGCTGAATACAGCCCCGACGGCGCTTATCCGGAAGGTTACGGTTATTGGGGTTACGGTACGAGTTTCAATATCATGTTTCTCGCAGCTATTGAAAAAATATGGAAGACGGATTTTGGATTGTCACAAATTCCGGGTTTTATGAAAACAGGCGCTTATATCGCACACATGATCGGCGTGACAGGCAATTGCTTTAATTATGCCGATAACGGGCTGGGCGGTGGAATTCAACCTACCCTGTTTTGGTTTGCCAACAAAACAAATGACAAATCAATACTGTGGAATCAGCGCAAACACATTGAGAGCGGTGAACGGTTGGCGCGCGAGCGGTTGCTGCCCGGCTTCCTTATTTGGGGAAACAGTATTCGTTTAGCCGACGTCGCGCAACCGACCGAATTAATGTGGGTTGGAAGAGGCGTAACGCCTGTGGCTCTCATGCGTACTTCATGGACCGACCCCAATGCAATTTATGTTGGACTAAAGGGAGGGATTGCATCAAGCAGCCATGCTCACATGGATGCCGGATCGTTTATCATGGAGGCCAACGGCGTTCGCTGGGCGTCGGATTTCGGGCCTCAGGATTATCATTCACTTGAATCAGTAGGCGTCGATTTGTGGAATATGTCGCAAAATGCGCAACGGTGGCAAGTATTCCGGTATAATAACTATGCTCATAATACATTGACTGTCAATAATCAACTTCATGTAGTGAAAGGATCTTCAGACATCGTATCGTGGTCGACGGATTTTCCGTTTATGAACGCCATTGTAGACCTGTCGAAAGTATTCGAGGGACAATTGTCACAAAGTAAACGGGGTATTGCTATTGTTAACGGACAGTACGTGGCGGTAAGGGATGAAGTTGTGGCAACAGATAAGGATGCGACCGTACGCTGGACCATGATGACAACTGCCGACGTCACAATCAGAGGAAAAAATACCGTTGTTCTGCGAAAAGACGGAAAAAGATTGACCTTGCAGGTTGTTGAACCGGCTAATGTGACGATGAAAACATGGACTACCACCTCGACTAACGCGTATGACGCGCCGAACCCCGGTACCGTTTTAGTCGGATTTGAAGTAAGCGTTCCTGCAAATACAAATACATCATTGTTAGTCAAACTTATTCCGCAGGGCGCAAAGAACGCATCGGTGAAAGTACCGGCATTGAAAGACTGGCCGGCAAAATAAATTGTTAAAATCCTTACAGGATGAAGTTACCATGACGGTAACAGACAGTGTAGATTTTGATACTGAGCAGTAATAAAAATTGAAAAACAATACAAATGAATAAAATTATTTATACAATCGTATTAGTTTTCGTATTGCTGACGGCGTCGGCCCAACAGGAGCAGAACCTGATGAGCAGCAAATATTCGCTGCAGGAATTACAAAACGTTTTGATACCGCAAACCCAATGGACGCCTTTTCCACGTTTGGATGACAGGGCAGGCTGGGCGAAAGCCGATAAGGATATTTTGGGCGCATGTGTTTCCATCGCCGAAACATATCTTGATTATAACTGGCCAACCGTGCCGGCTACCTTGTCGCTGTTGTTCGTCCGTACCGGAAACCGCAGCGAATATCAGGCAATCAGTTACCAGAAAAGGGTTGTGCTGGGTACGTTGCTGATAGCCGAAATTGCCGAAAATAAAGGACGATTTATCGATCAGATCATCAACGGGGTTTGGGCTGTCTGCGAAGAATCATGGTGGGGTTCTTCGGCACATTTGCCCGGTACGAAAGAACTATCGGGGCTGATGGATGTGTCGCAACCTTTTGTCGATTTGTTTGCCGCCGAAACAGGCGCACTCCTGTCGTGGGTCGATTATTTTATGGGTGACAAGTTCGACGCCGTTTCGCCGCAAATACGGAAACGCATCTACAACGAAGTCAATTACCGGCTGATGGAGCCGTTGATGAACCGTCCTCACGGATGGATGGGGAAGACGTCAAGCGGACGTGGGCCAAACAACTGGAATCCATGGATATGTTCCAACTGGATCAACTTCGTACTGTTGCTTGAAAAAGATAATGTCCGCCGCGCAACGATGATCGGAAAAGCGCTGAAAGTGCTCGATGAATTCATCAATCCCTATCCGCAGGATGGCGGATGCGACGAAGGGCCGAGTTATTGGGGCGCTGCTGCAGCATCACTGTATGACAACGTATCACTGCTCAATCTCGCAAGTCGCGATGCTTTCCGTTATGTGTATGACGATGAGCGTTTTCGCAATATGGGACGATTCATCTATCGTGCACAAATCAGCGAAGATTATTTTCTTAATTTTTCGGACGCCGACCCTAAACCGGATATTGCCGCCTCCATGGTTTACCGTTACGGAAAAGAAATCGAAGACCGGGACATGATGGATTTTGGCGCCTATTACCGCAGCGATGAATATAAAGGAGTCAGCAGAACGCATTTTTTTCGCAATTTCTTCGAACTGTTCATGCAGGATGAATTTCAAAAAGCTACCCAACGACTGCCTTTTCCCAAGGATGTGTGGTTGCCTGACCTGCAGGTGATGGTCGCGCGCGACCGGGCGAATACAACCGCCGGTTTTTACTTAGCCGCCAAAGGCGGGCAAAACGACGAAAGTCACAACCACAATGATATCGGAAGTTTTGTGGTGTTTTACGACGGTCAGCCGCTCCTGATAGACGTTGGACGTGGAACCTATACGGCCCGGACATTCAGTAACCGGCGCTATGAAATCTGGTTCAACCGTTCCGACTATCATAATCTTCCGACTGTCAACGGTATAACCCAAAGCCCCGGCGGCAGATTTCAGGCAACCGGCGTGAATTACAGGGCAGGAAATTCATCTGTGGAGTTTTCCTTGGATATAGCGAAAGCCTATTCTGCCGAAGCGCAGATAAATGGATGGAAACGGACCATTGTGCTCACCCGCGGCAAGGGCGTTCAATGGAAAGATATAATAGACCTTGCAAAGGCAGCGTCTGTAACACAGCATCTGATGACCTGCTATCCAAGTGAAGTTACAAAACCCGGCGAATTAGTCATTCATTATCAGACGAAGGATGGTAAAACGGTTGATTTTGCCGTAAAATATAACCCAAATCAATTCCGGGCGTTGGTTGAAAAAATCAAATTAGAAACCGAAGAAGACATTGGCATTCGAACAAAATGGGGCGACGTGATTCACCGCATCAATTTCGAGGCGATAGCGCCAAAGTTGAAAGAAGCGTATGTGTTTGAATTAACGAAGAAATAAAAATTTATAAAATGAAATATTATTATTATTTTATGCTTGCGCTGCTTGTAGCGTGCGCGGGAAAGGAAAAGTGCGTATTTTACAGTGAATTTGGAGCAGTCGGCGATGGCGTGGTCGACGACTTCGACGCCATCATCAGGGCGCACGAAGCGGCAAATGAGATGGAACTGCCCGTTCAGGCTGATGCAGGCGCTACCTATTTTATTGGACCTGCAGGCAAGACAGCGGAGATACAGACTGATACCCGATGGGGCGACGCCAGGTTTATTATCGACGATACGAATGTCGAAAACCGTAACAGACAGATATTCAACGTGTCTTCCAAACTTCTATCCTCGGAGATTACAACCGTCAAATCACTCCGAAAAAATCAGGAGAAACTTGACCTGTCGCTTCCGAATGATGCGTTTGTCGTTGTGACCGACAATACAGTCAAGCGTTTCATACGCGAAGGGTTGAATCAAAACAACGGTTCGTCGCAAACCGACGGATTCGTTGTCGATAAAAACGGAAACGTGGATATGAAAGCTCCCATTATCTGGGACTTCGACAATATCAGTTCGATGACGGTTTATCCGATCGACGACCAAACGCTGACTGTCAGCGGAGGGCATTTCACAACGATCGCCAATCAGGCCGAATCGCAATACAACTATTATTCACGGGGGATAGGGATCAGGCGCTCGAACGTTGTTGTCGACGGCGTAAATCATGCCATTACAGGCGAGCTTGACCATGGCGCTCCTTACGGTGGATTCATCTCCATCTCGAACTGTACCGAAGTGCTGGTGCAAAACTGCATGTTGTCGGGACACAAGGTCTATTCCACCATAGGCGCCGCGAACGCGCCGGTTTCCATGGGAACGTATGATCTCAGCGTTGGCCGTTCGACCAATGTGACTTTCCGTAACTGCAAGCAGCTGAACGACATCAACGATTCAAGTCTGTGGGGTATATTAGGCTCGAACTATGCCAAAAACCTCACCTACGACGGTGTGGAGTTCTCGCGCTTCGATGCGCACCAGGGGGTTGCCAATGCTACCATCAGAAATTCCGTGCTGGGACATCAGGGCATCAATATCATAGGTACCGGCGTATTTCTTCTTGAAAACACAAAAGTGTGCGGCGCAAACTTCATCAATCTGCGCGACGACTATGGCAGCACATGGGAAGGCGAAATCATCATTCGAAATTGCAAATATGTTCCGCGCAACGGCAGAAGGTCGGACGCCGTCCTGATAAACGGCAGCTATTCGGGACAGCACGACTTCGGATACACCTGCTATATGCCGAGAAAAATCACGGTAGACGGACTTGTCATTTATGACGAAAATCCTCCGGACAACTATCAGGGCCCGAAAATTTTCGCCACTTTCAACCGTGCGTTTACAAGTGATGCCTATATCGAACAGTATCCGTATGTGATCACGGAGGAAGTAGCCATCACGAATCTGATAATTAAAAGCGGCAAACCCCTCATCACCAGCAACAACCCATATATGTTTCGCAATGTCAGAATAACAAAGAATTAATTACGAGTTACAAATCATTAATCAATATCCTATGCTTACCAGAAAACAATTATTCAATCCATTCCGGGTTTTACTCCCTGCGCTGCTATTTATGACGCCTTTCATCGTTCAGGCGCAGTTGAAATATTTACGGGATGTGGGGGAGGCGCCTCCACACCCGCGCATTCTTCTTCTACAGGGAGAAGAACAGCAAATCAAGGCGAATATTGCCGCCGAACCGGCCTGGGGCAAAATACACCAGTCCATTATCGACGAATGTGACAGGCTGATAACGGTTCCCGCAGAGGAGCGTATGCTGGAAGGCCGGCGGTTACTTGGTGTGTCACGCGAAGTGCTTCGTCGCGTTTTCTTCCTTTCGTATGCCTACCGGATGACCGATCAGGATAAGTACGCGGCAAGAGCCGAGAAAGAGATGCTGGCCGTATCGGCGTTCAGCGACTGGAACCCTTCACATTTCCTGGATGTGGCCGAAATGACCATGGCTGTGTCTATCGGCTACGACTGGCTATTCAACAAGCTGTCGCCCGCCTCGCGCGAAACCATCAAATCGGCCATTCTCCTGAAAGGAATCGACTCGTCGCTCAGCGCCCGTAACAACGGTTGGTTACGCGCTACGCATAACTGGAACCAGGTATGCAACGCCGGAATGACCTATGGCGCACTGGCGCTGTACGAAGATATGACCGAGCTGTCGAAAATGATCATTGACAGGGCAGTGGAAAGCATTCAACTGCCGATGGTCGAATATGGCCCTGATGGCGCCTATCCCGAAGGTTACGGATACTGGGATTACGGGACGAGCTTTAATGTGATGTTTCTTTCGGCCATCGAAAAATTATGGAAAACGGATTTCGAACTGACAAAGAAACCCGGTTTTATGAAAACAGGCGCTTACATTGCCAATATGCTGGGCGCGACGAGTCTTTGCTTTAATTACGCCGACAACGGTCTGGGAGGAAGCATGCATCCTACCATGTTCTGGTTTGCTGCCAAAACAGGCGACAAATCGATATTGTGGGACGAGCGTAAGTTCGTCGAGAGCGACAGAAGGTTCTCGCGTGGCCGCCTGTTGCCTGCCGTTATGATTTGGGGAAGCGGCATCCGGATGGCCGACGTCATTCAACCCAAAGAGCTGATGTGGGTTGGTAAAGGCGAGATGCCCGTTGCGCTGATGCGTACTTCATGGACCGACCCGAAAGCGATTTATGTTGGCTTTAAAGGAGGTCGCGCCCGCACAAACCATGCGCACATGGATGCCGGATCGTTTGTCATGGACGCCGACGGCGTTCGCTGGGCAAGCGATTTTGGTCCGCAAGACTATAACTCGCTCGAACAGCGCGGCGTTGATCTGTGGAACATGAATCAAAATTCGCAACGGTGGCAAGTGTTCAGGTATAATAATTATGCACACAACACCTTGACCGTGAACAACGAGCTGCATGTTGTCAACGGCAAAGCCGAATTTTTGTCATGGTCGTCGAGTACGCCGTTCATGAACGCCGTTGTTGACATGTCGAAAGTATTGGAAGGACAACTGTCGCAGAGCAAACGGGGCGTTGCCATCGTAAACGGACAATATGTGGTGGTAAGAGATGAAGTAACGGCAACGGACAAAGAGACAACCCTGCGCTGGAACATGATGACGACAGCCAATGCAACCATCACCGGGAAAAACACCATCGAATTGAGAAAAGACGGGAAGCGACTGACTCTGCTGGTTGCTGAACCAGCCAACGTGACCATGAAAACATGGACTACCGCGTCGCCCAACGATTATGATTCGCCGAACCCCGGCACAACGCTGGTCGGGTTTGAAGTAAAAGTTCCGGCAGGCGCATCGACAGCATTGACAGTGAAAATGATTCCGCCGACGGCGAGAAACACCGGAGCAAAGGTTGCAGAGTTGAGCGCATGGCCAAAATAGAAAAATTCAAATAAAGATGAACAAACATGTGAAATCATTTTCGTGGTTGCTGTTACTGTTTCTGGCATCAACGGCGACCTGTTTCGCCGGAGTGGAAGATATGCAACGGGTTAAGCTGAACATACTCGAACTGAGCGGGGATGCCAGGCCGGACATTGCGAAAAGATACATCGCCGAACAGTTGCCCGACGGGTCGTGGGCGGATATAAATTATCAGGATGATAACCGCAGCCGCTGGGCAGTCGCCAACCATGCCTCGCGTCTGACGGCCATGGCAAATGCATACCATAAACAAAACAGCGAATTCTACAAACAGAAGGAAGTCTCGCAAAAGATTCATCTGGGTATGAAATACTGGTTTGACGGAAATTTTGTCTGTTCGAACTGGTGGTTTAATCAGATTGGCGTTCCACGTATATTAGGAACGTTCTTTTTGCTGATGCAGGAAGAGATGAGCGGGGATGAAATGGCAAAAGCCATCAAGTACATGCAAAATTCAAAATTGGGCATGACCGGACAGAACAGCGCCTGGCTTGCCGAAAATGTACTCGTCACGGCCATCCTGCAAAAAGACGAAAAAGCCTTTCTGGAAGCGCGCGAATATATTCTGAAGGAATTGATCGTAAGTCAGGACGGCGAAGGGATACGTCCCGACATGAGTTTCCATCAGCATGGTTTTCAACAGCAGTTCGGCAACTATGGCCTTTCTTTTGCTTTTACCCAAACATACTGGGCGCGCATATTTCGAGGCTCTCTATATGATCTCAGCAAAGAGCAGCTGAACGTCATTCGCGACTACCTGATGGACGGTTTGCAATGGACCGTGTGGAAAGGATATATGGATATCGGTTCGTGCGGACGCCAGGTGTTCCGAAACGCGCAAAACAGTAAAGCTATTTCTTACGGTAGCGCGCTGGCAAATATGATGGAAGCCGACCCTGTCAACAAAAATGACTATCAAAAAGTGATTGACAGAGATGTGAAGCCGGTTGTCGCTGAAAACACGCTGATTGGGAACAAGTATTTCCATTACTCCGACTATTTAATACACAGGTCAACAGACTGGTGCTCCGCGCTGAAAATGAGTTCAAACAGAGTCATAGGCTCCGAAATTGTTAATTCAGAAAATCTGCTGGGCATCTATATGGGTAATGGAGCTGTTTTTTTCTATCGCGACGGAAAAGAATATGAAGACATATTCCCCGTGTGGGACTGGAAAAAATTGCCCGGCGTGACCGCTTATGATTCCGATGACCTGTTCCCCAACAAGGAAGCCTATTTCAAGAACCGTCACGATTTTGTGGGCGGTGTATCCGACATGCAGTCAGGCGTCGCCGCCCTGATACTGAATGACATGGAACTGACAGCCCGGAAATCCTACTTTTTTATGGATGATGCCGTAGTATGTCTGGGAAGTGGTATTGAAGGAGATAAAGCGCCTGCCGTTACGACGGCTATCGACCAGAAACTCAAACGTGGCGAGGTCAATGTTTACAAAAAAAACTCGGATCAGAACAATGTTTTTTATCACGATGGCATTGTCTATTATTCATTTGTAAACTGCATCCTGAAAATGGAAAGCGGAAAAGCGACAGGCAACTGGCGTCGCGTGGCAACGATGTTCGATACCACGCCTGTTGAAGAAGAGGTGTTCAGTTTATGGATAGACCATGGCGCCTCTCCCAAAGATGCAAAGTATGGTTATATGGTATTGCCGAAGGTAACGAAGGGTAATTGGGCGGCAGCCATTGAAAAAGCCGACGTACAACTTTTACGACATGACAGGCAAGCACATGCCATTTGCCATCAAAACGTTATACAGTCCGTATTTTTTGAACCGTCATCCATCATCATGCCTGACGGCAAAGTTATCACGGCGGAAAAAGGCTGTTTGATCATGATGAAGCAGGAAGATGCCGGACTGCTATTGTCGGTCAGCGAACCCACCCGGAAAGAAAAGGAAACCGTACTCCGGTTGACAGGAAAATGGGAAGGCGATTATTGCCAGTACAACGAACAGGGCAGGGAGACAGTCATTACAGTTCCGACCGAAAATGTAAAAGGGAAAACCATTCAATTCCAGATAAAATCATGAAAAGACAATTAATTTCTTTTGCAGCATTTCTTTGTGTTCTTTTGCCGGTAACGGCGCAAAAGAAGGGATACATGCATCCCGAAGTACAGATTGCTTTTGTTAAAAAGCAAATCGAACAGAAACAGGAACCGTTATCAATGGCCTGTCGTCAACTAATCGCAACGGCGGATAGCGTCCTCTCAATTCCCCATCATGCGTTGGAAGATTTCAGCGTTCCGGGATATTACCAGAATCCGGAAGGTCATCAAAGAAATTCCAAAAGCCTGCAAACCGACGCTTTTAACGCTTATTGCTGCGCGCTGGCCTATCGTTTGAGCGGGGAGAAAAAGTATGGCGGGAAAGCCTGCGAGTTGATGAACGTCTGGGCGAAAGTCAACAAAAAGTATTCCGACTTTGACGGCACGTTAGTCATGTCGTATTCAGGCAATGCAATGGTTATGGCTGCGCAACTGATGTCGGAAAGCGATTTATGGGGAAAAGCCGACCATGATCTGTTCGATCAATGGTTGGTTAATGTCTATCGGAAAGCATGCAATGAAATACGCTCCCGCTCCAATAACTGGGCCGACTGGGGGCGCTTCGGTTCAACGCTTTGCGCCGTCTATTTTGACGACAGGGATGAATTGAATGAGAATATCCGTTTGATCAAATCGGACCTGTTTCATAAGATTGCGCCTGACGGCAGCATGCCGGAAGAGACGCGGCGCGAAGGGAACGGTATCTGGTATACCTATTTCTCGCTGGCGCCCATGACCGCCGCCTGCTGGCTGATTTACAATGCGACGGGGGAAAATCTTTTTGTACTGGAAAATAACGGCGTGTCCATCAAATCGGCAATTGATTATATGTTGTACCACAATCAGCATCCGGACGAATGGAAATGGTTCAGGAATCCGAGAACAGGTCCTAAAAACAGGTGGCCTGGAAATCTGCTGGAAGCCATGTCGGGTATCTATCAGGATGCGCAATATGTGGATTTTGTGAAACCAAACCGTCCCTTCATGTATCCTGAACACCATTTTGCATGGTCGTTTCCCACCCTTATGCCGCTGTCGCTAACCGGCTATCAATAGTATGGTGCGGGACGCGTCCCGTCACTATAATATTACAGGAATTTAAAATTTATATCAAAATATTATGAAAAAAATTGGATTTATTTTTACCATGCTCTTTATTACGCTGGCCATCACTGCGCAGCAAGAGCAAAACCTGCTGAGCGGCAAGTATTCGCCGCAGGAGTTACAAAACGTTTTGATACCCCGCGCTCAATGGACACCGTTCCCGCGCTTGGACGACCGTGCGGGATGGGCGCGCGCCGACCGGAAAATGATGGAGGCATGTATTGAAGCCGGTGAACGATACCTTGACTATGAATGGCCTTCCGTTCCTGCCACCCTGTCGTTATTAATTGTCCGCACGGGTAGCCGTAGCGAATATGAGGCAGTCAGCTTCCGCAAAAGGAGCGTGTTGGGAACGTTGGTGATGGCCGAGGTAGCCGAAAATAAAGGCCGCTTTGTCGACCAGATTATCAACGGAGTATGGGCTATCTGCGAAGATTCGTGGTGGGGCGCTTCGGCACATCTGCCCAATACGAAGGAGATTTCCGGGTTGATGGACGTATCACAGCCTTTTGTGGACTTGTTTGCCGCCGAAACAGGGTCGACTCTGGCCTGGACGGACTATTTTATTGGCGAGAAGTTTGACGCCGTATCACCGCAGATACGCAAGCGCATCTACAACGAAGTCAACTACCGGCTGATGCAACCGTTGATGAACCAGTATCACGGGTGGATGGGCAAGACTGCCGATGGACGGGGGCCAAACAACTGGAATCCCTGGATATGTTCGAACTGGCTTACATTTGTACTGTTGCTTGAAAAAGACGATACCCGCCGCGCAACCATGGCAGGCAAGGCGTTGCAAGTCCTTGACGAATTTCTCAATCCCTATCCGCAGGACGGCGGATGCGATGAAGGACCCGGCTATTGGGGACGCGCCGCCGCTTCGCTGTACGACAATATTGTCGTGCTCAACCTCGCGAGTCGCGACGCCTTCCGTTATGTATATGACGATGAGCGCATCCGCAATATGGGACGATTCATCTACCGCGCACAAATCGGCGAAGAATATTTCCTTAACTTTTCCGACGCCAGCCCCCGCGTAGGAGTATCCTCCGGCATGGTTTACCGCTTCGGTAAAGATATTAAGGATCAGGACATGATGGATTTCGGTGCCTATTACCACCGACCCTCGTCACGTGGCGCCAGCAGTTCGCTCCGCAGTCTCAGCGAACTTTTCATACAGGACGAATTGTCAAATGCGACAAAACGATTACCCTACCCCAAGGAGGTGTGGCTACCCGATTTGCAGGTAATGATTGCACGCGATCAGGGAGGTTCAAGCGACGGCTTTTACTTAGCCGCAAAAGGCGGACATAATGCCGAAAGTCACAACCACAATGATATCGGTAACTATGTGATTTTTTACGACGGTATGCCGCTGCTCATTGATATCGGAAGCGGCACCTATACCCACCGTACTTTTAATGGCGACCGGCGATATGAAATCTGGTTTAACTGTTCGGATTATCATAACACGCCGACAATCAACGGAGTAACACAAAAAGCAGGCATGACATACTGCGCTACGGACGTCGGCCACAAATCCGGAAAGTCGGCTGTTACATTTTCGTTAGACATCGCTCAAGCCTATCCCGCCGATGCCGGTATCAATTCGTGGAAGCGTACCGTCACGCTGAATCGCGGCAAAAGCGTACAGGTGAAAGATGTGACCAGCCTGCAAAAAGCCGTCCCGGTGACGCAGCATCTGATGACATGCCATCCTGTCGAAATAACGAAACCCGGCGAAGCGGTCATTCACTATAAGAACGCCGACCAAAAGGCAATCGACTTTGTGGTGAAATACAATGCGCAGCAGATGACGGCTAAGGTGGAGAAGGTAAAACTCGAATCTGAAGAAGACCAGGGCGTCCTTTCCAAATGGGGCGACAGCATCTACCGCATCAACTTCGAGGTGACAGCGCCCAAGTTAAAAGATTCATACGCATTTGAAATAACTAAAAAATAAAACATCATGAAATATTATTATTTATTGTTAACAGCGCTGCTTTTTGCATGTACCGAAAAGGGAAAATATGTATATTACAATGAGTATGGAGCCGTTGGCGATGGTGTGACCGACGATTTCGACGCCATCATCCGGGCGCACGAGGCTGCCAATGAGGCAGGGCTGCCTGTTCGTGCAAATGCAGGTTCAACTTATTATATCGGAGGCGCTGATAAAACAGCCATAATAATGACCGACACCGATTGGGGTGAAGCCCGGTTCATCATCGACGACCGGGAGGTCGAACGTCGCAGCAGCTACGTCTTCGACATACCTCCCAGTCTGCCGTCAGAAGAGCTAACGACCGTGAAAACGCTTAAGAAAAATCAGGAAAAGATTGATTTGTCGTTACCTCACAAATCATTTATTTTAGTCACCGACAATACGACTTTGCGGTTTCGACGCGAGGGTTTAAACCAAAACAACGGCCAGCGGCAGACCGATGTATTTGTGGTTGATGAAAATGGAAATGTCGATATGAAAGCCCCGATCATCTGGGATTACGATAATATCACTGCAATGACTGCGTTTCCTATTGATGCTAAACAGTTGACGATCAAAGGAGGTCATTTCACGACCATCGCCAATCAGGCTGAATCACGTTATAACTACTATAATCGTGGCTTAGGCATTACGCGTTCAAATGTGGTTATAGAGGGGGTGTATCACACCGTTACAGGCGAGCTTGACCATGGTGCGCCATACAATGCTTTTTTTGCCATATCGAACTGTACGGGTGTAACGGTGCAAAACTGCCTGCTAACCGGACATACGTTCTACATGACAATCGGGAACGCCAATGCGCCGGTATCGATGGGAACGTATGATATTTATGTCAACCGTTCCACCAATGTGTCATTCATCCACTGCAAGCAGATAAACGACATACACAACGAGAAGACATGGGGTATTTTTGCCTCCAACTATTCAAAAAACCTTTTATTTGACGGAGTGGAGTTTTCGCGCTTCGACGCCCACATGGGCGTAGCAAATGCGACCGTCAGAAACTCCATTTTAGGACGGCAGGGCGTCAACATCATTGGCAGCGGATTATTTCTCATTGAGAACACCAAAGTATGCAGCTCGAACTTCATAAACCTACGCGACGACTATGGCAGCACCTGGGAGGGCGAAGTTATCATCCGTAATTGCGTGTATGTGCCGCGTAACGGTAATATGTCCGACGCCGTCCTGATAAACGGCAGTTATTCGGGACAGCACGATTTCGGCTACCCCTGTCACATGCCGCGTAAGATAACGATCGACGGCCTTGTCATAAACGACAACAACCCGCCCGAAAACTATCAGGGTCCAAAAATTTTCGCCTTTTTTAATCGAGCCTACACCAGCGATGCATTTGTCGAAACATATCCCTATCGGATCACCGAAGAGGTTGTCGTACAGAACCTGACCGTCAAGAGCGGCAAACCGCTGGTTGTCAGCAACAATACTTATATGTTCAGAAATGTGAAGGTCACAGAAAAATAATCCATCCTTTGCAATACAAAATAATTAATTACAAATACCGGTCTTCGATCACAACGCGAAAACCCACGTTAAACACTTTCTGATAAGCCCGGTACGGCAACCGGTATGAAGATGTAGACCTGTAGGGCCTGTCGTACCACGAACCGCCCCGGGCTACTTTCTTTTCCTGAAGGTTCAGGTCGTTACGTCCATCGTCCGCATCATATGGATAAGGCTTGTAACTCGATCGCGTCCATTCCCATACATTTCCGTGCATGTCGAACACGTCAAAAAAATTGGGACGGTATCGTCCGACATGCTCCGACACAAAACCACCGTCATAATAGACGGTATCATGCGGTATCCAATCGTCGAATGGTCCGGGATTGTCAATAATCCGTATGCTTTCCGCATATTTATGGTAAGTATCCGCAACAAATTCCTGTATTTTAAGGTCTGCGAGGTTGGCATAACGGGTGAAGTCTACGCCAAAGGCACCGAAAGAATAGGGCTGGTCGCTCCCTGCACGGCAAGCCCATTCCCATTGCGCTTCTGTTGGCAACGTTACATTTTTTCCTGTTTTACCGCTTAGCCACCGGCAGAACGCCATCGCCTCTTCCCATGAAACGCGAACTACCGGTTGTTCGGGATTATTCAAGGGATACCCCCGTCGTCCATACTGCATGTGGCGACGGTGTTCGTCGCGCGAATCATGTTCGGGGTCAAACAAAGCATATAATTTATTGGTCACTTCGAAACGTCCAATCCAGAAGGGATTCACTTCCTGAACCGTTTGCGGCGTCTCGTCCGGATGATTCGTACTACCCATAATAAATTTTCCGCCGGGTATCTTTACCATATCAAGCCTGACATCGTCGGACAAGGGAATGGAAACCTGATATCGATCCAGCGTAATCTGCCTGTTTTCGATAGCCGTTCGCCCGATTGGCCATCCTTCCAGCGTTTCTATGCCTTTATTAATGCTGTCGCGTTCGGGCTTTGTAGCTTCAATACCTGTCGGTATGGGCGGCAATTGTTCCAGGTCAGGTTCATCCAAACCAAACATGTGTGCATAGATTTGCCGCAAGTTCCTACTCTCCTCCGTCCTTGGGTAGCAACTGATATCCGATCTGCGACCGTGATACGGTGCATTCATATCGATCCAGCAGGCCAATTTTTCTATTTCTTCGCCCGTCAGCCGCACATTGTGATGTCCTTTCTGCAGAATCTGCATCAGTTCTGTCTGGTCGGCGTGTACATCCATCGGCACAAGCATATCCATATCGCTTTCAATGCCGGGCCGACGGACATAACGGTGCAGGTTGGCATACGAAACGGAGAAATTGCCGGCATCCGACGGATCAGCCATTCCTGCCAGGTCCGAATACCAGCCTGTCAGCTGCCTGTCGCCCTTCAGGTATGGGATGGAAGGTTGGTTTTCGTTGTGACAGGCTATGCAGGCACGATCGAGAACAGGTTGTACTTCGCGATCATAACTGAACCCGCGTTCTTTGCCGTACCATTCCTTGATCGACTGTGGCGCGTTACGGGCGGCTATGCTGAGACGCGGCGGCGGAACGCTGTTCTTGTTCTCGTGGCAACCGACGCACGAAAGCGTCTCGCCAGGCATGGCTGTGAACCATGAACGCATCAGTTGCAATGCCTTCCCTTCCGAATCCAGTGGTTGAACGGCTATCGGCGTATGGGCGGGAACCTCGAATAGCGCCGATCCGTCCTCTTCCACGTCAACAGTTCCGAGAATCCGGTGGATATCCCACGGACCGTCCATTCCAATGGTTCCGGGCAAACCGCCATAGCCGAACGGACTGAAAGTGTACGACATCAGGCGCAATCTCTTCACTTCTCCTCTCGGTATTCCTTTCAATCCGTCGCCTTCGTAAACATCCTGCAAAAAGACCGTTGCCGTTTTACTTTCCATATTGACGCGATCGGGAATCAGCGGCGGCGTATCAGTCGACTCGGCCAGCAAAGGTTCGATAAAAGCCGCCTGCTCCTGCTGATCGATTAACGTCCTGTTTCCAAAAATATCAACGAGATAAATACCCCACAACGAATTAGGGG
>Ga0082212_10006090_pt1 | contig 16292 bp, 15 predicted proteins | sample TergutNt197P3_FD_71548 | JGI IMG/M metagenome (GOLD analysis project Ga0082212, IMG submission 71548) | Neocapritermes taracua P3 segment gut microbial communities from Petit-Saut dam, French Guiana - Nt197 P3 | ecosystem: Host-associated > Arthropoda: Insects > Digestive system > Gut ... | reverse complement strand
CAAAAGCGGGGGGCCCCGCCAAAAGCCATTCCCCCGCCCCCGGCGGCGCCAACTGTAGACCCTGCCGCAGACGCGAAATCCGTCGACCCCGCCGCAGACGCGGTGGACGTGAACACGGCAGAAGCGGTTGAAACTGCCGAGACTACCGACGATAAAGCTGCTAAGCCTGCCAAGGCTAAGTCAACTTCTCTGCTCAAAAAAATCCTGTTGATTGCCCTTCCGTCGTTTGTCGTAGTGGTCGGAATCATCATCACTGCGACGGTTTTATTGTCTATGACGCCGTATGCAATGATGGACGATATGCTCATTTTGAAAAAGAGCGAGCGCGTCATCGTGGTTAATAACGCAGGAAAAACGCAAGAGATTGACGGCACGCTGATTGATTACGAAATCAGCATGGACGGCAAAATCGCGGCAATCTGCGTTAGCGGCAAGAACTATGAATCGGGGCAAAAAGGCGGCGCACTTTACTACGTCTGCGCGTCGGGAAAACCCGCGAAAGTCGCCGACTATGTTGAGGATTTCCGCCTGTCTGACACGGGAAAAGGTATCGTCTTTTGGCGTAACCTCTTAGAAGACGAACATATCGCCGACTTGTATCACTTCGACGGCAAGAAGTCCACACGTATAGGGGAGGACGTTCCCTATGACGAAGGCGGTTACGCTGTCATTTCTCCCGACGGGCAAAGCGTATTCTTCATTGGTGAATCAACACTCAAAGACGTTGAGGTGGACGAGTATAGCACCAAACAAGTGTGGGAAACTGTCGCTTTCACAGTCATCAACGGCGGCACTGCGGAGCAGTTCAGCAATGACGTGATTCCCGTGGCAATGAGCAACTGCACCAAAAATAAAGGATACCTCTACTTTATTAAAAAGTCAGACGACGAGGCGGATACGTTTCGTGTAGGAACAATGTCGGGTGATACTACTAAACTTGCGGAACTCACATATTCGCAATTTCAAGGCGCACATTTTAACGCCGATTACTCGCAAGTCGTCTTTGAGGACGAGTGGCGCACGTTCATCAGTGTGAACGGAGGCGAAAGAGCGCAAATTTCAAGCAATAAAGTGAATTACTTCGTTGTCCCGAACTACGCGCAAATTCGCCTTTTAGACACAGTTGCGTTTATGTCGGGCGGAAACAATACAGCGGTTTACGGTTTCAAGGATTTTAAGGGTAAAGTGTTTGAAACGAACGATGGGGGAACTCGTTTACTAAGCAATAATCTCGAGAGCGACCAACTCTCCTCATTAACAAATGCTAAGATGACCGCCGACGGCAAACGGCTGTACTTCTTGCGTGACGGCGCGATACGCACGGTATCTGCGGTCAGCACGCGAGGTGATGAGTTTTCTGTCGCAACAGGTATCTCGAGTTTTGCAGTAGGTAAAAAAGGCGTATTCGGTGTGGACTATTACGGTGACCTTCGCCTGTACGCCCCAAGAGAAGACAATACAGGTAAAAGAGTTGCGTCTTCGGTTAATCAATCCGGCTTGTTTACTACAGGGAAAGGCGTTGCGTATTTCACCATGAGCGACGGAAGCGACACCATTCGTTATGCGAAAAAGGCAAAACTTGTCGGCTCAGCGAGTAAAACAGGCGCGAGCAACGTCAGCGGAATGATGGTGGGCAACTCTAACGTGTACTATTTCAGCTCAAGCACGTATGGCGAATTTGAACTCTACAGAAACTCAGGCAGCGGCAAATTCAGGAACCTTCAAAAATCTGTAACAGACGTGAGATGTACACTATGGATTAACGAGCACGTTTACGGAAGAAACTGGTAGTATCGGCACTTTAACAATGTTCATAAAAAGAGGTGAATATGAAAAAAACAGACCTGTCAGTCACGGTAATCGCTTTAATAATGGTGATTCTTGCTTTCACGATTGCTTGCGTCGCCGCGCCCGATGAAACGGTGCCCGCAACGGAAACCGTGACTGAAACGATTGATGATACCACGGCTAATGAAACGCTGACTGATTGGCGATTAGACGCGCCTGTTGCGGACATTAGCCCCGAGCAAACGCGCACGCATGAGTCGTTACAACTGCTTGATGAGGACACGTTTTCGCTCAAGTCGCAGATTATGTATATCAAGATGGACTTGTATCGCAGAGGTGATGACGTAAAAGTAGTGGTGTTGGGCGGATTCCCGCAGAGCGTTATTGACGGCAAGTTCTTCCCGGTTGACGGCATTGACACGCCCGCCAAAAAGTCCTACTACAGGAAAGCTACCAAGCAAGACGTTCAGGATACGATTGATTTAATGGACGGATTCGACACAATGGTGAGCGATAAGTTTGACGGAGCAACGCTTACACAAGTCGAGGTCATGAATTTCAAGTATAACGGTGTGGATTACGGCGATATGTATTGCGAATCGTTCCTATGCGAAGACGGTGACGTTTTGCGGACTTATTTCAACGAAAAAGGCGAAATGTTCGGCGTGTTCTTTGATGATTCGTATGGGCTTTATCACATCAGCCCTGTTGTCGCTGACAACGCATTTGACTTGGCACCGGGATACGAAGCTGTACCCGAGGAATCGAGAGAATAAGGAGAGAATGATAACATGAAACGTAGAGTGATGGCGGCGTTGTTATGCGCGGCAGTTTTGGTTAGCGTGACGGCTTGTTCCTGTTCGGAAGACACGCAGGGTGAGAACGGTCAACCTACGGTGTATACGCAAGACCCCAATGACCGCCCCATTCCCGAACCCGAGAACCCGGTGGCTCAAACGCACAATAATATAGGGCTTACTGACGAATATCTTCTTGAGATGATTGAAGACGGCGAAATTCCTTATGACATCACCAACTTGAGTTTGAGGGACAATGAACTCACTGACCTTACGCCGTTAGCACAGTTTCGCTATTTAGAAACGCTCAACATTTCCGAAAACCAAATCGTTGATTTGAAACCGTTGAGTGAGCTAAAAAACCTCAAGCGTTTGATAATTAGCGGCAACCAAATCGTTGATTTAACTCCGCTTTCTGCGTTAGACGGTTTGATGGTTTTAGAGTTGCAGAACAACGAAATCAAAGACGTGACTCCGCTTAAAGATATGAAATTGCTTATACGACTCAATTTGTATAACAACGACATTGACGAGGAGACTCTCAAAGAGCTTGATGCGTCAATGCCTACAACTACGGTTCTTTGGTAAGCTATGCTTGATAAAAAGATATGCGAATCATGATAAAACGACTGCGTAAATATCGAAAATCAATGCTTTTATTGCTCACTTTAGCGGCATTATCATGCTATGACGGCTTGCAAGTTACGCATTATCATATAGAAACCGAAAAACTCACCGACAACATGACAATCGCGTTGATTACTGACCTGCACGGCACCGTGTACGGCAAAAATCAGCGCGAACTTATTGATGCAATCCGCGACGAATCTCCTGATATAATCATGCTTGGCGGCGACATCTACGACCATCGTGGCGCGCAGAACGCCGCACGGACACTACTTGCGGCACTACCCGAAATCGCCCCAACGTACTACGTTTCGGGCAATCATGAATGGTGGAGTGAAAATCCGCAGCAAATTTTCGCCGAAATCGAGATGTTGGGAATTACTGTGCTGGCGGATGAGTACGTTCGTGTAGGCGGAGTGATTATCGCGGGCGTGGACGACCCTGCCAAAGGTTATAACCAATATATTGCCGATAGATTTGATGATATGTTCACACCATACAGCGGATATGAACAAGAGCCGTCGTTGAAGGAGGCATTCGGCGATTTGGCGGAAGAATCGGCGTATAAGATTCTGCTCGCGCACCGCCCCGAGAGGTTATCGCTGTACGCTGAGTATGGTTTCGATTTAGTGCTGTCAGGTCACGCCCATGGCGGTCAAGTCCGTGTACCGTACATACTCAATGGGCTGTATTCTCCTAATCAAGGCGTGTTTCCGCAAAACGCAGGCGGTGTTTACGAATCGGGAGACACCACTCTCGTAGTCAGTCGTGGGTTGTCGCGTGTGCATTCTGCGCGGGTTCGCGTGTTCAACCGCCCCGAATTAGTGTTTGTACGATTGAATTGTTAATATAGTCGATTAACTCCAAAATAGTCTCGTCTTTGCGGTATAATTTCCGCCATACTGCGTTGAAAAATTCTTAAATAACGGCGGTTATTCGCGAATTTTTCGCCTTGTCTGACAAAAAATATTCTCGCAAAAACAAGCCTATTTTGAAATTAACCGACTATACCCTTTACTCTATATACGTTTGAAATCCCCAAAAAGTTGCAGGGGATAAGCAAAAATTTTACATTTGTTAAATTTTCGTTAAACTTGCACAAAAAATGTCAACATAATCGTGGGAATTTTACGAATACTACCCACATGAAAAAGTTATATCACGAAGCGCGTGCATTTACGCACGCATTAGGCGAAAACGCGGTGGGCGCGCACGCGGCGGCGGCGGCGTTCTTCATCATCACGTCGTTCTTTCCGTTCATGTTGCTGTTGGTGTCGCTCATTCGTCTGTCGCCCATTGAGGCGGCAGTGCAGGAGGCGTTGTCGGGCGCGCTGTCACAATCTCTTGCCGACACGGTAGCGGGGGATTTCTTGGCGGGGTTTATTGACGAATTGACAGCGCGAGCGGCGGGCGGCGCGCTCTTGACTGCCGCAGGACTGTCGGCATTGTGGGCGGCGTCGCGGTTTTTGGTGTCGGTGATTGAGGGGCTGAACATGATATACGACTGTGAGCATGAAAATCCGCGCAAAGGCTGGCTCAAAGTCCGCTTAGTATCGTTCGCTTATTTAGTCGCGCTGCAAGTTATTCTCATCGTCGCATTAGGAGCGTTTGTCTTGGGCGAGAGCATTAACGACTACTTCATCACGGCTGCGGGGTGGCAGGGCGTGGGCGGAGGCGTATTAGCTCTGCGGTGGTTGGTGGGGCTTGTCATGTTGAGTCTTGTGTTCCTGTTGGGGTACACCTACGTCCCGCAACGGACAACCCGCCTGCGCTCACAACTGCCCGGGGCGGTCATGAGTGCGGCGGGCTGGTTAGTGTTTTCGTGGCTGTTCTCCTACTATATCGGTAACGTAGCCGATTTCGGGGCGGTGTACGGTAGCCTCGGTGCGGCGATTACGCTCATGTTGTGGCTGTATTTCTGTATGTTCATCATGTTCACAGGGGCGCAGTTTAATGAACACTTACGCAATCAATCCTTCGAGCAGGATTTTCACACCAATCAAGACCAGCACAATGCCGCCGAAAATCTCGGCTTTAGTCTTGAACTTTGAGCCGAATGCGTTCCCGATTTTCACGCCGAGTATGGACAGTGCAAGCGTCGTCACGCCGATTAACAGGACGGCGAACGTGATGTTGACCTCGAAAAACGCAAAAGTCACACCCACTGCCATAGCGTCAATACTCGTGGCTACCGCTAACGGCAACATCTGCTTAATGCCGAGGCGTTGCGGCGTGTCTTTGTTCGCGTCTGAATCCGCACTAAAACTCCCCACAATCATTTTCACGCCGAGAATGACGAGCAGGGCGAACGCAATCCAGTGTGCGAACGCGTCCACTTTGTCGGCGAACAGTGCGGCTGCGAAGTAGCCTATGACGGGCATTCCTGCCTGAAACGCACCGAAGTATGCCCCTACGACTAAGGCGTTTCGCAGCGTGAAACGGCGCATAGTCAGCCCAATGCAGACAGAAACCGCAAACGCGTCCATAGACAGACCGACGGCGATAAGTGATAGTTCAAGAATGTTCATATTAGTCCTCCGTTGTGATATAATATGTCAGTTGAATGCCGCTTATTCACACAAAAACACCCCGACGTGACGTCGGGGTGTCGGTGTTGTGTCGATTACGCTGTTGCAGAACCGCCTTCTGCTTTTTCCCAAACTTGGTTGAGCGTCGTTACCGCGCTGTGCAAGAACCAGTAGAACCCGATTCCGCTTACGAAAGAGAGGACTAACTGCACGACCATTTTTGAGTCGTACGTTACGCCTTTTTCGGGGCAAAACTCCTGCAGTGCTTTGTCATAGAAGTAGATTTCAAGAGGGGGAAGGAAAATCCCCACAATCGGAACGTATGAGGGTACGAGCTCACGCCCTGCCGATTGGTTGATTTCTTTAGTAACCCGAAAACTCCAGATAATCTTCCAAATAGTGCAAGTGACGATGGTAAGTACAATCATCATGATGGGGTCTTCTTTTTTACCAACAAACATATTTTAATACCTCAACTTCAAAAAATGATTAGAACGTGTACCAATAGCCTGAGCGTGACAAATTTTAGAGCGAATTTTGTACCATGCAAGGCAAATTTTTTCGTAATGCTTTGTGCCTTGCGGAAAAATTTAACGATGCAGGGTGCAAAATTCGCCAAAATTTGACCGCGAATGGCTATTGGTACACGTTCTTACTGCATCTCGTGCGGACACGACATACATATCTAAAGTTATTCTACCACGGCGGAGCAAAAAAGTCAACCCCCTTTTTGTAAATCGGGTTATTTTTGTGCAAAGTCTACAAAAAACGCTCTGAATTTTTGGACAAATTGTTATATCTTGATTGGTTCTATTTTGCGATATGGCTTGACAAGTCAGGTTTTATATGGTAAAATAGAGTTTTCAGTATGTTCTAAGGAGAGTCCTTCATGAAACAATTAGTCGTCGTCCTCGATTTCGGGGGCAAACATAGAGAGTTAGTCGGCGGAATGGTACGCAGTCATTCGGTTTATTCTGAAGTCCACAGCGGTAATATTGATGCGGACGCGCTGAAACGTCTGAACCCCATCGGCATTATTGCGGCAGGTAAGCCCTCGCATGACCACGCCATGTTCGCGGCAGGTGTCCCTACCATGACCGTTGTCGCCGCGTTTGACTGTGACAGCGAGGATATACAGCAGTTTTTGTATGAGGAGTGCGGCGCAGTCGGTGACTATAGTTTAGACGAGTATATCGAAGAGCAGGTGGAGGCGATTCGCCGCAAAGTCGGTGACTGTAAGGTGTTGCTCGGGCTGTCGGGCGGCGTGGATTCGTCGGTTTGTGCGGCTTTGTTGGAGCGCGCCGTGCCGGGGCAGATTGTTTGCGTATTCGTTGACCACGGCTGTATGCGGTTGAACGAAGGAGACGAAATCGAGGCGGCATTCGCCGATAAAGAGCTTAATTTAGTGCGCGTCAACGCGCAGGAGCGGTTCTTGGCGAAGTTACGCGGTGTGACCGACCCCGAGGATAAGCGCAAGATAGTCGGAGAGGCGTTTGTGCGTGAGTTTGAGGCGGCACAGGCTGATTTGTTCACAGATAAGTCATCGGGTGTATTCTTGGCTCAAGGCACGATTTATCCCGACGTCATCGAATCGGGCGGCGAACACGGCGAGACCATTAAAAGCCACCACAACGTCGGCGGATTGCCCGAAGACTTAGATTTTCGCGGCTTGGTTGAGCCGTTGGCGGGGTTATTCAAAGAAGAAGTCCGTGCAATCGGGCGGTGTCTCGGTTTGCCCGAGGCGTTGACCGAACGTCAGCCCTTCCCCGGTCCGGGGCTTGCAGTGCGCGTCATGGGCGAAGTCACCGCAGAGAAGTTGGATGCGTTGCGCGTTGCGGACGCGATTTTCCGCGAAGAAGTGGAGCGTTTTTTCGAGGAAGTCGAAGACGCCGTGGCAAAAGGCGAGGTATCACGAGAGGAAGCCCCGATACACCCCGCGCAATATTTCGCGATTATGACGGATACTTGTTCGGTGGGAATCAAAGACGGCAAGCGTACGTATGACCACGTAGTCGCGTTGCGCGCCGTGGTGACGAGCGATTTCATGGCGTGTGATGACGCACAACTCCCGCACTCGCTGTTGGCGCGTATTGTCAAGCGTATCACGAACGAGTCGGACAGTGTCAGCCGCGTCGTGTACGACATTACTCCTAAACCCCCCGGCACGATTGAATGGGAATGACTTGCCAAGTAAAAAAACCGCTCTGTATGAGCGGTTTTTGTGCGTTTATTTACCTTTGCGCGCCAACGATTGTTCGACGTTCCACTTGATGTGTTTACGCAATTCCTCGTCGCCGAAAAACGCTAATCCGAATTTTTCTTTAATCTTGTTCACGCTGTACAGCATGGGGTTGGGGTCGTAGTTTTTGTCGTACAGCTCAATGGTGGATTTAGACTCGGGGTATTCCTCCAACGCAATCCGTGCGATTTTCTCCCACGACGTAAATTCACCGCTGAGCGCGAGGAAGACTTCCTCGTTATAGTCACTCTCAAGAATAGCCATATACACTTCGGCAATCTGTGTTGCCGAAATAAACTGCGTGCCGTCATTCTTGATTAGCTGAATGGGGTAGCTCTTTACAATCGCGTCGGTAATATCGCGGAATCGCCTGTCTAACTGGGACGAGCCGCCCTCGTATGCGGGGTTGGAGAAAGTGTACCCTGGGCGAATGATGTTGCGTTTCATGTCTACGTGTTCGCCCGTAGTCCCTGCTTCGGCGCAATACTCGGTGAAACCCAACACGTATGACTCGCACGCCGCTTTGGTGCTTCCGTAGAGGTTGAGAGGCATGAGCAGTGCCGTTTCGTCCATGTCACGGCGATTATGCCCCATTGCCGCAGTGGAGCTTGTGTAGATGAACTTCTTAATCCCTGCACGTTCGGACATTTCGAGGAGCGTGACAGTGGGCAGCGTGTCCTCGGTACACATGGTAATGGGCTCATTCCCCCAACCCAACGCAACGTGAATCACCGCGTCACAGCCTTTGATATATTCGCCGATTTTGTCATAATCTCGCAGAAATCCTTGCTTAACGGCAATTGGTTTGCCACCCGTGTTGATTTTAGATAATCCGCCGTATTTTTCGGGCGTCCGCGAAAGCACGCTGACTTCATGCCCTCTCTTGGCGGCGGCGATTGCCACGCACTGCCCGATATTTCCTGTTCCGCCTGTAATGAAAACTTTCATAAGTCTACTCCCCCCACTTTATATTATACTATATTATTATTCAAACAACTCGGCTCCGTCAGGCTTCACGCGGGAAATGAATTCCCGCGTTTTAGCCCTTGTTTAACCTAAAAAAGCCTCAATCTTGTCGAATGCAGTCGTCAAGTGTTTCACCGAATAAGCATACGATATGCGGACGAACCCCTCGCCGCACGTTCCGAATGCGTCACCGGGGATAATCGCCACTGCTTTTTCTTGAATGAGACGCGCGCAGAAGTCCCGCGAAGTCAACCCCGTTGACTGAATGCTCGGGAACACGTAGAACGCGCCCTCAGGCGTGAAACAATCTAACTCGAGACGCCGCAAGCTCTCAAGAACGAACAGCCGCCGTCTGTCATACTCCGCCATCATTTCGCGGACTTGCTCGGCGCATTCCGCGCTCAACGCCGTAATCGCGGCGTGTTGGCTGATTGTCGGGCTGCACATAATGGCGTACTGGTGGATTTTTAGCATCTGCTCGCTTATGGGCGCGGGTGCCGCCGCAAACCCTAATCTCCACCCCGTCATGGCGAACGCCTTGCTGAATCCGTTGACGATAATCGTGCGTTCGCGCATACCGTCAAGCTGGGCGATTGAAACGTGCGGCTCTCCGTAGGTCAGCTCTGCGTAGATTTCGTCGGATATGACGATAATATCGGTATCGCGTAATACCGCCGCGATTTGCTCCAATTCGTCCCACCGCATGACTGCGCCTGTGGGGTTGTTGGGATACGACAACATGATTGCCTTGGTTTTGGGCGTAATCGCCGCTCGTAATATTTCAGGCGTGAGTTTGAAATTGTCCTCCGCCCGCGTCACCGCCGTTACGGGGACTCCGCCTGTCAATTCCACCATCGGGCTGTAGGACACGAAACAAGGTTCGGGTACAATCACCTCGTCGCCGGGGTTGACTAACGCACGAATGGCAATATCAATCGCTTCCGAACCGCCGACTGTTACGATAACTTCGTTTGCAGGGTCATACGTCACGTTAATCGTGCGCTTGAAATAGTCCGCAACAGCGGCGCGTAACGGCATCAACCCTGCGTTGCCCGTGTACGCCGTCTTGCCGCGCTCAAGCACGCGCACAGCTTCACGCCGAACGCTCCACGGCGTCTTGAAATCAGGTTCACCCACCGAAAGCGATATGATGTTAGGAACGCCCTCGGCAATGTCGAAAAATTTACGAATCCCCGACGGTTTAAGATTAACCGCCCTCTGCGATAATACGTTAAGATAATCTGTCATGCGTTATATATTCCTCGTTCGTCGGTTTCGGTGAGCAGTTCGCCGTCTTCCTTGTAGCGTTCGATGATGAAGTGAGTCGAAATATCCAACACACCCTCAATCGCCGACAATTTCTCCGCAACAAACAACCCCGCCTCCCGCAGGCTCTCACACTCCACCATCAGCGCAAGGTCAAACTGCCCGCTCATTAAATAAATGGACTTCACTTCGCGAAACTGCGAAATAGTCTCCGCAATGCCCTTGTATCCCACGATTGCCGCCGGCGTGACTTTTACTTGTATATACGCTGTTACCATTTTAAACCATACCTTTCCGTCATCAACATGATATGAAGTTGTCCCCCTTCAATAACGATGATTTAATTTCAACCTTAACCATACCTTTCCGTCATCAATATGATATGAAGTTGTCCCCCTTCAATAACGATGATTTAATTTCAACCTTAAACCATACCTTTCCGTCATATTCGGATAAATCTTGGTTGTCGCTCTATATAATATGCACATTCGGCGAATCCTGCCGCTCGTGCAATGTCCAACCCCATGTTAAGCCCCTGCGCGAGTGTGTCCGCACTGTGCGAGTCGGAGCCGACAGTTACCAACCGTCCGCCGAGTTCGCGGAATCGCGCAACCTGCGGCAAATCGGGGCAAATCATGCCCTGCGCGAACGACTGTGTGTTTATTTCCAATGCAATTTCATATTTAGCCATTACCGTGAACAGTTTATCAATAGACGACGTGTGTTTGTCTGTCGAGCCTCTGCCGTTCATGTAGCGCAGGGGGTAGGTGAGGTGGGACAATGCGTCAAACCGCCGCCCCTGCTTGTCCCCTGATTTCCCTGCCCATTCGCACAACTCGATTAGTTCAGCAAAGTATTGCGTCAAAACTTTGTCGGGGTGATTCTTGGGGGCGGTGTAGTCCATGTGATAGAAGTCACAGTGATTGCGAATAATATGGCAGGAGCCGAGTACGTAGTCGTAGTTGTGTGCGTTCAGCCAGCTTTCGGCGAATTCTCGATACTGATGCGCCTGCCCGATTTCGATTCCTGCGGCGAAAATAACGCGGCTGTCGCAGTTTTGGTGTTTGAGTTGCGTGAGTGTGTCATACGCAGCCTGTGTCCCTGCCCTGTCGAAGGGTGACAAACTGCGCGGATAGTGTTCATGCAGGTCAAAGTGGTCAGTGAGCGCGAGTACAGACAAGCCTTGCCTCTGTGCCGCCGCTAACATTTCTGCAGGCGAATTGCCGCCGTCAGAGATGTTGCTGTGGGTGTGTGTATCGAATGAAAGTTTCATATATTCCATTGTATCACAATATTTCTTTTTTTGCAACCCTTGCAGAAAATAAAATTATGTGTTATAATATTATAATTATAAAACCTAAAGAGGTGATAGGACTATATGAAACCTGTTTTGATTGACCGCAGCCTTGTAAATATGGAATTCTCGGACGGTATGACCCCAGCCAACACTGATAAACGCGCCGTGTTCATGTACGTATGCGCGTTGGCGGAAGCGGGTGCGTCGTATGTCGAGGTTGATTTTCAGTCGCTCATCAGGCTGCCCAAGCCCTCAGGCTCGGAGAACTACATCTATCGTATAGGCGCGCCTGAGGAATACGTCGTGGCGAACGCGCTCAAGTTTGCGTACGCCGTTTTGCCGTTGAAATACGCCCACGTCTTGCCTCGGTTAGAGCTTCCCGTCATTCTCGAGGTTGACGTGGGGGACGGCACTGACCCTATGTTGGTGTTTGATATATTACAGCTTATTTCCACGCATCTTGACCTTACCGCTTTTGAGATGATACGGCTTACGGGTGAATTCGATGCACAGAGCATTCCCGGCATTGTCAACACCTATCGGCGCAGGACGGTTATTCCGTTGGACATTTGCCCGCGTAATACCACGCTAACCGCGCTTGATTCGGCGATTGCCGCCTATCATGCAGAGTTCGACGCAGTTACCGTGGGATATGGCAGTGATGTGTATGCCTCTTTTGAGGAAATGCTGATTATGTTGGCGTCAATGTATCGCACGTTCATCAGCGGCACATACTTGGAGGGAATTTGCAAGGCGTCGCTGTTTAAGGCAATGTTTTCGGATTTCCGCAAGACCAATTTGTCTTTGATGATGAATAAGTATATGTACTGCTCACACTCCATCAAAAACGTAGACTTTTCGCCTTATGAGGACGCGGCTAAAGCGCGACCGATGCCCAAACTCCCCTCGCCGTCCGGCATCAGCCACCCGGCAGGGCGCGTACTCGGCGCGTTGGGGCTGGAGCGCGAAACGTCTAACGAGATTATACGCATTTTAGAGGAATGTAACTTGGAAATCGCCAACAACAATAAAAAAGAAAAGTAAGCCAAAGGTTCGGCTTTGCCGAACCTGCGGAGAGCGACAAAAAGCGGCTGAAAGTCGCTGTCGCTCGGAGTTGAAAGTAAGCCAAAGGTTCGGCTTTGCCGAACCTGCGGAGAGCGACGAAAAGCGGCTGAAAGTCGCTGTCGCTCGGAGTTGAAAAATAGGAGTAGATTATGGCAATACGCAGTATGACAGGGTTCGGCAGAGATGGGCAAATCATTGACGGGCGCGAAATCACCGTGGAAATTCGCGGCGTTAATCACCGATACTATGAGTTTTCGGCGAGAATGTATCGCCAGTATAACTATCTTGAGGATAAAATCAAAACGCTGATTGGCGGAAAAGTCAGCCGCGGAAAAGTAGAAGCAGGGGTGACGGTTCATAACATCGGCGGCAAAGAAGTGGAAGTCACGCTCAATCATGATGTGGTGTCGGCTTACTTAGCGCAATTGCGCGCCGCGAAGTTAGATTTGGTTTTAGAGGATACGTTCACGATTGCGGACGTTCTGCGTATTCCCGACGCGTTCACGGTGTCTAAAAAAGAAGTGGATGAGGACGAGATTTGGGAGGCAGTCAGCACAGTCGCGAACAATGCGTTGACGCGATTCGTAGCAATGCGCGAAACGGAAGGTGCTAAATTAGCGGCGGACATTCTCGGGCGGCTGGACTTTATTGAGCGCGCGACTGCCCAAATCGAAGCGGCGTCTCCGCAAAGCACGGAGCGATACCGCGCCAAACTGTCCGAACGCATGAAAGAAGTCCTCGCTAACGGCGCGGACGAACAGCGCATTATGCTTGAGGCGGCGATATTCGCGGAGAAAACGGCAGTGGACGAAGAAACGGTCAGGTTACGTAGCCATGTCGCGCAGGTACGGGAGTTGCTGAACAGTGAGGACATTGTGGGGCGTAAACTTGATTTTATCGTGCAGGAGATGAATCGCGAAATCAACACAATCGGATCAAAAGTCCACGATATTGCCGTGACGCGCACTGTAGTAGACCTTAAAAGTGAGTTGGAAAAAATAAGGGAACAGATTCAAAATATTGAGTGAGTACAAAAGAGTGTAAAAAATTTTACAAAACTATTGCAAAAGCTGAAATTTAATGGTATACTTAGCTATTAGATAACTTTAAATCGGAGGTAGATTATAATGAGGCTTCTTACTCGTTCAGATTTTGACGGTCTTGTTTGCGGTGCGTTGTTGCGCGAAGTCGGGGTTGCGACCAGCTATAAGTTTATTCACCCTAAAGACTTGCAGGACGGCACCATTGAAGTAACTGAAAACGACGTGCTTGCCAACGTGCCTTATGCGAAAGGTTGTGGGTTGTGGTTTGACCATCACTCGTCGGAAGACGAAAGATACGCTCACCAAGGGACGTTTGAGGGAGACAGCCGCCCTGCGCCGAGTTGTGCCCGCATTATTTACGAATACTACGGCGGTGAAGAACGATTCCCGCACTTAATTGAAATGATGGAGGCTGTGGACAAGATTGACGCAGGGCAGCTCACCAAAGAAGAAATCCTTGACCCGCAAGATTGGGTACTCATCGGGTTTGTCATGGACCCGCGCACGGGGTTAGGGCGGTTCTCGAACTTTTCAATCAGTAACTATCAGCTCATGGAAAAACTCCTGCAATGTTGCCGCGGAATGACGATTCATCAGATTTTAGACCTGCCCGATGTGGTGGAACGTGTGGACTTGTACGAAGAACAGTCCAAGAAGTTCAAAGAAATGCTGACTAAACACTCGCGCGTGGAGAAAGACGTGATTATCACAGACTTGCGCGACACCAATACCCCCATTTACGCGGGTAATCGGTTCATGATTTACAGCCTGTTCCCCGAGCAAAACATATCGGTGTGGCTTGCGCCCGGTAAACGTGAGCAGGGTCAGGCGGCGGCAGGGTGTTCTGTAGCAGTCGGGCATTCTATCTTGAACCGCACCAGCAAAGTCAACGTAGGCAGCCTTATGCTGCAACACGGCGGCGGCGGTCACGCAATGGTAGGGACGTGCCAGCTCGCCGACGATAAAGTGGACGAAGTTTTGCCGATAATCCTAAACGAAATCATCAACTATGAGGACATTTACGAAGTGGATTGATTATATAAAAAGCCGCCGATTTGGCGGGGTGCGATAAAACATGATTTCGTTTTTTTGCTAAAAACAGATAAGACCGCCGACGAAAAGTCGGCGGTCAACCATTTTAGGCTGATTTTATTTGGACTTGGGAGATTTGGGCAACTCCCTCGCTTATTCCGCAGAAACGGGACTTAATGGGCTATAGAGGATTGTTTTATAATTCGAGGAAACGATATATGTAGTGCCGCCAACCTTGCTTTCAGTGGTTTCATCTTCAGTGAATGACGGTGATGTTTTTATAGATGATTTATTTGATTGTTCACTCATGTCCAAGCCCTCCACATGAAATCTTCTTGTCCAGTATATTCATTACTGTTTGTCCGTTATTCCCCGAAGAAAAAAGCACGTCCAATTCCTCAAAAGTAGCGACAACAAATAAATCAGCATATTCGTTGGAATGTTCACGGATATGCCGTGAAATTGATTCTTTCCGCTTGTTATCGGGAACAATCCACGCAACTCTCGGAAACACGCCGATTCGTTTCTGTTCGCCCCCTGTCAAGAAGTATTTGGCATAACTCTCACATTTGCGGAGGATTCGGGATGGGGCTTCAGTATCCATATCCACCTCGAAAAACCAATAATCCTCATAGCCGTCGGAGGCAGTCACGGCGAACAAGTCGGGTTTTAGAACGACATTCACGCCGAAATTACTTGTATATGTTCGCCAACAATCGGGTTCAAACTCGGCTTTCATGAGGTTTGTAGCTGCAGCCGTATATAGTCGGGTGTATAGTTCCGAAATCGCAAGCGTATGTTTCAGAAAAATGTAAGTCGGCTCATAGACACGCTTTCGGGATTTTAGCGGGGTTGGTTCGCCTAAGTTCAACAATTCCGCCCCAGCCATAGTCAACGCCCATACAATAGATGTTGAACCCGCCCGAACCCCTCCGATACGCCGTTTAATCGGCTGTATCAAGCCGAATTTATGTAGCTTGGTTAATGCACGGCAAACAGTAGATAGGGCGGATTTATCGCTAAAGTGTAGCCGTGATACTTGATTCGTTTTCAGAAAATTACAGATTTTTATTGAGTGCAGAACCTCTTTGTCCCGCTTGCTCAAGACACTGCTGTATTCAATCAGTTTCAAACTGCCGTAACGCACTCATAAGACCAAACAATAAAAAGTTTGAACGCTTGATTGTTTCGGCGTTTGCACCAATTCGGATTAAACTATAAAAACCGTGTTGTGATTGCTTGTCTTTGATTGAAGATAAACTTTCTTTTGAGGCATTTCCGACGTTCCCGCATAGAGTGTCGATAAATGTTGCGTGAGGGTCGGGGGATTTATCGGGAGCGGGAGACGGCGTGTAGGATTCGCCTAAAACTATTTGAAGTGTCAGAGTTTCATCATCTTTTGCGTTCGCTAATCCCGCCAATGCGGTTTTAAGCACTGCAAGTGTATTTTCTGTTTTGAGCGAAAGTACAGGCTTTGAGATTTTGAGTTGTTTAGCAACATTGACTTTCGGGCGTTCGCTTACCTCTGCGAACTCAATTTGTCCGTGTGCCGTGAACGCTGATTTTAGCGGTTTTACATACCTCCGCTGTGTTCCTGCATAATAGCGAACCTTACTGCCTGTTGCCCGAATTTCCCACACTATA
>Ga0082212_10006089_pt1 | contig 16293 bp, 7 predicted proteins | sample TergutNt197P3_FD_71548 | JGI IMG/M metagenome (GOLD analysis project Ga0082212, IMG submission 71548) | Neocapritermes taracua P3 segment gut microbial communities from Petit-Saut dam, French Guiana - Nt197 P3 | ecosystem: Host-associated > Arthropoda: Insects > Digestive system > Gut ... | reverse complement strand
GCATTACTCACGCATTAATATAAGTTTATTTTCATGCTTAGCGTTTCCGTTGTAATTCCAACCGAAAATATGTTTTCAGTATAGTATTATTACAGCAGAAAATCAAGGAGGTATGGACATGAAACGTAAGATAATCGAAATCGATGAGTCGAAGTGCGTCGGCTGCGGGCTTTGTGCTAACGCGTGTCAGGAAGGCGCGATAGGTATTATGGACGGGAAAGCAAAACTACTCCGCGAAGACTACTGCGACGGACTGGGGAACTGTTTGCCGGTATGCCCGACAGACGCGATATCTTTCATAGAGCGGGATGCGCAGGAGTACGATGAGCAAGCTGCGCGCATCCATCAGCAAAACGAGCAGGGCGCTCAAGGCACGCATGAACACAGCAGCACGGCCGCAGCGGATCATCACGAGGAACACGAAGAACAATGCGGCTGCCCGGGCAGCGCCCCCCGCAGCATCGGAAGGGCCTCTGTCAGCGAGTCTGCCCCAGCATGCGGTACTGCCGGAGAAGGCAGGACAGCCAGCGAACTTCGCAACTGGCCCGTACAAATCAAGCTTGCTCCCATAAACGCCTCTTTTTATGACAATGCGAACCTGCTTGTCGCCGCGGACTGCGCCGCCTATGCGAGAGCCGGATTCCACAATGAGTATATGCGCGGGAAAGTAACGCTCATCGGCTGCCCTAAGCTGGATGACGCGGATTATTCGGTAAAACTATGCGAGATAATTTCAAACAACAATATCAAGTCGCTGACTATAGCGCGAATGGAAGTGCCCTGCTGCGGAGGGATCGAGCAGGCGACAGTCACAGCTCTGAAAAACTCCGGCAAGTTTATCCCGTGGCAGGTTGTGACACTCGGAACCGACGGCGGGATCATCGAGAACTAGGAGCCTTGGACAAAACTCCCGCCATCATCTAGAGCCGGCGCAGCCGGCTTTGCACCGCCTCTTTCCCGGCGCTTCAGCAGGAGACAGCGGAGAACCCGCAGAGTAGAAAGACATATAAATAAGCGACATAATATTAATAGTCAATAACGAAAGGACGAATACTAAAATGGACAAAATGTTTTGTATGCAATGCGAACAAACAGCGGGCGGAAAAGCCTGCACGAACACCGGTGTCTGCGGCAAAACCGCGAACACAGCCAGGCTTCAGGACGAACTGACGGGCGCTCTTGTCACAGCGGCGCGAAAAGGCGCTGAAATACCGGATAGCCTGCTTCTGGAGGCGCTGTTCTCCACGCTGACTAACGTCAGCTTTGACGACGACGCCCTGGAAGCTCTGATCGCAAAGGTGGATCATCCATTCTATGACCTTTATAAAGTGCGCGATGCCGACGAGGATACGCGCAGCTTGAAAACGCTGCTGCTTCTCGGGGTACGTGGCGTTGCGGCTTATGCTTATCACGCGCTCGTGCTCGGCTATGACGTGGCCACGATAACTGGATTCATAAGGAAGGCTTTATCCGCTATCGGCGAACCCGAATATGGGCTGAATGAACTGCTACCGCTTGTCATGGAATGCGGTGAAGTGAATCTGATAGCCCTTGAACTGCTTGATAAAGCGAACACGGAGCAGTTCGGAACTCCCGCGCCCGCAACAGTGAGCCGGGCAGTCGAGCCGGGAGCCTTTATTGTGGTAAGCGGGCATGACCTGCATGACTTGAAGCTCCTGCTAGAACAGAGCGAGGGAAAAGGCGTAAACATTTATACACATGGCGAAATGCTTCCGGCGCACGCCTATCCGGAACTGAAAAAGTATTCGCATCTGAAAGGTAACTTCGGTACGGCATGGCAGAATCAGCAAAAAGAGTTTGACGGAGTTCCCGCCGCTTTCCTCTTTACAACGAACTGCCTGGTGCCTCCAAAAGCAAGCTATGCCGACCGCGTTTTCACCACCGCTGCGGTGGGTTATCCCGGCCTTAAGCATATCGGCGAGGATAAAGACTTTACGCCTGTCATTGACAGAGCCTTGGAGCTTGGCGGCTACAGCGAAGCGCAGGGCGGCGGGACGTTCACCACGGGCTTCGGTCACGGCGCTGTCCTGGCGATAGCCGGGACAGTTATAGACGCAGTCAAGACCGGCGCCATAAATCACTTCTTCCTTGTAGGCGGCTGCGACGGCGCGAAGCCCGGGAGGAACTATTTCACAGATTTTGTCAAGCAGACTCCGGATGACACGATCATTCTGACGCTTGCTTGCGGGAAATACCGTTTTAATGACCTTGACCTCGGCACAATAGCAAGCATCCCGCGCATTCTGGATATGGGGCAATGCAACGATGCGTACAGCGCAATCAAAGTTGCTCTCGCTCTTGCGGAGGCATTCGGCTGCGGCGTCAACGAACTGCCGCTGACGCTCGTGCTGTCGTGGTATGAGCAGAAGGCTGTCAGCATCCTGCTTTCGCTTCTGCACCTCGGAATAAAGAATATCCGCTTAGGGCCGTCGCTGCCTGCGTTTATATCGCCGAATGTGCTGAACTATCTGGTTGAAAACTTCGGTATTAAGCCGATAACTACGCCAGAAGCTGATCTGGCTGAGATGCTGGGATAATCCGATTATATCCGCTGCGAGGCAACAGACAGGGTGACGGTTCCGAGGAGACAAGGGAGACAAGGAGAGGAACCGTCCCCCTGACTTCCCTGTCTTCCTTGTCTTCACTGCGCAAGCCTTAGTCCCCGACGTTTGGATGGCTCTGAAAAATGCGCTCGGCGCAATTGAACTCGAAGCGTTGTCGCTTGCGCTACGCGTCGGCTCGAATATTAAGTCGTTTTATTGTAGCTTAGGCAACAAGACGGTGAAAGACGCGGCTGACGGCCGCGCCAAACCGTGATCTTATTGAAGCAACAGTAACTAGCATACAAGTAATGACTATTAATTATATAAGAAATCCGTTTGACAATGTATCATAGTTATGATACATTTATTGTAAGGGGGTGTTAATCTTGCTTAATGTACATGTGAGGCCGGTTCGCGATTTGCGGAATAATTACGCTGAAATCGCTGAAATCGTAAAAAATCATGACCAAGTGATAATTACTAACAATGGCAAAGGTGAGTCTGTGTTAATTAACATTGACGAGTATGCCGCATTTGAGGAGTTTACACACAGGCGATATATTGCCGTCAAGTTGGAAGAAGCGGAAGCCGCTGCTGCAAACCCTGAAACCATACGCTTTTCCCACGAAGATTTCTGGCGAACTTTTAGCCTATGAAATACAGAGTTGAGTACCTGAATCTAGCGATGGAAGATGTAGCAGAGATAAAAAGCTATCTGTCTCAGTTTTACACGGGTACACCTGTTAGATTTCTGAACGCGCTGAAACAGGCTATAGAAAATCTTTGTGAGTATCCTTTTATATACGTAGAGTACGTAGAGTACGCAGACAACCCGGCTTACAGGAAACTGGCTGTGCTTGATTATCTGGTATTCTACAAAGTTTTTGAACAGGAAGGGATCGTCGAGATACATCGTGTACTTTATGGCAGGAGAGATATCAAGGCGATACTTTCTTGACGCTACTATGTGGAGTGTTACCCCGTGTCTTGCCGTGTCTTCCTGCGTTAATCGATTTGTGAAGAATATTGGCACGCGATGTGGTAAACTTTACACACATAGGTTATATTTTCTGCGTTTTAAACTCTATTCTTATATCGCAGCGATAATCTATACCAACTACTCTGTCAACGCAGCAGGATAGGAAAATAATTTATGCATGGAGGAAATGCAACCGATGAAAAAGAGAATCTTGACCCTCGCGATTGCGCTCATGATGACACTGGCGCTCTTACCGGCAATACCCGCAAGTGCGGCGGATACGAACCCATGGACAGGCAGGTGGTCCGAGAGAGATCCTATGACCGGTAACCCCGGCGAGGATTTCTGTTTTTGACAATCCGGAGACACGGTCGTGGGCACGCATGGCAGCTACGGCTCGGGGCGTTTCCAGGGGACTGCCTCGGGGAACACGCTGACCGGAGCGATCACCAACAGTTACGGTACATACGACGGCGCTGTTTTCACAATGTCCGCTGACGGGAGTATTACAGGTAGCTACCAATCCGGCACGTACGAAAGGAAAACTGACCTGCTGCTTACAAAAGTGCTCGACTATTCGGAAATAGCGGTGGAGTATGAGCCCGGCACTTCAATATCATGGACGGGGTTATGGCACATCACTTCATATTCTTATGGCGCGGTGATGATGGCGCAGACCGGCGATAAGGTAAAAGGCTATCTGGGTTACGACGGCCTTTTTGAGGGAACGGTATCCGGCAGCACGTTGACCGCGCATTTCCTGCCGGACCAGAGAGTAGGCTCCCATATCACATATGTGTTTACAATGTCAGCGGACGGCAAAACTGTCTCGGCATACAGTTATTACGGCAACAGCACCAACAACACACAGGCTGGCACGCGCATCAGTCCGGTAACATATGTAGCTTTCGAGTTCAACTCGGCGGACTGGGCGAAACCATGGCTCGCCGACGCGCTGAAACATGGCCTCATCCCCGATTCATTGCTTAACGAGGACTTCACAAAAACGATCACGCGTAAAGAGTTCGCAGCCGTAGCCGTCAGGCTTTACGAGAACCTGAGCGGCAAGGCCGCGACTCCCGTGTCGCCCAACCCCTTTAAGGACACGAGCGACCCGGATATTCTTAAAGCTTTCAACATCGGGATAACAAACGGCACGGACATGTCGGCGGGCTTGTTCAGTCCGAACGATCTCCTCAACAGGCAAACGGCAGCCACCATGCTGCTGCGCGCGCTTAAAGCCGCGTACATCGATGGTTGGACGCTCGCAACAGACGGGGATTTCAAACTCACATACACGATGCCCGAAAAATTCAATGACGACGCAAAGATCGACTCATGGGCGTACGACTCCGTCTACTTCATGGCGGCGAACAAGGTCATCGAAGGAAAAGGCGGCGGCATGTTCTATCCGAAAGATACCACGAGCGCGGAGCTTGCACTCGGTTACTCGAACGCTGCCCGGCAGGAAGCCCTTATAATGGCTGTGCGCATAGTGGACAACCTCAAAGGCAAGGACGTGGGCTTCTCTAAGGATGACTGACGCCCCCGCAACGACGACGCCTCCGGCAACGACCCCTCCGCCGGCAACGACGCCACCGCTGGAAGACAAGGGGACGGTTCCTATTGTCTTGTTGTTCGAACAAGACAATAGAACCGTCCCCTTGTCTTCCCTTCACCAGCATAGCACGAAAGGTTGTAAGCAGCCCAACATGGGTTGTGGAGGCGCTACCCTCACAACCCATGTCAGATATTCTATGAGATCTGAAGGAAGGACTCTTCTATTTTCTGGTGATCCAGCGGATGCTGCCGGTTTTGCGCCTGACGGCTGCTTCCTGCGCCTTTTTTCTCAGTACATCCATATTCAACAAGGCAAGTCCAAGGAACAACAGCGCCGCGGCGATAAGGCAGACCCACATCCCAAACACGCCCCGGGCGCCTGTCTGCGGAAGACTTGGGAAGTCGCCCAGCGGCGGGAACATGTCAAATATCCATTCTTCCAGTTCATCGTCCCAACTCCAGCGCCCAAGCGGAACTCCGTCGTCGTCTAGTTCCAGCCACCCGTCGCCGTCCGGCATCAGAGTATTCCCCTGGCCCATCGGAACCGGCGGTTCGTCAATGTCTCTGCCACCCGGTGTATAAGGCTGTTCAACCGACTGCTGGACTATCGGGGGCGAGGTATAATCATCGTCATCTCCGCCTACCTGGGTTCTTTCCGGCGGTGGGTCTTTTTCACCCGTAGGCTTTGTCGGCGGCGGGTCTTCTTCGCCCGTCGGTTTTGTCGGCAGCGGGTCTTCTTCGCCCGTAGGCTTTGTCGGCGGCGGACTTTCTTCTTCCGTCGGATTTGCGGGTGGGCTTTCCTTCTGATTAACAAATGTCAACGTCAGCCCGTCCACGTCGGTAAGCGTGACATTAAACACCTGATATGCAGGATCTGGCAGGATATACCCGTCGGGCGCTTTCACTTCGATCAGACGGTATGCGCCGGCGGTGAGATCCGCGACATAAATCATTCCGTCGCTGTCGGTGACCATCCCCGTCCTGAATTCATACTCACCGCTCTCGTCCGTCAGTATGAACTCCGCTCCTTCAAGCGGCGCTCCTGTGTCGGCGTCCAGCTTCAGCAAATACACAGGCGCCGGCGCGCCGCTCCCTGTCCCGCTGACAATCGTCCAGTGATTGGCCTGTTTTGTCGTGACCAGTGTTTCCGTGATCCTATCGCCCGAAAGCCTGACATGATTGTCTACAGCATACATACCCGACATGAGATCTCTTTCGATAGTATCGGCGTCTACAATCGATGTGTAGGCGATCCTGTGGCTTGCGTTAAACGTATAACTTTCGCTGAACGCGATAGTCAGCGTGGTTGTGCCGGTCAGGGGGTTTACTACTGTCTGCACTGTATAATCACTATCTTTAATCAAGGTAGCGGCGACAGAACCGCCTGTGGTGAGCCTTGTCACCACGACACTGTCAGCATTCAGTATCTGCCCTTTGCCCATGACGTCGGCAACCGTTACGTTTTCCAGGTCAAAACAAGCTTCGTTGACAGTGACCGTCCAGTTGATCGTATTGCCGCTGCCCAGAGCGGCGCCTTTACTCAGTAAAGTTGTGGGAATACCTGTCACAGAAGCGCTGAATGCCGTCCCGTCGCCGATTCTCGCGGTGTTGGTATATGTACTTACCGGAGTTCCTACGCGGTATGCTTCGTATGTGATCCTGACTCCTTGCGTGCCAATACCCTCAAGCAGCAGAGTAAACCTTCGGTCTTTGTATGTTCCGTCGTCATCTACCGCAGGCCCGCTTGTTATAAGCGAAGTTCCGTCTACCCAGACGCTGCCGTCCAAAACTTCGACTCTAAAGCTACCCGGAATAAACTCCTGCTGCTGGCTGGATGCGCTGCCCCACCAGTCGGTAATAGCGACCGGTCCGGCGCCCATGTCAAATCCCAGAGTGTTGAATGTTATTGTCCATAAAAATCTTCCGTTATTGTATGACCCGCTTTTCGCGGAGTTCAAATATGTAAGATTCGGGAAGTCACTGATATCTCTGTTTACAGTGCTTGAGACACTATTGATCGTCGCGGTGTTCGAGAAACGGAGCGCACTTCCGCCGTTTATCTGCCCGTTGGCGTCGGGAGGTGGCAGCGTATAATCGGTGGTGAACGTTATTCTAAGCTGATCAAAGGGGGCTAAGACAACGTATGGGGAGTCAAAGTTGACTGTAAAGCCTGACGCGGTGGTTGCCACCGAATAGCCTGAAGCGATCGCCGTCCAGCTTCCCGCGCCTGTCCTCCGCTCGATCAGAGTTACCGCGCCGCCTTGCAGCGTCATGGTTGTACCCGCCGGCAAGGTCCAGGTATCACTCATAGTACTTACCGTCTGCGTTGTGTTTCTGGCGCTGTACAGCACCTGCCATGTGATCGTTTGGCTGGTTGGATTATATCCTGTTGTAGTTTTCGATATGGTATGCGTATTCCCCACACTGGTAGAACCGCGGCTGACGGAACCCGTCACATCATTTCCCTGATTTATCACGGCGTCGTTTGTGTACAAGGTTTGCTGCTCGGTAATGTCTGCATAATACCTTACCCGGTACTCGTAATAGTCCCCCGGATTCGTAACAGTAACGGTAAACCCTGAGTCTGACGTATCGCTTAGCGTGTAGTATGCGGTTCCCGAAGTACTAACTGCCGTCCAGCTTCCCGCGACGCCGGTGACCGGATCTATATATCTGCGCTGTACCGGGCTCGATGAGTAAAGTCCGCGGTATTTCTGCCCGCTTCCCAATGTGTCGGTGATGATGAGCGGCGAGGTCAGCGCCGATCCGTTGCTGTTGGCGAGTATGCTCCAGGTTATATACGCGGGCGCAGTACTCGTGACTGCTGTTATGCTGCCGGATTTACTGTTATCGGGAGTTACCGGAACAATGTATGGGGTGATTTGCGCGTCTGAGGAAGCGTCACCCAGCGCGGCAGTATTCTTATATGTGTCGTCAGGCCCCATGTAATCGGGATCGGGTTCTGTATCGTACTCGATGCGGTAAGCCTTCCGGCATAAATCATCGAACGTCACTTCCATTGATTTTCCGTCGCCTGCCACAACCGCTGTGCAGCCTTCCGTCATCAACGCTCCGGCAGCGGCGGCCCCGGTAACGAGATTTATAGTCAGAGGATATACTTTGATGCTGCCCGGAACGATCAGATGCCCGGCAAAACCTTCGTCTTCTGTCAGCGTGTCGATAACCGTATTGCTTTGCGGTTCGGCGATCAGGCGGGTGTTGACGTCTATGCGCCATGCCATTGCGCCTGCGGAGGCGCTTATGTTGCTTTTGGCTATCTCCGCGCCTTCGGTCTCCTGCCTGGCGTAAATAAACGAATATGTAAAGTCTTCACCATAGAATTCAACCTCATTCTCTGTCACCGTCGAACTCAGATAATTGATTGTGGTTTCCACAGTAATAATTCCTGAAACGTCAAAATGGCCTTCCAGTTTGTCGTTGAATGCAAAATCCAGCTTACCGTCCGCGCCGCCCGCGCCTAAAACAAAGCTGCCAATGATGTTTCCTTCATCATCTTTAAGAATTCCGTTCAGAGGATAGCTGATACTGATTGGCAGAGAGCCTGCGGGCCAGAGCTGAATGCCATGGCTGTAATCCCCGTCTTCGACGCTGATATGCCCGTCTGTATAATCAACGGCCCATGCAAAGTTGACTTTAAAACTATCGTGGTTTAAAAATTCTATTTCTTCGCCCGGCTCAACTTCCTTACCGTTGTGCGTAATCCACATCATGGTAATAATAATCGGTATCTCTTTCCCACCGTCTGCTGACGCTACTGCGCCGTACAACCCTGCCTGCATCAGGCAAACAACCATCATTACTGCCAATAGAATTGATAACGCCCTTTTGTTTCTTTCTCTTTTCATTGAATTCGTCCTTTCGTAGTGTTGAACCTGTCCTTAATGACCAGTCCTATACCCAGCAGCGCCAGTCCCAGCGGCAGGAGCCAGATCATCGCGTTGAAGTAGCCTGTCTGCGGGAGATCCATTACCCACACTCCGAGAGGAACATCGAAGTATTCAAACACCCACATACCGTCGAACTCGTCGCCGTCCCAGCTCCATGCCCCGAGAGGCACGCCTTCGAAATCAAACTCGACGAAAATCAGGTCGCCGTCGTCATTGTACTGCGGCTGCAGTTTATTTTCTGAGTTGTTCGGCACAGGAGGCGCGTCGCGCACAGTCCCGCCTGGGACGTCCTGATTCTGTTGCCTCTTGCTGAAGTCTATCTCCGGGAAGTCTTCCGGTCCCTTACCGTCCGGGAACACTACCGACGGGATCGTGTTTCCTCCGTCTTCGCGTCCGCCTCCGTTGTTGTTGCTGCTGTTGTTGTTGTTGTTGTTATCACCATCGCCGTCATTACCGCCGCCGTTTTCTTCGGGCGGTTCTTCGGTCACGGGCGGAGGCGGCGTCGGGCGTTCGCCGCCGCCTGTTCCCGTCTCTTCGGGAAGCTCAGGCTTGGTATCATCTTTTAGCGTCGTGTCTTCGCCGCCTGTGTTTGTATTCACTCTCCATACGGCGTAGAGCGTTGTAGCATCCGTGATGACGAAGCTGACGTCGCAGCCTGACCTGTATTCCGCCGCGGTCGCATTCGGATCCTTGCTCCAGCCAAGGAACGTGTAGCCGCTTCTTGTCGGGCGCGGACTGAAGATCACGTCCACATTGGTTTCAGGAAAATAGTGATTTTCATCCGCCGGCGGGTTTGCTCCGCCGTTCGCGTCATAGATGACCTTGTACCATACTTGCGGACCCAATAGCGCCCAGTTGGCGGTCACCGTAACGTCATTTTCCGGCATCACAAACGTTGTCATGGCGTCTCCGGCGTTATCCAACCCGATCCCGCCTGAATCGACGGTCCACCCGGTAAAGGTATAACCCTCCCTGCTGCCCGCGTCTATCGTAACCGGATCGCCTTGCCTGTATACGCCCTCTCCGGTGGTTTCGGCTGCGCTGCCGTTCACCTTGATGGTATAATTAAGGCTCTTATATACATACATGATCGTATAGTCGCCGAAAACAGCGTCAATGATGGGCGCCGGCGGGTCATCCCCGGCCAGCGGGTCGTCGTCTCCGCCGATACGGTACCCAAGGTATACGTATTCCGGTACCTCCGGCAGTTCCGCGCTCTCCCCGTCCATCAGGAAAAACACGTATCCTCCCGTCAGGCCGTCGTATATCGCGTCGTCAAGCAGCTTGACGCAGCCGCCGTCAGAGCCGGGTCCTGTGTATGCGACGAACATTTCCGTCACTGTGTAAGTTGTCGCAAAGAAGAGCGTCACTTCGCCTGATACGCTGTGGATACCGGGGCTTCCGGACGCGTGCCTGTAAACTTTGCCGGACTGCCCGCTCAGGTCTATGTCGTCCGTCAACGCCCCGCCTCCGGCGCGCGTTTGCGCCGAAAGATCGATCGTCGTGTCAAAGAAATAGACCTCATCGTCATGCAGTATATTGGATGAGTTGCCCTCTTCCGCGAAGTGTACCGTAACTACCTTTATATCTGCCGCGAAGTACAGGGTTATCTCGTTTTCGATTTCGTCTCCGCTCAGTTGCCCCTTTGTAAAGGTCGGCTGAGATGCATCCGGGTAGTTCGGGCTGCTTCCGGGCAGAGGCGGGGTTCCGGCGGGCGCGCCATTCACATAGTCATAGTATGTCCAGGTTTTCCCGCCGCTGCCGAAGCCGTCCATATGATATAACGGCATGTAATAATCCATAGTGGAAACCACAGTTTCAGTAACGTCAGGTTTTATCTCGTCCCCGTCGCTGTCGAGAAAATGAATGGTTACTTTCGCCGGTTCCGCGGATACCGGAACCTCCATGAAAAATAGTTCGATGGTCTGAGGCCCTGTCGCCGCGCCGCCATACACCGGCTCGGGGGGCTGCCCGGGGATCACGGGGCCGGTTCCGTTCAGCCTGTAACCGTAATAAACATATCCGTACAGCAAGCCGGTATTCCCCCGGACTGAGTAACTATTACCGGGATCGACTATTGTAGTGATATCGTCGCCCAGTCCGGTAACGGACGCGGCGTCTCCGGCTTCACCGGTGAACAGGTAGTACTTCTCCGTTACCGAATATCCGCCGGTGAGTTCGTGATATGTGCTGTTGGAAACGAGGCTATCCACAGTCGCCCGGTTCGCAAAGCGCTTTCCCGCGCTGCCGGGCTCTACGGTCACATGTACCGTTAAGGTGGCAGGCAACAGGTCCTCCGGAACCATCCATGTAATGGTACGGCCGTCAAGCGTCCAGGTGATATCGCCCGGCGAAGCGTCGCCCTGTGTACCGGTGATACTGCTCAAATCGATGGCAAGCCCGGCGGGGATGGCGTCTGTCACAGTCGCATACCCTGTGACCCCCATCAGCGGAACCGGGTTTATATAGTCACGCCAGTTCGTCAGGGCTGACAGCGGCGACAGGTCGGCAGGCGCCTCCGGCGCTGTAAAGCCGGTAACAACCGGGACGGCAACCGCGGGTTTTTCAGGGCTTGTCGGGACGCCGCTCACTACAACGTTTTCCGCCGGTAAAGTGCTGTCGCCGGCCGTAAGATCGGTTTTGATAGTTTCGTTCCCGACGTAAATCATGATATCAGGGTTGCATGTGACGTAATCGATCATAGTCCTGAGGTAAGTCCTTCCGGGGGTATAGCTGGTCGTCATGCTCTCCAGATGGACCTCTTCAAGGGCGCCGCACCCGGAAATCATGTTCTTGAACTTATCCGCATAAGCGGCGCCCGAGCCTTCTTTTATTTCATAGTTCCACCAACTCAAATCAAGCGCCGTCAGGCTCGCGCAGCCGGCAAACATCTTTGCTACTCCGTAACCGGTCGTAGTATTGGAGACGCCCACCATATTGAAGTGATTGATATCGAGCCCTGTAAGGCTCGCGCAGCCTTCGAACATGCTCCGCATATCCCGGACTTCTGTGGTGTCGAACGAGCTCAGGTCAACTGCTTCCAGCTTTGCACAACCGGAGAACATTTCTCTCATAGTTGTGACCAGAGATGTATCAAAACTGCTGAGGTCCAACGCTCCGAGGCTCGCGCATCCGGTGAACATTCCGTCCATGTATTCAACATTCGACGTGTTGAAGTTGCTCAGGTTCAGCGTGTCCAGGCTCGCGCAGCCTTCGAACACATAACGCATCTGAGTAACGCCCGACATGTCGAAGTTACTCAAATTCAGTTCCTGCAGCTTCGCGCAGTTTCGGAACATAAACGATATGTCCGTCACATCCGACGTATCGAAGCTGCTCAAATCAAGTTCGGCCAGCTCACTGCAATTCCAGAACATAGACGACATGTCTTCTACCGACGACGTGTCGAATGTGCTCAAATCAAGCGACGTCAGGCCTGAACAGCCGTCGAACATGCGGCTCATATCCTCGGCGCTCGATGTATCGAAGCCGCTGACGTCAAGCGACGTCAGGCTTTCGCACCCCTCAAACATACCGTGCATATTTTTCACGCTTGAAGTGTCAAAACCGCCAACATCCAAGGCTTCCAGCTTTTTACACCAGTTGAACATCGATTCCATGTCCTCGACGTTTGACGTGTCAAAGCTGCTTATATCCAGCTCTGTAAGGCTCATGCAAACAACAAACATACAGTTCATGTCCGTCACATTGGATGTATTGAAGTTGCGAAGGTCCAGCGTTGTCAGGCTGTTACAGTCGTCGAACATATGGCTCATATCCGTCACATTCGACGTATCAAAGCTGCTCAGGTCGACAGACTCCAGATCGAAGCAGGCTATGAACATGCTCTGCATATCAGTGACGTTGGACGTGTCGAAACCGCTCAGGTCAAGTTCCGTCAAACCGGCGCAGTAATAGAACATTTCCGCCATACTCGTTGCATTGCCGGTACGTAAATGTCTGAGGTCGACAGATGTAATGTTAAAGAAGCTGTCGAAAAAATTACGCCCGTCGCTGAGCGACACACCGCCGTAACCGCCGATGAAGATATCATACATGGCTGCGTTAGCATCGCTTTGCACCGCCCAAACGAAGACTTTGTCAAAGCTGCCCGGTTCCGTCGCGTCCCATGCCTTTTTTATTGTTTTTCCCGCCCATTCGGAACCTTCGCTCTCAAGGAACTCCGCCAAGGCGCCGAACCGTTCGGATAAGTTCACGAACTCCACCGTTATTACATCCTGTTTCCGGATGTACGGCGTAATGCTTCCGGGCTGATCAAGCCATGTAGTATTGGTTGCGCCAAAATAGTTGCCCGCCACTATCACCGCGTCGCCGTCAGCCGGCGAGTTATTATATGCCGTGACCGCGTACTCGATCCCGCTCCCTACCGTTACCGGCACAGGGTCGCCGGCGGAGCCGTTTGCCCACACACCGCCCGACACCCTCGCGTCCTTGACCGGGTCCAGTGTCTTCAGAAATTCCTTTTTAGCATAGTAGAGGATCGTCTCGTTCGTGCCGCCCTCATAAGCGTCGGGGCAATAGAAGCTGTATATATCGCTTTGCACCGGTAGTCCCCTGCTGTTGCTGTGCAGGTAGTAAACATCGTCTTCAAACTCTATCCTAAGCGGTTGCTTTATGGTATACCGCTGCCATTCATTACCGGTCTCCGTCTCTGTGGCGCGGATTGGCGTCCCCTTTTCTGTGTCTAAAAAGTATACCGACGCCTCCGACTCCGCTTCCGGAGCGTCAACGTTGACTGTAACATCCTCGTACCGTATGCAAGTGAGCCTGTTACAGTTGTGCGCGTAATGCCCCGTATAAAAACCGAAGCCGTTCCCGCCGGGCAGCGGGTCCTCTACAGACGCGCGCAGGGCGCCGTCAATGTACACTTTGAACGCGCGGGTGACCGGGTCTATCTCGGTATTCACACGGAAAGGCGTCGACGCCAGCGAAGGGTCGACGTTGACGTCGGTGATGTCTGTTTTAAATGTAGAGATCAGCGTGCGAGTTCCGCCGGAACTGCCGGACATAAAGTAATTTACATCCTCAAGCTCATAGTTTTCATAATAGTATAGCTGGAGCGAGGCGGTGTTCGGCGCGCTGTGGTCATTCTCCAGCATACCCGCCCTGTTCGCGCACACCAGCATGACCGCGTAGCCGGTATACAAAACGCGCCCGTTCTCGCGCGTCATCGTGCCGTTGAACAGGTAGCCCGACTCTTTGAAAGAATGGAAGTTCATCCAGACAGGCCGCATGATGAAAGCGTTGCCGCGGCTTGACGGGTAAACATTCTCCGTGAAAACGAAGTCCTTGTTCGGGTCGTTGCCATACCCGTAAAAAGAGATTTGGTTGCCCTTCAGGACTACATGGTCAGGCGTGGCGACGCCGTCGTTATACCGCCTTGACTCAGCCTCCGTGTACGCTTGCTCATAACCGGGGTGGTCGACGCTTTTCGTCCAGGCGACCTCGCTGATGGCCGGGTTATGCGACGGGTTGAACGGCATGTTGCTGATGACGTCTCCGTAAGGGCCGCCCGGCTCGTCCGCGCTGATGGTCAGCCGCAGGCCGAAAACCGGTACTAATGTGATCAGCATCACTGCCGTTATTATTGTCGCTGTGAGTTTGCGGGCAGTTTTTTTTGCCGTTTTCTTTATTTTTATCCTTGTACTTTGCGCCATTGGTCGATCCCTTCCTTTTCATAAAATTGCTGTGTCTGTTCAGTACCTTGCGCTCGTAAGCCGTTTTTTCACCGGTACTGGATAGTTACAAACTGTTTATAAAACAAGCAACAACCCCCCGGCGCCTATGTCGGCGACAGGCTTTTGTCTTATGATGGATAGTAGTTTAGTTGCTAAAGTAGCTTTAAAGTCAACAGATTTAATGGTTTCACACAAATAAAAAACCACTTTCTGTATCACGGGGCTCAAAGCCCTTTGATACCAGTGGTTTTTGTCGTGTCGCAGTCAGTTGACCGCTATCCTGTCATGTAGTATTTAGTAAACGCGGGTTCCGTTTCATGCCCCAAAAACCTGAAAGCGGCTTGAAGGTTTGTCTCGCAGCGCGATCGTTGCGCCCGAAAGGTTTGCATTGCCGCGCGATTATTGCGCCCGGTCAGCCCCGCAGCCCCGGGCAAGGCCTATGATAGCGCTGATTTGCATTCATTTGAAAAGGTCGTCAAGCATGACTTCTGAATGAACAATGCCGGAATGGCTGTTACTGACCACACCGTATGTAGTCACCAGTCGCCGTCGTTATACCGCCTTGACTCGCTGCACCGTGTATTTGTATGTGGGTGAGATCAAGCGTCATTTTGTGCGAAAGCAGCGATTATCCAAGTGCCATTTTGTGAATATTCCGCTAAATGATACTTGCGTTTTCGTGAAAGTCGTGTTAGAATACGCCGTAAGGACGGTGGTGCGCAAGTGATTCTAAAGAGGAAGATTTACGATGAGCTCCTTCAGTGGAAGAACACGAGTGATGGAAACAGCGTGTTACTGATTAGCGGAGCGAGACGGGTAGGCAAGAGTTATATATGCCGGCAGTTTGGCGAAGCAGAGTACAAAAGTATGATCCTAATTGATTTTTCAAACATGCCCGATATGGTCAAGGCTATCTTTGAAAATGACAGAGCTGATTTGGATATCTTTTTCGCAAAGATTTCCGCTTACTACAATACTGTACTATATAAAAGGCAAAGCTTGATAGTTTTCGACGAGATTCAGTTGTACCCAATGGCGCGGCAACTCCTTAAGCATCTTGTTGCTGATGGCAGATACGATTACATAGAAACGGGGTCGCTCATTTCCATTAAGCAAAATGTAAAGGACATACTGATCCCGTCAGAAGAAGAGGAACTCGGGATGTACCCGCTGGATTTCGAGGAGTTCCTCTGGGCTATGGGTAATGAATCAACTTTTCCATTCCTGCGGCAGTGCTACGAAAGGACCACGCCGCTCGGCCAGGCGCTGCACCATAAGGTAATGAACGACTTCAGACAGTATATGCTTGTCGGCGGTATGCCGCAGGCAGTTAAGGCGTACATTAATGAAAAGGATTTTGGCGCCGCTGACAAAGAAAAGAAAAGCATCCTGAAGTTATACCGCAATGATATCACAAAATATGCAGCCGGCTACAAAGGCAAAGTGACTGCGATATTTAACGCGTTACCGGGGCAGCTTTCAAAAAAAGAAAAGAAATACAGGCTTTCGTCCGTTGATAAAAATGTCCGTATTCGCGACTATGAGAACGCTTTCATGTGGCTCGCTGATGGAATGATTGCCAA
>Ga0082212_10006088_pt1 | contig 16293 bp, 21 predicted proteins | sample TergutNt197P3_FD_71548 | JGI IMG/M metagenome (GOLD analysis project Ga0082212, IMG submission 71548) | Neocapritermes taracua P3 segment gut microbial communities from Petit-Saut dam, French Guiana - Nt197 P3 | ecosystem: Host-associated > Arthropoda: Insects > Digestive system > Gut ... | reverse complement strand
CGTCCTCGATGAGCCGGAGTTGCTCTGGGGTGACGGCGGTTCCGCATGGCGCTACGGGTACCACTTGGGCGCCACTGGCTTTGATGGCGGCTACGTCCATTGGTCCCTCGCAGAGTACGGGTGGCCATCCGGTGGCGAGCCGTTCTCTGGCATCGTTGTCTAGTCCGGCGAGGACGTGGGACTTTTGGTAGAGGTCGGTGGTGGGTGAGTTTTTGTACTTGGGGTTGAACTGCGGGTTCTCGGCCAAGCTGGTCGGGTTGGCTCGGGCGGTAAATCCCGCGATGCGTCCCTCGGGGTCGTGTATGGGGATGGGTAGGTAGTCGCGGAATTGGTCGAGCCATCGGCCTGATTGGGAGCGTTTGGCGAGCCCAGCGGCCTCGACATCCTCCCGGGTGAAGCCGAGTCCGCGGAGGTGGTCGAGGGTTTTGGTGAATCCGGCGGGGGCGTGTGCCGGGGTGACGGCTCGGGCTAGTCCGCGTTGTTCGAGGTATGGGCCGACCCAGGAATCATGTCGCCGGGCGCAGGATTGCCAGTACTCCCATGCTGCTCGGTTGATTGCGGCGAGTTGGTCGAGGGTTTCGGGCGAGGCGGATTTGCGCTCCCGCGCCCGGTCTCGCCAATTTGGAGCCGGACCCTGGGAGCGGGAAACCTCGGCCGCAACGGAACTCGCCGTCACGCGATGTCTTGGTTCAGCGCTGACGGTCTCGTATTCCAACCGGAGTCCGGTTTGATCTGCGAGGTAGTTCACTGCATCCATGAACCGCAGGTTGTGGGCTTTTTGGGCGAAGCCGATGGCGTCGCCGTGTTCGTTGCAGCCGAAGCAGTGATAGCGGCCGGTAGAGGGCCGGACGGTGAACGATGGGGTTTTCTCGTCATGGAACGGGCATAAACCCTTGAGTGAGTCGGCCCCATTGGGTTGCAGTGTGACTACCTGCCCAACGATGTCTTCGATACGGGCGTGCTCCCGCAGGGCAATGATTTGCTCCTTGGGGATGAACTGCCGTGGTGGCCGGTTGGTTCGGTGCGCGCGTGGTTTCCAGTGGTCGCGCTCGTCATCACCGTCGCATTCCTCAATGGTTGGCTGCCATTCGTAGTCGGGGTCGTCCCACGGGTCGGGCTCGATGTCTGGGTAGAGGTTGGGCATCTCGGGGGATGCTCCGGTTTCCCAGGTTTCAATGAGGTCACTGGCTTGGCGTTGGTGGCGGCCGTGGTTGGTGTGCGGGTCGGCGTCCGGGCCGAGCGGCGTGGGGGTGGTGATTTGCCATAGGTCGCGGTAGATGGCGACGGCGAGGGCCATGCTTGTCCAGGAGTCATCCCTGTCTGGCTCGATTTCCCGGTCGGGGCGGGGCGGTAGCTGGGTGACCCAGGATGGTGGTTCGTCGCCAGTTACCTGTTGCTGGAGAGTTGCGATCCGATTGCTGATCATGGCCTCGTTCTGTGCGGCGAAGTTGGCGATTGTGGGATCTGGGCTGTTGACGGGTACGACGACGCCGCCTATCCACGCCGGGTCATCTATTCGGCAAGGCACTGGCTCATCGAGCGCGCGGGAGAGGCGGTAATGCAGGACTTTCGCCGGGTCAACCTGCGCATCATGTAAATCGCGTTGGGCATCGGCCAATGCCGCTATGGCATTTTCGATGTTGGCGGCGTGGGTGGCTGGGTCTTGGGCGGTTTGGTAGCGGGCTTCGGCCTCGTTGGCGCGGTGCCGGTCGCGGGTAACGGTGGCCGGTTCGGCGGGGGCGCCGTCGTCGTCGGTAATCCCCAGGGAGGTGCCCACCGCGAGGTCGCCTTGCCAAGCGGCGTGCGCTTCCTCATAGGCGGTTCGGGTTCGTTCGGCGATTTCCTGGTGGAACGCGATGTTGGCTTCGTGTCCGCCGGGGGCGTTTAGGTGGTCGAGGTGGCGTTTGGCCTGGTCCCGCGCGACCATCAAGCGTCGTATCCGGTGCTGGTCTGGTGGTTCGAGTCCCGGCAGTATGTCCTGCGGTTCGCCGTCACCGGGGATGGGGATTCGGGTGATTTGCAGTGCGCGGGCTAGGTTGGTGGCGTAGGCGCGGCGGAACATGGTCACCAGAGATTCCCAGGCCACCGATTCGTGGGCCTGATTGGCGACACGGGTGCCGTGGTGGATTTCCAGATACCGGTGGAGGCGCGGCGCGGTCTCGTACCCGGCGATGACCCGGTGCTCGCGTACCAATGTCGCCAGGCTCGTCCCGGCGGTGGCGGCGTCGTTGATTTGCTCGTGCGCGGTTTTCTCGGCCCCTTGGGCGGCGAGGGCGCGGGTGAGGATGCCGAGGCCGGTGGGCCGCTCCTCACTGGTTTTGTGCTCGCCGTGGATTTCGTCGTCGTCGGGTAGCCCGACCCAAACGTGGTTTTGCCCCGCGCCTCGGGTCATGGCGACGTAGAGCAGTTCGCGGGTCATCCTGGCGCCGTAGGGAATGTAGAGGTGAGCGGTGTCCACGGTTATGCCTTGGGAGCGGTGTGCGGTGACGGCATATCCGAGTTCTGTGCATCGGCGCAGGTATTCGCCGGAGAGCGTGATGGTGGTTTTCCCGTCGTTGCGGGTGCAGGTGGCAGAGCCGCCTGGGTGGATGGTGGTGATGGTCAGGAGGTCGCCGTTGTAGATTGGCGTCCCGTCGGTGTCCCGAAAGGTGACGAATCTGCCGGTGGCCGGGTTGGTGGTGCCATGGTTGTGCCGGGCGACAACGACGTCGCCCACCCCCGCGTCCGTGTTCCGCGCCAACTGCACCAGTAGGGACGAGTCAACTTCCCCGGAGGCGCGGCGCTCCAGGGTAGTGCGAATGTTCAGGCTGGTCACGTCGTCGTTGGTGGCCGCAATCAAGATTGCGGATTGGCCCGCGCGTTGTGCGGCGCGCACCGCTTGATAGGCGCCCTCCTCCGCTGCCTCGCTTTCGGATTCGTGAATACGGCCCGCGCCGTCATAGGCAGCCAATGCGGCTGGGTCTCCTGCGCGGAGTTTGAGGGATGCCGTGGCCTCCCACTGTTGTTGGAACCGGTACAAGGTGTCCAGGCGTGCGGTGTGGCCTTGGCGGTCGAGCCAGCCGAGGAACCCGCCGAGTTCGGGGGCGTCGAGTTGGGCCGGGTCACCCACGAGCGCGACTTTCGCCCCGGCGGTTTCCGCGAGGCGCCCGAGTGCGGCGAGGTCGTGGGTGGACGCCATCGAGGCCTCATCCACGATGATCAGACAACCGGCCCTGATCCGCGATGACTCGACTTTGGCGCGCAGTTGCGCGATTTGGCGTTGTAGGGCTGCCTGGGTATTGGGGTGGCGGGCTTGGGCGAGTTGCGCCATGAGGTCGGTCAGGCGGGTTTCGCGTTGGTGGCGCACTTCGGGTCGGTTACCCTCCAGGAGCCCTGCGAGGGTGTGGGTGTCGATGTCCAGGGAGGAGCGCAGTTCTTGGGCGGCGCGGGCCGACGGCGCGACGCCAATCACCTTCCCTGGCCCGAACCGGGTTTCCCAAGTGGCCCGGACCGCTTGCATGGTGCGGGTCTTACCGCTTCCGGCGGGACCAACCAGACCACTAATCAGGTTCGGGTCGCACACCAAGTGTTGGGCTGCGGCGCGTTGATCGGCAGAGAGTTCGGAGAATGCTGGGTTCCCCAACTGCGCCTTGGCCGTTCCGGGTGCGACGTGGTGGCTGGCTGGGGTGCGGGTGAGCGCCATGCAGTATCCCTCGGCGTCCAACACCAGACGGGAGGTGTAGGTGCGGGTTAGTGGGTTGTCAAACACGTTGCCGCCGCCGAGGGTGAACCGCCCATCATCCGTGGTGGTTTCGGGGAGCAGGTAGCGGTCTTTGCCGATGGGTACGCATTTGGCGAGCGCGAGTTCGGTGATCCGGGTCGAGAATGCCTCCCGCTCGCCCTCGTGGAATTCGATGAGCCGGGTCAGGCGCTCGGTCTCTGCCCGCGCTTTGAACGCGGTCCAGGTGGCTCCGCGCTTTGAGAGCGTGCGGTGCACGAACTCGGCGGCATCGGCGAGGGCCGCGTCGTCGTCATGGGTCTTTCGGTAGGCGGCCACGTCGTCGTCGGTGACCTCCGCGAGATAGCGTTCGACGTCGACCCCTTCATTGCCCGCAGTATTGGCTTGGTGGGTAGCGTGGCCGAATGCCCGCCATGAGGCGATCGCGGCTGCGGCGAACCGGCCCGCGATGTCGGCATCATTGGTGATGGTGCGGGCCGCTACCGGGTCCGGGGTGTGGCCGAACACTTGGTGGTGGAGTTGGCGGACGGTGGTTCCGAGTTCGGCCAGTTGGTTCCGCCATCTGGCACGCAACTCTGCCGGTGAGGCGATGATCGCTGTTTTGGGTTTGCGGGTCTCGGCCCACGCTTGGGCGTTGATCGCGTCCATCACCTTCCGGGGTGGTTCACCCTGGTTCGTGGTTCGCCACTGGTTCACCAGTTCGGTGGTTCGGTGGCGGATCGCGGAACGCCGGGAACTGAACCGGTCCACCAATTCTGGGTCAATTCCGGCCAGGTCCGCCACCACGGCTTTGGTTCCGATGACGTCTGGCCTGGTCCGCTCGGTGAACCGCATCCCGAGCCTGGTTCGCAGCATGTCCAGCAGCAGGTTCTCGTGAACCTCGGAAACCGCGACAGCGGCGGCGTACATGGCCCGGCCATCCAGGGTGAGCCACTTGCCGTCGCTGGCGCGTTGGACCCGGTTCGCCACCGCCACATGGGTGTGCAGGTGCGGGTCGCCGTCGCGGGACTCGAAGTGCTTGTAGCCAATCGTCACCAACCCCCTGGTTCCGACCGTGGCGGCGCCACCCGCACCGGACCGGGTGGCGAGCACGTTCTGCTCCAGCCACCGCAGGGCTGCGGCGACGGCGTCATCGTGGGCTTGCTCGATCTCCGCCGCCACGGCTGGCTCTTCAACACCCCACTGGAGTGAGATGGATTTGGGGATGCGGAACGTCAGGTCGAACCCGGAGATGGCTTCGCCGTCGTGGTTCGTTGGCGCGTTCCCGAGCGGCTGGCTGGTGACCGGGTGCAGGAAGTGGGAGAAAAGGAGTTGGGCCTGAACCTTGCCCGCCGTCGTCCCTGGTTCCTTCCGCGCGGCCACCTCCTGGCGGCGAAGAACCTCGACGTGTGCCAGAGCGGACTTGCGGGCGCGGTGGTATTCCGCTCGTTGGCTGTTTCGGTTCCGCGCCGAGTCGCGGACTCGGTCTCGTTCCCGCTCGGCAGCACGCTTGCTCCGGTCGGTACGGCGGATGGCGGCAGCGGCCCGGTGGCGGCATTGGCTACTGCAATACAGTTTCCTGGGGTCACTCGAAATGGGTATGGTGGTCTGGCAGTCCCACGCCCGACACGGCCGCGCGGCCCCGGCCAAACGCTCCCCAAGGGTTAGTTCTTTGCCCACAACTCGGCATTGACCGCCGAGGCTGGAGATATGGTGTGAATATCAGAAGCGGTAGATCCGTGTCGGATGCGCGTACGGGGTGCCCATGAGTGCAAGACGCGCGATTGAAAAGTTGGTGCCTCTTTTTCGACTGCGCTTGCTGATATTTGGGGGCTGTGGAACTGGTTCGGTCGCGATATGGGTGCGGGCAAAGAGGTACTTGGTGTGTCAGCGGTAGCGGTCTAGGAACTGCCTGGGAGTCAACGGTTCGGGTTCCGTGATTCCTGATTCGTTGAAGCCCTTGTCCCCGGTGAGCAGGATGTCACTCCCTGCAGCGCGGGCGGCACGCAGCACCGGGCGGTCATTGACATCGCGCACATTGTGTTCCAAGTGGTCTGGAGACTTCGGGGTTGAAATGGTCTCGGCACCGGCGGTCAACTCGATGATGAACCGTTCCATTGCCTCTAGTTTGTCGGGGACTTTTTCACTCACCACTCGGCGAAGTTCACCGAGCACGAAGTCTGAGACGATGGCGTCATGTTCAAGGGCCAAGTCGTAGGCTTGGGAGGCGGCTCCGCCGGGAAATACGGCGGCTGAGAATAGCACGTTGGCATCAATGAATACCTTCATGCTTACTCGGTGAACAACGCCGCAACGTCGTCCTCGGTCTCCAGGCCCAATCGATCCGCCACGCCTTCGAACTCGCGCTGCAGAATCCGCATCCCATAGACTGCGGCGTTCATCATCACCACTCGGTCAGAATCCCAGACCATGACAACGCGGTCACCGTTTTCCACGCCGAGCTTTCGTCTGATGTCTTTTGGCAAAGTGACCTGGCCCTTGGGCAGAACCTTTGCGCTCTCCACGATGAGGCTCACCCCATCATCGTAACATTCCTACTTTCCCTACCAAATCCAGTCGGGATGATGTGCCATTGACCCCTGGGCGTGAGAAAGCCCCAGGGCGGTTCACCCTGGGGCTGGTTCAGTGGTGGTTCAGTAGGTTGTCCGCCTTGGGTGGTTCACACCGCTAGGTAGTTCTGCACGTCAACTAGGACGTCGTAGAAGTCGAACTTGGTGACTGAGTCGCGGTTTTCTTCCCAGTTGGTGAGCATTGCGGAGATGCGGTCGTAAAGGGCCGTTCGTTCATGATTGGCTACGTCGTCGTAGATGATTTCTGAGTGACCAACTCTGACGAGGTTGTCGGTTACGTCAATGGCGCCCCGGTCGCCCCAACTGGAGCCCTCCCACTCGATGGTGCCGTTGAGCGGGTTGTCCGGGAACACGGCTGGTATCAGGTATTTCAGCCATTGGATGTAGTCGGTGCTCGAGCCGTTTTGGCAAATCAGGTTCCCGTCGTCATTGATACGCCAGGGACTGTGCCCGTATTCGGGCATCCCTGCGGCGATGGTGGCCGGGGTGCGGAACTCGACGTCGAGGCGGTTGAAGTCCTCGTCCCACCCGTGAAGGTTGGCGATCTGTTCGCGCTCCTCATAGGTGATGACTCTGGTCGGTTCCAGTTCGCCGCTGAACTCGGTTTCATATCCCATGGTTTCCTCCTTGGGGATTGGTGGTTGCAGGTACTGCGTGCCCTGCCGGGGAGTCGGACCCCGGCGTGAACCCGGTCAGGGCAGTTGGGATGGTCAGCCTCGGGGGCCGTCGTAGTAGTAGTCAACGACGGCGGCGGTGAACTCGTCAGCGACATCTTTGCCGATAAGGGTGATTAGGTGCCGGTAGGCGGCATTGTTGCGGGCACTGGCGCCGTCTTCGAGTTGGTCACGCACGTCTTGGCCAACCGCGTCCACCAGATCGATTTTTGCCATGGTGAATTCAATCGGCTCTAGAACGGCGGCGCCGGAGGCGGTGTTGGTGCTTGTTGTTTGTGGCATTGTTCTCCTCCTGGTGGTGCGCGGGCACCTTCCCGCGTCTCCATCTGATAGTTCAATAGTAGTTGGGTTTTACCCAACTGTCAAGCAATACCTGGATGTGTCTCGCAATACCGTTGTAGTGGCACGTTGGGATTAGGGTTGCCACACGTGGGATTACTTGCAGTTGGTGTGGGCGGCTTTCTGGGTGCCAGCCTCCGTTATGGTTTCAACGTCGCGCTGGTGCGGTGGGCGGCAGCGTTCCCGTTCGCGACCTTGTTGTCCAACGTGCTCGCCGCAATTGCCATTGGGTTCCTCATTGGGCTCGAGCAGCAACGCGGCACCCTGGAACCACACTTGCGGTTGTTTCTCATGACTGGCGTACTTGGTGGGTTGAGCACCTTTTCGACGTTCAGCCTGGAAACGGTGAGCCTTTTCCAATCGGAGCGGTATCTCGCGGCATTTGGGAATGTCTTGCTCAACTTGGCGATTTGCTTCGCTGGCGTGGTATTGGGTGCCTGGGTCGCCAGGCTGGCCTTGGCAAGGGCCTCGTGAAGTCGGCTGAGGTTGTGCCTGGTTAGGCGGGGAACTCGACCAGCCTTGGTTTGGCCAACGGGGTTTGCTCGGCGACGCAAATAACAAGTTGCGCCACCACCTGGAGCCGAATGCGGAGAGCGGGAAGGCAACTTCAAGGCCCAAGTGGCCAAGTTGCTCGGATTGAAAATCGTCGTCTTTACAACGATGATAGAGGTATCAATGACCACCGGTACACGAGCGACCAGCTAATCTGAGGGTAGACCGAATCGGTCCAGAAGTACGTTACGTACCGCCTTGCCCACAGTGGGATCGTGGCCGGATTGGGCTGCGCCCAACTCGTCCTGTCCGGCTTCGCCATCCCGCCGCTTCTCATGTCGGTGATTTTCTTCGGCGACATCGGGTTCGCCATGCACTCCCTGCTCTATTGAGGGCTGCCTCTGGGGCGGTGGTCTTAGCGTTCCTACCCATGGTAAACACTTGGGGTTTGTTTTACCCAATCTCTTTTATCGCCGCGCTGATGTCTTTTGCAACCAATGCTGCCATGCTGTCGGAGTAGCTAATCAGGTTCGCCCCCTGCAAGGCGAATCGGATGTCGTTGACCAATTCGGGTTTTCGCTTAGCTATTTCTGGCAACGCCTTGATGCATTGTCGCGCCGTGATAGGTTTATCATCCGCGATATGTTGTAAGTATCGGTTAATTATTTCATCGATTTTGTTCTCCGTATCCCATTGAGCATTTGACGAAATCAGCCGTATTGCTCTTGTCCTAATATAGGAGTTTGAGTCATCAAGCATATCCGAAAATTCGTCAAAATGAGCATAGACAGAGTCGGAGCTCCCGCTCTCCACCAACAGTAATTTTAGACATTCGTATGCGTGTGTTGCGTCCTTATCGCGTAACCCATTTACAAGTTCAGAAACGCTCTTTTTCACGACTTCGTATACTCCCTTCCTTTGGATTCACTAGGGGCGTATCTATCATAGGCTGTTTGACCTCGATTATCGGTCGATCCATTCCGAGCATACAAGTTCGTCGAACTCCAGGTCGCGTTGCTCGCCTGTTTCGGTCAGCGTCAGCTTGGTAGGCTAGTCGCAGTGGGTGGTCAATGGGGCAGACCCCTTCGTCGTCGTCGAAGCAGTCGAACAATTTCCGTCGGCGACGACGCCGTTCCTGTATTGCTAGCTCTTCAAGTAGTCCGCGAGTCGGTACCATTCCACGTTGCAGTGCTCGGTGAGAGCGTTCTGGAAACCTGAGTTGAAGTACAACCTTATTAACGGATCAAGCGATCTCCCTAACGGGTTGTCGAATCCGATCCGCAACTCGTGCCGCAATTCAACGCCTTGGTCAGTATCAGCTAACGCGAGTTCAACGGTAGCCGGTAAACGCACCCCAGCCTTGATCATTTGCCAAACTATTCGATTTGGCTTGTCCGCCACAATTACCCGAGCCCGGAACTTTAGGCGACGCTTGCCCCCGAGATACTCGTCCATGTAAACGAGATCGCCCAAATGGTTCGGTTCACCGCGTTTCAGAATATGAAATTGCAGATGTTCTCCCGGCCACCATTCTTGATATCGCGTGTCCGCTGGATCGATCATGAAGCCATAGAATCCGGCTGCAGTGGCGCCAGCTACGGTGAGTTCGACTACGTGGTGAATCACCCGAAAACCGTAGGCGATCCAGCTGGCGCGCTTCTGTGTTGCGGCGGCCTTGGTACTGGGCGCAATCGCCGACGGGTTAGATGTCTGAGTGGATTGGCGGCTTCCGCGAGAGGTCTGTTAGTGACCGGAGGTGCCACCAATGAATGCCAATGTGCGCGACTCCCAAGATGATGGTGAAGATTATCAGTGGCAACGCGAGTAACACTCCGCGCGGCAAAACTCTTGAGCAGGTCGAGTTGCAAATACTCAATTGAAACGCATTCCGCACTCAAATTCAGCAATCCCTAAAATGAGTAGTGCTCGGGGCGCTCTATTCTCTTATTACGCCGCCGCTGACGACAGTTGTAAAGCCGCCGACGACGACGCATCACCATTCAAATCTTAAAGAAGAGATTGAGGAGCAATCTGATGTTCGAACGCTTCTCGCCACAAACACGTGACCTAATTGTAAAGACTCACAGCGAAGCATCTTCACAAAACAGCGCCGAAATTGACGTTAACCATTTAGTGGCAGCTTTAGTCCATCTCGATGATAACACAGTCGCGCAAGAGTTGGTTCGAAACGGTATTATATATGAAACCACTAAAGCAGCGACTGTCATCCCTAAGCGAAACGCTCCGCATAACCTTACAGAGCACCTACAAGGGATTCTGAATTTAGCTGTAACGATAGCCGATTCTCATTCCGATGCTTTTGTTGAACCGCACCACATAGTTTCAGCGCTGATTTTAGAAAATAGTTGACGAGTACGAAGTGGTAATGAGTCGCTTCTAGATTACGTAATGATTAAGGGCCAATCTGATTCCATATCAATGGGACATTGATTGGCCCTCTATCATTTATTGCAGTCACTACATTGGCGCCTAGTGTTGCAAACACCTTCGCCAAACTTACGAAATTTTCTAGTTCATTCACGTCTTGACCGGCGTAGCGGCTTGCGCCAGCTCGCATCATAGGGGTGGTTCTGGTTTTCGATGTACTGCTTGATAATGCTAAGTGGTGCGCCGCCGCAGGAAGCAGCGAAATTGGATGGAGACCAGAGCCGCCCATTCATTGAGTTTTGGTTTAGCCATTTACAGTGTTTCTCGCGCAGTCGTCTGGCAGACACTTCTTTGAGGGAGTTCACCAGGTTGGACACAGCAACCTTCCGTAAATGCCAAGGAGTAGGAACGCGAACACCGGTAAGGTCGCGCCTGGTAGGGGTACGCCCAAGAATGGCCGGTAAAAGGCGGCAAGACTTCTGTCGCTGCGAAAGTAACGGAGCCAGTACCCCTCGTAAACGATCATGAGTAACATAGCGGCCAGGAACCAAGAGATCCAGGGACTCCATGCTCGGGGGATCGTGTCGGTGAAAAACAAGATCGTTGCCGTGCACCCAGCTTGGCCCAACCGTTCCAACACCACAAGCACCCGATTCTCACCCTCGTCGCGGTATCCACGCGGTTTGCGGCGCACCCATGCGGCGTTGGGAACCTGGACCGCCAACCAAAACGCCAACCCGATAAAGTTGAACCCGAAAGTACCCCAGGTCATCAGGCAACGATACCTTGCGCAAGTTCACCAATGAGCGGTCACGGATCGGCCTGCGATTGATCCGAAATCGTTTGCACACCGCAACCTCTTGATATTATGGTTTCGAGGTGAGTGAGGCAGCCCCGGCAGGAACAGGCGCACCCTGACCATAGTGTTGGGGTTAACGGCACTCTTGGTGGTGGCGCAGGTGATCGGGGTCGTGCTTACTGGGTCGTTAGCGCTAATTGCCGACACCATGGACAAAGGCGTTGACCTATTGGCTTTAGTGTTCGCGCTATTCATTGAGGCCTTGGTGCTCCGCCCGCCATCAGCCAAACGGACTTGGGGATTGCGGCGACTAGAGGTGCTGGCCGGATGCCTTCGGGCCGCAAGCCTTCCTTAGACACCGAGATCAGAGCGGTTTCTTGCGGCGTTCGGGAATGTCTCGCTCAACCTAGCGATCTGTTTCGCTGGCGTGGTATTGGGCACTTGGGTTGCCCGTCTGGCCAAAGCGAGTCGCTTGTGAAGTCGGCTGACGCTGCGTCTGGTCAGTCGGGGAACTCCACCAGTTTTGGCTTGGTCGCCGGGGTTTGCCCGACGGCGCGGATAACCAATTGACGCCACCACCTGGAGCCGAATGCGGAGAGCGGCAAGGCAGGATCAAGTCCCAAGTGGCCTAGTTGTTCGGATTGGAAATCGCCGTCTTTACGGTAAAGCACAATTTCTACGCCGTCCTTGATTCGTGCGACTAAAACCGCCACTACCTTCCGGGTGGCTTCCTCGATTGGGGCGAGTCGGCTATCCATGTCGTAGGGGACGGGATTGCTGCCCAACTCCCAAATCTCAACCGATTTGGTTTGCACTCCCAGGAGTCCGGCCAGACCGGCTTGGGTCAGGCCGAGGAACTCGCGGCGAGCTTGGAGTTCGGCGCCACTCATTCGCTTTTCCGTCCGGGCGCGGCTGGCCTTGGGTGCGGGTACAAGCGCAGCGAGCAGGCTTTGCGCAGAGGTGCGCAGGTGTGCGGCCGCCTTGGAGTCCAAACCATTACCAGCTGCGACGGTCATGTCGTGTTCCGCGTCGAGGCGAAGTTCGGTGGCGGCGTCGGCGGGGATCGTAATGGTGATTTTGCGGGCCGTTTCCGAAACAACCTTTACCGGATCGTTTGATTGCCGGGCGCGCCAGATGATGAAGTACGCCTTCGGCAACGTCAAGGTCAGCAACTCGCCCATAGCTTCCCACCTAACCTCTCGGTAACCACTTCGCGCCGAGACCTATGTTTGGTATTACCCAACCATGAAACCACAAGGTTGGTTCAGACAACGACGGGTGAGTTCGCCTTACTGCGGATTCGCTGCACCGTTGACGGTGATACGCCGATCCGCTCCCCAATGGCTCGGTTGGACATGGTTGGCAGCAGTTCTACGATTGCCTCCCGTGTCGCCTCGGTGACTTTCTGCTGCGGTGGCCGCGTCAACACCTGAGCGCCAGTGCGGGACTCGGAATCGGTAACCGCTTGTGCGAGACTGAAAGCGGTCGCGGCTGGCTCATGTTGGAAAGCCCGCTCACGGGGAACCGAATCGTCGTCGTCGGAAAGCGTAATGGCGACCTCTGGCGCGCCCGCGACGGCGCTGACGGGGTGGAGAAGTTCGGCTTCCATCGCGTCATCCCAAGACCCAGGGCGCTCATCCGAAATCGCCAATGCCCCGGTGATGGTCGGCGGGGCTGCCACCTCGGTCGACTCTTGGATCGGCGATGACTGCATTGGTGTTGGGATTGGCGCCTTCAGGACTCGAAGTACATCCTCCTCGACGTCGAGGGCTGGACGCCGATTGGTAACGGTCGCTTGACGAGGACTCTCGGGTGCCCGGATGCTCCGGTTTTCAATGGTCTGACGCATCGGGGGTGGCGCTGTTTGGGTGGGCGCACCGATCAGGGAGCCGAGGATGTGGGTGATCAGGAAGACGCTCATCGGGGCCGATACTGCGAGGAGCGTGCCGATTATGGTGAGCGTGCCCTCGCCGAGGGTGGCCTCGTTGGCGTGTGCGGCGTTGCCCACCACCGACAGCGCGGTGAATACGAACACCAACACCGTGGGCAGCCGCGCGGCCTCGCCCCGGGCGCGCAGGTCGAATGACGCGCCAGCGTAAACGATGATGGAGGCGTCAATCACCACGGGTACGGCCCAAACCAGGTTTGGCGGTACCCCAGCCCAGGACGCCACCGAGGTAAGTGCTTGGAACGACAGCGCGAATGACACGATGGCCACCAGGATCGCGGCCACCACAATGCCAGCATGAACCGGCTTGGATGCGAACGACAACCTTCCGGCCGTTCTTTGTGCCGCTGGCTGCATTTCTCGATTCGGGTGTGCTTGCCGGATTGGTGATGGTTGGGACACGACTGCTCCTGGGTTGGGTCAGGTGGCCTTGTGCTCTGTCGGCCTCCAGCGGCATACGAATATCGGGGTTGGCATAATGGCATCGTGGTCATAGTGCGGAGACTTGAGACAGACGACTATCCGTTTCTCCAAGAGTTCCTGTACCAGGCGATTTACGTTCCTCCGGGTGAACCAGCGCCCGACCGTTCCCTACTACGTGATCCGGAGATCTCCGTGTACATTGACGGCTTCGGCCACCAACTTGGCGATCTTGGGGTTATTGCGGAAAGCGACGGACGGCCAATTGGGGCGGCGTGGGCGCGCCGCATCCCCGGATACGGTCACATTGACGCAAACACGCCGGAACTCGCCATTTCGGTAATTCCCGAGTTTCGCGGACGAGGGGTTGGCACCAAGTTAATGGGGGCATTATTCACTGAGTTGACGGCTGCTGGCGAGCACCGCATCTCGCTTTCAGTCCAGACCGACAACCCCGCTGTACGATTCTATGAACGCCTCGGGTTCCAGGTTGTCAATGAGCAACTCGACCATGCCGGTCACGAGGATTTCCTCATGGTCAAGCAACTTGGTAGTGCCCAGCGAACCTCAGCTAGGGATTGGCGTGGAGCTAGTTTTGGCGCAGCCGTAGTACCCAACTCCGCTTGACGTTCTTCAACCTACGGTATGCGCTCTCAGGGAGTAGGCCAACAACCAAAAGACAAATTGCGAGGCCAACCAGGAATCCTGAGGCGAATGCGAAATCCAGCGTGAAGCCACTGGTTACCAGTGCAAAAACGGCGAATGCGAGCAGGCCAATCCGGGTTTCTTTCCTCACGGCCCAAATGCTACCCATCTGTGTTCACCAGTACGGGTTTCGCCACGGATTGGCATGGGCGGCAATAACTTGGCTGGTGTGGTTGGCGGCGGTTATGGGCGATCCAGCATTCCACGCATCCCGTTTTGCCGCCCTCGGCGAGGGGACGGAACGACAGCTCGTGGGTCTCGCAAGTCTCGGTGGGGCCGGGGTTGGTCCCAATGCCAGTGGGGTTCGTTGGTAGTGACGGATCGATGAGTATCGGTGCGCCGTCGCGGTCAACCCAGTCGAGTAGTCTCCATTTGAGCCAGCCGATTGCGGCGTGAACGCGGTAGGTGAACTGCCATTTGATTCCCAGTGGTGTCCAGTCTATTCGGTGTTTGAGGTCGCGCAGGGTGTCTCCGGCGGCAACGAATGGGCGGATGAGTTTCGCTAGGGCACCTTGCCAGGCGCCTTTCAGGTCGGGTATGTCTCGTTTCATCAGGTTGGCCATTTCCCAGCACGCCTTGTCCAGTGCTTGGCGGGCGCGTGCGCGCCGCCATTGTGGTCTCTGGCCTCCGTTTTCCCTTGGTTTGGCGCTGGCGCCTATAAGGGAAATTGTATAACCTTGGTTATTCCTTTTTAGGTGGACATTTCTATCCACAGGCTCTGCTGGTTCCGGCTCCTGGGTCCGTGGTTGGAGCAGAACGTAGGCTTGGGTCTCCCCGCTGGTTGCCTCCGGGAGTTTGACGCCACGGGATACGACGGCGACGATTCCAGCGGGTTCTAGTACCTCTGAGATGATTCGGGCCACCGTTTTCACGCTGGTCCCGATTATGCGGGCAAGGAACTCGTGGCCGGGGTTGATGATTCCGGTTTCCGGGTTCCGGCACTCCAGTAGCAACCCGACCAGGGCATTGATGTTGGTTGCGCGGTCTGCCCGGAATCCGAATGCGATTTGCCGGACGCGACCGCGCAGCATCGTTGCCGCCTCAGCGTTTCCCGGTAGCGGTTCGTACCCGGCGGGAGTAGCGGCCCGGATTGCGGTGTTGCGACGTGTGGGGTCTGAGCCGGGATGCAGGTGCAGTTTCGGCACGTATGGGCGGTGTTTTTGGGCGCGTCGAAGCGTCCGGTGCCCAGTGCCGGTTTCGGGCCAGAGTTCGGGTGCTGTGCCGCGCGTCACCCGCCCTGCCCGCTACCAGCGGGCCAGGACTCGAAACCAGAAACGGCCGCCGTGATTGCGGCGGCGAACCTGTTGGTTGTTTTTGGGCATGGCAATGGCCCCGCCTGGGCGGGGTGAGTGTTTCGGGTTAACGGGTTATCGCGGCGGGTCACCCAATCCGCGCACTACCAGTGCGCATGGTTAGCGGACATGGCGAAGCACCATGCACTGCGATGGCGCGGGCTCCGGCGAGTTGGGGTCTCACTCGGTTGCCCACTGTTCCTGGGCGCGTCGCTCCACCCGGGTGCGTGCTCGGTTCTCGCGTCCCTCCCGATCCTGGCGCGCCGCTGCTTCGGCGTCGAGCGCCTGGGCGCGAGCCTCCAGGTACTTGGTGGCGGCCGTGACTTGCTGGCCGGTCGGCGCGGTGATCACGAACTCGGCGGCCTTGGTGATGGCGTCGCTGTCGTCGCGGGTGATGTCGCCGTCGCCGAACTCCTCCCATAGCGATCCGTTGAGTTCTTGGTCGATGGCGTCAACCACTACTGCTCGGGCCAGTTGGGTTGCTTTGATGGTGATGGCTTGTTCCAGGTTCATGGCTGATCCCTTTCGCTTACTTCCCTGGTGACAGCTTGCGCTGCCTCTCCGGGCGGGGCGCCCGGGGTCTGGTTGAACCAGGCGCGAATCACGCTGGCCTGGTGCTGGGCGAGTTCTGCACCGGTGGCGAGTTTTCCAGCGGCGATACGTGCGCCGCACTGGCACCAAACGCCGTAACCGTTGGCGAACGTGGCCTGATGGTCCGTGAGCAGTTGGGCCACGTCGCCCAGGTTCACGGCTGCCTGGAGGGCGAGGGCAAGACTTCCGGTTTCCCGGAACTTCAAAGTGGCCCGGTCATGTGGGGTCATCGCCCGCCACCTCGTGACGGCTCACCCGTTTCGCTATGAGGTGACTCGGCACCCGTTTCACCCTGGTACGGGTGCGGGTTCCCTGGTGCCGGGATCGGCGGCGTTGTTGAGATTGTGGTGACGTAAG
>Ga0082212_10006087_pt1 | contig 16293 bp, 15 predicted proteins | sample TergutNt197P3_FD_71548 | JGI IMG/M metagenome (GOLD analysis project Ga0082212, IMG submission 71548) | Neocapritermes taracua P3 segment gut microbial communities from Petit-Saut dam, French Guiana - Nt197 P3 | ecosystem: Host-associated > Arthropoda: Insects > Digestive system > Gut ... | reverse complement strand
TTGCAAATGTCAAAAAAAGCAGTAACTCTGTCAAAATCAGGAGGTTGAATTTCTTAGTGGGGAGGTAACAGCCACCTGACAATCTGATAATAATCTTAATCCGTAACTCCGCACACTTTTACGTAATTGGAAGTTAATATGTTCTTTTTATGCAATTTAAAAAAATCAAAAATCTCAAATATATTACGTATTTACGTATCATGAGTGATTTTTTGACTTTTGAAATTTCTTGTATATGAGCAAAGTATAAAACATATTACGTATTATGAGGCGGAGTTACGGTTTAATCGTAATGAATCCTGTATCGGCTACAATTTTTTGTCCTTCTGCCGAAAGGACAAAGTTGATAAACGGTTTGACGATTGCTTCCGACTTCGCGGCATAATAATAGAACAGCGGACGAACAATGGGGTAAGTTTTGTTTTTAGCGGTAGCCACCGAAGGTTCTACATACGTTTTACCCTTGTCGAAAGATACATGAATCGCCTTCACGTTATTATTCAGGTAAGCAAGCCCCACATAACCGATAGCGCCCTTAGTCTGACTTACCGACTGGATGATGGCGCCTGTTGCCGGCATACTCATGATGCCGTTCATATAGTTCTTGTTGAGCAATACATATTCCTTAATGAAATCGTAAGTGCCCGACGACGTTTCACGGGCATAAGGAATGATGGCAAGGTCGTCGCCGCCAATGTCTTTCCAGTTTTTGATTTTACCGGTGAAAATACCTTCGAGTTGCTCGCGGGTAAGATTGGTCACTTTGTTTTGCGGATTGACTACGATAGCAAGCGCATCGTAAGCGATGGTAATTTCTTTGGCAGTCTTACCGCCTTCCTGCATCTTTTGTTTTTCGTCGAACTTGATGGCGCGCGAAGATTGAGCGATGTCGGTCGTGCCTTCGATAAGCGCTGCAATACCTACGCCGCTGCCGCCGCCGGTTACGGTTACGGATGCGCCGGAACTGAATTTCATAAAAGACTCGGCTTCCTTTTGCGATAACGGAAGACAAGTATCCGAACCTTTGATTCTTTGGGCAAATATTGCCGATGTTGTGCTTGCCATTATGGTAATGGCTAAAATAATAGATTTCATGATTTTATTGTTTTTAATGATTATTTATATTTAATTGATTGTTTTAGAATTTGTACTGTAACCGCAGAGTGAAAACGTCGGCTTTACGGTCGGAACCTTCATAACCGTAAGCGGTGATTTTACCGTCAACTTTCGTATCCGGCAATTCCTTTGTGGTTTCGTTCCTTACGATGTCATAATAAGCGGTTAACCTGAGCGCAGGATGGATACGCCAGTATAAGCCCAAACCGACATTTGACCTTGCAATATCGCCTGTGCCTGTTCCCGAACCGGATACGCGAATATCATCGCCGGATACTTCCGTGTTCGGATTATACCAGTCATACTTTACAATGGCAGAAAATGGAGATGTTCCCAAGTCTTGAACCAGCATCACATAACCGCCCGAAATTTTACGCATATAAACCGGACCGGTCATCGGTAAAGCATTGCCGCTCGAAATATTAAATTTGAAATCGTATGCGTTGCTTGCATTTCCCGGATGCTCCCCGAAAATATATTCGCCTCTCAACTGGGTAAACCCTGCCGGAGTAATCGTACTTAATTGAAGATCAAAACCAATGTATTGACGTTTGGCTATTTTCCCAATGTTATCGCCTTTTTTCCCGTCTGATACAAATTTATTGTCTTTCATGACGAAGACAGAACTGTCATTTTGCATGACGCCGCCTAAATAAGCAGAAACGCCTCCGGATAAAACCGTATTGGTTCCGATTGGTTTGCTCACCGACAAGTGCCCGATAAAGTCCATGTGCGTGGTAAATTGCGGTTTAATTCCGTTTCCTGCAAACATACCCGCTTCCAATTTTAAAATATTGAGTTTAGATGATTTTGCCGGTTGCAAAGTCAGCATGGTTCCCAAATCACGTTCATCCGGGAATAAACTCTGAAAAATACGGGAACGTTCCGGCGATTCGCGGCGCGACGAAGAATAAGCAATTTCAAATCCAAACGGACGATCAAAAATACCCGATTTAAGATTGCATGTTCCAAACCATGGGTCTTTGATTTGCAAATATACATCTTTAAACATCACCACATTACGGTCGCTGCTGATACCTTTGTCGGTTACGTCAATCTGAACCACTCCGGAAGCGATACCGTCTTCATACGTAAATTTGATACGACCGCGACGAATCCCGAAACGTCCGTAGCCGTTCAAATCTCCTTTACTGAACTCTCTCTGTTCGTAAGCGTTTGCACGGTTAGCCAATTTAAAATTGTTACCGTCGGCATTCACCTGCGCCCATTGATACTGCGTCTGAATATACCCGGAAACTTTGAATTTCTGGAGCAATCTGACCGAATTTTCGAGAACAGCGGTTCTCGTTTCGAGTTCATCCAATAATTCGGATGACTCCTGCGCTTTCAACATGCTGCTGCCCAGAAAACATGCACCAGCAATCAATAATACTCTAACATTCATAAATACTTTTTTTAATGATTATAAAACACGTTAAATATTTTGACGCAAAAGTACGGGGTATACATTACTTAAATGTTACCGTTGCGTTATGGTTTTGTTAAGTTTTGAAGTAATACTTAACAATTACTTAACAATTTTTTGTTGAAAATTTAATGACTCATCTGCACCAAATCAATGCGCGTGTTGGTCGCTTTCCTGATGATGAATGTATATGATTCTATCTGAATCGTTTCGCCGACCAATGGCAGGTTGAGGTGATGATAGAGGATAAATCCCGCCAGCGTATCATAAGCGTCATTTTCAGGGATATTCAAATGAAATGTTTCATTCAGGTATTCTATTTCGAGCCGTCCCGAAAACAGGTATTCGTGTTCGTTGATTTGCCGTTCCACCAAGTTGTCCTTGTCGTGTTCGTCCTCTATTTCGCCGAATATTTCTTCAATCAGGTCTTCGAGTGTGAGCAGTCCGGCTGTTCCTCCGTATTCGTCCACCACAATCGCAATACTTCGCCGTTCCTGCATGAACAGTTGCATCATCCTGTTACCCGACATCGTTTCGGGAACAAAAGTCAACTGGTTGATCATTGATTGAATGGACGACGGGTTTTTGAACAGTTCCCGTGAATGTACGTAACCGGTAACGTTGTCAATATCTTCGTTGTAAACAATGATTTTGGATACGCCGGTATCAATAAATTTCTGTTTCAGTTCTCCGATGGATGTATTTTCTTCCACAGCCACTATATCTGTGCGTGGTATCATGCAGTCGCGTATTTTGACCGTTGAAAAGTCGAGCGCATTCTGAAATATTTTTATTTCGTGCTCGGCGTCCTGTTCCTCTTTGCTCACGGGTTGCGTTTCGCCAATCACAAAATCGTCGGGGTTTACTTTCGCAAAAACGGTTTCGTCGTTGCTTCTTTCAGGACGCGCTTTGGTGAATATCCTGACCAACACGCGCGCCGTTTCCGTGACGATTCCCGTAACCGGATACATCAATCCGTACCATATCGCTAAAGGCACTGCACAGATATTCAGAATGATATTTGGATTTATCCTGAACAGGATTTTTGGGAGATAGTCGGCCAGCAGGAAGAAAACGAGCGCAATGATAACCGTCGCCACGGTCAAACTTCCAAACACGGACGGGATAAATTCCATTTGCGGAACAAGCCACCACGCAAACGCCATGCTATATGCAACCATCGCCATATAATAACCTGTTAATAAGGCTGAAAGATATCGTGCAGAATGACGCGTAAAAAAAGTGATGATTCCCGATGCGAATTTTCCCTGCTTGTGATCCAATTCGAGCCGCAATTTGCTGAATGACGCAAAAGCGGTTTCCATGCCCGAAAAAAAGGCTGTAACAAGCAGTGACAGAATGGTAATCAATAACAGGTTCACAGTTTATTCCGGTTTATTTTCTTCTTCGTCATTTATGAAAAGAACAGCATTGCCATAGTACAGTTTCGCACGCGAAAAATCATCCTGAGGAGAAGAAAAGGATTTTCCGTTTACAATAGTACCATTCGGCGCTGTTATTTTGGTATATTTCTCGGAATACACCGTTCTTTTTTTTTCGTCCCAGAATAACTGTTCGGTTTCTAATTTTCGCCCTTCGGCATTGGTAATTGTCACATTGCCCTGCGCTTCCCACAAGTTTTTAGCCACGTAATGTTTTGCCCAATTGGCGGTCAGCTCGGCTTTAAATTCGCCTGTCTTTTCGTAAAACCACACATGCACTCCTTTTGGAAACTCGTCACGCGCCTCTTTTGCCGATTCGTATATTTTCATTAATGGAGCGGTCATTTTCATCTGCAAACGCGCCGAATCGGAATACAGCATTTCAACATTGTATCTGATCACATCAGGTTCTTCCTCAGGATCAATGATTTTATTGACAACCTCCATATCATTAGCGCACGAAAACAGCAACATCGAGGCTAACGATGCTATAACCAATATGATACGGTACATTTATATTAATTAATGAAACGTGCCTTTGTGGATTCGTTGACCCAACAACCCACAGTGATTGAGGCGCCTTCGGTAATATCCCTGAAGAACGCTTCTTCTTTTTTCGGGAAATACTTCGAATAGTCGTTTATCTTTGGATTGACAACGTTGGCGCAATCAGGATCCACTGATTTGGCTTTCAGCAATTTATCAACTACTATCCAATAAATAAACTGTTTTTCAAATTCGTCGTCGCCACACTTCGGACCATTGGCATAAGTGTCGGCTAACAGAATATAAGGCGCTCCCCAGTCGGGACGCAATTTGATGGCTTCCAGAGAATATTTCTTGGCTTCGGCATATTTGCTGTATTTGGTCAGCATGATACCTCCCAATTGATAATTATAATTGGCTTTGTCGAAAGGTTCGGTTTCACTTTGGATGGCATATTCGAAGTATTCGACGGCTTTGTCAAAATTTTCTTTTTTGAAGAACAGTCTTGCCATATTGTATGCTGCGTCGGGAGACGGATTCAGCGCATATTGCTGTTCCGAAGCCTTTTCAAACAATTCCGAACCGGTACAGTCTTTCCGGTTGAGCAAACGGGTCAATTTGCGCAGAAATTCAGCGTCGTCTTTATTGGCGTCGTATTTTGCGCCATATATATGAAGCAGATTCTCGCAACTTGCCGCGCTGCTTGTCGCAAAACTTTCATCAATCATATCGCGCGCTTTGGCCAATTCTTCGTTGGAGGTTTTTTTGATGGCCTCGCTGATATAATCGTTTACCTTGGTATAATTTTCAATCAATTCTTCGTCGGACAACGTTCCTGATGTGTTTTGTTCGAGGATGATCTTCATATAATTGGCATAAGTGATGGCCGGAGTTTTTTCCTTTTCCACGTTCATCCTTTCTTCCAGTAATTTCAATATCTTATCCCGGTTTTCAGGCGTATAGGCATTGTTTAACAAATACTCTGCCATCGCGCCAAGGTAGGTGCCCTTGTTTTGCGGACGTAAAACCATTCCTTTTTCGTACACCTGCATCAAAGTATCCACCAAAGCGTTTTTCCTGTTTTGGTCTAACTCTCTTGCAATGAAATACTGGTACATGGCAATACCGCGAGCGGCAAGGTTGACAGACGATTGCGGACAATCATTCCAAACCTTCCGCCAATAAACAATGGCAGCATCAAAATTATTGTGCTTAAAATCCTGTTCGTACAGCGACAGATTTCTTTGACAGGTAGTAGGATCATCTCCAAAATCCCTTCCTTGTTGCGCTGATACTGAAACTGTTGCAAGCAGCCCTACCGCTGCCAGTTCAAAATATTTAACTACTTTCTTCATCGTATTATTTTTACTTGTGTGTTGAATTCAATTATCTTCATTAAACCAAAGAACACTAAATTTGGTTCGGCAAAAGTACACTTTTCAATTTTATTTACAAAAAAATTTACATCGCCACCCGTCAAAACTGTGACCAAATCCGGAAATTGTTTGACGAAATGATTTATATAATGGTTTATCTCAAAAATGATGCCATTCTGTACGCCGGATGTAATTGCCGATGCCGTTGTGTTTCCAATCATCTCAAAATCATCTGTTTGTGACTGTAAAAATAATTTTTGCGTGTCATCGTGTAATGCTCTGAAACGCATGTTCAACCCCGGTGAGATATTTCCTCCACGATAGTTTCCCGCCCTGTCGATGAAATCAATCGTCAGCGCCGTACCGGCGTCTATTACCAGAACATCCCGGCCGGGAAAAAGACCGTATGCGCCCACAACAGCCGCCAACCGGTCGTTACCCAGAGTCTCAGGCGTTTTGTACAGGTTATTGATCGGAACGGGCGTCTTATGCGTGAGTTCCATAAAATGTGCCGACTTTTGCGACAAGATGTCTATAACCTCATGATTAACAACGCTTACGCTCGACAAGATACACGCATCCGCACGGGATAACGACGACAAATACGCTAACAGGCCGCTATCGGAAAGCGGGAACGAGGCAACCGACCGAATGACGCTGTCCTCCATCAAAGCGACCTTTATCAGGGTATTACCGGCATCTGTGCAGATCAATTTCATGTTTCGGATTTTTCCGGTACCGGATGTAATTTCTCTTTCCACATAAACTTTTAATTTACATGGTTTTTATTTTTCATGCCTTAATCAAAGAATTGAGCAAATTGGAGCAATAAAAGCCTCACATTATTCGTAAGGCTTTGATTTTCCGGTGGTCCCTGTAGGGCATGATCCTACGACCCCCTGATTATGAGTCAGGTGCTCTAACCAACTGAGCTAAGGGACCAAAATTTCATTTTGAAATCGCGCTGCAAAGTTACATCTTTGCAGAAAATTAGCAAACTTTTTTTGAATAAATTTTATGTTGCAACCTCATTTTATAGCCAAACTAAAAGAAAATAACCTGATGAACAAGCCCATACGGAATATCGTTTTCGACTTGGGAAATGTCGTCATCAACATTGACCCAGACCTGACGCTGCAAAAATTTCGGAATATGGGCGTCGCCAATTTTGACGAGATGTACTCCATCATGCGGCAAACGGATGTTTTTGACCGTCTGGATACCGGAAAAATCACACTACCGGAGTTTCGTAATGCCGTTCGCGAATTTTCGCACACGAACCTCGCCGATGTGCAGATTGACGAGGCGTGGTGCGCCATGCTGCTTGATTTCCCGAAAGAAAATGCAGAATTGTTGCGGAAATTACGGGCTAATGGATATAAACTCTACTTGTTGAGCAATACCAACGAAATGCACATCGAATACTACACGAAATATCTGAAACAACAGTTCGGGCGTGATTTGTTAGCCGAATTGTTCGACCGTACTTTTTATTCACACGAAATAGGGTTTCGCAAACCTAATCGCGAGGCATTTGAATATGTGTTGAAAAACGAAGGATTGAAACCCGCCGGAACTTTATTCATCGACGATTTGGAACATAACGTTATTGGCGCTCGTCAAACGGGAATACAGGCATATCATCATCCGAAAAACGACCGGCTGGTTGATTTGTTTGTAATTCAATAACTGATTGAATAAATCGTACATGCCTTACATGTCTTACGGTCTTTTCCAATAAAGTTTCTTCCCGAACCCCAACCGGTTATCGGTCATTTTCATGGACGACAGTTCCAAAAACCACAATTTGGTATCCATCAATATTGCAAAGGGAAAACGTTTAATATAGGCTGTTTTTATTTCTTTCAGCAGTTCGCCGTCGGCTTCTGTCAGTGTTCCTTCCAATTGTATTCCTTGCAGTATGCCGACGATTTTCGATTCGAGAGCGATACTGCCCGCAATATGAGGCTGTTGCAAGGCTTCGGCGATATGACGGGTTGTAGCGTCCGACGTGAACGCCAACCCGCACAGACGGTCGATGTATACGTAAAAACACTGGCAGCACCACGGCCGGTTATCGCGGCAGGTAGCCAGCGTCATGACGTGATGCCGCCGAAGAAATTTTACCATTCGCTGTTCCATAATAATTGAATAACTGAATTACTGAACCCGAAACCCGAAACTATTTATCCCACGCTTCCTTCCAAACTGATAGACAACAGTTTTTGCGCTTCCACGGCAAACTCCATAGGCAACTGGTTGATGACTTCGCGGGCATAGCCGTTGACAATCAGTCCTACGGCGTCTTCGGTGCTGATGCCGCGCTGATTGCAGTAAAACAACTGGTCTTCGCCGATTTTTGAGGTCGTCGCTTCGTGTTCCACCACTGCCGACGCGTTGGCCACTTCCATGTACGGAAAAGTATGCGCGCCGCATTTGTCGCCCAGCAGAAGCGAATCGCACTGCGAAAAGTTGCGGGCGTTTTCGGCGTTTCGCAGAACTTTCACTAATCCCCGGTAACTGTTTTGACTGAACCCTGCCGATATGCCCTTGGAAACGATGCGGCTACGCGTATTTTTACCGATGTGAATCATCTTGGTTCCGGTATCGGCCTGCTGATGATTGTTGGTGAGCGCCACCGAAAAAAACTCGCCGGTAGAGTGGTCGCCTTTCAGGATACAACCCGGATATTTCCATGTAATCGCCGAACCCGTTTCCACTTGCGTCCACGAAATCTTTGCGTGGTCTCCTTTGCAGACGCCACGCTTGGTCACAAAGTTGAAAATACCGCCTTTGCCGTCGCGGTCGCCGGGATACCAGTTTTGCACCGTCGAATATTTCACTTCGGCGTTTTTCATCACCACAATCTCTACAACCGCCGCATGTAACTGATTTTCGTCGCGTTGCGGGGCGGTGCATCCTTCGAGGTACGACACGTAAGCGCCTTCGTCGGCAATGAGCAGCGTGCGCTCAAATTGCCCTGTGTTGGCAGCGTTTATGCGGAAATAAGTGGACAGTTCCATCGGACAGCGCACGCCCTTGGGGATATAGCAAAACGAACCGTCGCTGAAAACAGCCGAGTTGAGCGCCGCGAAGAAATTATCGCCCGACGGCACTACCGAACCCACGTATTTTTTCACAAGGTCGGGATGTTCGCGTACCGCTTCGCTGAACGAGCAAAAAATAATGTCGTGCTTGGCTAATTCCTCGCGAAAAGTAGTTTTCACCGAAACGCTGTCCATCACGGCGTCTACGGCTACGCCCGCCAGCAACTTCTGTTCTTCGAGCGGGATACCGAGTTTTTCAAATGTGCGGCGCAGTTCGGGGTCTACTTCGTCCATGCTGCTCAATGCCGGACGCTGTTTGGGCGCAGCGTAATAGATGATGTCCTGATAATCAATTTCGGGAATGGCGAGATGCGCCCAACGGGGCATCTTCATGGTCAGCCATTTGCGGTAGGCTTTCAGCCGAAAATCCAGCATAAACTCCGGTTCGTTTTTCTTTTGCGAAATCAGCCGGACAGTATCTTCGTTCAAACCTTTGGGAATCGTTTCGGTTTCGATATTGGTAACGAATCCGTGTTCGTATTCCCGGTTGGCAGCGTCATATAACAGATTGTCGTTCATCTGCAACCGCTATTGATTGTTCTTTGCCGCTTCCAGCGCCTTAGTGGTAGTATAATATTTGGTAATCATATTGGGCGTTTCCCAGTCGGGCAGTTTGCCATCCACTAAGTATTGCAGAAAACGTTCGGTCACCTGTCCGAAATGCGCTTCGTGGCCGTTGTGATATTCTTGCGGCACAAGCGTTTCCCATCCTGTATCCAATTTTTTCAGTTCCACGCCCGGATACTTGGCTTGTATTTTTGCCATGGCGCCGGTCAAAGTCTTTTCAAAAGCAGACGGGTCGATATTTGCCGTCGGTTCGATATACAGAGTCGGTTTGTAGCCCTGTTCGGCGCCCTGACGGATGATCAGGCTGGCCTTGCTGCCGCGCATGATCGAATAGTGCGTATCGCCGGCGCCTTCGGGCGGCATAAAGTTCCAAACCACGACAATCTTCGCGTGCACGCCTTTTAACGTATAGTTGATTTCGCCGTTGGAATATACGCGCAACATATCGTTCAGAACGTCCTTTTTCAAATAATCTGGAAATTCGGGCAAACCGGTTGACAGCGCAAACTGTTCCGCACTCAGGTCGGTTGTCCAGCGTTTTGCCGAAATAATATTCACATCCGCAGCGTCTAATATCACTTCGGGAAAACATTCCCACTGCACAAGGTCTACCAGATGCGTGGTCACGTCCACGATTCCTTCGCCCTGCTGCTCCACGTCGTAGAACCATGCCGGACGTTTCAAAGGCGCCCCCGACACGTATTTGCAGAAATGATGCACGCTTTCCTTAGTCACAGCGGGGTTTTCGGGCGTACCTTTTTCGAGCGTTCCAAACACTTCGGGCAACATCGAAAATTCGCGCTGTAGAAGTGTCGTGATTTCAAACCGTTCGGTCATGACGTCGTACAAAAGCACGTCGTTCCGTTTGGCCGATTCAAATGCCTGTTTCAGAACCTCAAAGTTCGCAACATCAATCGCCATCGGCTTATCGGCAAGCACGTTGATACCGGCGTTAATCGCGGCTTTGATATACGCGGTTTTCTTCAGGTTGTTGCCGGCGGTCACCATGACGTTGCCCCGCTTTTCGGCAAGCATTTTCGCAAGGAAATCGTCGCCCTTATATACGTGCAGATCCCATCGGGTAGGATTGTCAGGACGCCCGTTGTAACCCTCAATTCGCTTGACGTGCTGTTCAAGGTCTTCGCCGGCGGGAGCGTACACAAACACTTCGGGATGAACCTGCGCATACATGTTTTTCTGCACTAAGGCAGCGTGGAAATGACCCGGGTCGGGCGTGATCAATCTTACTTCGCCCTCGGCGCCGGTAAACTTCGCTTTCCTTTCCGTTGTACAAGAATTAATTGCTGACATTGTGAACAATGCTATTACTACAATACATACTTTATTATCCATCATGATTCATTGTTTTAGATTTTGCTGCAAAGTAACCCATTTCTTTCGGAAAAGAAAAATGAAAAATAAACGGCATCAGGGCAACCGCTTCAAAATATCGCATATTCCCGTACATACATTTCCATAATCATTTCTTTCCTTCGGGAATTTTCGCTTTTGACACGACAGCCGTTTTTGTCCAATTTTGATAATATTTTTTACTCGCCGAATTGCTGCAAAAATCGGTAACATAAAAGGGGGTATGGAAAAAAGATGTACTTTTGCGATATTATTTCAAAAATAAAATATGGCTGAAAAATTCATTACATTAGAAACCACGGTTGTCCCGTTGCCTGTTGAGAATGTGGACACCGACCAAATCATTCCCGCCCGTTTTCTGAAAGCGACCACCCGCGACGGTTTCGGCGAAAACCTGTTCCGCGACTGGCGGTACGATGCGAACAACCAACCTGTTGCGTCGTTTGTGCTCAACAATCCGGCATATTCGGGAAATATTCTCGTTGCCGGAAAAAACTTCGGCAGCGGTTCGAGCCGCGAACATGCCGCTTGGGCAATTTTCGATTACGGCTTCCGCGTCGTCGTGTCGAGTTTCTTTGCGGATATTTTCAGGAACAACGCACTGAACAACGGTTTGCTACCCGTTCAGGTAAGTTCCGCATTTCTGGCAAAAATATTTGCCGCAGTGGAAAACGACCCAAAAACAAAACTCCGTATCGACCTCGAAAAACAGGAGATCACGCTGTTATCGACCGGCGAAAAAGAATCGTTCGACATCAGTCCTCACAAAAAGATTTGTCTGCTTCATGGATATGACGATATTGATTATCTTTTGAGTATGAAGGATGTGATAGAAGCGTATGAAAGGCGTAAAGTTTGTATTTTCTAAAAAGTAATTCGGTAAAATGTCTTTAACATCCGATTTTTTTCTTGATATTGATGCTGCCTGTCAACGTTTGGCAGGCGTCATCATACGCACGCCGTTACAATTGAACCGCAATCTGTCGGCATTGTACGAAGCCAATATTTACCTGAAGCGCGAGGATTTACAGGCTGTGCGCTCTTACAAGATTCGTGGCGCCTACAATATGATAAGCCACCTGTCGCACGAGGAGCAACAACGTGGAGTAGTATGCGCCAGCGCCGGAAATCATGCGCAGGGTTTTGCTTACAGTTGCGAGCATCTTGGAATTAACGGCGTGGTATTTATGCCTCAGGTGACGCCTCGTCAAAAAATAGAGCAAACAAAACGTTTTGGCAAGGACAACGTGATCATCCGGCTCACGGGCGACACGTTTGACGATTGCGCCCACGCAGCCAAATTATATGCGACAGACAACCAAATGACGTTTATTCCCCCTTTCGACAACACGCGTATTATGGAAGGTCAGGGAACTATTGGAGTAGAATTGCTCGATGACCTGACGGAGATTGATTATGTTTTCATCCCGATTGGAGGAGGAGGATTATGCGCCGGCGTTGGGGCATATATCAAGGATAAATCGCCACGAACGACCATCATAGGAGTCGAGCCGCAAGGAGCGCCGGCAATGAAGGCCGCATTAGACGCAGGACGTCCCGTCACGCTCGATGAAATAGACAGATTTATAGATGGTGCAGCCGTAAAACGGGTGGGCGACCTGACGTATCCTGTTTGTCGCCGCGTATTAAGTGATATTTGTCTGGCGCCCGAAGGGAAAGCCTGTTCCACAATATTAAAACTTTACAACGAAGACGCCATTGTGCTGGAACCTGCCGGCTCGTTATCCATTGCTGCATTAGATTATTATGCCGATCAAATCAAAGGTAAAAATATTGTTTGTATTGTCAGCGGAAGCAACAACGACATTGACCGTATGCAGGAGATTAAGGAACGTTCGTTACTGTATGAACGCCTGAAACATTATTTCCTGATTCGTTTTGCCCAACGTCCCGGCGCATTGAAGGATTTTGTAAATAAAGTTCTCGGACCGGACGATGATATTGTACGGTTTGAATATATGAAAAAAACCAACAAGGACGATGCTCCTGCGTTAGTGGGTATTGAACTGAACAAAGCAGAGGATTACGATATACTCGTCCGGAGGTTGAAAGAGCAACAGTTCCATTTCACAGCCCTTGCCGAAGATGATCATTTATTTGCTTATATCGTGTAATTCATGAGAAATGATACTCTATTCGTATCCATAAAATGAAAAATGGAGCAACCATAAAAGACATTGCCAAAGAGTTAGGTATACATCATACTACCGTATCGCGGGCGTTAAAAGGCAGCGAAAAGGTAAAAAAAGATACCCGTGAATTAATTTTGGAAAAAGTAAAGGAATTAGAATATGAGCCTAATTTATTGGCTCAAAGTTTTAGAAATAAGAAAACGAATATTATATCAGTCATTGTTCCCGACCTGAAACATCACTTCTTTTCCAGATTTGTTTCCGATATTGCAGAACTGACAAATGGCAGAGGATACATGGTCATGGTATTCCAGTCGAACGATAATCCGGATGTTGAAAAAAAAATCCTGACGTCGTTGATTAGTTTACGGGTAGCAGGCGTTGTCGCCTCTATCGGATTACAATCAAAATCAACCAATCATTTCGACATACTGAAAGATAATAATATACCTTTGGTTTTTTTTGACAGGGTACCGGTAAAAACGCCCTTTTCAACCATTGCATTAGATAGTTACAATGCGGTCAGTATGGTTGTCGATGAAATGATCAGACAGGGGAAGGAACGCATTGCTTATGTCTCATACAACAGCCATCTGAAAGTATTCAATGATATGTTTATCGGTTATGAAAAAGCCATATCACAAGCAGGGTTACCTTATAAAAAATGTGTTGAAGTAAAGCAGATGTTTGTAGATGACGGATATAAAATAGCGTCTTTACTTGTTGACGGTGAGGAAAAACCGAACTCTATCATTTGCGTCAATGATGAAGTTGCCATAGGAATCATGAAATACCTGAAAGAAATGAAATATTCTGTTCCCAATGATATATCAGTGACGGGTTTTGATGATGATCCAATGGGAACAGTGTGTGAACCGGAATTAACCACCGTATCGCCATCAATTGAAGTTTTGGCAAACGTTACATTTGACCTTCTGTTAAAGCAAATTGAAGGGAAAGAAATCATAAAAAAAGACGTCGTATTGCCCATGAAATTAATAAAAAGAAATTCATAAGTGATTGATAAATTTGGGAATAATGATTATTGGCTGGAAACATAATGTATTCCGGACAGACCTCGTTTATTCGTTTTGATTTACCGGTATTTGATAGTTGTTTCAGGGCTTATTTTGCTAATCATCGCCGACGGCAGGATCAGCATCAGCAGAATGGCGGCGGCTGCGCCGATGTTGATGAGTATCAGTTGCAGCAAATGTATGGATACGGGCGCCTGATCGAGGAAATAACTTTCCTGATCGAGCGTCACAATGCCGAATTTCCATTGCAGCCAACACAAAACCAACGCGATGACATTTCCCCACAGTAAACCCTTTCCCACAAAAAAAGCAGACTGGTAAAGAAAAATCCTGCGGATCAGACGACTGTTTGCGCCGAGCGCTTTTAATATCCCGATGGTTGAAGTCCGTTCGAGGATGATGATCAGTAGCCCTGAAATCATATTGAAACCGGCTACCACAACCATCAGCAGAAGGATAATCGCAACGGTAGTATCCTGAAGGCTTAGCCAGTCGAAGATTTGCGAGTACAGTTCGCGAACGTTCTGTACGTTCAGTCCCGAACCGTCGTCGGCAAGGCGGAATCCTGCCAGATCGTCGACCTCGTCAGTCATTTGTTCGATTTTGTTGAAATTTCGGATAAAAATCTCGAAACCGCTGATCTGGTCGGACGTCCAGTCGTTCATTCGTTGCAGATGCCGCATGTCGACCAGCGCATACACCTTATCCAATTCCACAAGCCCCGTGTTGTAAATGCCTGTAACGGTCAGCCTGCGCGCACGCGGCGCGGGTTCCTGTATAAAATAAATAACAACGTCGTCGCTTAGTTTCAGTTTCAGTAATTTGGCAACATGTTTCGACAGGACAATACCGCCCGACGGCGCCGAATCAGGTAGTTGGATTATATCGCCTTCCACCATGTTGTTTTTGAAAAAATCCCATTCAAAATCCTTCCCGACGCCTTTCAGCACAATACCCTGTATTTCTCCGGCGCTTTTCATGATACCCGGCTTGATACAATATTGCTGCACGTGCCGCACTTCGGGCATCTCCTCCAATGCGTCCAAAAAAGGCTGGTTGGCCGAAATGGGCGACATATTGTACAACGAATGATTGCCGTCTAAATTGGTGATTTGTATGTCGGCTGCGAATCCTGTGGCTTTGCGTGCGATCTCTTCCTTAAATCCGGTGGCAATGGCTACAGCGACAATCATCACGGCAACGCTTAACGCAATGCCAAAAATACTGATGGACACCATCAATCCTGTGGATTTCTTTTGCGACCCGCCGGTCAGCAAACGTTTTGCGATATATAATCCGGTATTCAAAGTTGGCACATTATTTGTTGCGCACAAAAGTAGTATTTTAAATTCAAAAAGTGCGATTCTTTATCATTCATATCATTTTTATTCTTTTGTGCACATTTTCTTCAACGGCGCAAACCGCAGTGTCGATGGCGAGAGAGGGTACGCCTGTGGCTTATCGCGTGGAAAACGGCGACACGGTGTACCATGTTCGCTTGCGCGAAATTGTTGTCCGTGCGCCCCGAAAATTCAAGAACAAAGCCGACGAACGTCAGTTTTGGAGATTAGTATATAATGTCAAAAAAACATACCCGTATGCCAAATTGGCCGGAAAAAAACTGCACGAATTAAACGAACATTACCTGCAACTCGATACGGAAAAAGAGCGAAAAGCGTACAGCAAAAAAGTGGAAGACGAACTGAAAGCCGAATTTGAAGGCGAACTGCGGAATCTGACCGTCACGCAGGGACGGATATTGTTGAGGTTAGTAGACCGCGAAACAGGCAATACCACCTACGAGATACTGAAAGATTTCAGAGGGTCGCTATCGGCGGTTTTCTGGCAAACCATAGCCCGCGTATTCGGCTCGAACCTCAAAACGCGCTACAATCCTTCGTCGGGAGAAGACAAAACCATCGAACAGATCATCGGCGAAATCGAAGAAGGAACGATTTAGAAAAATATTTTTTGAAAATAATAAAAAAAAGCGTATTTTTGCGCCAAATTTTGAAGTTATGCCTTTGAACATTCCGACAACTTTACTTTAAATTGTAATCATTTTTGGGTTTTTAAGGCAACAAATAATTTTTCGGGATACAATTTTTTATATTTCTAATAATATGTATGATATTCTTGAGTTGAATACCAAACTCTTAACCGAATTACGCGACATCGCAAAATCAATGGGCATCAAGTATGTTGAGCAAAA
>Ga0082212_10006086_pt1 | contig 16297 bp, 22 predicted proteins | sample TergutNt197P3_FD_71548 | JGI IMG/M metagenome (GOLD analysis project Ga0082212, IMG submission 71548) | Neocapritermes taracua P3 segment gut microbial communities from Petit-Saut dam, French Guiana - Nt197 P3 | ecosystem: Host-associated > Arthropoda: Insects > Digestive system > Gut ... | reverse complement strand
TTGGGTCTTCTAATTCTTCAAAACATTCTGGTAAGTCCATACAATTCTATTACCTCTATTCTTTATAGTAATAATTATACTCGTTTATGTTTCTTTTAGCAAAAAAAGTATGCGGTTGCCCTATCCCTTTATTCATAACGGGTAGTGACGCATTGGTTCAAATGTGTTTAATTGAAGCTGTTTCAAAAGGGATTCACAACTTATATTTTTACACCTTTCATTTCTTATAAATTTGCTCTTTATATATAAATAATTTTGCTTTTGTTGTCCCATATAACAAGTATCCTGAAACAGCATTGCCAACAAACTTTTTTGGTAAAACTTTGCATATCATTTTAAAGAAATAACCCAGTTTGAAAAATTTTGCTACTTTGTTTTTTAAATATTTCATATTTGGAAGAACATATTCTGATATATCTGCATTACTTAATACTTTAAATCCAGTAGCATTTATATGTTTTTCTACCTCATTAATAAAATCAAATTTATCAACACACATCCCTTTTTCAACTAAAGTCATAATTTCCTTTTCTTCAGCACTTAATTCTTCATCTTTTTTATTTGCATAACCATCATATAATATAAAAATACCATCTTTTTTTAATACCCTAAAGATTTCTTTAAATAATTTTTTCTTATTAGTCGAATGACATAATGTTTCAAATGCATAAATTACATCAAATGTATTTTCATTAAACATTGGCATTTCATGATAGTCACAAGATACTAATTTAACATTATTAAGACCATCTTTAATACTTGGAAATAAATCAACACCAATAAAATCACTTTTAGGATATCTTTTAGCTAATACATTTAAATTAGCACCTTGTCCACAACCTAATTCTAAAACTTTTTTTGCACTACTAAGATATTCATCAACTTTATTCACTTGGTATAACAAATCTTCTTCTTTTATTTTTCCATCAGTTGAAACTCTCATATGCATAAAACCATCATTGGAATACATTTTTTTATATGCAAATTTATTAATTTTATAGTAACTTTTGACTTGCTTCGAATCCATTGTTACATTTTTAAGTAGAAATTCGCAATTTATCATTTTCTTAATTTTCTTATAATCCTCATTCAAAACATTCTCTACTCCCATCTAAAATATATAACACATTTAGTAAAATTAAAAACCGTCGCAAAACTTTTATTTTGGTTCATTTATATAACTGAACAAAAAGTTCAAATGTACTTAATTGGAGCTGTTTGTAAAGGGATTCACAACTTTTAGTTTTTACCCTTTCCTCATTTTCAAATAATCTAATTATCTTTTCCTACAAATACATTATATATCTCAGTATAACGATAGCCTTTTTTCGCATAAGTGCTATCCTCTACCAAAATCCCGATTTCAACTAATTGATTTATAATGTTTGATATTGCATTCCTAGATATTCCAGAGCATTCTTCAACTTCTTGCTTAGTGAACACTATTTGTTTCATAATTATCGGCATAATTCTATATATTGAATTGCCTTTAATCACTTTTATTCTATCCATATCATTCTTATATATTTTTTTGATTTTACTAATTTTAGAGATATAATTATTACACTGTTCAATTATACATTGGAGAAAAAATTTAATAAAACCTAACATATTTCCTTTTCTGCTTTCATTCAAAAGTTTATGATAACTTGGTTTGTATATTTCTATTACTTCGGACAAAAACATAATTGGATTATTATCATCGAGTAATGATAACTGAATTGGAATCAAAGCTCTTCCAAGTCTTCCGTTCCCATCACGATAGGCATGAATAGTTTCAAATTGAGAATGTGAAATAGCCAAATTAACTAATATTGGATCAATATATGCATCAGTCATATATTTAAATAAATTATCTAATAATACAGGCACTTCTTCTGGTATTGGAGGTATAAATATTGCATCTTCAATCGGGCTACCTTTAGGTCCAATCCAATTTTGAATAGTTCTTAATTGACCTGGTTCTTTTTCATTTCCTCTTACACTATTCAACAACATTTTATGCATATTGTTAACCATCACAATATTAATATTACCATATTCTTTTAAATAACTTTCAGCATACTCAATAGCTTCCTTTAAATTTTGTATTTCCCTGTTATCATCAGTTCTAGGCATATACTTTAAATAATAAATCTCATCTTGAGATATTTGAGTACCTTCAATTTGAGTTGATTTCAGACTTTCACCCAAAATAATTGAATCAAGAAAGAACTTTGAATCAAAATCAAGATTTTCTAAATATGATTTATATTCACCATATTTTTGATTAGCTTCAGACAACAATTTTAGAAGTTCCTTATCATATTCATAATCAATTGGTAATTTATTTGCATTATAAGGTTTCATTGCTTTATCCTCCTTTGTATAAATAATAGCATAAATCCAAACATAAGTAAATAAAAATGCGCAGTTTTTTAAAAAAACGGTGCACTTTTGACAAAAAAAGCTATTTTTTTCATATAAACTGACATTTATCCAACTTTTGGAAGTCATTTCATACTTAATTGGAGCGATTTGTGAAGGGATTTACAACGTTTATTTTTGTATTTGTTAAACTAAAAGTGGTCCAAAAACTGAAAAATATCAGTTGAAAAGTGGTCCACTATTTTAATACTCTAAAATAATTGATAAAATTATTTTGGAGGTAAAAGGGAGTGAAAAGTATAATGCAAAAACACACAATAATTGAACTAAAATTAGAAAAAAAATCAGATAGGGAGGTGAATCGAATAACAGGTACATCAAGAAGAATAATTGCAAAATATTGGAAAGAATATCAATTACAAACGAAACAACTAGAAAACACTACAAACAAATTAGAACAAAAAGAATTACAAGATAAAATAACTACTGAACCAAAATATAATTCAACAAATAGAACGAGAAAAAAATATACTGAAGAAATTGAAAAACGTTTAATTGATATTTTAAAAGAAGAAGTAAAGAAAAAACATGTTCTTGGTCCTAACAAACAAGCTTTAACTAAAAGACAGATTCATGAGATATTAAAAAATGAAGGATATGATATTAGTGAAACACTTGTTAGTATAGAAATTAACAAACTAAGACAAATACATTCAGAATGCTTCATTCGTCAAGAATATGAGTATGCAGATCGTTTAGAATATGATTTTGGAGAATTTAAAGCCATAATAAATGGTATTAAAAAAATATATTATTTAGCAGTAATGGTTTCCCCTGCTAGTGATTATAGATGGGCATACATTTATAAAAACACTAAAAAAAAAGTATTTATGGATTCACAAGTTAAATTCTTTCATCAAAATGGTGGCATATGGAAAGAGATTGTATATGATAACATGAAAAATGTTGTTACTAAATTTATTGGTAAAAATGAAAAAGAATTAAATGAAGATTTAATTAAATTAAGTTTATATTATGGATTTAAAATTAATGTTACTAATTGTTATAGCGGTAATGAAAAAGGTAGTGTTGAAGGGGGAGTTAAATATATTAGAAATAAAATCTTCGCTAAATATTATAACTTTCCTTCAGAAGAAATCATGTTCCAATATTTTGAAAGTGAACTTATTAAATTAAATGAAGGCAGTAAAATAATTGAAGAAAGAAAATATTTATTACCATTAAAACCAAAGTATGAATTAGCCGAAATTAAAACTTGTAATGTAGATACATATAGTTTAATTAGAGTTGATAATAACTTCTACTCTGTACCTGAATATTTGGTTAATAAAGAAGTTATTGCCAAGATTTATTTAGAGGATATATATATTTATATAAATAATGAATTTGTATGTAGTCATAAGAAAATAGATGGAAGTGGTGAAAGGAAAATAAATATCAAACACTACTTAAATACCTTTTTAACAAAGCCTGGAGCATTAAAAAATTCATTAGCACTAAAAAGCATACCAGAACTAAAATCCATCTATGACGAATATTATAGCATAAATAGTGAAGAAACTAAAAAGTTTATCAATATTATTAAAAATAATATTGATAAAGAAATACAAGAAATAATAACAATATTTATGAGTAAAATAAATAGTCCAGATATAATAAACAAGCAAATAGAAAGTAAATTAAAAGCTAAAGAAATAGTACAAAGATTAACAAGAAACCAAACATCAATGTATAATCAGATGATGCTAGGAAGAAAGGAAAATTAAAATGAATATAAAAGAAATGGCAAAAGAATTAAAATTATCATATCTTTATAATTTTGAAGATATTATTAAAGAAGCTAAAGAGTTAAAATTAAATAATGAAGAATTTTTAAAAATCTTATTAGAAAGAGAAATATTACAAAGAAGAAATAATGGTATAACTAAAAGATTAAGAGATGCAAAATTTCCTTTAAAAAAGCATATAGAAGACTTTGATAAAGAAAAATATACTAAAGACTTAAATGAAGAATTTAATATCTTAGAAACATTAGATTTTATTACTAAAAAAGAAAATATAATCCTAATTGGAACACCTGGAAGTGGTAAAACACATTATGCAATTGGTATAGGTATTAAAGCATGTATGAAAGGTTTATCAGTATTGTTTGTATCTGTTCCTAATCTAATAATTGAAATAAAGGAAGCCATGAGCCAAAATGCTCTAACATTTTATAAAAAAAGATTTGAAAGGTATGATTTAGTAATATTAGATGAATTAGGTTATATTTCATTTGATAAAAGTGGATGCGAAATATTATTTAATTTATTATCAAATCGAAATGATAAAGGATCAATAATAATTACTACTAATTTAACTTTTGATAGATGGGAAGAAATATTTAAAGATGCTATGCTTACAGGGGCTATAGTAGATAGATTAGCACATAAAGCACATATATTAGATATTTCTAGAGATACATCTTATAGATTTGAAGAAACAACTTCATGGAAGGAAAATAATAATAAAATAAAAGAAGGGACTATTTAAAATGAAAAAATATATGGAAAATGTTAATACTTTTAAAAGTTATTTAACTAGATCTAATATGTTAAGTGATATTAGAGAATATGTTAAAGATTTAGATAATGAAAAACTTAATTGGTTTTATAATCAATGTCAGGAACCATTAAAATTTCTAACAGATGAAGGATATTTGTTTTATAAATTTAGATGGATAAGAAACCATAATTTTAATGATTTGAGTAAAGAAATATTTATTGAATCTTTATGTAATCCTGAAGGTATAAAAGAACCAATTGTTAAGGAAGAATGGAATAATCTTCTATATAAAAGATATGAAAAAGATATTCAAGAATTATATGATTGTATGAAAAATAATTAATATAAAAAGATAACTAATATGAGTACTAAATATAAAGTGTAATCTAAGATAGTCTACCTTTACTTCACCACTTAATGAAATAATAAAATATATTCTATTTAAATTATACTAACAGTTAATTATCAGTTTAAAATAGTGGACCACTTTTCAACTGATATTGTGGACCACTTTTCACTTGACAAATACAAACCTGAAACGAAATCAGCAAGTATTTCATTATTTAAACCTGGTGAGAAACCAACTTGTTTATCTTTACTTGATTTTAAATATAGAAATAATAAATTAGATATGAATATAGTTTATCGTGCTCAAAATGTATTTTTTAAACAACCAGGTAACCTTATCGCACTTAGAGGGATACAGAATAAACTTGCTAAAGAATTAGGATTTGAAGTCGGAAACGTAAATTTACTAATTATTTCGGCACATATTTATGAAGTTAATTATGATGAGGCAATTAATATACTAAAAGCCAACAATGTTTTAATTGATAAATAACTGCAAGAAATTTGCAAGAAAAACGCAAAAAACCTATGCAAGAAAAACGCAAAAAAATTGCAATGTTCCTGAAATAAGCGGTACATAAGCTTAGGATTGTAAAAAGTTTACTTTTTACTTTTGTTCTCATGACCTAATAAAGTATAAGTAAATATTTCATATTCCAGTTTTGAAGCAATTAAATAGTGCTTTAAATATTCATCATAAGAAGGTTTCCCTAAAAATCCATGGATCATTAAAATTGCTATTTTATTCTTTTTTGGCATTTTGACCTCCTTTTCTTTCCTAAAATAATTTTACCAAAAAAGTAACTTAATTAAAAGTGATTAATTATTTTGAATCAGAAGTTAACAAGTGATTAATATTAATAATTACAAATTTTCATGTAAATGTATGTCAAATTATTTTATTTTATGTTAAACTTATTTTAAAGAGGTGAACTATGATGAGTAAAGAAACTGAGAGAACATTTAAATATATTGAAAATGAATTAAGTAAATTAAATTTATCTGATGAAAAAGAAGCTAATGAAGCGTTACAAAAAATTATTGAAGAATACAATAAAGATCCAGATAAGCATTTAAATGATATGATTCCAGAAACAGAATTAGATAAAGCAGATTATTTAATTAGCCAGGCATTTGAAGAAGAAAATGGTAATAAGAGAACAAAGCTATTGGAAAAAGCCATTCAAATATGTAATTATGCGTGTGATGCTTACGATATGCTAGCTGAAGAAATGCCTAACCCATATGAAGCAGTAGAATTTTTAAAAATTGGAATTGAAAATTTTGAAAAACATTATGGAATTAAATACTTTAAAGAAAATAAAGGTAGTTTCTGGGGAATTATGGAAACTAGACCTTATATGCGAGCTTATGCTGGTTTATCAATTATATTATTACAATTGGGAAGTTATAGTGAATCTATTGAAAAAATGGAGTATATGTTAGAATTATGTCCTAATGATAATATTGGAATTAGATATAGATTACTAAACACATATGTTTTGTTAGAAAGATTTAAAGATGCTAAAAAACTACTTAAAAAATATCCTGAAAGAAGTGCTTTCTTTCTATATACTGAATTTATTATGGAATATAAACAAAGAGATTATAAAAACACATTAAAAATATTAAAGGAAGCATATAAAGCAAATAAATATATTTATCACTTTTTAGTAGGAAAAGATATACCTGAATTAACAGATACATCATATTACTCTCAAGGATCAATTGAAGAAGCTGATATATATATTGAAGATGCTTCAATACTACTTATAAGTATACCAACTATTTCTTTGTTTTTAGATCAAAATAAAAATGTCATAAAATAATTTCAAATATTTTGTTATTTCACTAACAAAATATTTTTTTATTCTTCTTTATATTGTATTCCAAAAATTAATTAATAAAATATTTGACCTTACTGAGCCCTTAGTTTCAGACTACCCACTTCAAGTCTAAACTTCAACTTTTATTAGACTATCGAGACTATTTTTAATTGTGGGTCAAGTTTAGACTTCAAGTGGGGGTTGATTACAATGAGGAAGTCTTACTTTATTAAAAGACTTATTATAAATTAAAGAATAAAAATAAATAATAACAGATAAATTATAATTATATGAAGTAGCAGATAAATCTTTATTTATAAATTGAGATTTTAAATAAATTAAGATATCTTCTTCTTTTAGTTTTTTCAACTCCTTCCCATCATAATACTTAATAAACCTGTTAATAGCGTAATGATAGTTTCTAATAGTTATATCACTACATCCTTTAAGTTTTAAGTTGTCGATCATTTTATCGACCATTTTTTGTTTCATAAAAAACCTTCTTTCTGTCAAAAAACAAGGTTATCTCATAAATTTATATTTGATTATTATTTAAAACTATAATTTTCCATTTATTGTCATGTAGTGTAAAGTAAAAAAAATATTGCAATTATATTTTATTATTTAAAATAATATATTGTTGATAGACTTTGCGTAAGCAATTTGGTACAATGAATGTAGGTGATGACGTATGCTAGATAGAATATTTGATTTAGCAAAAATTAATGAAGCAATAAATAAATTCAGCTCAGAGCTTAACAAAAAATATCATGACTACCTAATTAATGAATTTGGCGTGCTTTTTACATATCACTCAAATCGTATTGAAGGGACAAACATGACTCTTACTTTAAATGATACAAAAGAAATATTGAATAACACTTATGATTTTAAATCTATTGTTGACAATAATAAACAAAGAGAAGTAAATGAAACCATTAATCACCAAAATGCTTTTAAACATATTTTTGACTGTTTAGATAAAGAAGTAGGTATTTTAACTATGATTAAGGAGTTACATCAAATTGTTGGTAGTGGAATTATCTCTGGTGCTGGTAATTATAAAGAAAGAGAAAACTACATGAAAATTTCTAGTGGTAAAGAAATAGATTTTACTAAACCAGAGTTAGTTGAAGAAGAGATGAATAAATTAAAATCTAGATATGATAATGAATGGCAAGATTTAACAGTTTATGAAAGAGCGGTAATGCTCCATATGGCAGTTGTCAATATTCATCCGTTTAGTGATGGCAACGGGCGAGTAGCAAGGCTTATTATGAATTATGAACTAATCAAGAATAACTATCCACCAATAAATATTAATGAGGCTCAGAAATTATCGTATTATGCTGTACTAGAAGAAATAAATATAAATACTGATTATCAGAATGCCCCATTAGTATTTGGGGATATTAAAACATTCAATGAAACTATTCAGCAACTATCAATCGTTACATTTAGAAATATGCAAAACTATTTAGCAGATGAGATAAAAGAATAACTTTTCATGTACCAAAAATATGATGCCGTGTACCAGTTTTTAATTCATTATAAGTATAAAAAAAATTATTAATTCAATTGAGTCTACATTAATTTCATCAAAAATGATAAAATTAATGTAGAAATGTTAGGAGGAAATTGTATATGGATTGTGTATTTTGTAAAATAATAAATGGAACTTTAGAGTCAGAAATAATATACGAAGATGATATTGTTAAAGTATTTTTAGATAATTACCATGACTTATTGAGCAATTACTACTAATTTATGCTGATATTGATTTAACAAAAAAAATATACAAGTAAAACTGTTTCAACTTCACTAACATTTAATACAATTATCTAAAGAATATTAAAGAAGGATAACCTATTAATGGTGTTTTAGCTAAAACAACACCAACAATTTCATTATCATAAACAGGATACATATCAACAACATCATTTGCATCTCCTTTAAAGATAAAATATCTACCTTTTACAGTATCTTCTTTAACTTCAACTATTCTATGAACAATATTCATATTACCTTTAATATATTGAACTATTTGACCAACTTCAACTAAATCGGGAGATATTTTTTTTATATAAATAACATCCCCTTTTTTAAATTCTGGTTTCATAGAATTACTAGCAACAGCAACTGGTCTAATTGAAAACATACCTAATCCAAACATTAACATAATAATAAGAACACCAAAAGGAATAATAGTCCATAACCAATTCCTATTTTCTTTATATACAACATTAATACCATCTTGCCTTTTAGATATCCATTCAACTGAATCATAAATAATAAACATCAAAAAAATAATACAATATAAAGCTATAGCATCTATAATAAGAGGGACATTTGGTAAAATCGGTGAAAAATATATTAAAAAATTATATCCAATAGCAAAAATCAAATTACTATATAATCCCCCGTTATATGCAGAATAAGTAAACCAAAGATTCATGGTTAGAATAGGTAGAAATGTTACAAAAAACCAATCTAATTGTTGATAAAGATCAAATTTAATAATACCTTGTAAATTATCAAGAGATATAAATGTAAAAATAATAGTGACAAGAAAAATAAAGATATTTCTTTTTTTCTCACCAACATGAGTCATAATTGAACTACGTATCATTTCTCTTAAAATTAATAAAACAATATATGCCCAGAAATTTCTAATAATACCTAATAAAGTTAAATTCATTGAGTTTTGCCCAAAACTTGCAATAATACCAACAATAAAATTAAAACATATATATATTATTAATCCTAATAATGCTACCATAATAAGTGTTTTTTTACTAGAGTAAATTTTAAGTGTTTGACCAAAATTAATATAAGTAAAAGCTAATAATATAATATAGGTAATAGGACGAATAATATTAAAATAAGTTTCATAATAACGAGGTGTTAAAAACAGTAAACATAAATGTAATAATATTAAAATAGAAAAAATAATAATGATAGTTATACGATTTTTCATAAAGGACACACCTCGTTATCTCTTGCATAGTAATTAAAATATATTTTAGTATTTAAATTATTTCCTAAAACTTCATATGATATAATAATAATTCTTGATCCTTGAGTATTAGCTCTACCAAGTTGAGCTTGCATATTTAAAGTAATAGTAGCTATTTGATTGGTGATAAGGGTAGCTGGAGTTATCGTAGCACTAGTAAAAGTAAAATTTTGAATAGAAAGACCACCATCAATAATAGGATATACATCATGATTAGCAATACCATTTGTCCAAGTATATGCAGTTGGATTCATTAAATGAAAATCAATAGAAAAAAAAGCATTACCATTATTAGAGTTACTAGAACATATAGAAAGATAAAAATCACCATCAATATAGTTTTGTTCTATAACATATATTTGTTGATTATTACTAATATTAGGAGTAAAATATTCATCAGGATTATCTTCATTTGGTATAGGAAATACAGGAAGTTTATCTTTAGATAATTGAGCAACAAAATAAGCTTGTCCTGTAATAGACATTTCATTAGAACCAATTGCATATATTGATCCAAGTGCTAAAACCATAATAATAAAAATAGATGCTATAGTATAATAAATAATATTTTTTTTAAATTTTTTTCTCATTATTCCACCACCATTAAAGCATTTTGATAATTAAAAGTTAAAGAAAAATTATAAAAAACACCACTTTGAACATTGACGGCAGTAGCATCCCATGATATATAAATTAAAAAAGTATCAGAAATTGTATTTGAAACTAAAACATAATTATGAAGATTAGGTGATTCCATAATATCATCAGGAAATTCAACTTTTAAGCCAGTTTGTTCAAGAGAAGCAGATATTGAGATTATATTTCTTAAACGAACAGCTTGATTACCTATATTTTGTATTTGAAATTGAATTGCTCTAGAATCACCAGGCATCATAAGTTGAGAACTAATACTAATAGTTTTATAATCATCAACTACGGAAATAGTAATATTTTCACCAATTCTAGGAGAACCAATAAAATCAGCATTAACAAATCTAATATCCATATGTTGTGTTCTAGCAACAGTCCCTTTAAAAACAAACCATCCATAACTAGCTGCATAAACTGAAGAAAAAAACATTAAAATAATGAAAAAACATCCCCAAAAAGAAATCTTATATTTTAAATTAGCTTTATTTTTATATATTTGCTGGTTAATTATAATTTTTTTTTTCATTTTTCCTCAACTTCATCTTTCATTGTAAAGTAATAAAAGATATCTTTATAAACTATATAAAAAAATACATTTTTTTTATCTTCATAATATATAATTGGATTACCAGTACTTGTAGCCATGTTTAAAAGTTCTTTGAAATTTTCAACCATTATTTTTTGTTCATATAATTCAAAATTAGGTCTATCTATAGTGTTTATAATTGCATCATCATAATCTTTTAGATAATTATCAATTGTTTTACGATAAATAGATTTTTTATTAGACATTTTTTTAAGAAGAATCATAGACAAAATAGTAAATATAATACTAATTGCTCCAGCTATTATTAAAATAAGTTTTTGAATTAAAGTACGTTCTGGGGCATAAAAATCATTAGTTTGTTGTTCTTCTCCTATTATTTGAATATAAAAATTCTTCTCAGAAATAGGAATAGATATGGCTCTTTTTGATATTGAACGAAGTTTATCATTGTTAGTAGCTGACATTTGAAATTCTATAGAAATTGTTATATTAATTGGATAATCTATATATTCAGCTGTTGTTTTCTCAGCAAAATCAAAATATGGTTCTAAATATAGAATGTATTTTTCAAAAAAATCATATGAATCAGAATTAATTGATTGAGGACTTGAAAAACTAGAATTATCAGGACAAACTTCTGGAACTATCATATTTTTATTATTTTTGCAAAAAGGAAAAGTTCTACTTAAAATTACAGGATTATTTTCATTACCAACACCACCTTTGTTTTGTGTTGCAACAACAGTAATTGTTTTAGAACTATAAAAATTAACAAATGTAGAACTCGAAAAATTAGCAAGATAATCAAATTCAAATTCAAAATAATCTAATATATCTTTTGGAATATTATCAGAAGTTTTATCTAGATATGGTTTACCAAAAGGTTTTTCGTTTGTAAGATATGCTTTAAAATTTATTTTATTAGTTTCTTTTAAAGTAATAAATTCAGGAGGTGCAGTTGCTCCAAGAGTGTTGGCATAAATAAAAATTAAAAAAGAAATTACAACTACAAGAGATCCAATAAAAAGGATAATATATAATTTTTTATTATTATGTTTTTTTAACATCTTTTTTCTCACCTACTTTTTGTATTAGTTTATAAATATTTTAAAGAGATAGTTGTTTTTTTCTATCTCTTTAAAATATTTATAAACAACTAGAGTTTATTTACATTTTTACTTCTAGAAGATAAGTTATGGGGATTCAGTATAAGTAATTGTTGCGGACATAGTTTCAGTTGTTGTTGCTGAGGAAACTGTTGTCCATTGCACACTTATTGATAAAGGACCACTTGATGTACCAGGAGTTAATATCATACCATTTATATTTGGCCAAGTTACTACTACTCCATTTCCAGGTGTACCAGTAATTGATAAACTTCCCAAAACTTGAGTACAATTACCAACATTTTGAATTTGGAAAGTAATAACTTTAGCAGGATCATCAAAGGTAAGATCAGTTGAAAAACTTAATGTATTTCTAGTAGAAGCATCAACTGAAGCAGTAACAGTTGGATTTGGTTGATAAAGAGTTGTACTGCTTGGATTTACATTAGTAGCAGCTTCAATATTTAATTTACAATTAGAATTACGACCAACAGTTCCATTAAAAGTCAAATTTCCTGTTGCAGCAGCATATACAATTGCCGATACAAGAAAAATAGACAATAGGATTACTGGTATTATAATATTTTTTGTCTTAAATCTTCTACGCATCGACATCCAACTCCTCTCTTTTTATGGACAAGTACCAACTGCTTGAGCATAATTCATAGTAGCTGTAAATGTAGCACCAGCTGTTGCAGCAGTATCTAAAATTGGCCAAGAGACATTTATAGTAAATGGCCCAATTATATCACCTGCATCTAAACATGCAGCACTTATGGTAGTTCCAGTACCACTTAATGAAATATCTCCAGCAGATGAACCAAACCCTGTTGAAGTATCAACAGATATAGCAGATAAATCAACAGATGTACTACCTACATTTTTAATACTAAATGTAATAGATTGACTATCTCCAGGTTCTCTTAAAAATATTCCCCAAGTTAAAACATCATTAGCTCCATTTGCTGGATTTAAACCATTACTAAGTGCAACTCCACAATTGTAATCACCACCAGCAACCCCACTAACAGTAACTCCATCTCCAGTAGGGACACCAGTTGTTGTAGCAGCAGGGCTACATGCAACACTTATAAAATCCAAATCAACAGATTCCCCTCTACTAACACTACCATTTAAGGTCAATACTCCAGTTGTTGCAGCGAATACTATACCAACAACTAAAAACATTGCAAAAACAACTATTATAAATGTTATATTTTTTTTGTTTATACCTTTTTGACTTTGCATATTTTTTTCTCCTCTCTTTATTATTTTTAATATTTATGGACAAATATTAATAGCTTGAGCATAATTCATAGTAGCTGTAAATATTGCACTAGCTGTTGTAGAATTATCTGTGATTGGCCAAGTAACATTTATAGTAAATGGACCAATTGTATCATTTGAATTTAAGCATGTAGTACTTATAGTAGTTCCAGTACCACTTAATTTAATATCTTTTGTTGATGCACCAAACCCTGTTGTAGTACTAATACTTATAGCAGATAAATCAATAGATGAATTACCCACATTTTTAATACTAAATGTAATAGATTGACTATCACCAGGTTCTCTTAAAAATATTCCCCAAGTTAAAACATCATTAGTTTTGTTTGCAGGATTTACACTATTACTAAGTGCAACCCCACAATTGTAATTACCACCACTAGCACCGCTAACAGTAAATCCATTTCCAATAGGAACACCATTTGTTGTAGCAGGAGGATTACATGCAACATTTATAAAATCCAAATTAACAGATTCTTCTTTATTAATAGAACTATTTAAATTCAATATTCCAGTTGTTAAAGCAAAATATATTCCAACAATTAAAAATATTAAAAATGTAATAATAATAAATGTTATAATTTTTTTATTAATGTTTTCTTTATTTTGCATAATTTTTCTTTTTTCTCCTCTCATTATTTGCGCAAAATATGGTTTTTTAATTAGTGTAAATTAATATTTACAATATAAGTATTAAATATTGATAAAATAGCCTTATAATAATTTTATTTTGTCCATTTTTAAAATATTTATGTTATAGTAACAATAAATATTTTAATTAATTAATGGTAAATAATGGTATAATATCTAAAAAAATTATATATTGACTCTCTAGTTATCTCTAATGTTAATATTAATTTGGAGGAAAAAAATATGTAAAGAAAAAAATCAAAATTTTTATCTAAATTTAAATAAGTTTTATAAAGTTGGTGATTAAAGATGTATAAAATAGGAGCTTTTGCTAAAAAAACAAATCTAAGTGTAGATACTATAAGATATTATGATGAAATAGGTTTATTAAAACCTAGTTATAAAGATAAATTTAGTAATTATCGTTATTATAATGAAGATGATTTAATATGTTTAAAAAAAATTTTTATTAATGAAACAAATAGGTTTTTCGCTTGATGAAATAAAAGAAAATATAGATGAATTATCTGATGATTTATTTGTTAGACAAAAAACAAAATTAATAGAATTAATTAATGAAATAAAAGAAAAAATAAAGCAAATTGATTTAATGAGAAATAGTATTAATAATGGTAAATTAAACCTAGAGGGCTTAGAAATTAAAATTAGCACAAAAAAGAAAGGAATGATAAAAAATGAAAAAGAATATTATAATTGAAGGGAAAATAAATAGTGGAAAAACTAAAGAAAAAGTATTTCCATTAGTAAATGAAATAATTAAAAATGAAGAATCATTTTTAGTATTAGATTCTAAATTAGAATATATTGAAAATTATAAAGAATTATTAGAAAAAGAAGGGTATAATACATATGTTATTGATTTAAGAAAACCCCAAAATAGTACTATAGGTTATAATCCTCTTCTATTACCATATGAGTTAGTAAAATCAGGAAATACTAGTAAAGCAATTGATTATCTAAAAAAAATAGGAGAAGAATTCTTTTATCCAACAAGTAATAATGATCCTTTTTGGGATAATACTTCAATAGATCTTTTTGTTTCTTTAGCTTTACTTTTATTTAAAGAAGAAAAAAAGGAAAATATAAATTTAAAAAATATTTTTAAGAAGCTTTATGAAATAGAAAACAATAAAAAGGAAACAATAAAAGAAAAATTAAATAATCTAGATGTTTTAGATCCTATTTATTTATTAGGATCAACTACTTTTTTTGCTCCTGCTGAAACAAGAGGAAGTATTATATCAGTTTTTAAATGTAAATTAAATTCAGTTGTTATTAAAGACGACTTAAATGAGTTGTTATCAATATCAAATAATGTTATAAAAGATTTTAAAAAGAAAGCTATATTTATAGTAGGTAAAGATGAAGGTGGCAAAGAAAATATAATAGCAAGAATTATTATAAATCAAATTTTGGGAATACTTTATGAAAAAGAGATTAATTTTAATGTAATTCTAGATAATTTTGATAGTATTAACTATGAGAATTATTTAAGAGATGTTTTCTCATCATCAATAGCAAGAGGTATTAGTATAGTAATTGTGACAAGAAATATCAAAGGATTTAATCAAAAAACTATTGAATGTTTTGAAAAAAAAATTTAAAAACAATATAAAACAAAATTTTCAAATCACCATTGATATTATTAAATAAAGGAAGGTGATTAAATGGAAAATTTATTTAGAAGTAAAAAAATTAATGATGATGAACAAGAAACAGAAGAAAGTGAAAAATGTGAAAATCTAGATGAAAAAGAAGAGGATGATATGTAAAAGCTTAATTTAAGCTTTTTTCATTGTGTGTTATAATGGTTGTTGGTGATAGTATGTTAGTTGTTGATAATGTATCTTTATCTTTTGGAGGGAAATCTTTATTTAAAGATGTTAATTTAAAATTCAACGAAAATAGTTGTTATGGCTTAATAGGTGCTAAT
>Ga0082212_10006085_pt1 | contig 16297 bp, 10 predicted proteins | sample TergutNt197P3_FD_71548 | JGI IMG/M metagenome (GOLD analysis project Ga0082212, IMG submission 71548) | Neocapritermes taracua P3 segment gut microbial communities from Petit-Saut dam, French Guiana - Nt197 P3 | ecosystem: Host-associated > Arthropoda: Insects > Digestive system > Gut ... | reverse complement strand
TTTTATGAAACGAGCATGTACCTTAATACCCCCATATAAATGAACATGCGAGTTCCATACGACCGAAATATAAAAAATAATAAATGTATGTATGAAAAAATTATTAATTATTTAAAAATCAATCAGTATGCAAGAAAAACTTAAATCAGCAGGTAAATGTCTGTTTTGCGGAAAAACATTTGCTAAATCAGTGATTAACAGGCATTTGACTACTCACCTTAAAGAAAAAGCCGAGACAAACGAAAAAGGTCAATCCTTTTTAGTGAAAGTGACTACTCCTGTAAGAGAGGAAGCAACGCCCTATTTTTTAAGTCTTTGGGTAGATGGTGAAGCAACCATGCGAACAATTGACACTTTTTTACGTGATATTTGGGTAGATTGCTGTGGACATTTAAGCGCTTTCTCTTTCCCCCCAGATAAAAATAGAAGAGATGAATTGCTTGAATTATTGGAAGATGACGAGTTAGACGATGTTGATGACACCAATGACGACCTATTTGACGATGACGAAGATGACGAAGATGACGAAGATGACGATTATGACGATTATGACGAGGATGACGATTATGACGATTATGACGATTATGACGATGACTTTTTCGGGGATGGAAATTATGACTGGGAAAGAGATGAATACGATAATGAAGTGCCCAAGGCAAGTAAAGTGAAGGATGTACTGAGCAAAGACTTAATACTAACTTATGAATACGATTATGGAAGTACAACGACATTGAACTTGACTACTATGCTGGAATTGCCTGTTAAAGCTGATGAAGACATCGTGTTACTATCAAGGAACGAACCGCCGGAAATATTATGCGATATGTGCCATAAAGCGCCTGCCAAACATATTTGTAACATTTGTGTGTATGATGACAAGGGTGCGTTTTGTGATAAATGCGCTAAAAAACATGCCAAAACATGTGAATATTTCGAGGATGGCGCAGACCTGCCGTTAGCCAATTCACCGCGCGCAGGCGTTTGCTACTACACCGGCGGAACCATTGATGCAGAACGAGATGGTTGATTATCAATTGTAAAAAATACCGTTTTCAATTTTTCCTTCACATTCATCCAAGAGCGTTTTTTTAAGTTTTTCAGCGATTTCAGGAAAACGGAGGATAACATTGTATTTTTCTTCCGGGTCTTTTTTTAGATTATAAAGTTCATAGATTTTCTTTTGGTTATAGAAGCGTAATTTCCATCCCTCATTAGTAATAATGACAGGGCCTTCTTCCGAACCGATGATGACATACCGGTTTTTCAGCAGTTTTTTCCCTTTCGTCAATAAAGACAGAATAGAAACTCCGTCTTTTTCCGACTGCAATTTAATTCCAAGTAAATCGGCCATCGTAGGCAAAAAATCGTACCCTGAGACAATATCTTCACGTAACCCTTTGTGTAGTTTTCCTTTCCAGTAAAAGGTAAGCGGGATACGGATACCACCTTCCAGGTTGCTGTATTTAAGACCCGCTAATCCTGCATTCCCGTTAAAGACATCACCGGCAACCGAGCTATAATATTTATTGTGAAGGTTATCAAATAATTCTTTTATACTATAATTTACAAAAGGCCTGTCTATACGTCCATATTGCAAATAGTGGATGTTATGACCGTTATCGGAAGTAAACACAATCATTGTATTTTCGTCTAAGTTCAAAGCCTGGAGTTCTTTCATGATGATTCCAATATGCTCGTCTAATAGTTTTACCATCGAGGCATATTCTTTTTCTACCTGCGTTAAGGCATCATTATTAACAACTTCCGGATGAACAGCAGGAACTGACACGGGGCCGTGAGGCAATGGGGTACTATATATGAGGAAGAAAGGAAAATCTTTACATTCATGTAGAAAATCGATGATTTTTCTTAAAAATAATGCAGGAGCATATTGTTTTTTTCCATCCATCTTCCATCTGTCCTGATAGGTGAGTTCTGTTTCCGGAGATACACTTCGCCCGCCATCAATACGGGTATTACCTTCGATTATCGATATTTGTTCATTTTCAAAGAGAAATGGCGGATAATACCCTTGACTGCTATTAAAGTCAAGAAAACCATAACAATAGTCCCATCCATAGCGAATCATTTGTTGACGTGTTGACACATTCCCTATACCTAGCTTTCCAATTTGGCCTGTCACATACCCTGCTTTTCTAAAGACCTGAGGTAAATACAATTCATTTTCAGAAAGGAAAATAGAGCTTTCATCCACAATATTTTCACGTTCTCTAATATTAACAGTGTCTTGGAATGCGTAAACCCCACCATTCGGAATTCGCCAGTACCCTTTATTACAATCGTGATGTCCCGTAAACAAAGCGGCGCGTGAATAGGCGGAAAGAGACCCTCCATACGCGTTGGCGAAACTGACACCATTGTTTATCAAAACATCTATGTTTGGCGTTGTAAAATGCTTCTGTCCGTAAGCTGATAATAACCCTCTACCTAGGTCGCTAGCTTGTATTAAGATGACATTTGGTTTTTTTTTCGAGTCTGCTTGAACGAAGAGAGAAACAAAGCAAAGTGCACCCAAAACCAATACACTGAAAATAAAATGTTTTTTTTTCATGAAAATTATCTTTCAGTTTAAAAACGCCAAAACAAACTGTCTTGAAAGTATGTTGATTATTTAAGGTTACCTACTTTTACTAAATATTCGGCGATCTGAACGGCGTTAAGCGCAGCGCCTTTTTTAATTTGGTCGCTCACCGTCCAAAACGTCAGTCCGTTGGGGTTAGTCAAGTCTTTACGAATACGTCCTACATACACAGGGTCTTTATCTGCCACAAACAACGGCATCGGGTAATCACGGCTGGCAGGGTCGTCCTGCAGAATAATACCTTCCGCTTTTGCAAACGCCTCGCGGGCTTCTTCTACTGTTATTGGGCGCACCGTTTCAACCCAAGTAGCTTCGCTATGCGCGCGCATGACCGGAACACGTACGCAGGTGGCGCTTACTTCTACATCGGAGTGCATGATCTTGCGCGTTTCGTTATACATCTTCATCTCTTCTTTGGTATATCCATTATCGGTAAAAACATCTACCTGCGGAATAAGGTTATAGGCCAACTGGTAAAAGAATTTTTCGATGGTCGGCTCTTCGCCGTTGATGAGCTGTTCATACTGTTTTTTCAGTTCGGCCATAGCTGCTGCGCCTGCACCGCTCGAAGCCTGATAAGTTGACACATGCACCTTTGTTATATGAGAAATGTTTTCTATCACTTTCAGTGCAACAACCATCTGGATAGTCGTACAGTTCGGATTGGCAATGATACCACGCGGACGGACTAAAGCGTCTTCGGCATTCACTTCGGGTACGACAAGCGGAATATCTTCCTCCATGCGAAAAGCGCTCGAATTGTCAATCATCACAGCGTCGAATTTTGTGATTGTCTCCGCAAAAGCCTTGGATGTTCCTGCTCCAGCCGATGCAAATGCAATATCAATGCCTTTGAAATCATCATTGTGTTTAAGCTCTTTGACTGTGTATTTTTTTCCACGAAAGGTATAATCTCTACCTGCACTACGTGATGAACCGAAAAGCACAAATTCGTCCATATGAAAATTTCTCTCATCAAGCACGCGCAGGAACTCCTGTCCTACTGCGCCACTTACTCCAACAATTGCTACGTTCATTTTTTTACATTAAATATATTTGATAATAAAAATAAATATCCTATATTTGTAGCGTTATTCACACTGCTTTTTTGTTTAAAAGCGCTTGCAAAGATAGTTATTAATCCTAAAATACCATGAAACGCGGATTATTTTTTATCACTCTCTTATTGACGCCGGTTTTATTATCAGCACAATATGTTGATAATTCGATGCTTGGTGATGTGCTGATCAATGAAGTGATGGCTGATGCCAGAGGATTAAAAGAGCTCCCCGAAACGGAATATGTTGAAATCTACAATGTATCTGGTGGGGACATCTCATTGAATAGTTGGGCATTTGTGTATGACGGTAAAGATATAAAGTTACCCAATGTAGTGTTGCCTGCCGATAGTTTCGCGGTTCTTTATCGTGCCGGTAAAGATATTATTGTCGCATCCGGCGCCTTAACGCTTGGCATCAGCAACTTCCCTGCGTCATTAGCCATTGCCGGAAAAACAATCGGTCTGAAAAATTCCAAAGACGAATACATTGATGAAATGACCTATCCAGCAGCAAAGTCCGGCTTTTCATACGAGCGAGGCAACGATGGTACCTGGCATTTATCAACCGATGCAAAGGGTGGCACACCCGGCGCTATTAATTCGCTACCTATGACCGCATTAGACCACTCGATGCTTGGTGATGTGCTGATCAATGAAGTGATGGCTGATGCCAGAGGATTAAAAGAGCTCCCCGAAACGGAATATGTTGAAATCTACAATGTATCTGGTGGGGACATCTCATTGAATAGTTGGGCATTTGTGTATGACGGTAAAGATATAAAGTTACCCAATGTAGTGTTGCCTGCCGATAGTTTCGCGGTTCTTTATCGTGCCGGTAAAGATATTATTGTCGCATCCGGCGCCTTAACGCTTGGCATCAGCAACTTCCCTGCGTCATTAGCCATTGCCGGAAAAACAATCGGTCTGAAAAATTCCAAAGACGAATACATTGATGAAATGACCTATCCAGCAGCAAAGTCCGGCTTTTCATACGAGCGAGGCAACGATGGTACCTGGCATTTATCAACCGATGCAAAGGGTGGCACACCCGGCGCTATTAATTCGCTACTTTCATCTGGAGATAACTCAAATGACCCCGTCGACTCTAACGACCCCGCTGATGATCCAACTGACGAAACAAATCCCAATCCCGGTAACATCGTAATAAATGAAGTGATGGCAGACCCAAAAGGTCTTACAGCTCTACCAGAAACGGAGTATGTAGAGATTTACAATGCTTCAGACGATGACATATCTCTGTTTAGCTGGGCTTTTGTATATGATGGAAAGGATACAAAACTTCCTGATATCATATTACCAGCAGGCGGATATGCAGTTCTATACCGGTCGCCGAGAGATATTATAATAGCCCAAGGCGCAATATCATTAGGATTGACTAATTTTCCGAGCGCTTTAGCCAATGCCGGTAAAACCATCGGAATAAAAAATCCAAAAGGCGAACTAATCGACGAATTAGCCTATCCTAAGGCAAAAGCCGGCAAGTCGTATGAACGTGATAATAATGGCGCTTGGCATATCTCTACCGATGAAAAAGGAGGAACGCCTGGCGCTGTCAACTCGCCGCCTTCATCCTCCGGTTCAGATAAGGATGAAAATCACGACGACGGAACGATCTCAACGGTTGATAATGCTTACCCCGGCGATGTGTTAATAACCGAAGTAATGGCTAATCCCAAGGGACTATCGCTACTTCCTGAAACAGAATATGTAGAGATTTTCAATGCTTCAGAAAGTGATATTTCGCTGAAAGAGTGGGTTTTCGTGTATGATAGTAAAGAAACAAAACTGCCGGATGTTGTGTTATCGACAGGCAGTTTCGCAGTGTTATACCGTTCGCCACGCGAAATATCCGTTGCTCCTAGCGCTTTGTCGTTAGGAATAGCGACTTTTCCGAGCGCTTTAGCCAATGCCGGCAAAACTATCGGTTTGAAAAATCCAAAAGGCGATTTCATCGATGAAATGACTTATACCAACGCTATAGCTGGCAAGTCGTTTGAACGAGCTGACGACGGCTCATGGTATTTGTCCACCGATGTGAAGGGTGGAACACCCGGCGCTGCCAATTCACCGCCACCACCAACAGAGAACGGAAATAATATTACACCCATTAATGATAACTCAAAACCCGGCGATGTTTTGATTAACGAAGTGATGGCCAATCCCAAAGGACTGACATTATTGCCCGAAACTGAATATGTAGAGATTTATAATACCTCTAAGGAAGACATTCCGATCTATGGATGGCGCTTCATTTATGATGGTAAAGAGACGGATTTACCGAATGTTATCTTACCAGTCGGCGCTTATGCCGTTCTTTACCGAGCTGATCGCCCGATAACTGTGGCTGCTGGCGCCTTATCGCTTGGAATAGATAAGTTCCCTTCAGCCATTGCTAATACAAGCAAAACACTCGGATTGAAAAACTCAAAAGGCGCCCTCATTGACGAAATGACATACCCTAATGCGAAAGCAGCGAAGTCATATGAACGCGCTGATGAAGGAACATGGCACGAATCGACCGATACAAAGGGCGGTACACCGGGCGCGAAAAATTCGCCACCGCCTCAATCAAGTACAGATACCGGAAATGGAGAAAATGAAAACGCTAATCCCAATGACAATTCTGTTTGCGGTGATGTATTAATAAACGAGGTAATGGCGAATCCCAAAGGTTTGACATTACTTCCTGAGACCGAATACGTAGAAATCTTTAATGCTACTACCACAAATATTTCATTAAAAGGCTGGATATTCATTTATGATGGAAAAGAGACGGCTTTACCGGATGTAAATTTACCGATGGGAAGATATGCAGTCTTGTATCGTGCCGGTCGAGAAATAAACGTTGCTTCTGACGCTTTGTCTCTTGGAATAGAAAGATTCCCATCCGCTTTGGCAAATACCGGTAAAACTGTTGGATTGAAAAATTCAAAAGGTATTGTAATTGACGAAATGACTTATCCCGTTGCTAATGCCGGAAAGTCTTACGAACGAGCCAATAATAATACTTGGTACGAATCCACCGATATAAAGGGAGGGACGCCAGGCTCGCCCAATTCGCCTCCGCCGACGTCAGGCTCAGGTTCTACCACGCCTGTTTTAGACAATTCAAAACCAGGTGATTTGATAATCAATGAGGTGATGGCCGATCCCAATGGATTGACAATGCTCCCGCAAACAGAATATGTGGAAATTTATAATGCTTCGGGCGCCGATTTGTCATTAAACGGTTGGGCGTTCATCTATGACGGAAAAGACACCCCTTTGCCAGATATTGTTTTATTAGATGACGAATTTGCCGTACTCTACCGTGCCGGTCGCGAAATTTCCGTAGCGCCTGGCGCCTTATCGCTTGGAATCGCTAAATTCCCTTCAGCTTTGGCTAATTCCGGTAAAACCGTGGGATTGAAAAACGCTAACGGCGTACTCATCGACGAATTAACCTACCCTAAAGCTACAGCGGGCAAGTCGTACGAACGCGCCGATGATGGAATATGGCATCTTTCGACCGATGAAAAAGGGGGCACGCCTGGCGCTATCAATTCGGATGTGCAGGCGGAAGACGCTGATCCTGTCAATGATAACGGCGAGAATCCTGACGATGATACATCCGCGCCTGATGAAACACCCTCTGTCATAGACTATTCGCTACCTGGTGATGTCTTGATTAATGAAGTAATGGCTAATCCGAATGGTTTGACACTGCTCCCACAAACCGAATATGTAGAAATCTATAATACCACCGACGATGACATCCCGTTAAAAAACTGGGTATTTATTTACGATGGAAAGGATACGAATTTACCGGATACGGTTTTATTAGCCGGCGGTTATGCAGTGCTTTTCCGTGCTGGTCGCGAAATGGTTGTTCCAAAAGGCGCTTTATTGCTTGGAATAGCTAATTTCCCTGCTGCCATCGCAAATACAAGCAAAACTATCGGATTGAAAAACTCAAAAGGCGAACTCATCGACGAATTAACCTATCCTAATGCGAAAACAGGCAAGTCGTATGAACGTGCCAATGATGGCTCATGGCACGTATCTACCAATGAAAAAGGCGGGACGCCCGGCGCTGAAAATTCACTGCCGCCTGTATCAGATATAAACCCGGGTACAAATCCGAATGTCGATATAGATGAATTTGAAATAGCAGATCCCTTCGATTTGATAATCAATGAGATATTACCCGAACCTTTTGCCAATGCTAGTGAATATATTGAATTATATAATCGTTCTGGACGGACACTATCTTTGGCAAACTTAGTTGTTGCTGTCAGAAAAACTGACGGTACGCTGAGTACGCGTTATCCGTTGAGTTCGTTAAAAGAAAAGATTTTACCGAATGGTTATGTAGTTTTAACAAAAGATTATAACGGTGTAACCGATTTTTATTCGCAGGCTGTTGCCGAATCGGTGTATGAGCTTCATATTCCTGTCTTAAATAATCAAGGCGCTTCGATCGTTTTGTTCCGTGCAGCAGACGAAGTCATCATTGAAGAGGTTACCTATTCTACTAAATGGCACAATCCTTCCATCAAAAACAAAAAAGGGGTTTCATTAGAACGTATCGACCCTGATAAAGATTCTCAGGATGCCTCCAACTGGACATCTGCTACTGCTAATACCAGTTATGGTACGCCCGGTTACAAAAACTCACAACACAAAAATGCTGATATACAGGAGAATACATTTATTAACGCGCCTGAATACCAGCCTGGCCTCGATTACTACATCCTCGCCTTTCAGACCTCCAAACAAGGGTTCCGTTGTCGGGTAGAGGTTTATTCAACCAATGGTCGAAAAGTGGCGGAATTGATGAATAATCAACTGATAGCTCAGGATGGCGAGTTGCGATGGGATGGTAAAGGTGTTGATAATAGCCGACTTAAACCAGGCGTGTATGTCTTTTATGCAGAGCTATACCACCCTGACGGCGATCTCAAAAAGTTCAAAAAAGCTTTTTTAGTACGATAAGTAGAATAATGTTTGGGATTAAATGGATATTATAAACCGAGGAGTTTTATTGATATTTATCTGGTTATATGCGGTTTTATTAAAAACTACTCGGATAATAATTTTCTCGGATAAAATAGTTATCTTTATCGTTTTTAAACAAATGGGAAAGTTTTTTTTTATCGTACTGTTTTGTAGTTTTGGCGTTGTTTTTAAAACCACAGGTACATGCTTTAATAAGGAAAACCAACAAAGCTGCTTTATAGAGCCGGTCAGGCGACAGGCTGTGAAAACGACTTTCCTTTCGTGGTTTACCGGCAGTTGCAAATTGTCATACGAACATACTGTTTTCAAAAATCAAACCATTGAATTAACAGCCGGTTACATCGGATTGGGCAAGGATAAATTTAACAACAGCCCGAAAGGTTTCACAACCCGCTATGCGCATAAATATATTTTCTATGGTAATCACATCCAACCTCTAAACGGTTTTTACTTTCGTCCTGAAATGATTTTTTCATACTTTCGTTATGAGTCGGAATATGTCCTTGAACGGACATTGTCGAAAATGGGCGATATCGTATTAACTGTTGGTTATCAGTATGCCATGCACCGTTTTGTGGCAGATATTTTTTTCGGCGGGGGTTACGCTTTTGGAAAAGAAGCGGATACGCACTATCAACACGGATTTATGTTATGGGATTTCTTTGGCGCCTATAAAAAACACATTGGCATGACTTTTGGCGTAAAGTTTGGCGTCAGCTTCTAACATGAATAATTTCGTCGTGTTAGTTTACTAAATGTTGGTAGAAATTTTATCCATGATGTTAAATAATTCATCTAAAGTACTCGCGCGGAGCATGGCTACACGTGTTGGGCGGAAGTCAGGTATTCCTTTGAACAACCGTGTGACGGCCAAGTGACGGCGGATATGGATGATTCCGCGCCGTTCGTCTAAGCGTTCAACGCTTTGGAGTACCTGTTTTTTTAAAATGTTTAAGTACCATGAAAAATCTTCAGCAGGCAGTTTTTCGCCTGTTAGCAAAAAATGTTTTATCTCACGGAATATCCAAGGCCTGCCGATGCTTTCACGTCCAATCATCACGCCATCGACGCCATACCGGTCAAAAACTTCCTTACAGCGCTCGGGTGTTGTGACGTCGCCGTTTCCGATGATGGGAATTGTCATACGCGGGTTATTTTTCACTGCACCGATGAGCGTCCAGTCGGCTTCTCCGCTGTACATCTGCGCCCTTGTTCGGCCATGGATGGTTAGAGCAGCTATCCCGCAGTCTTGTAATTGTTCGGCTAATTCGACGATGATGCGACTATCGTTGTCCCATCCCAGGCGAGTTTTGACGGTTACAGGAATCTTGACTGCTTTTACTACGGCACGTGTAATTTCGAGCATCAATGGAACGTTGCGCAATAATCCTGCACCGGCGCCTTTGTTTGCTATTTTTTTTACCGGACAGCCAAAATTCAAATCTATCAGATCAGGTATCGCTGAACGTTGTTGCATCATTAAATCGCCTGTTTGAGTAGTACTCGATTGGCTGGGCGCTTCGCATAATTGCGCAGCCTCGACCATCGGAGTGACATCTTTACCATACAATTGCACGGCTACCGGACGCTCATCTTCGGAAAACTTCATTTTTACTTTCGTTTTACTGATTTGCCGCGTTAGCGCATCACACGACACAAATTCAGTATAAACCATGTCCGCTCCAAATTGCTTGCATATCAACCGGAACGACATATCCGTTACATCCTCCATAGGAGCAAGTAATACCGGAAATTCGCCAAAATCAATAGCGCCGATTCTCATTTATTCATTCAAACATGCCGATAGATTCGCAATAATCCAATTCAGCTTGTACTATAACGGCGATGTCTTCGGCTTTATATTTATTTACACCGTCGGTAACCGCATTATGAACGACAAAATTGATTAGTTCGTCTTCATCGAAATCAACAACCGAATCATCGTCTTCGTCGTCATTATTATCCATTAAGCCTTTTGAATCGTAAAAATCATAGATCAGATCGACGATATAAATAATATCGTCATCTGTGAATTTTTGTTTCAAATCGTCTGGCAATTGATTCTTTATAAAATGCACCGATTGGTCATCGTCATACAACAATTCATCTTCTTTTTTCATCTTATTTTATTATTTAAAAACGGTGCAAGATACGAACTTTTTAAATTCTGACAAAAATATTGTTGTTCAATGTATAGAAAGAATTATAATTTTTTTAAATAAATTTGTTATATTTGCACATTCATTTAAACTACTAAAAATATGAAAAAACTGATTATTATTACTTTATGTATGTTGTGTTTGCTTAGTTGCGAACAGAAACGCCCTGCTATGGTAGAGCTACCGGTCTTCGAGGTAAGTAATACTACGATGCTCGAAATTGATAAAATTGAGATGTCTGAAACGGTCACTATTTTATATTTCACCGCATATATGCGCTCCGGCGGATGGATTGCCATTGATCCGAAGACCTACCTCAGAGCAAGCGGCGGCGATGAGCAGTTGAAAGTCTCCGAAAGTGATGGGATTACTATCGGCGAACAAACGACTATCTCCGAATCGGGAACATTGTCATTTAAGTTATTTTTTCCTCCACTGAAACCGGAAATAACGAAGATAGACTTTATTGAAGACATCCCTGAAAATGGATGGAAAATACTGGGAATAAGCCTATTACCAAAAACAAAAATAGCGATTGATCCAATTCCTGCGGATGCTTTCCTAACAAAGTCCGAAGCCCTTCCGGCGGCTACTTTCAGTACTAAACCCGCTAAAGTGAGCGGCAAATTGTTGGGTTATTCAGAAGATTTAGGGATAAAAAAAATTACAGCCTATTCGACTAACATCATTACTGGAGAAAATATAGAAGTTGAATTTCCTGTCTCTGCAGATGGCTCTTTCAGTGGTGAAATTACGCCGGGCATCGGTGGTTTCGTGACAACGTCAGAAGGTAGCATGTTTCTTGTTCCCGGCAAAGAGTCGTCATTAATTGTGGATTTGAAGAAGCGCAGCCGTTTCCAATCGCGCAACCGCCCCGACAAACAATCGGGCGACTCGCTTTCCACCTATCTATCAGGAAGCTATTTCACGATCTCCGAACAGAATGAGATCAATCGCTTAGCGTCCACCGTATTTAATAACCAACAGTTGATGCAGGAAGTCGTGTACATGAAACCAGAGGAATATAAGAAACATTTATTGGGTCTAATGAACAAAAGGTTGGATGAAATAAAACAAGAGTCCTATCGGCCAAACATGTTGACGATGATAGAAAATAACATTAAATTAAGGGTTTGTTTGTTACTTTTTCAATATGAAAGTTTTATGAAATCAGCTTATATATCGGTAAACAACATCAAGCGCGAAAATATGGATACGGTTTCATATACAGCAATAAAACCGGAAGTAACCTATTATACCTTTTTGAAAGAATTGCTGAACGACAACATGTCATATCTGCAAATGTACAATGTGGTAATCACGTTTATAAGCCGGTTTGATTATTTTACTATGCAAGGCGGAAGCGCTCAACCGGTGAAGCAGCGTTTTGCATATTTCAAAGAAAAGGCCACCCCGATCATAGGTACAGATAACAAGTTGCTGTTTGATGTGATACAGGCTCAATATTATGCGATGCAGCTTGGCGATATGCGATTATTTAGCGACGCAGAAAAACAGGAATTGAAGAACGTTTTCAGCAGCAATCCTGCTTATGCAGAAACTTTGATTGACAAAAACGATAAAATTGTTGAGTTACTTGCTTCAAACAAGGATAATAAAGACTGTGTGATGCACGAACCGCCCAATGTGCCGCAGGAAAAAATGTTTGACGTTATCCTTGCCAAATACAAGGGGAAAGTGGTGTTGGTTGATTTTTGGGCTACCTGGTGCGGCCCATGTATAGCGGCGATGAAAACCATCAAACCGGTGAAAGACGAGATGAAAGATAAAGATGTGGTTTTTCTGTACCTCACTGGCGAAACATCGCCGCTTGGCACATGGATACAGACCTATCCCACCATTACGGGCGAACATTTCCGCGTCAGCGATGCGCAATGGCGTTATTGGTGTACTACTTTTGAAATTCCGGGTATCCCGTGCTACATGATTTACGACAGAAAAGGTAATCGTATATCCAAATATATCGGATTTCCGGGCGTCAGCGCTGTAAAAGAAGATATTGAAAAAGGGTTATAATGCCTTTCAAAATTTGCACAATAATAATAACTACAAAAAAAATATGAAAAGGCTGTTTTTTATTGCTTTATGTATTACAGGTTTGCTTGGTTGTACACAGAAACAGAAGCAGAAACATCCGGAGGTAGTAGAGCGACCGGTCTTCGATGTCAGTTATTCATCTATGCTCGAAATTGACAAAATTGAGAGGAGGGATATCGCCACGATCGTACATTTAACTGCTTATATGCGTCCGGAAGGAAGGCTTACCATTGACCCAAATACTTATCTCAGAAAAAGCGGCAAAAAAGATAAGTGGAAAGTAATTAAAAGCGAGGGGATTGACATCGGTAAACCAACAATAATAACCGAATCGGGATTATTGTCCTTCAAGTTATTTTTTCAACCACTAAAACCAGAAATCACGAAGATTGACTTTATTGAAGATATTCCGGATGATGGATGGTCAATATTAGGCATACGCCTGTTACCAGCGGAAAAAATAGTGTTTGACAACATTCCGGCGGATTTATCTCGAACATCATCAGAGGCACTTCCTGCGGCAACATACAGCACAAAACCCGCAAAAGTGAGCGGTAAATTGTTAGGTTATAGCGCTGATTTAGGCATCAAAACTATTCTGGTCAATACATACAATATCCTCACCGGCGACAAAATAGAAGTTGAATTTCCATTGTCGCGCGATGGGTCGTTTAGAGGTGAATTAGCGCCGGGTATTGGCGGCTTTGTGAGAACATCGGAAGGTCTCCTTTTTCTTGTTCCCGGCAAAGAGTCAAAAATGTATGTTGATTTGAAGAAACGCAGCCGTTTCGAATCGCATTACCGCGCGGATAAAGAGCCGGGAGATTCGGCCTACAACTATCTATCGGAAAGCTATTTCACATACGCCGAACAGAATGAGATCACCCAGCAGACAATTGAATTATTTGACCTCCAACTGCTGAAAGAGGAAACAGCGAACATGAATCCTGAAGAATTTAAAAAACATGTTTTGGGTATCATGCACAAAAAGATTGATGAATTAAAACAGCAAGCCTATCGTCCTAACATGTTGATGATGATAGAAAATTATTTGAAAATGGTCGTTTGCGATTTCCTATTGGATGTAAAATACATCAATGCAACCTATATTCGGATTAATCCGGATATTACCTATTATTCTTTTCTCAAAGACCTGATGAATGACAATATGTCGTATCATCCGCGTTACAGCTCATTAATCACGACAATCAGCCAAATTGATTTTTTCACAAACGGCGACCTGAAAACGCCTAAAGAACGTTTTGCTTTTTTCAAAGAAAAGGCCGCCCCAGCATTAGGTACGAAAGGGATGGTGTTAGATGTGATACAGGCGCAATTTTACGCGCAGCAGCTTAACGATATGCGATTATATACCGATGCAGAAAAAAAGGAAATTAAAGATGCTTTCAGCGGCAACCCTGCTTATGCAGCAACGTTAATTGAGAAAAACGACCTCCTTGCCAAGTTGTTTGCCACAAACAAAGGTAATAAAGAGTGTGTGATGAACGAAACGCCCGATGTATCACAGGAAAAGATTTTCGATGCCATCATTGCCAAATACAAAGGGAAAGTAGTGTTTGTTGACTTTTGGGCTACCTGGTGCAGCCCGTGTATAGCAGCTATGAAAACCATCAAACCGGTGAAGGATGAGATGAAAAGCAAAGATGTGGTGTTTTTGTATCTCACCGGCGAAATTTCTCCCTTTGGCGCCTGGATACATACTTTTCCCACTATTACCGGCGAACATTACCGAGTAAACGAGGATCAGTGGCGCTATTTGTGTAATACGTTTAGCATCAGAGGCATCCCTTTCTACATGGTTTTCGACAAGCATGGAAGACTATTATCCACTTACGAAGGGTTTCCTGGTGTTAATGCGGTGAAGAAGGATATAGAAAAATGTTTATAAATGAAGGAATTTATTATATCTGAGGCGAAAACGGAAAATGCGGTGTTGGTAGGGTTGGTAACGCCCGAACAAAACGAACGACAAGTGAAGGATTATCTTGTCGAGTTGACTTTTCTTGCCGAGACCGCAGGCGTTAAAGCCGTTAAAATTTTTACACAAAAATTAGATTACTCAAACCAGACAACATTCGTAGGAAAGGGCAAACTGCAGGAGATTAAGGAATATGTCGTTGAGCACGATATTGGGATGGTTATTTTTGACGATGAACTATCTCCCAGACAGATACGCATCATTGAGAAAGAGTTGGAAATCAAAATCTTGGACCGTACCAACCTGATTCTTGACATCTTTGCTAAACGTGCACAGACGGCTCATGCCAAAACGCAGGTCGAACTGGCGCAATATCAATACATGTTACCGCGACTGACCCGCCTCTGGACCCACCTAGAACGGCAGCGGGGTGGCGTCGGGATGCGCGGACCGGGTGAATCACAGCTTGAAACAGACCGCCGCATCATCTTGGATAAGATTTCCAAACTGAAAAAAGACCTGGTAGAAATTGACCGACAGATGTCGTCGCAACGCAAAAACCGCGGCAAGATGGTGCGTGTGTCGCTGGTAGGTTATACCAATGTAGGCAAATCGACGCTGATGAACCTGCTGTGTAAAACGGAGGTGTTTTCCGAAAACAAACTTTTTGCCACCTTAGACACAACGGTGCGAAAGATGATCATCGAAAACCTGCCTTTTCTTATTTCCGACACCGTCGGTTTTATACGGAAGTTGCCGACCGAGTTGATAGAATCATTTAAATCGACGCTCGACGAAGTGCGCGACGCTGACTTGCTGCTACATATTGTAGATATCTCACATCCAACCTTTGAAGAGCAGATCGAAGTAGTTACCCGAACCTTAGCCGAAATAGACAAGACCTCAAAACCGGTTATCATGGTTTTTAATAAGATCGACTTGTTTAGTTTTACGCCAAAAGAAGACGACGACCTGACGCCGCGCACAAAAGAAAACATCACGCTGGATGAGCTGAAGGCTACATGGATGAATCGATTGCCTGAAAATTGCATCTTCATCTCCGCCAAAAACAAGACAAATATCGACGAGTTAAAAGCATTAATGTATCAGCGTGTTAAAGAAATCCATGTCACCCGCTTCCCGTACAACGATTTCCTCTACCAACAGTATGATTGCGATTTCGGGAACGACATTTTGCTCAAAAATTGCGATTTCGGGGATGATGTTCTATGATTTCTTTGCGAAGAAACTCACGGTCGATATGCGTATAAATCTCTGTGGTTGTGATGCTTTCGTGGCCGAGCATCATCTGAATGGCTCGCAGGTTGGCGCCGCCTTCTAATAAATGCGTAGCAAACGAATGGCGCAAGGTATGGGGGCTGATTTTTTTACGAATACCTGCTATGGCTGCTTGTTCTTTGATGATAAGGAAAACCATAACACGAGTCAGTGCTGCGCCG
>Ga0082212_10006084_pt1 | contig 16299 bp, 15 predicted proteins | sample TergutNt197P3_FD_71548 | JGI IMG/M metagenome (GOLD analysis project Ga0082212, IMG submission 71548) | Neocapritermes taracua P3 segment gut microbial communities from Petit-Saut dam, French Guiana - Nt197 P3 | ecosystem: Host-associated > Arthropoda: Insects > Digestive system > Gut ... | reverse complement strand
GGCGCCTCTGTTAGAGCCAGGCTTATCGTGAGAGCATGACAAAAGGACCGTCCCTTTTGTCATACCTTTTGTCATATGAAAATGCTCATTGTGCTATAAAAAGCTTGCATGAATGGCGGCCGGGGAACCTGTCATACTGTTGGTAGTTTTCGCAGGATTTCGCGTGAATCGAGGGGCTTATGTCTAAGTCTCAGCCTCAACCACTTAGCTTGCCGCGCTATGCGTTTGTCGACCTCACCACGGGTGAGGTGCGGCCGTTGCCGGTTTCTGAGGAGCAGTACCGGCTTTATGTGGGCGGCAAGGCGTTGGCGGCGCGGCTGTTGTATGATCTGCTGCCGGCAGGGACCGACCCGCTGGCGCCCGAGGCGCTTGTGGTGATCAACACCGGGGCGATGAACGGGAGCGGCGCGCCGTCGACCAGCCGATTCAATCTGACATTCAAGAATGTTATGACGGGCGGGATCGCGTCGACCAATTGCGGGGGGAGTTTTGGCTTCAGCCTGCGCAAGGCCGGGTTTGAGGGGCTGGTGATTGGCGGGTGTGCGGCCGAGCCGGTGTATCTTGAGATTGCTGACGGGGAGATCTTTGTGCGGAGCGCCGTTGAGCTGTGGGGGCTTGAGATCGGCGCGGCGGCAGCGCGGGCGGGGGAGCTTGTGCAAGAGCGCTCGAAGAGCACCAAAGGGGTGGCGAGCCTGATGATCGGGCCGTCGGGTGAGAACCTGGTGCGCTATGCTGGGGTGGCCAGCGGCGACCGTATCGCGGCGCGTTGCGGTGGTGGGGCGGTCTTTGGCTCGAAGAGACTCAAAGGTCTCGTCTGCTGGGGAAAGCAGCCGATTCCGGTATATGACAACGAGAAATTCAAGGCTTTCATGGGTAAATGGGTGAAGTTTATACGCCAACACCCGATGACCGGTGATGCCATGGGGCGCTATGGGAGCGCGGGGATCGTGAACCGGGCGAACGCGTCTCTGGCGCTGCCCACGCGGAATTTCCAGTGCGGGTTCTTTGCCGAGGCCGACGCGGTGAGCGGTGAGACGATGACCGAGACGCGGCTGGAGTCGAACAAGGGCTGCGTGAGCTGCCCGATCCGCTGCGAACGGCGCGTGCGGCTGGTGGGCGCTGCCGGTGGTGCTGGCAGTGGCGGTGGTGCGGGTGGTGGCTCTGGCGACAGCGCGGGCGCGGGCGGTGATGGCGACAGCGCGGGCGGTGATGGCGCGGGCGACGCGGTCGCTGCCGGTGGTGCTGGCGACGCTCTCGCGAAGATCGTCAAAGGCCCGGAGTATGAGACGCTGGGGCTCTTTGGCCCCAACATCGGCAACGCGGACCTGGACGCCATCATCGAGATCAACCACCTCTGCGATGAGCTGGGCCTGGATACCATCTCCTGCGCCGGCACCATCGCGTTTGCCATGGAGCTCGCGGAGCGCGGCGGCGAGGATTTTGGCCTGCGCTTTGGCGACGCACAGGGCGTGATAGCGGCGCTGCCCAAGATAGCACGCCGCGAGGGCAAGCTGGGCGAGCTGGCTAACGGCAGCAAGTGGCTGGCCGATAAGTACGGGGGCAGTGCGGGCGGCGGCGTTGGCGATGATGACGTTAATGACTCGGGAATCGCCCCCGCCCCCGCCAGCAGCGACGCCCCCGCCCCCGCCACCTACGCCATCCACTCCAAGGGCCTCGAGCTCGCCGCCTACGAGCCGCGCCGCTCTGCAGGCATGGGCCTTGGCTGCGCCACCGCCAACCGAGGCGGTTGCCACATAGGCGGCGGCTACGTCTCGCTGCTCGAGAGCATCAACATCCTCGCGATGGCGCCCACCGGCAGGCGCGGCAAAGCGCAGTGGACCGTCTTCCTGCAGGATGGCCTCGATGCGGTCTCAGCGGTGGGAAGCTGCATCTTCTCGTCACTCACCTTCATCCCGCGGCCGTTCTACGCGCTCGGCCCGCACCACTGGCTCATCCGCGCGGTCAACCGCATCCTCAGCGTGTCGGGCCCGGTCATGACGCTGCTCGTCCGCCTCGCACCCACACCGCTCCTCCGCTTCGACACCATGCTCCTCTTCCCCTACGCAACGGCGGCGCGCCACGTCACCGGCCTGCCGCTCTACACCGGCTCGTTTATCGAGCTGGGCGAGCGCTGCTTCAACCTCGAGCGGATGTTCAACCTGCGTGAGGGCCTGACCGGCGCCGACGACACCCTCCCAGAGCGCCTCACCAAGGAGCCACAACTCGGGCTCAAAAGAGGGCAAAATGACGATAAAGACGGCGCGCCCACGCCCGCAAATCCCACGTCTGAGGGCCCCGTTGTGCCGCTGCAGCGCATGCTGCGCACCTACTACCGCGTGCGCGGCTGGGACAGGCACGGGGTGCCCAAGGCGCGCAAGCTCGCCCGGCTGAGAATCGAGGTGTGACCATGGCGCTGATCACCGCAGCATACCGCGGCCCTCTGGCCGACACTCTAGGGACCCCTGACGAGAAGATCGAGGCGTCGGCGGTATCGGAGGTCTTGCGGCACATCAAGATTGCCCACGGCAAGCCTGCCTGGCAGACGGCCAAGGCGATGCTGATAGTTGTCAACGGTGTGAGCATCCTGCATGGGAAGGGCTTCCGTACCGCGCTGCATGACGGCGACGTGGTGACCTTCCTCCCCATCGCTGCCGGCGGCTGATGACTGCTGGGTGGGGTCTCACCAGAGCTTCTTCAATATGACAAGGGGACCGTCCCCTCCTTGTCACATATCACCAGTACCTCTTCAATTCCTTGTAGAAGTTCTCACGAGTACCGGCAAGAAGTACTACAACAATCGTCTCGCCGATGCCTTCTTCAGTATCTACGTTCACAACATGATATGCGACCTCATAATTTGTCTTGTTGTAGTAGATATCAACGCATTGGATCCCCAGCAGATCTGCGCGCTTCATTTCACCTAGACTGGGGTCGTCCAGGATAGCTGCTATCGCATCTTTGAATAACTTCTTCAGATTGCTGTTTTTAATCTTCTTGAAATAGCGTTGTGCGGCGGGCTGTATGACAAGCCTTGCCATTAGTTGCCTTCATCGAATAGATCATCCACAGTCGCGTAGTTGTTAGGATCATGGGCGGCCTGCTCCGCGTCAGCGATCATAGCCTCAATCGCTGGGCGCACCTGCCCCTGCCTCTGGATGAACGCATCGAGCAGCGCCTCCCCCTCATACCCCTCCTTGAGCAGGTCAGCAAGGATGAACTCGGAGAACTCGCGTCCAGAACGGGCTATCGGTTTGATGATGATCGCGTCGCCATCCATATAGCAGACGGCATCATTCTCAAACCCAAGTTCCTGATAATACTGTTGTGGAATGGTTATCTGCCGCTTGTCGGAAACACGGATGATCTTCTTCTTTGCTGGTGGTTTTACCAGTGTCGCACTGGTTATCGATTCAGCCATCATGCCCTCCAATCTCGGAAACCATAATAACACAGAAACCAAGCTTCTTTGCGGGCAATGCATCAATTGTCACATGCCCCGACCCCTTGTCACACACATGCTCCGACCCCTTGTCACATGCAAATATTGAATTGTAGGCACGTTGTGGGTATAATGTGTACACAATTTGAAGGGAGTAATCATGCCCAAAACAGCAGATCTGAAGCTGCGCATTGATCCAGTTCTAAAGAAATCTGCGACTGAGGTATACAGTCAATGGGGATTGAATCTCACGGATGCCGTAACGATGTTCCTCTATCAGTCAGTCGCAGAGGGTGGCTTGCCCTTTGCCATGAAGATGCCGAAGACTACCCCTCACTTCAACTGGGATAACCCTGGCATTGTGAGGATTGACCCTGCTGTTGGACACGCATTGCTACCTGCTGACTGGGATTCAGATGAGGACGCAGTGTGAGTGATGCCCCTCTGGGTGTTCTCCAGCCAGACGATATAGCTCAGGTCATACAGGAAATGACCACTCTCGGTTTCTTCCAGGGGCCAGAACAGCCCCAAAAACGTATGTGATAAAAACGTACCGACCTCTTGTTACGCAGCCACGTAAACGTATGTGACAAAAACGTACCGACCCCTTGTCACACATTGTCACGCAGCCACGTAAACGTATGTGACAAAAACGTACCGACCCCTTGTCACACCGACCCCTTGTCACACACCGACCCCTTGTCACACAAACGGTGTGAGCATCCTGCACGGGAAGGGCTTCCGTACCGCGCTGCATGACGGCGACGTGGTGACCTTCCTCCCCATCGCCGCCGGCGACTGATGACAAGCCGAGTGGGACACGGGGATCAAACAGGAGGTTCCCAGGGGTTGATTGACGGGATGTCAAACCTGTTGAAATCTTTTTCGTTGCGGGTAACAACGGTGTAGTTATCGGCAGCTGCACTGGCGGCTATAAGTGCGTCGTAGTAAGGCGCCGGGTCAGGGACGTGGTATCCCGCAGCTATGCGAGCAGCCGGCAAGCTGATTACCACCAGGCGATCTCTGAAAGCTTCCAAGACGTAATCTGTCAACCAGGTTCTCAACAGCTGTCCCTGGGCAGGATCCGATAATTCCTTGACCTGTATGCCTCGTTCCAATTCAAGCACACTCACAACACTGAGAAAACACTGGTTCAGATCGACTTCTTGCGCCCACTGTCTGAAAGCGGCATCCATTTTCTGAGGGTCTTTGCGCAACTCGCTAATGACGTTGGTGTCTATGAGGTAGGACATCAGAGCAGCAGCTCCCTGGGCGCCTCAACGGTTCGCGGTGCGATTTCAAGGTCTATGTTGGCAGCCTCAGGCATATGAAAGGCGCCGAGTAGCGAGGTCTGTGTTATTCCTTGGATCTCATAGTAGTTGTCGATGTTGATGAGCACATACTCGATTCTGCCCCTGTTTGTCACAAACACCGGCTCCTCCTGAGCCAGGCGTGTTGCACGGGAGGTGTTCTGATTGAACTCTCGGGCACTCATGGAAGCCATTACAGCACGCTGCCTTCTCTTTCATGCGTTACTAGTTGGAACGAGCACAAAGTAGCTACAATCCTACATTGTGCGCTCACGTATGTCAAACACAGTCTTGTGACAAACCGTCCCCACGACATGACAAAAGGGACCGTCCCCTTTGTCAACATGACAAAAGGCAACATGACAAAAGGGACGGTCCCTTTTGTCATGATGAAACGCTCCGTCCCCTTTGTCACCTTTTGTCAGGAGAGGGTGGAGAGGGCGTGCTCTACGGCGTGGAGGGTTGTGGCGATGTCTTCTGGGGTGTGGGCGGCGGAGGGGAACCAGGCCTCAAAGGGGCTGGGTGGGAGATAGATGCCGGCGTCGAGCATTGCCTGGTAGAAGCGGGTGAAGCGCTCTGCGTTGGTGGTTGTGGCGGTCGTAAGGTTGGTGACCGGGGCGCTGGTGAAGAAGACCGAGAGCATGGCGCCAACGCTGTTCACCTGCAGCGGTATGCCCTGGCGTTCTGCCGCGGCGCGGATACCCTGTGCCAGGGTGGCGGCCTGGGCCTCCAGTCCCTCATAGAAACCGGGGCGTTTGAGTTGCTCGATGGTGGCCAAGCCGGCGGTGGTAGCCAGGGGATTGCCGGCGAGTGTCCCAGCCTGGTACATGGGGCCTACAGGAGAAACAAGCTGCATGAGCTGCGCCTTGCCGCCATAGGCTGCCAGGGGCAGGCCGCCGCCGACTATCTTGCCAAGGCAGGTTATGTCCGGATCGATGCCAAAGCGCTGCTGCGCTCCGCCAAAGGCAACGCGGAATCCGGTCATCACCTCATCGAATATCAGCAGGCTGCCATGTGCGCTGGTCAGTTCGCGGAGCGCAGGGAGGAAGCCTTGCAGCGGGGGCACCACGCCCATGTTCCCGGCGACGGGTTCGACTATGACCGCCGCGATCTCCTCGTTATATTTGTTGAATAACTCTGCGACTTCATGCGCGTTGTTGTATGAAGCGACAAGCGTTGTGGCGGCAGTCTGGGGCGGCACGCCGGCGGACGTGGGCACGCCGTGGGTGAGGGCGCCGCTGCCGGCCTGGGCGAGGAGGGCGTCGCTGTGGCCGTGGTAGTTGCCGGCGAACTTGATGATGAGGTTGCGGCCGGTGGCCGCGCGGGCGAGGCGCAGGGCGGACATGGTGGCCTCGGTGCCGGAGTTGACAAGACGAACCTGCTGCATAGAGGGGTAGGCGGCGGCAATCTGGGCGGCGAGCTGGGTCTCGAGGGTGGTGGGGGCGCCAAAGCTGAGGCCTTGGGTGGCGGCCTGCTGCACGGCGGCAATGACCGCGGGGTGCGCGTGGCCAAGGATGAGCGGGCCCCAGGAGGCGACGTAGTCGAGGTAGGTGGCGCCGTCGATGGTGGTGATGTGGGCGCCGCGGCCGCTGGCGATGAAGAGGGGGTCGCGGCCGGTTGCCGCCTTGGTTGCGCGCACGGGTGAGTTGACGCCGCCCGGCATGAGCGCGCAGGCCTGCTGGTAGGCGCGCTGGCTGGCGGGGGTGGTAGTGGGGACGGCTGTCTGCTGCAGCTGGCTGGCGGCGGCGGGCTGCGGGCTGTCGGTTGCGGTTGCGGGGGCGGGTTGTTGTGGTTGTATCACGGTGGGGCCTCTATCCCGTTAAGCGGGGAGCCAGGGGGCGACCTGGGGGGCGTGGTAGGTGACGATAAGGTCGGCGCCTGCGCGCTTGAAACCGATAAGCGTTTCCAGGATGGCCTGCTTCTCGTCGATGAGGCCCTGCTGGGCGGCGAGTTTGAGCATGGCGTACTCGCCGCTGACGTTGTAGGCGGCGATGGGCACGCCCGCGGCTTGGCGGGCGCGGTAGATGATGTCGCCGTAAGCGAGCGCCGGCTTGACGAGGATGAGGTCGGCGCCCTCTGCGACGTCGGTGAGGATCTCGCGGAGGGCCTCGTCGCTGTTGGCGGGGTCCATCTGGTAGCTGCGACGGTCGCCGAACTGGGGCGCGGAGTCCGCGGCATCGCGGAACGGCCCATAGAAGGCCGAGGCGTATTTAGACGCGTAGGACATGATGGGTGTGTCTTGGAAGCCCTCGCTGTCCAGGGCCGTTCTTATGGCGCGCACCCGGCCGTCCATCATGTCGGAGGGGGCGACCATGTCGACACCGGCCTGTGCGTGGGAGAGAGCGACCTGGGCGAGTTGGGCGACGCTTTTATCGTTATCTAATTGCTGGTTTGCGTCAAAAAGGCCGCAATGGCCGTGGTCGGTGTAGGCGCAGAGGCAGACGTCGCTTATGAGGTAGAGGTTGGGGTGGCTGCGCTTGGCGAGGCGGATGGCCTGCTGGACGATGCCGTTTGGGTCCGCGGCTTGGCTGCCAAGCGCGTCTTTGTGCGCGGGCAGGCCAAAGAGGAGCAGCGCGGGGATGCCGAGGTCTGCGAGGCCGAGGAGGGCTTGTTCGAAGGCGGCCAGGCTGAGGCGGCTGACGCCGGGCATGGAGGGGATGGGGATGGTGGGTTGGTCGCCGGCGTGGATGAAGACGGGGTAGATGAGATCGGCGCGCGTGAGGTGGGTCTCGCGGAGCATGGCGCGGATGGTGGGGTTGGCGCGGAGGCGCCGGTGGCGGGTGGGCTGGGGGGTTGTCATGGCTGCTCCTTTGGTTTCTTCTGCTAGCTTATCTCACTTCAGCCATCCTGCACAGCTCTGTGAGCTGGTCGGCTAGGTTGCCACGCTGCGCGCTACACGCTGCGCGCTACACGCTGCGCTCGCAATGACGGAGGGATGTATAGGAATGCAGGTAGCCTGTGTCACCGGGAGCCCTTTCTTTCTGTTGCGTGAGTGACTATGGCGGCTACCAGGCCGTCTACCGTGAAGGTGGTGGCCTCGGCGGTGGGGGTCAGCTGGTATTCGCGCAGGGTGTCGCTGGTGATGGGGCCTATGGAATAGAGGTCGATGCCCTGAAGCAGGTTGGTGTCGCCTGAGAGCATCTTTATGAGGTTGTGCACGGTTGAGGAGCTGGTGAAGGTGACGCCGTGGTACGCACCGGCGCGCAGCGCGTCGACCAGGGCCTGGGTGTCTGCGTCCGCGCAGCGGGTCTGGTAGCCGGCCACCTCGGTCACCGTGACGCCAAACTCCGCGAGCAGGCGGGGGAGGGCGTCGCGGGCCTTCTCGGCGCGCACCAGCAGGACCTGCTGGCCGGGGCTCAGTTGGCCGGGGCTCAGCTGGCCGGGGCCCGTCCCCGTCTGGCCGGGGCCCGCCTGGCCGCGCAGCATGTCCACAATGCTTTCCGCAACGTATTCCTGTGGCACGATGATGTCCTGCAAGCCGCGGTCCTGCAGGGCCTTCTGGGTCACCGGCCCAATGGCGACCAGCTGGATCCCCGCGAGTCGGCGCAGGTCGACGGCCTGCGCAAGCAACTCTGCAAAGAAGGCTTCGACCCCGTTGACGCTGGTGAAGATCAGGTGCGAGAAGGTCTCGATCTGGGCCAGCGCCGCGCGCAGCTGCTGGGGGTCAGACGGTGTGTCAAAGGCGATGGTGGGCTGCTCAAAGACGTCCGCGCCCAGGTTGCGCAGGGCGCTGGAGAGTCGGGAGGCTTGCTGCCGCGCCCGGGTGACCACAATGCGTTGCCCAAAAAGCGGGCGGCTCTCAAACCACCCGATCTTATCGTTAAGCTCCACCACCTCACCAATGACGATAACGGCGGGGTTGGTCAGCTTGTGGCGGGTGGCCAGCGCGGCGATGGTGCTGAGGTCGCCGCGCACGGTGCGCTGGCGGGGCGTGGCGCCGTGCTCGATGATGGCGGCCGGGGTCTGGGGGGCCTTGCCGTGGGCCAGCAGGCGGTCGGCGATGAGGGGCAGGTTGGCCATGCCCATGAGGACGACCAGCGTGCCCGGGGTCTTGGCGAGTTGGCCCCAGGCGATGGACGAGGCGAGCTTCTGTGGGTCCTCGTGGCCGGTGATGATTGTAAGGCTGGAGGCGAGGCCGCGGTGCGTCACCGGGATGCCCGCGTAGGCCGGGACTGCGAATGCCGAGCTCACGCCGGGTATGACCTCAAAGCTGATGCCATGCTGGGCGAGTGCGAGGGCTTCCTCGCCGCCGCGGCCGAAGACAAAGGGGTCGCCGCCTTTGAGGCGGACTATGGTGCGGTTGGGGGTTGCGGCGGCGGTGGGATCGTCTGCGGAGGGAGTGGGTGCTGCGGGCGCGCTTGCGGCGAGCGTGGGTGCGGCGGGATCGCCTGCGGCGAGCGTGGGTGACGTCGCTTTCTCGATGAGCAGTGCGTTGATCTCCTCCTGAAGGCGGTAGTGCCGGCCGGGGGATTTGCCCACAAAGATGAGCTCGCAGCCGGGGCGGGCGTGGCGGAGGATGTCTGCGGGGATGAGGGTGTCGTAGATGATGGTGTCGGCCTGCTCGATGGCGTGCAGGGCCTTGAGGGTCAGGAGCTCGGCGTCGCCCGGGCCGGCGCCCACCAAGTAGACCTGCGGGGTGGAAAGCGGGGAAGGATTGATGTTTGTGTTGCTCAGGTCCATGGGAGGGTCCATTCTGTTGCGGCGGCCTGGGCGAGGATGTCTTCGGCCGCCTGTTTGCCCAGGGAATCTGGATCGCTGCCGGTTAACTGGGCTCTGAGTATGCAGCTGCCGTCGAGGCTGGCGACCATGGCGCTCAGGTTGAGGGTTGCGCTTGTGGCGGCCGGTTCTCTGACTTGACAAAAGGGACCGTCCCCTTTGTCATGTCTGACTTGACAAAAGGGACCGTCCCTTTTGTCATGTGCTGGTGCGTAGGTTGCGAGTGCGCCCAGGGGCACCTGGCAGCCGCCGCCCAGCGCCTGGAGGAAGCTGCGCTCTGCGCGCGCCTCAAGCTCGGAGGGCTGGTGGTTGAGATCCGCGATGAGGGCCTGGATCGTGGCGCTGTCGGCACGGTCTGTGGCGATCTCTATTGCGATGACACCTTGGCCGGGCGCAGGGAGGAAGAAGGCCTCGTCGAGGTAGCAGGTGATGCGGCTGTGCAGCCCCAGGCGGTGGACGCCTGCAGCGGCCACGATGAGGGCGCTGAGCACGGGGTCTTCATCGAGCTTGCGCAGCCTGGTGTCGATGTTGCCGCGGATGGCAACGCAGCGCAGGTCGGGCCTGACGCTGAGCAGCTGCGCCGTACGCCGCAGGCTGGAGGTGCCCACCTGCGCCTGCGGCGGCAGGCAGGGGATGGGGCGTTTTGTCGTAGTGCCCACAGCCGCAGACGGCGACAACCCTTGTGGTTCTACAGCCGCTGGGCTAGGCCCTCCTGAATCAAGTTCAGAACAGGCTCCGTCAAGCTCGGGGTGACAAGAGTCAAGCTTTGCGCCTTCTGCCTTGCAGATGAGGACGTCGCGGGGGTCTTCACGCTGGCAGTAGGCGCCTATGGCCAAGCCCTGCGGCAGCTCGCAGGGGAGGTCCTTGAGGCTGTGCACGGCCAGGTCGATGTCGCCTTCGAGCAGGGCGGCTTCTATCGCGTCGGTGAACAGCCCCTTGCCGCCAGGCAGGGGCAGAGTGGTGCTTGAGAGGCTGTCGCCGGTGGTGCGCAGGGGCACCAGCTCGACGGCCAGGCCGGGATGCAGCTCCTGCAAGCGATTCGCGACCTGCTGCGCCTGGATCAGCGCCAGGCTGCTGCTGCGGGTGCCAATGCGGAGCGCCTTCATGATGCGGCCTCCCTCAGTTGGGGAGCAGCCAACGAGCTAATGAGCTCTGCGATCTTCTCGTCAATGAGCGATTCGATGGCAGCGGCGGCCTGTTCGCGGAGGGCGCGGTTCTTCTCGGAGACCTCGCGTATCTGCTTGATGTCAAAGCAGCGGACGCCGAGAAGCCCCGCTACCTGCGGATCTATGTCGCGCGGCACGGCCATGTCGATGAAGACAATCGGGCGGTCGCGGCGCGCCTGCATGATGGGCTCCAGCTGCTGGCGGGTCACCAGGCAGTGCTGCGATGAGGTTGCCGAGAAGACCAGGTCTGCTGTGTTCAGGCAGCTCTGGAGGTCGTCGAGCGAGCAGGCGTCGAAACCGTACCGGGCGGCGAGCTCCTGCGCCTTGCCCAGCGAGCGGTTTGAGACCATGCAGAGCGACGCTGCCCGCTTGATCAGGTGTTTCATGGTCAGCTCGCACATCTCGCCGGCGCCGAGGATCAGGATCTGCCGGCCCGTGAGGTCGCCGAGTTCCTGTTCGGCCAGGTCGACGGCGATGCGGCCGACCGAGGTGTGGAACTGGTTGATGTCTGCGGTGGGGGTGGCGCTAGGTCCAGCGTTGGGGCCGCTGCCGTTGCCGCCAGCGCTGCTGCCGCCAGCGCCGCCGCCGTTGCCACCAGCGCCGTTGCCGCCAGCGCTGCTGCGGACCTGCTTCCCCAGGGCAAGCGCGCGCTGGAACCAGACGTTGAGGGTGCGGTCGGTGGCCTGTGCCTGGAGCGCCGTGTCATAGGCGCGTGCGACCTGGCCGAGGATCTCGGTCTCGCCGAGGACCAGGGAGTCGAGCCCGGCGACCACGCGGTAGAGGTGCTTCAGCGCCTGCGTGCCGGTGTGGTGGTAGAGGTAGGGTGTGACAGAGGCGACGGGGGACGTGACAGGAGGGGACGCTTCAGCCATCGTGCCCAAAACCGCAGCTTGCTGCCCTAGGTTGCCACGCTGCGCCGCCTTTGGCGGCTCCGCTCGCAATGACGGGAAGATGTGGGAGCTCGCAGGCTCTGCTCGTAATGAGGAAGGTCTTGTAGGAGGTGCTGTCATGGGTGGGTTTCCGCTGGTAGAGAGCCGTTTTCATCGTTATCACGCAAAGCCTGGACCACCTGTGCGGCCTGCGCCTGGCTGAACGGGAGTATGCTTTCCAGGCGCTGCGTATCGCGGAGAAAGTCGAGAAATAAGAGTTCCTCCTCGGTTTTGAAGCCTTTGTTGTGCGTGATGATGTTGAGCGGGCGCGCGAGTTGGCAGCCTTCGATCTGCAGGGTTTTGAGTAGGCCCAGGCGGCATTCCTGTTGCACGGTGAGGATGGAGATGATGGTGACGCCGAGGCCCTCGATGACGGCGTGTTTGATGGCCTCGGTGGAGCCGAGGTCCGCGATGATGTTGAGGCGCGCGGGGTCGAAACCGCCGCGGCTGAGGGCGAGCTCCATGACCTTGCGCGTGCCGGAGCCCTTCTCGCGGGTGATCATGCGCTCCTTGGTGAGCTCGCCGAAGGTGACGCTTTCGCGGCGGGCCCAGGGGTGGCTCATGGGGACGACAAGGGCGAGTTCGTCGTGGCAGAAGGTCTCGATGCTGATGGCCTGGCTCTGTTGGATGGGGCCTTCGACCAGCGCGATGTGGAGGCGGTTCTCCAGGACGTCTTGGGCGATGATCTCTGTGTTGGCGATCTTGACGTGGAAGTCGAGGCTGTCGAAGAGGCTGTCCAGGTAGCCGATGATGTGTGGCAGGATGTACTCGCCGATGGTCAGGGTTGCGCCTAGGCGCACGCTGCGGTGCTGGTCAAAGGCGAGTTCGTCGATCAGCTCGCGGGCCTCCTGCATGACGGCGACGGCGCGGCAGCCGTACTCGTAGAGGATCTCGCCGGCCTTGGTCAGCGTGACCCCCTTGTTGGTGCGGTCGAAGAGCTTGGCGCCGTACTCCTGCTCCAGCCCCTTGATCTGGATGCTGACGCTTGGCTGGCTGATGTGCAGCCGTTTGGAAGCAAGGGTGATGTTCTTGGTCTCGACCACCTCTTTGAACACCAATAGCTGACACTCCAGGGTATTCATGCAACTCACCTCGCTTGGGGACGGGCGCTTGGCCTACGTGGGGACGTGCGCTTGGCCGGGGTTATGCAGCGCCGCAGAGCCACCGCCAGGGTCACGCTGAGCCGCTGAGAACATACCGTGCATGGCAGCAGGAGTAAAGAACGTTTCCTGCATTGCACTATTATATTTACCTATTGCCAGGCAGTCCAATGAAATTGCGCGCAGTTTAGGCAGAAGCGAGGCATTGCGCAGATTGCGCGCCCTTACGTTAGCCATAGACAGGGCAAGGCACACCCATTTCAGCTATTGGCTTTATCTATTGTCTGAAAGGCAGAAAGGGGCCAGGGAACACCGCCCCCTGGCCTCTACGCGCATATTTTCTCGTGCCTTACCCTACAAACTCCCCATCTTCCCATTGGCCCTGCTGGAGTACCGCGCCGGCAGCGTTATAGAGAATGCCCTGGCCCTCCCGCTTGCCGTTCTCCCATGCGCCAACGTACTTGTCGCCATTGGCATAGGTCATTGTCCCCTGACCGGCCATCTCGCCCCCATCCCATGCGCCCACGTATACAGAGCCGCTTGGCCACGTATAGGTTCCCTGTCCGGTCCTGTAGTCGTCTACAAAATCACCCACATACATTTCGCCATTGGGCCAGGTAAAGGTCCCTTGCCCATTCCGCATGTCGTTTGCCCATGCGCCATCATATTTATTACCGCTGGCATAGGTTATGATCCCCTGTCCGCTACGCCTGTCGTCTTTGTAAGCGCCAATATAGACGTCCCCATTGGGCCAGGTTGTGGTACCCTGCCCGTTTCGGAGATCGAGCTTAAATTCTCCAACATACACCGCACCGCCGGAATAGGTCATGGTGCCCTGCCCACTACGGTTGCTGTTCTCCCATGCGCCAACGTACTTTGCACCGTCTGCCCAAGTAATGGTGCCCTGCCCGTTGCGCTGATCGTCCTTCCATTCACCCAAATAGATGGCGCCATTGTTCCAGGTCGCGGTACCCTGCCCACTGCGCACGCCGTCCTTCCAGCCACCTACATAAGTAGAGCCGTCATCGTAGATGAACGTGCCGTTGGTATCCTCCGGCTTGCCGTCGACCACATAGCCGGTGTATTTACCCTTGAACTCTGCACCATCGTTCCCAAATACGCTGTAGGGCAGGTCCGTGACATACTCCGGTTTCACGGTGACCTCGGGCGTGGTCGGTGTCTGCGGCTTGGGCGTCGCGCTGGCAGTAGACGAGGCCTTGGCAAAGATCAGGATGGTGCCGTCATCGTCGTCCATGATCAGCTTGTTGTCCTTCAGCACAACATCAAAGGGGATGCCGGTGTGATCGACCAGAGTATATCGACCACCTCCCTTACTCTCCCAGGTCAGCGTTATCACTTCGCCCATGAAGTTCACCCAACCGGTGCCATCCTCGGCAAAAGCCATATCCATCACCGCGTCGGTCACGCCAAACAGCTCCAGCAGCTCCAGGTACTCGCTCCAGCTGAGCACCTCGCCGTCCTGCTCCATGGACTCAAGCTTCCAGGTGCCGATGACGGCGTCAGCTGTCACCTCGGTCTTCTTCTGCTCTGTTGTCTTTTCGCCGAGAAGGCCGAACATCTTTGTACCTATCATCACCGCAATCAAGGCGACGAGAACAACGGCCGCTCCGATGATGATGAACATCGTGGTCTTGCTCTTCTTGGCCGGTGCAGGCGCAGGAGCCTGTCCATATGGCTGCTGAGGCGCCTGCTGGTAAGGCTGCTGTTGCTGCTGCGGGTAGGGTTGAGGTTGGGGCTGCCCTTGGGGTTGCTGTGGTTGCCCTTGCGGTGGCTGCTGGAATTGCGGCTGCGGCTGCGGTGGTGGCGGTGCAGCTGCTGCCTGCGTAGGCTGTGGCGGTGCAGCGGCTGTCTGCGTAGGCGCTGGCTGCGTGGGTACTGCCGCCTGTGCCAGCGACTCACCGCAGGATGTGCAGAACTGCGCTCCTTCTTGGATCTGGCTACCGCACTTAGGGCATGACTTATCCATTTGAAATCCCTCCTCATTCTTTGCTGATTTCATGCAAAGTATAGCACTCTAGCTGGCGTTTTGAGCCACTTGAGGATCCGTTTGTCGCCAGAGGATCCGTTCTTCTCGTTATGAAACCAAGGAATCGTCAGCCGACGAATTCCCCGTCTTTCCATTCGCCTTGCTGGACTATGTTGCCGGCAGCATCATATGCGGTGCCCTGCCCGTGGCGCTTGTCATCCTTCCATCCGCCCACGTACTTCCTACCGTCAACATAGGTCATGGTGCCCTGGCCGCTGAACATGTCCATATCGAAATCACCAACGTATTCTTGTCCGCTTGCCCAGGTATAGACACCTTTTCCGTGGTACAGGTTGTCTTTCCAATCGCCCACGTAGACATCACCATCAGGATGGTACATAGTACCCTGCCCGTTGCGCTTATCGTCCTTCCATGTGCCCACATATTTCCTGCCGTCGGTATATACCATGGTGCCCTGGCCGCTGAACAGGTCATCAACAAAACCGCCAACGTATTCCTGCCCGTTTACCCAGGTATAGGTGCCCTGACCGTGGTACAGGTTGTCTTTCCAATCGCCCACATAGACATCCCCGCTGGGGTGCGTCATGGTGCCGAACCCGTTGCGCAGGTCATCCTTCCACTCGCCCACATATTTCCGGCCCTCTGGCCAGGTCATGGTGCCCTGGCCGCTGCGATTGCCGCCCTTCCAGCCACCTATGTAGGTTGAGCCGTTCTCCAGTACCAGGGTGCCGTTGGTGTCCTCAGGCAGACCGTCGATCGCCTTTCCGGTGTACTTGCCCTTGTACTCGGTACCGTCGTTGCCAAACAGGCTATAGGCCATGTCCGTGACGGACTCGCCGCCCGTGGTGGTGGTTGGCGGTATCGTCGGCGTTGTGCCCGGCGTTGTGCTCGCAGTAGAACCTGAAGTCCCCTTCACAAAGGTCATGATGGTGCCGCCCCTGTCGTCCAGGATCAGCTTTCCGTTCTTCAGCTCAACGTCTAAGCCGTCGCCGATCTCGTCGACAAGCACATATGTGCCGCCTCCCTTGTTCTCCCAGGTGAATGTGAGCACCTCTCCCATGAAGTTCACCACACCCTTTTGGCCTTCAGTGAATGTGATCTCCATCACCACGTCGGTGATGCCGAACAGCTCCATCAACTCGACATACTCGGCCCAGTTGATCACATCGCCACCATCTTCCATGGTCTCAAGCGTCCAGGTGCCTATGATGGCGTCAGCCGTAACCTCTGTCTTCTTCTGCTCTGTTGTCTTATCGCCGAGAAGACCGAACACTTTTGTTCCTACGAGAACCGCGACCAATGCGACGACAAGCACAGCTGCCCCGATGATGATGAACAGCGCGGTCTTGCTCTTCTTCTTGGCCGGGGCGGGCATGGGAGCCTGCCCATACGGCGATTGAGGCGCCTGCCCGTAGGGCGACTGGGGTGCCTGCTGGTAGGGTTGCGGTTGCTGGGGCGGGTAAGGTTGGGGCGGGTACTGCCCCGGGGGTTGCTGGTAGCCCGGTTGGGGTTGCGGGGGTGGAGGTGGCGCAGCTGCCGCTGCCTGCATGGGCGCTGTCGCCTGCCAGGGCTGGGTCGGCTGCTCGGGCGCAGCTGGCATCGGCTGGGGCAGCTGCTCTGCCGGCGCTGGC
>Ga0082212_10006083_pt1 | contig 16300 bp, 14 predicted proteins | sample TergutNt197P3_FD_71548 | JGI IMG/M metagenome (GOLD analysis project Ga0082212, IMG submission 71548) | Neocapritermes taracua P3 segment gut microbial communities from Petit-Saut dam, French Guiana - Nt197 P3 | ecosystem: Host-associated > Arthropoda: Insects > Digestive system > Gut ... | reverse complement strand
ATATCGCTCAAGCCCGGTAAAGCGATTTTTTAACCCGATTTTTTACCTGTCCTGTATGTTACAATAGTGTTACAACAGGAAAAAAACGCAAAATAGTGCTTGACAACACCTTGCGCCTGTGCTATCATGCCATCGTAAAGAAAGAAAAATAATCTCGATAAGGGCAAACCCTGTGAAAACGGGGGACGCAATGCTAAAGGGTCTAACGCGGAATATCCGCCATGACAGCCAGCTGCCGAATGAAAGTATTCAGGCGAGGCTGTCCGGGCAACCGGCAGCTTTTTGTATATCCAAACAACCGGTATACAGGCCTCAAAATACTCGGCAACCTTATTCTCAGAAGGGGGCATAACTATGAAATAAGGAAACGATTATTAACGCGGCGCTATCCGCAAAGCGATGAAACTGTTAATCAAATCTATTGACATACCGTTTGCAGAATGTTAGAATACGCTAGTTGATTTATGAGAAAGAATGTGCGGTGTTTCATGGCTAATATGAGTAATACCCAAGTCATACGAAATTGAGGCGATGAAATATGAGCAAAAAAATTCCTCAAATATTGATTACAGCGGGCGCCGTGCTTATCGTCGCTGCATGCGCGCTCATGATATACAACAAAGTCGACGATAATCTGGCAGGGCGCAGAGCGCAGCAGCTCCTGGACCAAATGCTGGAGCAAATGTTTGAAGAAGATGAGTATGTCAGTACAGGTTCACCGCAGCAGCCGGAATCATCGCAAACCTCACCGGGGCAGATAATCCTGCCGCCGGGCGGGCAGGATAGCGAAGCGGCACATACCGGCGGAGAAGAAGCCGAAGAGGAAAGCGGCGAGGCCGCGGACGAAAACACCGCGGTAAAGAAATCCCAGCCGCTCAACTACAGCACATTGGGGGTATTGCAGATACCCGCCGTAAGCATTAGATTACCGATAATCGACGGGTGGACGGACGCCCGCGGAAACGTGGCCCCGTGCAGCATCGCGGGAACTGCGGACCCGAAACCCAGAAAGCTTATAATCGCGGGGCACAACCTCAAGAGCCATTTCAAAAGTTTGATCGACCTCAACGTAGGCGACGAAGTCCTGTTCACGGCGAAAGACGGAACGACATACCGCTACAGCGTCGTAGAAGTAGGGCAGTGCCACAGGGATAACCCGGAGGAAGTCTCAAGCGGAAGCGGATGGGACATGACTCTGGTAACATGCAAGACAATACGGACCATGCGCACACTCATACGCTGCGCCGAGATTCCGGATAAGCTTCCCGGGGAGCCGGCTGCCGGCTAGGAGGAGCGCAGAGCCGGGATCGGCGGCGGACAAAGAAAAGGAAAATACCAGGTAGAGCTTTTTCCGGCGGAAAGATTCGGAAAAAGAAAATGCTAAAGGAGGAGCGAATCATGAAAACTCTAAAACAACTGGTCTCACTGACCATAGTAGCCGTGCTTGCAGCCGGGATGCTTTTCGGGTGCAGCGGAAAAACAATAGAGATACACAACCCCGGCAGTGCGGAGCAAACGTCGTTCCAGAGCGGTTTTGCCGTGCAGCCGGTGCTGGATGAAGAATTTCTGGACTTCGGCGAGTTCGTAGACATCGCGCCGGAAATGGTGCCACTGTCATCATCTCCCGCATCAAGTATTCTCGAGCCCAAAGCTCCCGGAACCAGCACCAAGAAGAACGACAAAGCCGAAATCGACTACTCGAACGCAAAAGACGGATACGTAATGATCAAGTACGTAAAGCAGACGACGAAAGCTCTGAAAGTGCAGATCAAAGGGCCGAGCGGCACAGCGTATACATATAATCTGAAGTCAAACGGAAGCTATGAAGTATACCCGCTCTCAGACGGCAACGGCGATTATTCCATCGGCGTGTTCGAGCAGGCAGACGGCAACAAGTTCGCCACCGCGAACTCCGCCTCAATAAAAGTCCAGCTTTCCGACGCCAACGCGCCTTTCCTCCGCCCGAACCAGTACGTAAACTTCAAAGCCGACAGCGAAGTCGTGAAAAAGGCAACCGAGCTGGTCAAAGGAAAAACTGACCTTATCGACAAAATATCCGCCATTTACACATTTGTCGTAAAGAACTTCACATACGACAAGGAGCTGGCCAAGAACGTCAAGGACGGATACCTCCCCGATGTGGACGCGGTCCTCGCAAAGAAAAAAGGCATCTGCTTCGACTATGCCGCCGTCATGACCGCGATGCTCAGAAGCCAGAAGATCCCGACGAAGCTTGTCGTAGGGTTCGCGGGCGAGCAGTACCATGCATGGATAAGCGTGTTTTCCAACGAATCAGGATGGATAGAGAGCGTGATCCAGTTCGACGGAAAAAGCTGGAAACTGATGGATCCGACATATGCCTCGACAGGGAACCAAAGCTCCGAAGCAATGAAGTACATTGGCGACGGGAAGAACTATTCAGTCAAGTATCTGTACTAGTAGCAGCTAGCGGCTATTGGCTAGCGGCTAGAGGCTAAAGTTCGCAGATATTACAGCTACATAATTAAACGCTTGAGCGGCGATCCGGCGCATTTTGCGTCGGGTCGCCGCAAGGCGGAGAAATGAGGGCATGCCATGAGTAAAAAAACCTTGTCGAACACATATCTGTCAATGCTCAGCAAGGAGCTTGCCATGTTGCTTGAAGCCGGTATGACACTGCATGACAGTCTCCAGATAATGCAGGACGAAGAACCGACGAGAGAAGGCAAAGCGATGATGTCGGGCTTGATAGATGCACTTGAGAGAGGCGAACCATTTGCTTCGGCACTTGGCAGTTCGGCTCTTTTTCCGCATTATATGGTCCATATGGTGGAGATCGGCGAAAAGACCGGGCGGCTGGTGCAGACGCTGGATGCTCTCGCAGAATACTATGACAGGCAGAGCAGGCTTTCCCTTACAATTAAAAATTCGATCATGTATCCGGCGATACTGCTGATACTGATGATCGTCGTGGTGCTGATACTGATCGTACAGGTCCTGCCGATATTCAACGACGTGTTCGGCAGGCTGGGCACGCAAATGTCGGCGATGGCCGTCACCCTTATGAATTTCGGAACTTGGCTGGGCGACGCGGCAGTTGTAATAGCGATCGTGCTGGCTGCGGTTTTTGTAGTCGCGTTTTTAGCGTATATTCTGCACGGCATCCGCGACGCGCTGAAAAAATGGTTCATGAACAGGTGGGGCGGGCGCGGTCTTTTTGACCATATCGCCTCATCGCGTTTTGTATCGGCAATGTCGCTTGCGATGGCGAGCGGACTGGATGTGGACGAGTCGATAGACGTCGCCTTCTCCATCAGCGGCGGCGCCAAAGCAGTCGACGCCAAGCACAAGAAAGCAATGCAGCTCCTTGGCGCGGGCAACTCGCTTGCCGACGCTTTATGCGGCGCCGGGATAATGCTGCCACAGGACGGCAAAATGCTGGCGATCGGCAGTAAGGGCGGAAAAACCGACGAGGCCATGACTGAGATCGCGCGCAGGAGCGAGGTCAACGTCCAGGACGAAATAGACAGGCTGGTCGGCAGGATAGAGCCAACGCTCGTTATCATTTCATCAGTGATCATCGGCGTGATATTGCTTTCGGTCATGCTGCCCCTCATGGGTATCATGACGTCTTTGGGATAGCGGCATGAATAGGAAAAGAAGAAGCATATACAGAAAGGGCCTGGGCGACATGGTGCGCTCAGCCGCACTTCCGATTTTGTTTACTCTCGCCGTGGTCGGGATGATCGCCCTTGGGCTCCGGCAGACAGGGGAGTCGAGCAGGGCGGAAGGTCTGCGCGTCCTCGAGGACAGCATTCTGCGCGCCACGATCAAGTGTTACGCGATCGAGGGCAGGTACCCGGACAGCGTCGCGTATATCGAGAGGAATTACGGGGTGCGCGTCGACAGGTCAAAATACGCCGTTTTTTATGAGATAATCGCGTCAAATCTCTTTCCCGAAATAACGGTAATAGAATTGATGAGTGAGTGATTATGAAAACGATGCGAAAGCAAAAAATCGACACGATCTTTGTGCTTATGATATTCTGCGTTTTTGCAATATCTATGCTTATGGTGCTCATGCTAGGCGCGAGCATCTACAAAAATATGACGGAAATATCCCGGGACGGGTATGACGAGCGTACTACCCTCTCATATTTTTGGACAAAAATCAAAAACGGCGACGAGGACGGGATGGTTTACATCAGCGACTTTCAGGGGCTGCCCGCGCTATGTCTTGCGGAAGTTTACGGCGACACGAGGTATCTGACAATGATCTACCGCTACGGAGACAGGGTCTATGAACTGTTCACCGAGGAAGGCGTGCAGCTCGATCCGGAGGACGGAACGCCGGTCATCGACGCGGGAGACTTGGAGATAAAGGAACATGGCGGCGGTTTGTTCAGCATAACGGTCGGCGGTAAAAGCGTGTTCTTATACCCCCGGGGCGGGCTGCACGCGCAGAACGCGCCTTCAAGCATTGCTTCAGAGAGGGGTGGAGGCGGATGAAACGTTCGAAATCCACACTGTTTTTGATGGAACAGCTTATCGTGATAGCCGTGTTCTCCATTTGCGCGGCTGCGTGCGTCAAGATTTTGACGTCGTCGTACTACACTGCAAAAGACACGAGAGACATCGGCCACGCGATCCTTGCGGCGGAGAACGGCGCCGAGTGCTATAAAGCAAGGGAGGGCGACATCGGAAAAGTCGCCGGTATTCTGGGCGGGAGCCTCGGCAGCGTGGATAGCAAAGAAGCAGCGATAGTTTATTACGACAAGAACTGGGCCGTATGCAGCGAGAGCGACGCCGCCTATATAATGCGTATAGTGGCTCAAGCGCCCGGCAGCGGCAAAGCGCGGCTTGCCTCGGGTGAAATATCAGTCGACAGGGTCGGCGACGACGGGATAACGCTGATTTCCTTCCCTGTTGCCGCGATTGCATACGACGGGGGAGTGTGAGCGATGAATAAAGACGGAGGCGGAGGCGGCGGAATGGGCGTGGGCAGCGCGTCGATAATGCTTATTTTCGCAGTGCTGTGTTTAACGGTTTTCTCACTCATATCACTTTCGGTAGCCCAGAGCGACAAGTCGCTTGCCGATACGGAAGCGGAACTCGTGACTCAGTATTACGAAGCCGACGACCTCGCAGAGCGGGTGCTTGCCGGGATCCTGGAGTCGGGCGCGATACCGCGCGAGGTACTTGGCGTGAGCATAGGCACATGGTGGGATGAGGGCTTGGAAGCGGAGATCGCCGAGTATTCCTGTCCGATATCCGATATAAAAGAACTCGGCGTGAAGGTGGCCATAACCGGGGATACATACGATATCCTCGTTTGGAAAATGATAAACACAGACGAATGGGTGATAGACGACGCGATCAACGTATGGTCGGGCGACGAAGACTTGGGCTTTGGGTTATTTGGAGACTAGGGAAAATTAAGGGGAGGCAAAATAGGGATGCAGGATTGGCTAAAACAAGCTGTGGATGAGGGCGCTTCGGATATTTTCGTCGGCGCCGGCCGCAAAATTTCTTTCAGGGTCAACAATGTGATCGAACAGAAGAGCGAAGATATGGTCAGGCCGGACGAAGCGGAGACGCTGATAACCAGTTTGTACACTATGGCGAAAAGGTCTATGGACAAATACATGGAAAGCGGCGACGACGACTTCCCGGTTTCAGTGCCGGGGCTGGCCCGTTTCAGGGTGAATACATATCGCCAGCGCAGCACGATGGCAGCAATTATTCGTATCGTTTTATTTGACATACCGCATTACGCTAATTTGCTCATACCGGATGAAGTTATGAAGATCGCATCTGAACACAGCGGGCTCGTGCTCGTTACGGGACCTGCCGGAAGCGGTAAGTCGACGACTCTGGCCTGCGTTATCGATGCGATAAATAAAGCGCGCAACTGCCACATCATCACGCTTGAGGATCCCATCGAGTATCTGCACAGGGACATAAAAAGCCTTGTAAGCCAGCGCGAAATATCCACGGATACCGAGTCGTACATGGTCGCTCTGCGCGCCTGCCTACGGCAGGTTCCGGACATCATTCTCCTCGGCGAGATGAGGGATAACGAGACGATCAGGACTGCAATCACCGCGGCGGAGACGGGCCACCTTGTTATTTCCACGCTGCACACAGTCGGCGCGGCGAATACTATAGACCGTATGATAGACATCTTCCCTGCGGAGCAGCAGCAGCAGATACGCGTTCAGCTTTCGATGGTTCTCAGGATGGTCGTTACCCAGAAGCTGATAAACGACGTGGACGGAAAGTCGCTCCCGGCCTTTGAGATAATGCATATCAACAACGCCATAAGCAACCTCATCCGCGAGTCAAAGACACACCAGATAGATAATGTTATCCAGACGTCCGCGCAAGAGGGCATGATAAGCATGGACGCCTCTATTCTCAAACATTTCAAGGACGGGCGCGTCACCCGCGACATCGCGATCGAAGAGGCGATGAACAGGGAGCAAATGCAAAGGAACATGAGCCGTTAGGCGGCCGGCGGTCAAATCGCGCAGGCGCAATGAAAGGCGCGTGCAAGTCGGGGCATTCCTACAAATCATTACAATAATATTACAAATATAAAATTTTAGACCGCTGCCTTGACATTACAGCATAATGCAGTTATACTACCATGTAGCTTGATGTGGATGGTGGGTTTCATACACTTTAAGGGCTTACTTTGGATATCAAGTATCAGTAGACACGATTGCATACAAGCTAAATGACTTTGGGGAGGTGTTGAAGTTTACAGTGAAAAAACCGTTGAACTTCAGAAAGTCATTATCAACAGCACAGTAATAAGCCAAAAGTTCTGGAACGCAAACATCAAATTTAACTGAAATATGGAGGAAAATAACAAAATGCTTAAAAAAAGATTATTCTCACTCTTGCTGGTCGTAGTTTTGGCAACTACGCTCATACCGTTCGCTTCCGCTGCGACTTACAATGATTTTGCGGACGACGGTACCAACTGGAACCTCCTGCCTGGTGCAATTCAGCTCCTTAACGGCTGGTGGAACAGAGACGTTACACCGCCCGTATGGATCCTGTCCAGGTGGAGACCTGAGGCTCCCGTGCCGGTAACCATTCAGCCGGCAGCTACGCTCCACGTAGTGGCCCCCCTGCAGTCCCTTGCGGCTATTGCAGCCCGCCATGGCATTACAGTAGCTGCGCTTAAAGCGGCAAATAAAGATTACTTTGATAAACTTGACGATTCAAACAGAGCAAACCGCACAGTCGTAGAAGTTGAAGAAGGCGTCGAGCTTATCATTCCGCCTCCTCCGGCAATGACAGTTTTTGCTGACCTGATCCACGAAGTCCAGATCGGCGAGACCCTCGAGAGCATTTCGCGCAACTGGTATGGCACGCCCAACAATGTAGCTGTTATCAAAGCTGCAAACAAAGAATACTTTGATTGGCTTGCTGCCATCAACAAGATGAACAAAACCAATGTTGAAGTCGAAGCCGGCGAATTCATCGTTCTCCCGGGCAAAGGCTTGAGAGATCCGATAGCGCGCCACGCGATCAGGGGCATCGAAACTGTACCGGTAGGCCTTAATATCCCCACATACTCAGAAGGCATGTATCTGGTCAAGAAGGGCGACACCCTTTCATCCATAGCGGCCAAGCTGTATGGCACGACCGCGGGATACCAAATCCTCTTAGAGGCGAACCTCGGCAAAGTCACAAATCCCAATAATCTCTTTGTTGGCCAGTGGCTCGTAGTTGTCACCTAATCAAGTGACCCTATGAATAAGCAGGGTGTGCACTCCTCTCCGCACACCCTGTTTTTTTTCGCACTTTTTCAGCCATGCTTGAAATAACAGGCAACTCTTGTTATACTGTTGAAAAACGAAAGGACAAGAGATATGTACAAGTATCAGTATCCGAACTTGCTCAAGCCAATCAAAATAAGGAACCTTGTGGTGAAAAACCGCATAATGTCCGCGCCGAATATGCTGTTTAGAACAATAGGCGGGCGTCCTGACGAGTATTATTTGCGCTACCTGGAACATAAAGCAAGGGGCGGCGCCGGGATAGTATCGCTCGGCGAAGCGAACGTGTGCGACGGCGGCAACCACACGCCCGGTATGGAGACGACCCTTGAGAACCTTACGATCTTTTCGGAGATGGCCCAGGCTATCCATGAGCACGGCGCAGCGGCAAACGTGGAACTGACGCACGGCGGGATGAGAGTCAGGCCGCAGTTCAACAAAGACCAGAACCTGATAATGGGCCCCGTGGAGTTTGTCAGCCCGGAAACAGGCCACAAGGTCCGCGCCATGACAGAAGACGACATGGAATACGTAGCAAACGGGTTTGCTGATACGGCGGAGTACTATTACCACGCCGGATTCGATACGGTGCTGATACATTGCGCGCACAATTGGCTGCTGACGCAGTTTTTGTCGCCGATCATAAACAAACGTACCGATAATTACGGGGGCAGCCTTGAAAACCGTATGCGTTTCCCGCTGTATGTGCTTAAGAAAGTGCGCGAGCGTGTCGGAGAGCAAAAGACAGTCATGATGCGCCTTTCAGGTACAGAGCGTGACCCGAACGGGTTCACGACCGACGATATTATCGAGTTTCTTGTTAAAGCGCAGGAATATGTGGACATGGCGGAGATATCGACGGAGAACTTCAACTATATCTTCGCGTCGACCTATATGCCGCGCGGGCAAAACGTTGAACTTGCCGAACAAATCAAGAAGTCCGGCAAGGTAAACATCCCGATTTTTTCAATAGGCTCGATATTGGAGCCTGATCAGGCGGAAGAGATCATAGCATCCGGTGCGGCGGACGGAGTATCTATGTCGCGCGCGCTCATCGCGGATCCTTATCTGCCCAAGAAAGCCGTGACCGGGCGTCAGGACGAGATCACGCCCTGCCTGCGCTGCCTCAACTGTACAGACAGCGACAATACGACCCGGCATTTCATATGCAGCGTAAATCCGCGTATCTCGCGCGAGGCGCGACTCGGTTTCGGAGATTACACTGAGCCGGCAAAAGAGAAGAAAACCGTCATGATCGTAGGCGGCGGCCCGGCGGGCATGCAGGCCGCGATAACCGCGACGGAGCGCGGACACGACGTGACTCTCGTCGAGCGCGGGAACGCGCTGGGCGGAACACTGCGGTTTACGAAGACAGACACGGTAAAAAGCGATCTGCGGCGTTTTACCGAGTTTCTCATTAGAAAGACAATGCGTTCCGGGGCAAAGATTCTGCTCAACACATTCGCGACCGACGAAGTCGCGGAGAAAATTCGCCCGGATAATATAATCGTAGCGACAGGCAGCGAGCCTATAGTGCCTCAGATAAAAGGCATCGAGACAGCGCACCATGCCTTGGACGTATACCTGGATCCCGGGCTTAAACTGGGCGAGCGCATCGTTATCATAGGCGGAGGGCTCGTCGGGATAGAGACGGGGCTGCACATCATCAATCAGGGCAAAAAGGTCACGATCCTCGAGCTCCTGGGCGACTATGCGCGCGACGCCCGCGGCGTAAACCGTTTCGCGGTCGTTGATAATGTGCAGAAATCCGGGATGGACGTCGTTACGGAGGCGAAGACGCTGGAGGTCACAGACAAAGGCGTGGTGTACGAAAAAGACGGCAAATCCGTCACTGCCCCCGCCGACACGGTCCTGTATGCAGTCGGCATGCGCCCGCGCGAAGGCGCTTTCTTTGACCTGTACGACAAAGCGACGTTCATAGCATTGGTCGGCGACGCAAAGAAGCCCGGTAAAGTAGACGGCGCGATACACGGCGGGTTCTTTGCAGCGATGGATGTTTGATTAGTCAGGGGTTTCGCGCCGAGTGGCTAGTGTATTGAGAGGTTGGGTGTTTGGCGGTTGCTTCATGAGATAGGGCAGGGAGAATACAAGATCGAGTATAAAAATTACGAACCGGGTGATGATGATACCGTTTTCGTATTCGGCGATGAGGGAGTCTGCTGCCTCGTCAAAGACGATGAAATGACATTCCCGAAATACAAGGAGCTTCGCGCCGCAGCCGGCGCGAAGTTCCGCTATTTGTTTTCCATTGGCGCGGAGCGCTTTTTCATGCCGGATATAGACAATGAGGAAGCGATTGAACTGCCGGAGATGTACACGGCGCAAAACAGTGGTATATCCAGAATGGCGGGCCCGCGCTATCTTGCGTTTGCGCTGATAACAGCGCAGTCGCTCCATGAATGGTATACAGCCCGGAAATACTGCGGCCGCTGCGGGAAAAAGACGATGCACTCGGAAACGGAGCGCGCGCGGGTATGTCCGGACTGCGGACTTGTCGAGTACCCGAAAATATCCCCGGTCGTGATAGTGGCGGTCACGCACGGTGAAAACCTCCTGGTCACGCGGTATAAAGACCGCCCGTACCGCATGTATGCGCTGGTGGCGGGCTTCGGGGAGACAGGCGAGTCGCATGAGGACACCGTGAGGCGCGAAGTCTTTGAGGAAACCGGGATAAGGGTTAAAAACATACGCTACTATAAAAGCCAGCCGTGGGGGTTCTCGTCGTCGCTGCTGTCAGGGTTTGTTTGCGATCTCGACGGTGACCCTGCAATAACCATCGACAAAAACGAATTATCTGAAGCGCTCTGGCTCTCGCGCAGCGAAGTGCCGCCGTCAGTGAGCGACGTTGCGCTGACTGCGGAGATGATGGAGATGTTTAGGTTGGGGGTTATTTAGGAGTTAGTGGTCAGGAGTTAGGAGCTAGTGAGGACGGGGGATGCGAAGGGTTGGCTTGTAGCTGCTACGAAAGCAATTGTCATTGCGGGCTAGACCCGCAATCTCGTATGATGGATGATGGATGATGGAAGCTCTCTCTGCTGAGAATACTCGCGTTTTGGGGCTTGAGAATGAAATACTATCTGTGGCATAGGTTTATTTATGCGCTGCTGCGCGTGGTTGCGGGGCCTTTTGTCAAGCTTGTGTTTGGGTACAGGTGCAAGAAAGCCGGAGGCCCGGATGCGCCGAGCATCGTCATTGCTAATCATAATGCGGACCTGGACCCGGCGTTTGTCGGGCTTGGGTTCAGCCGCCACATATACTTTGTTGCCAGCGAACACGCATTCAGATGGGGACTCGGTTCGAAAATCCTGAAATTCGTCTTTGATCCGATTCCGATAAACAAAACGCATGCCGACATCTTTGCTATTAAGGAAATGCTGCGCCGGCTGAAAGCGGGAGCAAATATCGGTCTGTTTGCGGAGGGTGACCGCTCGTACGACGGGAAGACCGGGAATATCCCCGCCTCAACGGCAAAACTCGTAAAAGCGGGCAAAGCCGACCTTGTTACATTCAGGATCGAGGGGGGCTATTTTACGACGCCGCGCTGGGCGGTAAACAAGCGCAAAGGCAGGATGTCGGGCGCAGTCGTTAACAGATACGCAGCTGCGGAGCTCAAAGCGATGTCCGAAGAGCAAATTATGGCGGCGATAGAAAAGGACATATTTGAAGATGCATATGAGCGGCAAAGGGGAAACCCTGTCCGCTATAAAGGCAAAAAGCTTGCGGAAACGATCGAAACAGCCCTTTACATATGCCCGGCTTGTAAAAAGATAGGCAGCCTGCGCTCAAAAGACGAAATATTCTTTTGCGAATGCGGCCTTGAAGCGACCTATACGGAAACGGGGTTTCTCGATGGGGAAGACCTGCAGTTGACAACGATAACCGACTGGAACGCGTGGCAATTGCGGCAGTTGTCGGAAACCATAGAAAAAGCGGCTGACGAGCCGATCTGCTCGGACGAGGGGCAAAGGCTATACAAGGTAATAGCGGCGAAGGACAATGAACTCATCGGCGAAGGGCGCATGTTCATAGACCGCGAAAACTTCCATTGCGCGGGCCGGACATTCGAGCTGGACCAAATCGTGCGCATGGTAGTAGTCGGTAGAATGACGCTGCAGTTCGCGCTGGCGGACGGCACATCATATGAGGTGCATAGCGATACTCCGCGCAGCGCGTTGAAGTATAAGGAAGTTTTTAGGATATTGAATGAAAGTTCAGGCTCAGGGCTCAGGGGCCATACGAGTAGCTAGTGGCTAGTGGCTAGTGGCTAGTGGCTGGTGAGAAGTGAGAAAAGAGAAAAGAGAAAAGAGAGAGAAGAAATCCTTCGTCTCTGTCGGAGACCGGAGGGGGTATCGAGCCAACACAAGAAAGGCTCGTATCTAGGGGGAACTGGTTCCCCATGGAAGGCGCGACAGTTGGTACTTATTTGGTGCAAATGTATTCTCCGCAGAGAATACTCGCGCCTAGGGGTCAGGGTTAGTTTAGACTAGTGTTATATGATTTACGAGTTAAGATATAGAGGTTGATTATGGCGAGTAGAAGCGTTAGAGTTTTATTTATATATCCGGATTTTCTGGAAGCGACGAAGCATGTGAGAAACATACCGGGCAACTACAATGAGGGGATCGCGTCGCTGTCGGCTGTCCTGAAAAAATGCGGGCATGAGGTCGCGCTTTACCACATGACGTATATGCCGGAAAGAGAAGAATTCCTGGACGCCGTGAAAGCGTACGCGCCGGAAATGATCGGCGTGAGCATACGGACGACCGCGATGGGATTCGCCGCTGAGTTTACGGGATGGCTGCATGAGGCCATGCCGGAAATCTACGTGATGGCGGGAATGTACCACGCCTCGCTCGCCCCGCATGAAGTGCTTGGCGTACCCGGCATTCAGGCAGCATGCATCGGCGAAGGGGAGTCTGTCTGCCTCGACTTCGTCAATTATTTCGCAGAGCATGGGGAGGCGGACGTCGGTGCGGAGAGTTTTTGGGTAAAAGATAAAGACGGAACCATACATAAAAACCCCATCAGGCCATTCATCACTGATCTTGACGATTTGCCGCTGCCGGATCTGGACATCTATGATTACTGCAACCTCCGCAGCAACATACAGCAAAACACCGCGGAAGTCATCGTCAGCCGAGGGTGCATCTACTCATGCACCTATTGCGCAAATGCGCAGCTGCGTAATATTTACCCGGATAATAAGAACTATGCGCGCTTCCGGTCGCCTGAAAACGCGATCGCGCTGCTGGAGCGTGTCCTGGAAAAAGACCCGAATGTCGAGTGCTTCAGCTTCAACGATGCGATACTGAATGTGTATGAGGACTGGTTTTATGCATTCACTGCTTTATATAAGCAAAAAATCAAGAAGAAATATGTGTGCAATCTCCGCTTTGACTTGCTGGACGAAAAAATGATCGGCGAGCTTGCCGAGTCGGGATGTTACCTCGTGACTATCGGGCTGGAAAACGGCAACGAGGAGTTCCGCAGGAAGTACCTTCAGCGGTCAATGCAGAACGACCACATAGTCAATGTTTCTCATATGTTGAAAAAGCACGGCATAATCGTAAACGCCTATAACATCATCGGGCTTCCGCATGAAACGCTAAGCCTTTCCCTCGAAACTGTCAAACTCAACGCAAGGATGTACACAGACAACGTGGTACTCAGCTTTTTCTACCCATACCCCACGACAAAGCTCCTGCAGATCGCAGAAGAGGCCGGGTTCATAAATCCTGATGCAAGCCCGGACGACATAATCCAGCTTCGCATGCCGCAGTATCCGCAAAGCGACATGATGTATGTCTACTTCAGCTTCATGAAGCTCGTGAAGAAGTACCGCAAACTGTACATGTCATACAGCGGGGAGCGGCTTGAGAGCGAAATAAAAGCCCTCGACGGGAAGATTCTGGGTAAGAACCATCCGCGAAGGCTCATTGGCAGCTTCAGAAGGCGCTCCCACCACGCTGTAGTCCTGCTCAAGAGGCTGGCGTCGCGTTACTTACCCGCTGTCTACAGGATGCTCAGGCGCAAGCGAGATAAGCGTTTGGCGAAGGTTTAGGAGCTAGTGGCTAGTGGCTAGTGACTAGTGGCTAGTGGCAACGCGCCAGTAGGCGCGTAGGAGTTAGGAGTTAGGAGTTAGGAGTTAGGGGTTAGGGGTTAGGGGACAGGGGTCAGGGGTTAGGGCTCGGGGACACGCTTAAACTACATTTCAAATGAGAATTTGTATTGCGAGAGATTGAGTTCGTCGCGGATAGCGACGAGCTCTTTTTGCACGGCGGCGTTGACGGGCACGCCGCTGTTTTTGCGTTCCTGCCATACGAGGTATTCCTTTTCACCGGCAGTGTAGATGCGGTCGCGTCCCGGCGCCCGTTCTGAGCCGCGCAGATCGCGCAGGATGCTGCCGGTCGTCGCCTTGAACTCATCAAGCCCCATGAAGCCCTCCGGGTCTATCGCAATGAAAAAGTGTCCAAGACGGTAGGGAACGGGCTTACCGCCGCTGACGCCGCTCAGGGCGCGCAAGTATGCGCCGCTTTGGAGTGCGGCGGAGAGTATCTCGACTACAGTGGCGTAGCCGTAGCCTTTGTATCCGGCAAGCTTTTCGCCTATGCCGCCAAGCGGGGATAGGGCGGCGTCTCCGCTTGTGAGTCCGTCGAGAATGGCGCTGGAGTCCGTCATTGCGCTTCCGTCCCTGCCGATGACCATGCCGGGGGGAGTGGATTGCCCGAGGCGCTGGTAATACTCTATCCGCCCGCGCTGGGTGATAGATGTGGCGCAGTCGATCACAAAGGGAAACGGCTCGTCGGTTGGCATCCCGAAGGTGAGGGGGTTTGTGCCGAGCATGTTTTCAACTCCGAATGTGGGTGCTGTAGAAGGCCGCGCGTTTGTGCCGGAGACGCCTATCAGCCCTTGTTTTGTGGCCATTGTAACATAATAGCCTGCTATGCCGTAGTGGGTTGAGTTGCGCGCGGCTGCCATGCCCATGCCGTATTTTTTTGCCTTTTCTATTGCGAGTTCCATTGATTTGCAGCCGACGACCTGACCCATGCCGTTGTGTCCGTCGACCACGGCGGTGGTCATGTTGTCGCGGATTATTTCCACCTCGGTGACGGGGTTTTGTATCCCGGATTTTATGCGGTCGAGGTATATTGGTTTGAAGCGGTTGACGCCGTGGGACTCGATGCCGCGGCGGTCGGATTCCAGCAGGACGTCGGTGCATATTTCAGCGTCTCCGGGCGGCACGCCATATCCTTTGAAAGCATCGGTGACGAAGTTTTCAATTGTTTGCCAATCAATTATTGAGTATCCAGCGTCCATAAAACATCTCTCCTCGAAAATCATTCCTTACGCTACACTTTCACTTGCCTCTGACCACTCCTCCGCACCCGCCCTACTCCGCCCACTTTAGTGAGCGTTTTACGGCGCGGGCCCAGTCGCTAATCAAGGCGTCGCGTCGGGATTGGGGCATTTGGGGGAAGAATTCGCGTTCGCTGCGCCATATGGATAATATGTCTTCCTTGCTGTGCCAGTATCCTGTCGCGAGCCCTGCGAGGAAAGCAGCCCCCAATGCTGTCGTTTCTATGTTGCGCGGCCGGTTTACGGGGATGTTGAGCAGGTCGGACTGGAACTGCATCATCACATTGCTGACGCATGCGCCGCCGTCCACGCGCAGTTCGGGGAGAGTCAGGCCGGTGTCGGCTTTCATGGCTAATATGAGGTCGTTTACACCGAACGCGATAGACTCCAGCGTGGCGCGTGCAATGTGAGCCTTTGTGACGCCCCGCGTCAGGCCGACCATAGTGCCGCGCGCGTACATGTCCCAGTGGGGCGCGCCCAGCCCGGTGAAAGCGGGCACGAAGTATAGCCCGTTGCTGTCGGAGACTGTTTCCGCAAGCTCGTCGCATTGCGCAGCGGTCGATATCATCTGCAGTTCATCGCGCAGCCATTGTATTATTGACCCGGCGTTGAACAGGCTGCCCTCGAGAGCGTATTCGACAGTGTCGCCGATGCCCCACGCAATAGTGGACAGCAGGTTTGAGCTTGAACGGATACGTTTTTCCCCTGTATTCATAAGCAGGAAGCAGCCTGTGCCGTATGTGTTCTTGGCTTGCCCGGGTGTGAAGCACGCTGAGCCGAACAGCGCGGAGTGCTGGTCGCCGGCAGCTCCGGCAATGGGTATCCCGGCCAAACCCTCGAGTCCGGGGATGCCTTCTGCGACTTCGCCGAATATATGGCTTGACGGCTTGATCTCAGGGAGCATCGAAGCCGGTATTCCGAGCGTTTGCCTCAGCTCGTCGTCCCAGCTTAAGCTGTCAAGGTTGAAAAGCATTGTACGGGAGGCGTTGGTGTAGTCGGTTGCATGTACTTTGGAGCCTGTGAGATTCCAGATAAGCCAGCTTTCCACAGTTCCGAACACCAGCCTGCCCGACCGCGCCAGAGTTTCCGCGCCGGGCACATTGTCCAGTATCCAGCGGATTTTTGTGGCGGAAAAGTAGGCGTCGATCACA
>Ga0082212_10006082_pt1 | contig 16302 bp, 8 predicted proteins | sample TergutNt197P3_FD_71548 | JGI IMG/M metagenome (GOLD analysis project Ga0082212, IMG submission 71548) | Neocapritermes taracua P3 segment gut microbial communities from Petit-Saut dam, French Guiana - Nt197 P3 | ecosystem: Host-associated > Arthropoda: Insects > Digestive system > Gut ... | reverse complement strand
ACAGGCGGATGAAAATATGTCGAATATGCAAAAGGAATTGGACGAAACAATTGCCACGTTCCGCGAACTGTATCCCGAAATAGATTTTTCGATATCCCAAAGCCAAACCGAACTGCTCGATTATACTCTTTCTAATATCCAGCAAGACCTTTTGATTGCTTTTCTCTTTATTTGCGTGATTTCGATATTTACGATGAAAGATTTCAAATCTCCTTTTATTATCGGATTGAATATGTTTACTTCGTTGATCATCACCCTGCTTTTCTTTTATCTGTTCCATATCTCCCTCAATGTGATTTCGTTGACAGGCTTGATACTGGCGCTTGGTATGATGGTTGATAATTCAATTATTGTAACTGATAATATAGGGCAACACCGACGGTCGCTATCGCTCGAAGACGCCTGTGTGAAAGGCACAAACGAAGTAATCGCACCAATGTTGAGTTCTTCGCTGACCACTATCTCAATCTTTCTTCCGCTTGTCTTTCTAAGCGGCATTGGCGGCGCTATCTTTTTCGACCAGGCTTTTTCCGTGTCAGTAGGATTGATTGTATCGTATGTGATGGGAATAACCTTATTGCCTGTGCTTTATAAGTTGATTTTCTCTGCAAAACCGCGTATATTTAATAAACGGATTTCGGACAAACCAACCGCATCGGGCTGGACATTCTTTGAGCCTGTGGAACGAGTCTATCATCATGGTATAGACTGGGTATTCAGACACAAAACCATTACATTCTTTGGCATGCTTTTCACGCTACCGCTTTGTTTCATATTTTACTTTTTGATTCCGAAAGAAAAAATGCCCGTAATCAGCCGCGAAGAACTGATTCTTTTGATCGACTGGAACGAAAATATCCATGTCGAAGAAAACAAAAACCGTGTCGTAAACATCCTGCAGTCTATTCAAACAAACACAATCGAACATTCGGCAATGATTGCGCAACAACAATTTATATTGAGTCGCGACCGCGAAAAAACCTCATCCGAAGCCGAACTTTACTTCAGAACTGCGCACGCACGTCAACTTCCCGGATTGAAAACAGAAATCGAAACATTCTTTCAATCCCACTATCCTTTGGCGATTATTTCATTTGCGCCTCCCGGAACCGTTTTTGATAAGATTTTTGCTACCGGAGAGCCGAATCTGACCATAGAATATTACGACAAAATCAGAAACAAAGAACCTGAAACAGATGAAATCAGGCAATTAGAACGATATATTGAAGCAAATACAGGCGAAACGCCGGCCGGAGTAGCTTTCCAAAAACAACTGAACCTGCAGATAGACAGAGAAAAATTGTTAATGTACAACGTTTCGACCGACGAAATATACCGAACGCTGCGCACAAGTTTTAAAGAAAATCAATTTGCCAATCTGCGTTCCTACCAGCAATACTTGCCTATCGTATTGGGAAACGAAGACCAAAGTGTTCAAGACGTGCTTGATAACACGCTTATTTACACGCTTCCGAACGAAAGAGGTGAAAAGAACCGGTTGCCGTTGAATTTCTTTATTACCATCGTCCCGTCCGAAGACATCAAAACAATCGTGGCCGGGCGAAACGGCGAATATATCCCGCTTCATTTCTACGAAACCGACAAGGTGGAAGAAATCATGGCGGTTGCCAAAGAAGGCGTCCGCTATGACAACCGATGGGAAATAGACTTTTCAGGCGATTTTTTCTCCAATAAAAAGATGATTGGCGAACTGATTGTGATCCTGTTTATTTCGCTTGTATTGATGTATTTTATTTTGGCAGCCCAGTTTGAAGGTTTTCTGCAACCACTGATTGTGATGGTGGAAATTCCGATAGATGTGGTGGCTGCGCTCGGCGTATTGTATTTATTCGGGCATACGTTGAATCTGATGTCTGCCATCGGAATCATCGTAACCTGCGGTATTGTGATCAATGACAGTATCCTTAAAATTGATGCGATCAACCAGTTACGAAAAGAAGGTTGGGGGTTGATTGAGGCTATTCACGAAGCCGGCAGGCGACGCCTGAAAGCGATTATTTTGACCTGTCTTACCTCGGTTGCCTGTATGGCTCCCCTGCTTTTAAGCAGTGGTCTGGGCGCCGAATTAGAAAAACCGCTGGCATTGGCCATTATCGGCGGCATGATTATCGGAACGCTGATCAGTTTGATAGTGGTTCCGCTGTTTTATTGGTGGATTTATCGGAAGAGTTGAGAATTGAGAGTTGAGAATTGAAAATGGGGGAAATCGGGGAAGCAGGGGAAATGGGAGCGTTGAGAATTGAATAGCACATATATCGATTTCGGTTGATGAAAGTCGATTAGTGTCGATTTCCATCGATTTAAGTCAATAAAATTGAAAAATAGAATAAACTCTAAAAAATATGAAACGCTTTATTATCATCTTTTTACTCGGAACGGCAGGCGCATTTACCCTTCCTGCTCAGCAAGTGGTTTTAAATCTGGAGCAGACCATCGAAATAGCTGCCGACAGTTCGTTACAGGCTTTTATTGCCCAAAACATATATCAGTCGAGCTATTGGGAATTTCGATCGTTCAAGGCGGCGCGATTGCCTTCGCTGACACTGCGAATGACTCCCGTCGAATACAACCGTAACTTCGTAAGTCGTTATGATTCGGAAAATAATATTGACGTCTATCGCCGGCAACAGTCTCTGTATTCGTATGGAGGGCTATCGGTCAGACAAAACCTTGACGCCACCGGTGGCACGTTTTTTATCAATTCCGATTTAACCTACAGGCGAAATTTTGGCGATCAACTCTATACGCAGTTTACCAGCATCCCTTTCCGGGTCGGATACGAACAAAGTCTGTTCGGCTTTAACAGTTTTAAATGGGATAAGCGGATTGAGCCATTGAAATTCGAAAAAGCGCAAAAACAATTCTTATACAATAAAGAAGATATTTCATCACAGGCTACACAGGTCTTTTTCGATTTGGCTACCGCACAGACAGAATACGATATGGCGGCAAATAATGTATCTTCGAGCGACACGTTGTATATGATTGGCGAGGAGCGATTCCAAATTATGGCAATAACCCAAACCGATTTGCTGACCTTAGAGTTAGACGCCATTAATGCAAAGAACACTTTGCATAATGCCGAAATAAATCTGAAACGAGCCATGTTTGCTTTCGTTTCTTTTCTGAATATGGAAAAAGATACGCCTGTCAGGCTCGAATTGCCCGACAAACCGGCCGACTTCAATATCACCATTGAGATGGCTTTGGCACAGGCACGCGCAAATAATCCCGAATTTCTGAATCATCAACAGCAAATATTGGAGGCTGAAAGAAATGTTGACCAGACACAAAAAAGCGCTGCCTTTGACGCTTCTTTTTATGCCAGTATCGGTTTTAATCAGGTGGCGCAAACCTTTGGCGACGCCTACCGGAATCCCTTACAACAGGATATCGTAAGAATCGGATTGTCAATTCCGCTGATTGATTGGGGAGTCCGAAAAGGAAGAGCCAATATGGCAAGAAACAACCTGAATATAGCCCGCATTTCCGTTCAGCAAAAAGAAACAAACCTCGAGCAGGACGTCATTATGACTGTCAATGAGTTTAATATCCAGCAAGGATTGATGCAACGTGCAGAAAAGGCGATGCAATTAGCCAATTCGGCTTACAGCAGCACGATAGAACAGTATATCATCGGACGAGCGAACATCAATAGCTTGACACTTTCGCTTAACCGACAAAAAGATGCGCAGAAAAATTACATTGTAGCGTTGAAGAATTACTGGTTGAGCTATTATAAAATACGCAAACTGACATTGTTTGATTTCGAAAAACAGGTAAAAATTTCGGACGAATTTAATCGTAAATATGGGTTATAAACGATTTTCTTCTTTTTCCATTATCCTTGCCTTTACCTGCCTTGCTTTGGCAGGGATCTTTTTTATACCCTTACTTCCCGTCAAGCTTTCTCCCTCCGCGACGTTGCCCATCATCAATGTCAATTTTAATATGCGGAATAATTCGGCGCGTATTGTTGAAATGGAAGTCACTTCCAAATTAGAGGCAATGCTAAGCCGGATGAAAGATGTCGAAGGCATCGAATCCACCTCAGGCAACGAATGGGGTAGAATAACAATCCGGATGAATAAACATGCCGATATGGATATGGCCCGTTTCGAAGTTTCCACCATTATCAGGCAAACCTGGCCCTCCCTTCCTCCCGAAACCGACTATCCGACCATCTCTCTCAGCCGTCCGGATGAGAACGCCAACCGTTCGTTTATGACCTACACAGTGAATGCGCCGTCAAATCCGATTCTCATTCAGCAATTTGCTGAGAGCCAAATCCAACCTCGGTTGGCGCAGATCGAAGGAATCAGCCGGATTGAGATTACAGGTTCGCAACCGATGGAATGGCAATTGACCTACGACCATTTCCAATTGCTGCAATCAGGCGTTACATACAATGAAATCCAGACAGCCATCTACCGTTATTTGGACAGGGAATATCTTGGTATCGCCTCTATCGAAACAGCCGACGGCGACAAACAGTGGCTGAGAATAGCCATCACTCCTTCCACACAACATCAGGATTTTGATATTTCCAATATACAGGTAAAGAATATAGACGGCAAACTGATTTTCCTGAATCAGTTAGTGACTGCTTCCCGCGTAGAAAGACGACCTTCAAGTTATTTCAGAATCAACGGACTGAACTCTATTTACCTGAGAATTATCGCCGACGAATTTGCCAATCAATTGGAGTTAAGCAAGAAAATAAAAACACAATTAGCCGAATTGGAATCCATCTTCCCTGCCGGATATGAACTGCATTTGACCTCTGATGCAACCGACTACATCCAAAAAGAACTCAATAAGGTTTACTTCCGTTCAAGTCTTACCTTGATCATCCTGCTCCTGTTTGTATTGCTTATATACCGAAGTTTCAAATACTTGCTGATGATTTCGATTTCGCTGGCTGTTAATATTGCCATAGCGCTGATTTGGTACTATTTCTTGAAATTGGAGATACATCTCTTTTCCTTAGCCGGTATCACGATTTCGTTAACCCTGATTATCGACAACACCATTGTGATGTCAGACCAAATGATACGACGCAGCAATATGAAAGCCTTTGTGGCTATCCTGACAGCTACGCTTACGACCATTGCCGCGTTGGGGATCATTTTCTTTTTGGACGAACGCCTCCGATTGAACTTGCAGGATTTTGCATACGTGATCATCGTGAATCTGAGCATATCCCTGTTTATTGCCCTGTTTTTAGTGCCTGCCTTATTAGAGAAACTGAAGATTGTAAAAAGAAACATTAAACGCAAAGAACGCGATTGCAAGTTTTCAGTTTTTAGTTTTCAGTTTTTAGAAAAAAAGTCTTTGCGTCTTTGCGTTAAAAAAATCCCTTTTCTCAGGCGAATAAGAGGCAATCGGAAAATTGTCTATTTCAACCGTTTTTACGAGCGTTTTTGTTTTTTTACCTATCGTTGGCGCGTACTGATCGTTATCTTCATCATCTTATCCTTTGGGTTGCCTGTTTTCCTTTTACCCGAAAAGATTGACACAAAAGAAGGCAGCAACAAGTGGATAGAACTGTATAACAAAACGTTAGGAACTCCAAAATATAAAGAAAAAGTAAAACCCATCATCGACAAAGCGTTGGGAGGAAGTCTGCGGTTGTTTGTGCAGAAAGTGTATTCAGGGTCGTATTTTTCAAACAGCGAAGAAACGACGCTGTCTGTGTATGCAACGCTACCCAATGGCGCAACCATTGAGCAAATGAATAATCTGATTCAACGAATGGAGCAGTATATCAGTCAGTTTAAGGAAGTAAAACAGTTTCAGACGCAAATATCCGGCGCACGTCGTGCCAGTATCAGCATCCAATTTACTCCGGAAGCTCTTCGCAGCGGTTTTCCCTATCTTTTGAAATCCAATCTGATAAGCAAAGGATTAGAATTGGGAGGAGGTAGTTGGCAAGTCTCCGGATTCGGGCAGGGATTCAGTAATGATGTGCGGGAAAGCGTAGGCTCCTACAGGGTAGAGATGTACGGATTTAATTACGACGAACTGATGTCCCATGCCGAACGATTCAAGGATATTTTGTTAGATAACCGCCGGATCAAAGACGTCTTTATCAACTGGGAATTCAGTTATTATAAAGACGATTATATTGAATACGGTTTTCTGTTGGACCAAGAACAGTTAGCCCTGAAAAATATGTTACCCTACGAATTATTTCTTTCGCTTCGTTCAACTTTCGGGCAACGGCTACCTGCCGGACAAACCATTAGCGACTATGGTTTGGAACGGATTTACCTGCAGTCGAAACAATCGTACGAATATGATATCTGGAATTTGCTGCATGGTTGGGGATCGGTAAACAACAAAGACTACAAACTGTCCGAACTGGCTGAAATCAAAGATATGCAGGCGCCGCAAAACATTGTGAAAATCGACCAGCAATACCGGTTATGCCTGCAATACGAATACATCGGCGCTTCCGAACAGGGCAGAACACTCTTAGCGCGCTACATTGAGGACTATCAATCGGAGTTACCCATGGGCTATACCATTCAAAGTCAACAAAGTTATTGGTATTGGTCGCAGGGTAATAATACCCAGTACGCTTTGCTGGCGCTTATCTTTGTGATTATCTATTTTATGTGCAGTATTCTGTTCAATTCCTTAAAACAGCCTTTGTCCATTCTTTTTATCATCCCGATATCGTATATCGGAATTTTCCTGACTTTTTACCTGTTCAAACTGAACTTCGATCAGGGAGGTTTTGCCTCCTTTGTACTCCTGTGCGCCCTGACCATCAATGCCAATATTTATATCATTGACGAATATAACAATATCCGAGTCGCAAACCCGAAAAGGCCTCCCCTGAAAATCTATATCAAAGCATGGAATGCCAAAATCAGCCCTATCTTCCTGACAGTCATATCGACCATACTGGGATTTATCCCGTTTATGATTGGAGCAAGAGAGACATTTTGGTTTCCACTGGCCGCCGGCACGATTGGCGGATTAACCATCTCATTAATCGGACTGTTTTGCTTTTTGCCTCTCTTTATGGGGGTGGGGAGGAAGTTAAGAGTTAAGAACTAAGAGTTATGAGATAAGAGTTAAGAATTTAATCTAAAATCGTAAATCGTAAATCCAAAATTTTCAGTTATTGCTTCCCTTCGGAAAGCCAAACATTAATTTTTAACACTAGTGTAAAGTCAGTTAATCAATTATTCAGTTAATGCAGTTATCGGCACAATTTTATTTAATTCAATATACCAGAGATAACCTGTTACATGCAAATACCCTGCGTCCCGGATAAGCGATATGTATTTTTTGACTTGTTGCAGGTCGTGCGGATTTTCGTTTTCGCCGAACTTATAATCGACCACAATGGCCTGCTCGCTGTCGAACATGATACGATCGGGTCGCTGGGATTGGCCGTTTCCATAAAGGATTTCCGGCTCGTTCATTACCTGCATGGAGCCGTCAAACCATTTTGCAATTTCGGGCGAATCCAATAGCCGTTCAAGCCGATCGGTTAATTCGAGCGATTCCCGGTGGTCGATTTCGCCTGCTGTTTCCCTGTCCATGACAGCCTTACGGATATCGGCTCTCGTTTCAATATGACTCAAAATCTCGTGCATCAAAACGCCGTATTTTCTTTTTTGATCGTCAAAAAAACCTCCGTTACGATGCAACCTAAGAAAGATACGATCGTCAGGCAGCACCGACGGCAGTGATTGCATCCGGATTTCGCCGGGTTCGACAGAGGGGGAATAGGTAGGCCGGCAACGGTTTCCCCATTCGAAAATGCCATCATGTAGAGACGGATAATTATCCGTCTTTACAAAATTACTAATCAGTTTAGACACCTCTTTTCTACGCTTGACTTCATCGTTGGGCGTGTAAATAATCAATTCTTCCTTTGCCCGCGTGAATGCCACATAAAGTGCATTCAGATTATCAATATAAGCATGCAATTTTTCATGGTAATAGTTTTCGGCAAAAAGCGTTTTATTCAATTCTTTGGAATAATTTACCGGCACAATATGCAATTTGTTAAATGGCGCTTTTTGCGGATGACACCACACGATAGAGCCGCTATGCTGATCCATGTCCCAATCCCCAAATGGCATGATAACTGCCTTAAATCCAAGCCCTTTCGATTTGTGAATGGTTAAGATACGAATGGCATTTTGGGAATCGGGCGTTGCGATTTTTTCTTTGTGTCCAAATTCATTCCACCACCTGAGGAACTTGTCCGTATCGGCCGGTTCTTTTTCTGCAAAATTGGCAACCACATCAAAAAATGCCTGCATATAGGCTTGTTCGTTTGCGGGAAATCCGGTTTTGAAATACCGGTAAATACCCTCAACCGTTTCGTACAAAGAGCGATGCGAAAGGTTTTGTATCTCACGAATGACTTCGTCCGAAAAATCGGACATCATTTCCGTGAATGAATTTTTTTCATTTTCTTCCCCGATTTCCCCTGCTTCCCCAATTTCATTTGTTCCGGCTTGAGATTTGAAAAGCATAGCGGTATGGGTCAACCCGGCCATTTTTTTGAGCGCCGGGTCGTGGGGGTGATTCAGGGATGTCAACATGCTGATGATAAAACGCACACCGGATGCTTTGGCAACCAACAATGCGTCTTCCGAAATAATATCGTATTTCCATGGCGAATCGCGATGTTCTTCTTTGTAAGCAAGCAGAGTATCAGCCACATAAACTCCTTCTGCTTTGGTGCGTACAAGAATGGCCATATCCTGTAAAGCATACCCTTGTTCCTGTAATTGCTCAATCAATTTGGGGAGTCGGATCATGGATTCCTGCTTCCAGCTACATTCTTCCTCGTCAGGCAAAAATTCGATACGGATATGGCCGTCGCTTGATTGACGAGGAGGCGAAACGTTTTGAGAACTATGCCGGTAAGCCGATAAAATTTTGGACGCATACATGGCTTTCCGGTTTTCGTCCAACGCAGACTCTGCCAATCCTTGATTGAAAATATCCTGCAAAAGCGCCGGGATGACGGCAAAAAATGCGTTGTTAAACTCCACAATCAAACGGTGACTGCGCCAATTTTCGATCAGTGTCCGATCGGTCACTTCGTGAGGTAAAAAGTCTTTTTGGAGTTGTTCGTCGAGCAAGGTCCAATCCGAATTACGGAAACGGTATATACTCTGCTTAATATCCCCCACAATCAGATTGGAACGCCTGTAGGCTAAGCTTTCTTTTACAAGGGGGCGAAAATTGCTCCATTGCATACGGCTGGTATCCTGAAATTCATCAATCATAAAATGATCGATATGGGTTCCCGTCTTTTCATAGATAAAAGGGATGTCGCTTCCGTTGATAACCTTGTCTAACAACTCATTGGCATCGGATATCAACATGCGGTTGTTTTCTTCGCGCCATGTCCTGATATGTTGTGAAATATCCGTAAGGATACCCAGTGTATAGTAGTGGCGTGAGATTTCTTTGGCTGTATAATAGTCTGTTAAGTTATTGAAGAAATGAATGACGCGTTTTATGCAATCGTTTAATCCGTTGTGAAAGGCCTCTTCAATGGTGTTTTTCATTTCAGGCTTTTCTGTTTTTGCATAACAGGCTTCGGCGTTGTCGGCTAATTTCACAAATGAATCTGATAATTCTTTGATCTCACCTTTCGCAAGACGAACAAAGACGAATATGGGTGATGTACTTTTTCTGACAAAATCAGATGGTTGTAAGTGATAGTGGTCGAGTATCATAAGACCTGATTCCCCAATTTGTTTAGCTTCCGCTTCTTTAGCCCTAATAATGGCGAACAAAGTGTTGTGATAGTAGGTAAGCGTCTGTTTGTCGGCAATATCTTTTTCCACTTTGTCGCTGTATGTTTTATATTTTTCCTTAAACAGCTCATCGGCTAACTTTTTTATATCGCGGCGGAAGTTCCAGTCTTCTCCTTTTTCCACCTTGTCTTCACCGAAACGCAACAGCCATTTCAGCAAAGCCTTGTTTTCTTTTCTGTCCAAGTCGGCAAGCAGATTATCCACACATTCGTCCAACACAAGGTCTTTGTCCATCTCGACCCGGTAATTACCGTTTATGCCTGTTTCGCGGATAAAAGCGCGTAGCGTTTGCTGAAAAAAATGATCGATGGTACTGATATTGAATCTTGAATAGTCGTGCAGGATATGTATCAGGATGGTTCGCGCTTGTCGGCGGATAGCCTCTTCCGTTTTTTGATATTTGGCCATCAGCGATGAAAGATAATCGGACGACTTACCTGATGATAACAAGTGTAATTCTGTGATTATCCGTTTTTTCATCTCATCTGTAGCCTTATTGGTAAACGTCACGGACAAGATTTTGGCATGCACATCGACCCCCGAAAATAAAAGGTTCAGGTATTCGCCTGTCAGGACATGGGTCTTGCCGGCGCCGGCCGATGCGCGATAGATGGTGAGCATAAATTTGAGTTATGAGTTATGAGTTATGAACTAAGAGTTAAGAGTTATGATTGATTAATTTATTCTAATTTAAAGATTTAAAAAACCTCATTTTCCTGCATTGCTTTCTGAAAACTGAAAACTAACTTCCCCTGCTTCTCTATCCATAACTCTTAACTCTTAGTTCTTAACTCTTAACTATTTTCATGTATCCTTCTTTCATAAGAATATCCATGATTTTTTGTCTAAAATCGCCTTGAACGATGATTTCTCCGTCTTTGGCCGTTCCTCCCACGCCGCATTTGACTTTTAACAATTTCCCAAGAGCGGTTAAATCTTCATTTGTCCCCCGAAAGCCGGTAATTAAGGTTACGGTCTTCCCGCCCCGGTTCCGTTTATCTAAAGAAATGCGTATTGTCTGCTTCTCTTTCGGAAGTGTAGGTTCTTCCGTTTCACCCTGATATTGATAAGAATAATCAGGATTTGTGGAATATATGACCCCCAATCGTTCTTTCCGGTTGTTCTTTTTCATACACGCTCATTAGTCCGGTAAAAATACAAAAAATAACATAAAAAAATCTTTTTTTTGTCGCAAAAAAAAATCATATTTGAGTTTGGTAACAGGCAAAATAATTGGCCTCGACGGCAAGGACGTTTAAAAAAACAGCTTACCGGTATAAATACAGGTGAATGTTTCGGTTTTTTAATTATTAATTTTTAATTATTAATTATTTGTTTAACTTTGCCACCCATTAAAATACACAAAATAATAAAAAAATGGAAACCATAAAATTTTACAAAACAGAAAGCATTCCTTTGGAATTGCACAAAGTGCGCATCGTACAAAAATTACATTTAGTCCCTATCGAACGGCGCTTAGCGGCTTTGTATGAAGGGGGATTCAACACCTTTCAATTATCTACAAAAGACGTCTTCCTCGACATGCTTACCGATAGCGGCACCAATGCAATGAGTGATAATCAGTTGGCTGCTATGATGCAGGCAGACGACGCTTATGCCGGCTCGCAGAGTTTTTACCGTTTGCAACAGGCAGTGGAAGAAGTGTTGGGCAAGAAATATTTTTTGCCGGTACACCAGGGACGTGCTGCCGAAAATATCATTAGCAACACATTTATCAAAAAGGGCGATGTGATACCGATGAACTATCATTTCACCACAGCATTGGCGCATATCACACAATATGGAGGCCAAATCGCAGAATTGTTGTGTGATGATGCATTGGAGATCAAGAGTGATAATCCGTTTAAAGGAAATATTGATATAGATAAATTAGTGGCCTGCATCGAGAAGCACGGGAAAGAAAATATTCCGTTTATCAGGATGGAGGCGTCAACCAATCTGATCGGAGGCCAACCCTTCTCAATTGCCAATTTAATGGATGTACGGCGTGTGGCCGATAAATATGGGATTATGCTGGTACTCGACGCAAGTTTGTTGGGCGAAAACGCCTACTTAGTTAAGCAACGCGAACGCGAATGGCAAGAAAATACCATGGCAGATATCATAAAAATGATGACCAATTTGGCCGATTTGGTTTATTTCTCGGCTCGTAAGTTAAGTTCATCGCGCGGAGGCGGTATCTGTACCAACAGACGTGACCTTTATCTGAAGATGGAGGCGCTGGTGCCGTTGTTTGAAGGATTCTTGACATACGGCGGTATGTCGGTACGTGAAATCGAGGCCATGGCGGTAGGATTACGTGAAACATTGGATGAGTCCATGATCAGCCAAAGTCCCGATTTTATCAAATATTTAGTGGCACAGTTGGATGCAAAGGGCGTTCCCGTAGTAACGCCGGCCGGTGTATTGGGTGTTCATGTGGATGCAATGCAGATTTGTGCGCATGTTCCTGTAACTGAATATCGGGCAGGCGCTTTAGCCGCAGCATTTTATCTCATATCCGGCATCAGGGGAATGGAGCGCGGATCGGTTTCGAACCAACGCGATGAAGAAGGCAACGAAACATGGGCGGATATGGAACTGTTGCGTTTGGCCGTACCTCGACGGGTATTTACCCTCTCTCAAATAAAATATGTGGCCGACAGGATGCAATGGCTTTATGATAATCGGGAGATGATCGGCGGATTGAAATTTACCTACGAGCCACCGGTGTTGCGTTTCTTTATGGGGAAATTAGCGCCTACGTCGGATTGGCCTGAAAAAATAATGGCCAAGTTCCGCCGCGATTTCCAGGATTCATTATAGAGGCTCCGAAATGAAAATCCAGATTATCAATGGCCCGAATCTGAATCTTTTAGGTGTCAGGGAACCTTCGGTATATGGCGATACGTCGTTTGAAAGTTATTTGCTGTCGCTGAAGAAGATTTTCCCGCAATGCGAGATAACATATTTTCAAAGCAATGTGGAAGGCGAATTGATCAATAAGATTCACGAAACAGGATTTTCTTACGACGGAATTATTTTGAATGCCGGCGCTTATACGCATACCTCTATCGCTTTGCACGATGCAATCAAGGCGGTAACGACTCCGGTCGTTGAAGTGCATATATCCAATGTATATACACGCGAGCCTTTCCGCCACAAGTCGCTTGTGGCGGCGGCTTGCAAAGGGGTAATTGCCGGGTTTGGACTGGACTCGTATCGGCTGGCGATGGAAGCGATTATTTAGTTTTCAGTTTTCAGTTTTTAGAAAATTCAGAATATAATTCGTAATTGATATACTCCGATGCAAAAATACACCAAAATAATCGCTACGTTATCCGACAAACGATGTGATGTGGACTTTATCCGTTCCCTTTATTTGGCGGGAATGAATGTGATACGGATGAATACGGCGCACACCGACGAAAAAGGTTTGGAAAAAATCGTACGCAACACACGTGAAGTTTCCGGTCGGATTGGTATCCTTATCGATACGAAAGGGCCTGAAATACGCACCAATCGGGTAAGCGAACCCATTGCTTTCCAAACAGGTGAACATGTCAGGCTACAAGGCGATCCGGAGAAAGAAGCGACTCACGACTGCATCACTGTTTCTTATTCGAATATTGTGAACGATTTGGCTGTCGGCAATGATATCTTAATCGACGATGGGGCGATTGAACTGAAAGTGACAGAAAAACATACTGATTATTTAGTTTGTGAAGTACGGAATGACGCAGTATTGGGAAGCCGTAAGAGCCTGAATGTGCCGGGTATTCGTATCAACCTGCCTTCTCTGACGGACAGAGATCGCAAATATATTGACTGGGCTATTACCAATCAAATTGATTTCATCGCCCATTCGTTTGTTCGCAACAAACAGGATGTATTGGACGTCCAACAATTGCTGGACAAACGGAACAGTCCGATTAAAATCATCGCCAAAATCGAAAATCAGGAAGGCGTCGATCATATTGATGAGATTTTGGAAGTCGCTTACGGGATTATGATTGCACGCGGCGATTTGGGCATTGAAGTACCTGCGGAAAATATTCCTACCCTGCAACGTGTTTTGATCCGAAAATGTGTTGAAGCGAAAAAACCTGTCATTGTAGCCACCCAAATGTTACATTCGATGATTACGAATCCCCGTCCGACACGCGCCGAGGTAACCGATATTGCCCACGCCATCTACGACCGTACCGATGCACTGATGTTGAGTGGAGAAACAGCCGTCGGCAAGTATCCTGTCGAAGCCGTACAAACCATGACAAAGGTAGCGCGTGAAGCTGAAAAGGCAATCCTGATGGCCAATAACTTTAGACTTCCGGTTGAAGGCGATGACCTGGATATCACTTCATTTTTGGCCAAGCAAGCCGTCAAATCGTCTTACAAACTAAATGTTAAAGCGATTATTACCGACTGTCACAGCGGACGTACAGCCCGTTTTCTGTCGGCATTTCGGGGCATTTCCCCTGTCTTTGCAATATGTTATGATGAAAAGGTAATGCGCATGTTGTCACTCTCTTATAGCGTTTGGACTGTTTATCAATCCCGGAATGACAATCGACGGGCGTATTTTTTCGATGCGCTACATCGACTGCTCGCCGACGGACTGATTGTCGCTACGGACAAAGTTGCTTACTTAGGGGGTAGCTTTGGCAAAGGAGGAGGTACTACATTCCTTGAAATCAATGAAGTGAACAGAATAATCAGTTTGATGAAAGAATTTGATTTACCAACATTCATCAGATAATGTTTTGATATCTATGTAGGGGCAAGGCATGCCTTGCCCTACTGAAACCTGAAAACGATGCCCTCCGATCCCATAGAAGCCTATATCCTGAATCATATCGACGAGGAATCCGAATTGCTGGCAACGTTGAATCGGGAGGCGCATGTGAAATTACTGCGCCCGCGAATGATTTCGGGTCATTTGCAGGGGCGAATTCTGAAAATGTTTTGTCGGATGATGCGTCCCAAACGGATTTTAGAAATAGGCACCTATACGGCTTATGCCACTCTTTGTATGGCAGAAGGATTGGACGACGACGCCCTGATTCATTCGATAGAAATCAATGATGAGATGGAACCGTTCATCCGTCCGTTTTTGGATCGGTCGCCCGATAAAAACAAGATTGTGATTCACTGGGGAGATGCGCTGAAGATTGTCCCGTCTTTGAATGAAATATTTGATTTGGTGTTTATTGACGGCGATAAACGGGAGTATTGTGCATATTATGACACAGTTTTCCCTTTTGTACGTCCGGGCGGAATTATTTTGGCCGATAATACGCTATGGGACGGAAAGGTGATGGATCACGAAGCAGATCATTCCGAATATCGCACCAAAGGCATCCTCGACTTTAACTCAACAATCAAAAACGACACCAGCGTCGAAAAGGTAATCCTTCCTTTACGAGATGGACTGACGATAGTTTATAAAAAGCATTAACGATTGAGACATCCATTGCAGCATAAAAAAAAATATCATGTGGTTTTAATTGAATGAGAATTGCGTTGTCATTAAGTTTGTTGATGAATTTTACTATATGGGGACTTCCGAAATTCCAGACTCTGCGTTACGCTCCACCAACAAAATGCTCGTTTACTTCAAGTAAACTCCACTTTTTGCCTCTATCGTAAGTCTTGATTTTGGAATTTTGGAAGTCCTCCATATTATTTAGAGCGCGTCTAATAATTTATAAATGAAAAGTGTAAATTTCATTTTGGCAATTATCCTGCTGATAATGACAGGATGTGGAGGAAGTAAAAGAAATGGTGGCGAAAGCGATGCCCTTATCACAGTTGATGTAAAAGCAAGTTATCTCAAAAAGGAACTGTTTCTTCAGGACTTTATGGATGTGGAATACATTGCACTGGAAACGAATGACAATTTTGTTAATCAGGGTATGGTACTTGCTGTTAGTAAAAATGTGATACTTGTGAAGAATCAAATAAACGATGGAGACTTGTTTATTTATGACAGAAACGGTAACGGGTTAAGGAAAATTAACCGTATGGGTCAAGGTGGCGAAGAATATACTTCTCTTTCGAGTATCACATTAGATGAGGATAATAATGAACTGTTTATCAACAGCAATAGGAGGATATTAGTAATTGATTTGTTTGGAAATTATAAACGAAGTTTCTCGCATAAGGAGAATTACAATTACGGAGACATCCGTAATTTTGACAGGGAAAACCTGATTTGCCGAAACGGTTCTTTTTCGAATGAGGAAGTACCTGATAAACCACCGTTTGTTATCATATCCAAGCAGGACGGAAGCATTGTAAAGGATATTCCAATGCCTTATCAACAAAAAATAGAAACTCAAAAAACAATAAATCATAATGGCAATACTATTATTGCATACAGCAGTGTTTTTTCGAATTTTTCCATCATACCCTATCATGCCAGTTGGATACTGACAGTGTATTCTACAGATACGGTTTTTCGATATTTTTCCAACCA
>Ga0082212_10006081_pt1 | contig 16302 bp, 11 predicted proteins | sample TergutNt197P3_FD_71548 | JGI IMG/M metagenome (GOLD analysis project Ga0082212, IMG submission 71548) | Neocapritermes taracua P3 segment gut microbial communities from Petit-Saut dam, French Guiana - Nt197 P3 | ecosystem: Host-associated > Arthropoda: Insects > Digestive system > Gut ... | reverse complement strand
GCCTTGGACAAAAGTCGCGTCATTAGATAAGTGCCGATTGTTTTCGCCTGTTTTGCGGGTTTTGAGGGCGAATACTTGGTTGTATTTAACCGAAAAACGCGCAAAACAGGCGGAAAGAGGCGGCGCTTAGATGGTGGCGGGAGTTTTGTCCAAGGCTCCTAGGGTATTCCTTCGGCCTTTCGCCTTGATTACCGAAAAAATACACCGCAATTTTTGTAAACTTTTAGATGTTACACGGCACTAGAATGCGTCATAGGTTTTTCTTCAGCTCGAACAGCAGGCTGAGCGCCTCAAGCGGGGTCAAGGTGTTTAGGTCTGTAGCGGCCAGCGCGCGGACTATCTCTGAACCCCTGATGTCGAGCATGGATATCTGCCCGCCGCTGCCGTCGCTGCCGCCGCTGTCGCCGCCGCCGGCAGGCTGCCGACGAGCCTGCTGCGCATCCCCCGCGCCTGATGCAGCAAGGGACTTGCCCTCAAGCGACTTGAGCACCGCTTTCGCCCGCTTTATTACGGACTCCGGCACACCGGCCAGCCCGGCGACCTCTACGCCATAACTCTCATCAGCGCCGCCGGGGACTATTTTGCGCAGAAAAATAACATCGTCGCCGCGCTTCTTTGCAGATATACTGAAATTCTTAACCCCGTCGACTTCATTCTCGAGCGACGTCAGCTCGTGGTAATGCGTTGCGAACATAGTCCTCGCCCCAAGCTTGCGCTTATCGGCGCAATGCTCCAAAACAGCGCGGGCGACTGCCATGCCGTCGTATGTCGAAGTGCCCCGGCCGATTTCGTCAAGGATTAACAGGCTGGAATGCGTCGCGTCCTTGAGGATACCCGCAACTTCGGTCATCTCGACCATGAAGGTCGACTTGCCCGCGCTCAAATCGTCAGAAGCCCCTATCCGCGTAAAAACGCGATCTACGATTCCGACAAGCGCGGATTTTGCCGGCACGAACGAACCCATCTGCGCCAGCAGGACGATCAGCGCCGTCTGGCGCATATATGTAGATTTTCCGGCCATGTTCGGTCCGGTAATAATCGCCGTCCTGGCCGCTCCGCTGTCTAAGTATGTGTCGTTTGGAACGAACAGGGTGTCGCTCTGGACTACCTCAACAACAGGATGGCGTCCGTCACGGATGTCAATCACGCCGGACACGTCGATCTCCGGCCTGCAGTAGTTGTTTTCCGACGCTGTCGTCGCAAGCGAGCAGAAAACGTCGAGTCCGGCAACGCGCCCGGCCGTCGCCTGTACGCGGCTCACTTCGCGCGCTATCTTGCCCCGGAGCTCTTCATATAATCTGTACTCGAGGTCCGCAAGATTGTCTTTGGCGCTGAGCAGCTCTGTCTCCAGCTCTTTGAGTTCTTGGGTAATGAAGCGCTCGCAGTTGGCCAAGGTCTGCTTCCTGACGTAGTCGCCGGGCACGTCTTCAGAAGACGAGCGGGGGATCTCAATGTAGTAGCCGAACACTTTGTTATAGCCAATCTTCAGCTTCTTGCCTGTACGGTCGCGCTCCTTGGCTTCGATAGCGGTGAGCGCCGCCGAACTGTTTTCGAGAAGCGCCCGCAAGCGGTCGACCTCGGGATCGGCGCCATCCTTGATGAAGCCGCCTTCCCGGATTGAAAAAGGAGGGGAGTCCTGCACAGTCGAATCAATCATATGAGCTACGTCGCCAAGCAGATCCAGAGCAGCGCATTCCCGCAATGCCGCGCACTTGAGCGGGGAAAGCAGTTGCGCAATATCGGGAAGCGGAGCAAGCGAGGCGGAGAGCGCTTTGAGATCGCGGCAGCCGGCGTTTCCATAGACGATTTTACCTATGAGCCGCTCGAGGTCGCCTATGCCGCGCAGGGCGGACACGAGCTCGCCCCTGGCAACAGTCTCGCCCAGGAGCTCCGCGACAGCGCTCTGGCGCTTTTTTATTTGCGCGGTCATGAGCAAAGGGCGCATGACCCACGATCGTATGAGCCTGCGCCCCATGGGCGTTTTTGTCTTGTCGAGCACACCGAGCAGGCTGCCTCTTTTGTCGCCGTTTCTCAGCGAGCCGACGAGCTCGAGGTTTCTCATTGTATTGGCGTCCAGCTCCATGAACAAGCCGCCGGCGTTGAGGCGCAGCGAGTTTAGGTGCGACAAATCGGTTTTCTGAGTGTCAATCAGGTACTTTAGCAATATGCCCGCAGCGCGCAAAGCCGCTTCGCCAAGGCCGTCTGCTGCGTCGTCTCCAAAGTGGGAGCGCACCAGCGCTCCCGGCTCGCCCGGTATATTGCCGGCTGTCTGGACAAGGCATTCCAGACGAGTCTCGAGAAAAGCGGCAAGCCGCGCGCACAGTTCGGGCGAGCCTTCAAGCAGGGCCTCTGCCGGCGAGAATGCTGTGATCTCGTTTTCAACGCGGCTCAAATCGCAGCCGGGGAACTCAGTGACGGATATCTCACCGGTGGAGAGGTCGGTAAAGCAGACTGCGCTGTTGTCGCCAAGGTGCGCCGCGCACAGATAGTTCGGTCTGCTCTCATCGAGCATCGACGATTCCATGAGAGTCCCGGGCGTGACAATGCGCACTATATCCCTGTCCACCAACCCGACCGCTGTCGTCGGGTCTTCGATCTGTTCGCAAATCGCGACTTTATACCCTTTGGCGATCAGCCTGGCTATATATGTTTCCGACGAGTGATAGGGGACGCCGCACATCGGGACTCGTTCGCCGGGGTCTTCAGTGGATCTGTCGCGCGTCGTCAGGACGAGGTCTAGCTCTCTGGACGCGGTGCGGGCGTCATCCGCGAACATTTCATAAAAATCGCCGAGCCTGAAAAAAAGGATGCTGTCCTTGTTGCGCTCCTTTATGTCAAGGTATTGTTTCATCATCGGCGTCATATAATCTTCACCTTAATTGTACTCCGCCATCGCGGCCTCGACCCCTTTGGTAATTATGCTTTCGAGAGCTCCCGCTGCTCGCGCGGCGGCTTGGGCAATGACCGCGAGTTCATCTGCGGACATCTTCGCAAGCACCCAGTCAATCAGTTCATAACCATCGTGCTGAGCCGAGCCAACCCCTATTTTCACCCTGGGAAACCCATCTCCGCCGCATTTCGTAATAATGTCTTTTAGGCCGTTATGCCCGCCGCTGGAGCCGCTGCGCCTCACCCGCAGCTTCCCCGCGGGCAGACTGACGTCGTCAGAGATAACGACCACATTGCTAAGCGGGACTTTGTAAAAGTTCATAGCTTTCCGGACTGCGTCGCCGCTCAGGTTCATATATGTCTGCGGCTTCAGCAGCAGCGCGTTCCGGCCGGCAAACGCGGCCGAAGCTGTGAGCGAACCGAACTTAAGCCGGTTTATCCTGACACCGGAGCTTCTTTCGATAGCGTCCGCTGCCATAAAACCGGCGTTATGCCTCGTATTCTCGAACCGCGCCCCGGGATTCCCGAGAAATACGGCAATCCACGCGAACGCGCTTTTTCTGCTAAATATCACTAGCTTCTATCTGAACAACGTGGAAATCGACACTTCCTCGAAAATCCGCTCGATCGCCTCTGCAAAGAGCGGCGCGGCGGTCAAATATTTGATCTTCTCGCAGGGCTTCTCCCCCCTGTATGGGATAGTGTCGGTAAACACGAGCTCCCTTACATTGCTGTTTTCAATCGTCTCGACGGCCTGGCCCGAGAGGACGCCGTGGCTCGCGCAGGCGTAGACCTCTATCGCGCCGCCTTTCTCTTCGAGCGCTTTTGCAGCCTGGCACAGGCTGACTGCTGTGCTGACGGTATCGTCGAACAGGATAATGCGTTTGCCTTCGACGGGGCCGATTATGTTCATAACCTCCGCGCTATCCGCGTTCTCGCGGCGCTTATCTATTATTGCGAGGCTAAGCCCCAGGCGCAGCGCGAATGCGCGGGCGCGGCCGACGGAGCCGACGTCAGGCGATACGACCATGGCGCTGCCGGGATCGTCTGCAAACTTCTGCTGGAAATAATCTGCGAAGAGAATACTGCCCACAAGGTTGTCGACCGGGATATCAAAAAAGCCCTCAATCTGCGCAGCGTGCAAGTCCATGGTGAGCACCCTCTCGGCGCCCGCGGATACTATGAGATTCGCTACGAGCTTGGCGGATATCGGGTCTCGGGATTTTACCTTTCTGTCTTGCCGCGCATAGCCAAAGTAAGGCATCACTACTGTGATGCGCCCTGCTGACGCGCGCTTGCATGCGTCGACAAGTATCAGCATTTCCATAAGGTTGTCGTTTACCGGGTTGCATGTGGACTGGATGATGAACACGTCGGAACCGCGCACCGTCTCGAACAGCGATACTGAAATCTCGCCGTCCGGAAACGTCGTAACTTCGGTGTTGCTCAGACGCATGCCAAGATGCCTGCACACGCTCTCGGCGAAAGGTTTGTTGGAATTCCCGCTGATGATTTTGATATCCTTCATGTGGGGCATGGCGAGGTTCCTCCTTTGGATTGAACGCTACATACTTGCAGCTTTTTCGAGGTCTTCCTTCAGCACTACCGTCAAATCCTCGCGCGTTTGGCCTTCCAGCGCCGAGACTCTGTCGGAGTGGACAGAAACGATGTTTTCAAAGAAGTTACGCACATGGCGGGCGTTGCCGAAGTTTAAGTCCCTGGACTCGTAAATTAAGCGGAAATGTTCGCGCGCGTACTCTTCCGAGTCAGAATCGAGCGCGTATTCGCTTTTTGTGCACATTATGTTGAAGATCTCGTAGAGCTCTTCGCTGTTGTAGTCTTCAAAGTAGAAATATCTGTTGAAGCGGGACTCAAGACCGGGGTTTGACGTTATAAAGCGATCCATCGGCCCGCTGTATCCTGCGACTATGACTATCAGGTCGTCCCTGTTGTCTTCCATCATCTTCAGCAAAGTCTCGATTGCTTCGCGTCCGAAATCATTTCCTGTACCGACGTCGGGCGCCAGCGAGTAAGCCTCGTCGATGAAGAGTATGCCGCCGAGCGCGCTCTTGACTGCATCGGTCGTCTTTATCGCGGTCTGCCCCACAAAACCGGCGACAAGCCCCGAGCGGTCCACTTCCACGAGCTGCCCCTTTGACAGGACGCCAATGGCTTTGTATAGCTCCGACAGGAGGCGGGCGACAGTCGTTTTTCCGGTGCCGGGGTTACCATAGAAAACCATATGAAGCGAGAGCGGGGGATTCGGCAGGCTGTTATCCTCGCGCAGCTTGCGTACTTTCACATAGTTTATCAGGCTTTTTACGTTTTGTTTGATCTTTTCAAGCCCGACCAGCGCGTCGAGGTTAGCCATGAGTTCCTCGACGCTGGGGGGTTCCTCCGCGCTTTCCTCGCTCGCGCTGTCGCTTGTGCCTGCCGCGTCGCCGCCGGTGGAATCGGCAGCGGTTTTCACGGCCTGCTCTAAGCGGGGATCCTGCTCGGATGTCTCCTCCAGCATTTCCTGAGCGGCTTTCTCGGCTTGCCTGATCGTGCCAAGAAGATCGGCAAAATCCGAGAGGCTGTCCAGGTATGAGCCTGCGGGTTTTATATCCAGCGCTGGTCTATTTTTCGGCGAGTTGTTTTCTTTACTCATTTGTTCTCATTTATGCGCGGCGGCGCTTCGAGTTTTGTCCCCGCCCGCTGCACAGGCTCCCGGTCAGATGAAGCTCTATCTGCCGCGGCGGCGAGCGCCTTTTTTATCCGTGTGCTGCTTGAGGCCGGACATTTTATTGTCAGAGTCCTGCATGAAGCGCTTGAGCTTATCTTCAAATGTCGGCTCGCCCGGCTGCGCGTAAGACCTGGGCGCGGGGCTGCGCGCTGAATTGCGCACGGACGGAGCCCTTGTCGGGGCTCCGGTTCTGTTGGGAGGCTGCGAAGCCGCAGCCTTAATAGATAGGTTTAGCCTGCCTGATTGATCTATGCCGATTACCTTAACAGTTACATCCTGGCCTTCTGTCAGATGGTCGCGGACGTCGTTAACGTACGAGCCTGCAATCTCTGATATATGCACAAGGCCGGACTTCCCTGGTGCGACGTCCACGAAAGCACCGAATTTAGTGATCCCTGTGACCTTTCCGGTCAGGATGGCCCCCATTTCAAAATCCATTAATAACCCTGTCAGTCAGTGTCGGGCGCGGCGCCCCCGTCGTAAAAAACTATCTCCCCGGGCAGAACCAGACCTAAGTCGGCCCGGGCGATGTCCGCTATGACATCAGGCTCGTTGTGGTGTTCGATTTCGTACTCGATCTGCGCGTTGATAATCTCTTTCTCCGCTACTTCTCTTCGTACCCGGTTCTGCTCTTCCCTGGCGGCTTCTATGCGCCCTCTGTATGAGATTAGGTTAATGCCGGCGTACACTATCAGCGCGAAGATGATTATTTTCGCGATAATCCCGGAACGCAGCCTCTTCATCAGCACTCCTTTGCAATCATATACCGGCGGTGGTTTTCCAAGGTTTTCGGGCCGTTTTTCGATTGCCGCGCTCTATTGTATACTATTTTTCCCGATTAGGGAAGATACTTTTTTGTTTTTTTCGAGAAATCCCGTATTTTGATGGTCAGAGGCCAGCTCTTTTGTGGGGTTGCGTGGCATGGTTTTTGTTGTTTCGGTCAGTACCGGCCTTTTCACCGGTATTCCCTCAACAAAAAAACCATACCGCGCAACCCCTGATGTACAGCCTGTAAACAGCAACCGGTACAAAACTTCCTCTTTACAGCCCACCGGCGGTTTGGTAAAATGAAAACAGAGGTTGCCATACTTTTGTTGGTGAACCGGATATGCGCCCGTAGCTCAGTTGGATAGAGCGTTGGACTCCGACTCCAAAGGCCGCGCGTTCAAGTCGCGCCGGGCGTGCCAATAGTTATTTCCGGGAACTCGTTCAGGGAATCAATGGGAGAATGCTGTAGGTTTAGACTGAACGGGGTACCAGAACAGGTACAGCGAAACAAGATTAAGGCACGAAACACCGGGAGGTAATACGGCAAGTGAAAATCAGCAGGCACTCTTTTATATTCGGGCTTTCGTATGCGCTGGACATTTTAGGCAGGAACAATCTGTCGCACTCGAAGAGCACAGCCTACTTATCTGCTTTGATGGCGCGTGAAATCGGACTCAGCGAGGAAGACACGAACATTATCTATTACGCCGCGCTGCTGCATGATATCGGCATTGCAGACGAGTATGTCACAGGGCGGCTGTCACTGAAGGACTTGGTTTTCCATTGTGAGATCGGCGAAAGAATGCTGAGCAAGCTGCCGCTGCCCGAAGTGATCTCAAAGCTTGTGCTTTACCATCATGAGTACTACAACGGCCGCGGCGTGTTTGAACTGCGGGGCGACGAGATTCCGCTTGGCGCATCGATAATCTGCCTCGCCAGCGATTTTGACGATTTGTTCGGAAAGACGACGGTATACGACAAGCGCTTGATAGAAAAGGCATATGACTGGCTTGAGGGAAGGAAAGGGCTTTACAACAAGGAAATCGCTGATGCGTTTGCCGGCTTGATGCAGATCGAATACTTCCTGCTTGATTACTTCAACCATGAGACGAAGTACACAATGTCGAGCAAGGTGATCACAAACGACGACGTTTACTTTGATGTCGAGGATGTTAAGAAATTCGCCCTGTGCTTTGCGGAGATCATCGACCAAAGGAGCCCGTTTACGTTCAGCCACTCTACCGGAATCGCCCTTTTGGCCCAAAAAGCATCGCGGCATCTCGGATACAGCGAGGAGGTGCAAAACAATATGTATATCGCCGGGTTGTTGCACGACATCGGAAAACTGCACATCTCGCTTGAGATTTTGCATAAGAACGGCGCGCTGTCGCCCGAAGAGCGCTTTGAAATTAATAAGCACACATATTACACGCGCAAGATCCTGGAGCAGATCCAGGGATTTGAAGAGATTGTCGATTTGTCCGCCAACCATCATGAGAAGCCGAACGGCAAGGGGTACCCTTACCGCCTGCGCGGCGACCGGCTGGGGGAGCTTGAGCGGGTCATGTCCATCTGTGATGTGTACCAGGCATTGACGGAGAAGCGCCCGTACAGGGAGCCGATGCCCCTGGAGAAGGTGTGGGGCATCATCGATGGCATGGCCGATGAGGACAGCCTGGATAAGTCCCTGACTGAGAGGCTCAAGCTGGTTTTCTAATTATTAATGTAGTATATATATAAGGTAGGAACGCAAGGCGCGGGAAGTAAGAACCCGCCCCTTGCGTTTTTTGCCTGAAAAATATCAACTTTGTTTCACAGTTTCTCGAAAACAGCAGTTTTTTACGACAATTCTGCGATTATCGGGGTGTATAGTAGCGACAGAAACAGGGAAGAAAAATAAACGCAAGCATAGAAAAACCTAGAAACCGCAAGGAAAACCTCAACTAAGAAAAAAATAAAAAAAATTTGGAGGACATAGACATGAAAAAGAAGAACCTGAACAAGATCGCATTGACCATCGCTCTGGCATTCCTGGTAACGCTGCTCCCGCTATCGTTCATGGCGCTCGCTTCGGATAGCAACGGCATTGAGGTGCTGGGTCCCTTCGAGGGTGGCAAGGGGTACAACCAATCATTTGACTATTACGTAAACTCACAGGGAAACGTCGAGCAGCTCACCACCGGCGTCAAAGCAGTCCCGAAAGACCACGATGGAAAAGGTAAAACATGGACAATAGTAGCAGACGAGAATGCGATACCCGGAACGGTGCTGACCATCGCAGTGCAGACGCAGGGCAACAACTACGTAACGTATGAGCTGCTCATCAGCGGTCCCGGCGAGTTCATGTTCTCGGAAGAAATAAGCAATGGCCGTGGGTTCGCTTTCATAGTTGATAGCGACGAACCGGCTGAAGAGGAGGAAGATCCTGGAGAGGAAGCCTCTGAAGAAGGCGACGACGATGCCGACGGCGATGCAGACGGCGATGCAGACGGCGATGCCGACGGCGATGCAGACGGCGATGCCGATGGCGATGCGGACGGCGATGCCGACGGTGATGCCGATGGCGATGCAGACGGCGATGCAGACGGCGATGCAGACGGTGATGCCGATGGCGACGCCGACGGCGATGCAGACGGTGATGCCGACGGTGATGCCGACAAGGGCAACGAAGTCGACAACATCAACAGAAACCCGCAGCGCACGAACCCAATCGTCGAAACACCCGCAGCGCTCACAGCTACTAACGGCGCCACAGGCACCGAACCCGGCGAAGTGTATGCCGACGAAGAAGAGACTGAGTTCTTTGAGATAGAGGAAGAGGAAGTACCGCTCATCAGCTTTATGCCGATAACCGAAGCCATCATTGAGGAAGGCTCAGTAGAGTTCGAAGAAATCTTTGACGAAGAACCCCCGCTCGCGGAACTCCCGCAAACCGGAGTATCACCGGCTTACATCTTAGTCCTCGTGTTCGGCGTAGTGGTTGCCGTACTCGGAATAGCGATCTACATCCGATCAAAGTCACGCATGACCTCTGACAAGTAAAAACGCGAAGAGCAACTTACAGGACAGCCGGACAACTAAACCGGCTGTCCTTCCCATATATGCAATGTCGCTGAAAGAGGCGGCTCATAGATGATGGCGGGTGTTTTCTCCAAGGCAACTAGGAAAATCCGGCGGTAAACTGTTGACAATAACTGCCAAATATGTTAAAAAAAGCGCGGTCAATAATTAACCTCCTAGAAAGGTGTGCGTATACAGATAAAAAATGTTAGTGAAAAAGTAATTGGAAAACTCTTTGACAGAAGCCTGGACATACGGATACAGGTGTTCAATCTGCTGATAGTCATCAGTATAATCGCCGGCGTCTATGGAGCGATCATCAGCGCTGCGCTTGTCAATATGGCGAGCCTGATCGTCATATTTCTTGTTATTGCCGTAATCGGTATAGCGATGCTAATCATCACCGTAATAAAGAAGTATTACAGGATTTGCACATGGATATATATCGTCACTGTATTCTTCATCCTCTTCCCGCTTCTGTATTTCACCAGCGGAAGTTACAAGGGAGGCTCATATCTGACATTTGGCGTCGCAATAGTATTTACGGCGCTCCTGCTTCAGGGCTACGGAAGGGTAGCTGTACTATCGCTGCTGCTGATTGAGTATGCGGCGTGTATTCTGACGTCTTACTACATCCCCGAAACAGTAACTGTACTTCCGACTGAGTTTGATTACCTCTTTATTACGGTCGTGTATTTCATCTCAGTCAGCGTGTTTTTACTGTCAGCGCTCCTTATCAGCTTGCGGATCCTGAACGAAAGGCAGGGGCAGATAGCGGAGCTCAATCGTGAGCTTTTAGCCCGCAACGAGTCTCTCAAGCATTATGACAGGATGAAAACCGACTTTCTGGCCACAGTCGCGCATGAGATAAACACGCCGCTCACTGTTATAGCGGCAAGCAGTAACGATACCATTGATCTTTTGGATGAAACGCCGTTGAACATAGACGAAATCAGGGGAAATCAGGTAGTTATCGGGAAAAGAGTCAAGCTTATCGACCGTGTAATGCTCGATCTCATGGACACTGTGGCCATAGAAACGGGACGGCTTTCCCTCCGGCGCGTACCTGTGCATCTGCGCGACCTGATAATGGACGTCTGCGATGCGCAACACGGAAAACAGGAAACCGGCGACCATAGCGTAACATACGAACTGGAGTCCGGTCTCCCGATGATATTGCTTGACCCGACCAGGATCGAGCAGGTCATGTCAAATCTGTTGTCTAACGCTTTCAGGCATACTCAGAGCGGAGTCGTCCTTGTGGAACTAAAACGTGAAGTCGGGCACGCCGGCGCAAGCCAGGTAGTCAGCGTTAAGGACGACGGCGACGGAATGGACGATGAGACGGCTCAGAACTCGCTGAAACAGTATTCGACGACAAAGGCGAACCGGTGGAGACACGGGATCGGTTTATATATTTGCCGCAGAATAATCGCGGCGCACGAAGGCAGCATCCGGATCGACAGCGAAAAAGGGCGGGGAACCACTGTGACATTTAGTATCAATGAAGTAGACTGGACGTGACTAGTACTCCATTCTGTAAATTCCTACGCAAACCCTACGCAATCTTCTTCCGGCTCTCTTCGTTGAAATCCCTCGAAATACCACCGGTATTCCTTCGGTCTTTCGCCTCGATAGCCGAAAGAATATCACGTAGTATTTGCATAGTTATTTTCAGAATGGAGTACTTATATGCCCATTATACTGACAGTTGAAGACGACGTGGATCTTGCACAACTCAACGCGCGCCTGCTCGAGAGGCAAGGGTATGAAGTAGTTATTGCGCACAACGCTGCCGAGGCGCGAACGCTTTTCCACGAGGTCAAACCCGATCTGCTAGTTCTGGATATACAACTCCCGGACGGCGACGGGTTACTGCTCTGCGAGGAGTTCCGGCGGGACACTGATTCGCCGATGCTTTTTCTGACAGGCATGACTGAAACTGAAGACAAGGTAACGGGGCTCGAAGCGGGAGGGGACTATTACCTGACGAAACCGTACGATAAGAGCGAGTTCCTCGCCGTAATCCAGCGCCTTATCAAAAAAGAGGAACACACGCGCAAAAGGATCGCCGGCAACTCCGTCATTGTGAAAGGGTCCCTTACGCTTAATCTGGATGAAAAGAAGGCGTATATAAATGAATGCGACGCCGGGCTGACGTTGAAAGAGTTTGCGATACTTGCCTTGATGGTAAAAAACGAGGGCAAGGAGGTGACTTATGAGTACCTGTATGAGAACGTCTGGGGCGCGACGATGAATAACAACCCGACTGCGCTGCGCAAACAAGTATCGAGAATGAGAAAGAAAATCGATGAAAATAACGCAAAAGATTTTGCGATCTTCAACGAACATGGAATAGGATATACATTTATAGAGATGTGAAAATATCTGTGTGAAAACCCGATAACAAGTGTGAATGACTGTTTGAAAGTGTGACATTTAGGTCACACTTTTATCATTACATGCTTATTATGTTATTTTTTACTACATATAAATTTGATAGATGTGTAAGGCGGTAGGGAGATGACAAAGCAGTGAGCAAAAAGCGTATTCTGATGATAAACAGCAGCGAAGCCCTTATGGAGTTCTCCAAGAAATTGCTTGAGCGGGCCGGGTATGACGTGCTCTGCGTCGAAGGCGTGCGCAAGGCAAATGAACGACTTATGGATTTCCGGCCGGACTGTATCATCATCGACCGTGAGCTCGCAAATGGAAACGCATTTGACTTTTGCCGCGAGTTCAAGAAAGAGAGCAGCGTTCCAATCTTATTTATTTCTTATGATAAAGACGACGAACTTGCGGCATTAGAATCAGGGTCAGATGACTTCTTGAAGAGACCGGTTGATTACGACGTATACAAGGCTCGCGTCGGCATCCTTATAAATGCGAGAGTAGAATCCGCTTACCACGATGGTACAGGCGAAAACGGGAGCTCGGCCACAATGTCCGACGCACCGGCGATGCATGAATGGGCGCCGGGGGAGCCGGAAGTATACTCCGAACAAGAACCGGCACAAGAACCGGAACGAGGGCAGGCGGGAAATATACGGGAAACGTTTGAACCGGCGCAGGAACCAAAAGAGAGTCTGCCTGCAAATACCAAGACTACAGGAGCAAAAAAACAAGCACACCTTTACATGGCGATCGCGGCTTGTGCTATCTTAATGATCGCCGGCGTGGTGTTTTCATACAGTCAGGGAAACCGCCGGCCGGATACAGAGATTACGGACATAGACGTGCCGCTAGGCATTTTCCCAATGATCGACGAAAACGCGCGGCCTTATCTGGGGGACGCGGTGGAAACAGTAAGGGGCCCGGATTTTCTGCTTCCGTGCTACGAGAGGGTCATGGCGGAATCGGGAACTCCGGATATCAAGATGACGCTGCTGAACCCGAAAGAAAACACGCGATACTTCACATTTGAAATAGTCCTGAACGACACGGAAGAATCATTATATAAATCAGGATTGGTAGAACCGGGGATGTGCGTGGACAGCATTACGCCGGAAAGGGCGCTCCCAATAGGCGAACACAAAGCTACACTCGTGATTCGCGTTTATGACACAGAAAGCCTGAGAGAGATAACGGGGGCTACGGCAGACTTTATTATCGTGGTAATGTGACAAGGCCGGCGCGCCGAAGTCGCAATAGTATATAAAAGGAAAGCATTTGACTTGCATTCTTATCAACGCAGCCGGTTGGGAAGCCCGACGGCGCAAAAGAAAGAATTATTAAAGAGGTAAGAAACAATGAACAGAAAGAATTTGAAAAAAGGCATTTCAATTTTACTGACGCTTATTATGGTAATCGGGCTTTTGCCCGTTATGACCATATTTGCGGCGGAAGAGGAGACGAAGGCGTACAGTATCTCCGCCTTCGGGGATTGGTGGCATTACCGCAGCAGGACGAACTCGGAATTTCGTCAAGACGCTTTCAGTATGGATCCGGAAGATATCGGCGGCAACTGGTACTACGCTCCGGGGGCGATCGGATTTCAAAACAGCCCAACGCCAGAATCAGAACACCTAGCCCCGGATACGTTTATGCCGAATAATTACATTTATCAGAATAGTAGCAGCGACCCTAAGCACACTTGGACATACTTCAAAAAATCTTTTACTCTTGACGCTGATTTCGACGCCGCTTCGATCATAGACGTATCGGGCTTGCACAGGATAGACGACGCACTGATCATCTACGTCAACGGTATAGAAGCGTACCGGTTCAATGTCGAGGTTCCTCTAACGCCCGGGTATTACACCGGAGATTACAGCGGGGTTCGCATAGGTGATGAGATAAGCTGGGGCGATTATGCCGGCCGCAACATCAACGCGGTGACAAGGCCGTTTTCAGTCAACAATGACTATGATAATCTGCCTCTGGAGGGAACCGATGAAGTAAAGCTTGCGAGAGACGGCCAGGGACAACTCTATAACGCAGGCAGCCTGACGAACATAAAAGAAGCTCTGTATCCGGGGGAAAACGTCATCACGTGTGTTGTGGGGCAAAACAGGCCTGACAGTTCAGACCTCTTTTTCGACCTTGAGCTGAACGTAACGGCGCTTGTAGACGATGGCGACCCCGGTGATCCCGGCGACCCCGGTGATCCCGGCGACCCTGGTGATCCAGGCGATCCCGGCGACTCATCCGTCGGTACCAGCGTAATCGCCGAGTTGGGGGACGAGTGGATTTACAGGGTCAGGACGAACGCGGTACTTCACACGGACGTCTTTACCAAGGAAACAATCGGTACAGGATGGCTGACTGGGATAGCGCCTATCGGGTATCTTCGCCACAACTCTACGTCCAACCCGGAGTCAGGGATGGAGCCGCTGACATGGATTCCTGTTGAAAACAGGGATCAAGCGAATGGCGATCGGCATACCTGGGCATATTTCAAGAAAGGCTTCACGTTAGACGCAGCTTTCGATCCGGAAACAATCACCGATGTATCCGGTACGCACTGTATCGACGACGCACTGATTATCCTGATTAATGGCGTTGAAGTTTACCGATATAATACTGAGACAGTATCAAACCCTGGCGTAGTGATCGACAAGGAGATAAGCTTTGCCGATTACATCGGCCATAATACGAACCCCTGGGATAGGAAGTTTTCAATAAATGATGACTATGAAAATGTGCAGATTGAAGCCGACCATACACGCCCATTATCGGAACCGGGATTATCTACGAGCCACATAAGCCCAAATCAACCGCTCCTGCAGGCTGGAAGCCTGACGAACTTGAAGGAAGCGTTGGAACCGGGATATAACGTAATCGTCTGCCTGGTCGGCCAGTATAACAATACAAGCTCAGACCTCTTCTTCGATCTGGAGATGACCGTGACAGCGCAGAGCGATGGCGGCGACCCAGGCGACCCGGGCGACCCGCCTGATCCGCCCATCGTGCCCTATTTCGGAACTAGCGCGATTTCCGTGCTGAAGGAAAGCTGGCAATACTACGGCAGGACAAACAGCTCATTTTTCAACGACGCTTTTGACATGGGCGAATTGGAAGGCTGGAACGGGGCTGCGGCGCCTATCGGCTATTTTAACGATGGCAATATTGTCGAGCAGGTCATGGAACTGATGCCCGAGCCGGGATCGACTATACCGGAGGGGCTAAGAAACTGGGATGCAAGTAACAAGCATACCTGGACATACTTTAAAAAGAACTTTACGCTGGACGCCGGATTCAACGCAGATTTCATTAGCGACGTATCCGGCACACACAGGATCGACGATGCGTTGATCATCTATGTCAACGGCATAGAAGTTTACCGGTTTAATGTTGAAGTGCCTGTAACTCCCGGTGACGTCACGGGCGCATATACGGGCGTAACCATGGGGGGCGCCGTCGATTGGAACGATTATGTCGGGCGCAATGTAAACGCGCTCATCAGGCCGTTTTCGATCAACAGTGAGTACGATAACCGGCCTTTGGAAGGCGCGACCACAGAATCAGGCGGGCAGGCCAGAGACGGCCAGGGACAGCTCCATGACGCCGCAAGTCTGGCGAACCTGAAAACTGCGCTGAAGCCGGGTGAAAACGTGATCACCTGCGTTGTCGGTCAGAACAAGAGCAACAGCTCGGATCTTATCTTCGACCTTGAGTTGACGATCGAGACTGCGGACACGGGAGAGCCGCCGGTCACACCGTACTATGGATCCAGCAAAGTGACGACGCTTGGGGATTACTGGTACTATGTTAACAGGTCGGACAGCGAATTCCATCCGAGCGCGTTTACTATGGGCGAAACAAATGGCTGGGAATATGCACAGGCGTCTATTGGTTATTTTGATCATATCAATGTATCAGAGCAGCTGGGCGGATTGTCAGTAAAATCGCCTATACCTGTCGAACTAAGGGACCAGCCAAACGGCGACAGGCACATGTGGACCTATCTTAAAAAGAGCTTTGCGCTAGATGACCACTTCGACGCCGACTATATCCGTGATGTGTATGGGACGCATTCCATCGATGACGCCCTTATCGTCTATATCAACGGTACTGAAGTATATCGTTACAACATTGAGACCCCGCCGACCAACGAAGTGCGCGTCGGAGGGACAGTCGACTGGGGCAGCTATATCACAGGGCATAACACGAACGTCTGGAACAGGCCATATACGATCAACAGCGACTATATCAATCACCAAATCGAGGCGGAAACTCAAGTATCTACCAGTCATGTAGACGGGGCGCCGCTTCTGGACTCGGGAAGCCTGACAAACTTGAAAGCCGCGCTGCAGCCGGGCGAAAACGTCATCACCTGTCTGCTTGGGCAGTTTAATAACACAAGTTCGGATATCTTCTTCGACCTTGAGATGACGATCGAAACCGGCGAACCTGTCGTG
>Ga0082212_10006080_pt1 | contig 16304 bp, 13 predicted proteins | sample TergutNt197P3_FD_71548 | JGI IMG/M metagenome (GOLD analysis project Ga0082212, IMG submission 71548) | Neocapritermes taracua P3 segment gut microbial communities from Petit-Saut dam, French Guiana - Nt197 P3 | ecosystem: Host-associated > Arthropoda: Insects > Digestive system > Gut ... | reverse complement strand
AGCCCATGCGTGCCAAGATAGCCAAGGCGCAAGCACAAAAGATCCCCTACATGCTGGTGGTGGGCGACAAGGAGGCCGAGAGCGGCGCGGTCAGTGTGCGCGAGCGCCACGAGGGTGACCTTGGCTCGCAGGCTCTGACTGAGTTCGCTGAGATCATAGCCGCCGCCCGCATCTGATGACAAAGGGCATGACAAAGGGGACGGTCCCTTTTGTCATGTGCAAAAAGGATGGTCACTATGGTAGAAAAAGAAAAAACAGGACAAAAGGGCCCGTCCCCTTTGTCATGCCTGAACCTTCCGTCATTGCGAGCCGCGCTTGCGCGGCGTGGCAATCTATGGATGCAGCTTTCATTGTTGGTGGACTGTCACAGCCTATAGCCATGCATCAACTACTCCCCACATCCTGCGAGCTGTGTCCGCGTGTCTGCGGGGTGAACCGCGCGGTGGGGGAGCGTGGCATCTGTGGCGCGGATGACACCCTGGTGGTTGCCCGGGCAGCCCTGCACCACTGGGAGGAGCCACCCATCTCTGGCAGTGGCGGTAGCGGGACCGTCTTCTTCTCTAACTGCTCGCTACACTGTGTCTACTGCCAGAATGAACCGCTGTCATCGGGGCGGGCAGGAAAGGCCGTCTCTGTCCAGCGCCTGGCGGAGCTGTTCTTAGAACTGGAGGGCCAGGGTGCGCACAACATCAACCTGGTGACGCCGACCCATTACGTGCCCCAGGTCATCGAGGCCGTCAGTCTGGCGCGCGCCGCCAGTATGAGCCTGCCGATTGTCTACAACACCAGTGGCTACGAGTCCCTTGCAACCCTGGAGCTGCTGGCTGGTGTGGTGGACATCTATCTCACAGATCTCAAGTACGCCTCAGCTGCGCTGGCTGCCCGTCACTCCAACGCCCCTGACTACCCCCAGGTAGCGCTCGCCGCACTCAAGGCGATGGTCGCCCAGGTGGGGGAGTACCGCGTGGATGATGCAGGCATCATGCGCAGCGGGGTTATCGTCAGACATCTGATGCTGCCGGGGCAGCTGACGGATTCGCAGGCCGTAATTGCGCAGGCCTTTGAGGCGGTTGGCAACGCAGTCTGTTACAGCCTGATGAACCAGTTCACCCCCATGCCAGCGTGTGCACATTACCCGGAGCTTGCCGCCATCGTCACAGAGGCAGAGTACGGCGACCTGGTCGCCTTTGCGCTTGATCTGGGGATCACCCACAGCTTCATGCAGGAGGGCGGCACCGCCTCGGAAAGCTTCATCCCCGCCTTCGACCTCACCGGGGTATAGGTGACCTGCGCGTCGGACGGTCTCTGCGCGGTTTTCTAGGTATAATACCGGTATGGAAGGAACAGACATTCAGAGGGGGAAGTGCTTCAATCATCCAGCAGATGATGCTGCAAGAACGTGTATGTATTGCGGCAAGGACTTCTGCTCCGAGTGCCTGCTCTTGCAGGGGCCTCTAGAGGTGATTGCGTGTTGCAATTGCTATGAGAACAGCCTGAAAAGGCTTACTTCATCAATCAAGAGGCGTTATCTCTATGTCTTCCTGGGAATCGCAGGCTTTGTTTTTGACCTGGTTTTCCTGGTGTTTAATTTCTCCAGGTTCGACTTGACCATACTACTGACTCTTGCGGCATTTTCTTTCTTGGCATGTGTGCTGATAAATCTTATCCGCATTCGTCAAGCGAAATTAGCCCTACAGAAAAAACCCTACTCCACCCACCGCGAGGAAGAAGAAGGAGAAGACGAATCGAGCACTCTGTAAGAGTGGCCCTTCTGTTTTCTATAATGCTTCACGGGAATCCAGTTCAACCTTAAGCTGCTCATTCTCTGCTGACAGCTTTTCTATATAGGCGATGATGTCGGAAAGCTGCTCGGTCATGTGCCTGAAGCCGGTCTTCTTGGCGAACATCTGGCGATTGGCCTCAAGGAAGGCCAGCACCTCTTCTTTTGTCTCCAGCGCCAAAACACACCTCCCTTTCACTAAAGATGAACATAGGAATTAGAATAGAGCCTGGCGTATTCTCAAGCAAGCTATCTGGCAGCAATGAGGAGGCAGGTAATGGACGAGACTGGCAGGGTATGTGTTCTTTGTGCGATGAAGACGGAGGCGAAACCGTTCATCGAGGCCTTGGAACAGGCAACAGTTACAAGGCTAGGACGGCTGCAGGTATATGAGGGGCTGCTGGACGGCAGGAAGTTGGTGCTAGCGTGTAAGGCGGTAGGGGTGAAGAAGGCAACCGCCGCGGCTGAAGCGCTTCTGGAGCGATTCAACCCGGCCTGTCTGGTGATGTCCGGGACGGCGGGCGGTATCGACAGCCGCCTTCAGATCGGCGACACGGTAGTCGCCGCGGAGACGGTCTTCCACGACCGGGCAGACACAACGGTGTTTGCCGCTGACGAGGGACTGCTCACCCACTGCCACGAGGGGCTGGCAAAAGACCCGCCGCAGCACACCGTGCACTTTGGGCGCATTGCCACGGGCAAGGCCTATGTGGTAAAAGGGCAGCGGGCCTCCATCATCGAGAGGCTTGACCCCCTGTGCGTGGACATGGAGTCAGCTGCCGTGGCTGAGGTCTGCAAAGCCCGCGATATCCCCTTCATCGCGGTCCGCTCGATCAGTGACACCGAGGCAAACGCCGGGTTTATCGTCTTCTTCAAAAACGCGCTGCAGGTCTCACGGCATTCCTTCGCAGTGGTCAGGACGCTGCTGCAAGCACACGTCTGACCTACTGTATTGGCGTTTCGACTGGTTGGGCAACGGGGAGCTCAAATCCTTCTGCATCAAGTTCAGGCGCGCCGGCGGCGCGGCGTTTCTCAACCAGTTTCAATGCGGCAGGTATCGACAGCATCAGCAGCACACCCATAGCCAGCGATGCGCCAAGCGACATGAGCCAGGCAGGTTGGTAAGTCAAGAACATGTCGAAAAGGTTGCCTGAGAGCACGGCGCCGATGGCTGCCCCAAAGAGTTCGAAGGCGGTGGCGATACCTACAACCAACCCCAAGTCCTTCTTGCCGAACTCCTTGACCACCATGACCGGTGGGGTTACTGTACCCATGCAGGTGCCAAAGCCAAAGGCGACCGCCGCGATGATGGGTCCTGCGCTTGTGGTGGGAAAACAGAGCGCCACACTGGCGATGGCGCAGGTTGCGGTGCCGATTATCGTTCCAGCCTTAAGGCCCCAGCGGTCATAGATGAAACCAAGGAACACCTTTGCCACAATGACCACGCCCAGGTACAGCGACCAGACATTACTCGCCCAGTCAATAGTATGCCCACCAGTGATGATCTCTTCTCCCTGCAGGGTCACCGAGGTCATGTTGGTGACTGAATTGGTGATGATGGCGCCGTTCACGATACCCATACAGACCAAGCCGCCAATCAGCAGCCAAAACCCCGTACTCCTCCTCAGCGCCTTCCATCCAACTGCGATGGTGACCGGGGCGTCGGCAAGCTTCTTCTGCTGGGCCTTCTGGGCTTCAGCGGCCTGTTCATGGGGCGCAGAGCCATAGGGGAGCAGGCCTTTGTCGCTGGGGCGGTTCCTGAAGACTATGAGCGCCAACGGCAGGGCGACAATCAGGCAGACGATTGCAAGCAATAAGAAGGCCATCCGCCAGGTGTAGGCGCCTATCACCCAGGTGGTCAGCTTAGTCAGGAGGACTCCACCAAAACCTGAGCCTGATAGCGCGATGGCAACAGCCAACCCCCGCTGCGTGGTGAACCAGTTGGTGGTCAGAACAGAGACCAAAAGCCGTGTTCCCGCCACCACTATCATGCCGGCGACTATACAGAGCACATAAAGCTGCCAGAGTTGGGTTATGAACGAGAAGAACAGGAGTACTATCGCAGCAACAATGACGGTGATACTGCCCATCAGGCGGGAGCTGATCTTCTCGACGAACATGCCTAAGAGGAGCGAAGCGAAGATCGCCACTACCGTGCAGAAAGCGACGCCTGCATTGAACTCCGCCATGCTGATCTCCAGGTCAGCGACTACATGAGCCTGGAAGAGCGGGATGCAGTTCACAAAGATGGTATAGCAGGTTGCCATGATGAGGAAACCGCCCGCGACTATCCACCAGCCGTAGAAGAACCTTCCCTGTTTTGCTGTGCCTTCGTCCATGATTCCCTCTCCTCAGTACGTAGCTTCAGTGAGCGGCGGGGTGCACTCCCAGTGGCCTGCCACCAGTGTGGTACATGCCTATGAGGTGAACAGCCTCTCGCGGATCACCCTGCCCCAGAGCTCAGGCTCCTCTTTGATGGGGGAGTGGGCTGACTGCTCAAAGGCTATCCACTCCTTGTGTGGCGCCCGCAGTGTGTCAAACCATTTCTGGGCGATGGACGAGGGGGTGTTCTGGTCGTGGACGCCCTGGGTGATGTAGACGGGGACCTCAAGTTCAGTGACAGTCTGGTCAAAGCGCACGGACGCGATGATCTCGTCCCAGAGCTGGCCCAGGCTATAGAAGGAACCGCGCGCATAGCGCAGCAGGTCGAGAAGCGAATACTCAGGGGAGACCAGCACAGGGATGACCACTGAGGACCAGATGTTCTCCTTGTGGTTATAGGCGCCGCCGCCGTATTTGGTCATGTAGTTGCGTTGGGTGATGAGGTTGTCGAGCGAGCCGTAGCTGCCGTTGACCGGCTCGCCAATGCGCGTGAGGTCGCGCAGGGCCTTCTTGTCACCCAGGCGGTTGGCCTCATCCCAGACAAACTTATAGGCCAGGCGCTCGTTCTCATCCAGGTTCACCAGCTGTCCCATGCCCACATAGGCGGCGATCCGCTGGGGGTAGCGTTGCGAGAGCAGCACACCCAGCACCGAACCCCAGGAATGGCCAACAATGAAGACCTTCTCCTTGTTGAACTTGGTGCAGAGGTAGTCGATCAGTTCCTTAGCATCGCCCACCATGTTGTCCAGCGTCATCTTCTCGCGGGACTGCGCCTTGGAGTAGCTTTTACCGCTGCCTCTTTGGTCCCAGCAGACCATGGTGCACACGTCGCTCAAGCCTGACTGGTCTTTGAGCACCCAATGCCTGTCAGAGACACCGGGGCCACCGTGGAGGAAGAGCAGCAGAGGGTTATTCTCGCTGGTGCCCCGCACACGGATATGCTGTGCGATGCCTCCCAGCGTGACGATCTCCCTATAATCCAACGCATAGGATTGCTTTGCCATGGATGACCCCTTTCAATCTGAGCTTTATGCGATTTTGCGTTACCTGAATTCGCAAGTCAAGATAAACTGATGATTGACTGCTTATTACTGACAATGAAGCTGTTTGCTTGGGGAAAGGCGGAGCTGAGATGTGGTGGATACTGGGCGTTTTAGGCTTGATCGTCGTTTTTATCGTCATCCTTTTAATACGTACCCTGCTTTTCAAGCCCCCTGCCGTTGAGGCCTCCAAGATCGAGGAGGTGGCGGTTGACACGGTGGCTGTTGGTGAGCGGCTTGCCCAGATGATACGGTGCAAGACCGTGTCGTCGCTGGATGAGAGCAAGGTGGACAAAGGGGAGTTCGAGAAGTTCCGTGCGCTTTTGGGAGAGTTGTATCCCCGTGTGCACAGCGCCTGCGAGCTTGAGCGGTTGGGGAGTAGCGGGATCCTCTATACCCTCAAGGGGCTCAGCAGCGCTGCACCGGTGGTCTTCATGGCGCACTATGACGTGGTGCCCGTTGACCAGGCTGCATGGGCCAAGCCGGCCTTTGACGGCATAGTGGAGGACGGAGCCTTGTGGGGCAGGGGCACGCTTGACACCAAGGCCACGCTGTGTGGCGTGATGGAGGCTGCTGAGAATCTTCTTGCACAGGGCTTTGTGCCGCAGAACGACCTGTACTTCGCCTTTTCAGGGGATGAGGAGATCGCGGGGGACTCCGCTCCAGCGATAGTGGATGAGTTCGAGAAGCGAGGCGTTGTACCCGGTCTGGTGCTGGACGAGGGCGGCGCCGTGATAGGAGGCGTCTTTCCCGGCGTTTCTCAACCCTGCGCGCTGATCGGGACGGCCGAGAAGGGCATGCTGGACCTGGAGATCTCGCTGGAGGGAAAGGGTGGACATGCTTCCACACCGCCGCCCCACACCCTGGTAGGTCAGCTTGCGCAGGCGGTGACGCGCATAGAGGCCAAACCCTTCAAGTCGCGGCTCACACCGCCGGTGGCAACCATGTTCGACACCCTGGGTCGTCATTCGAGCTTTGTCTACCGGCTCATCTTCGCGAATCTCTGGTGTTTCTCGCCGGTTTTGGATGCCATATGCCGCAAGCAGGGCGGCGAACTCAATGCCATGATGCGCACCACCTGCGCATTCACGATGATGGGTGCCGGCACCGCAACCAACGTGCTTCCGTCTGCCGCAAAGATCACAGCCAACCTGCGTATCATTGGCGGTGAGACAACCGAGAGCGCCATTGCGTACCTGCAGATGCGTGCCGGTGACCCACTGCTCCGGTTCGAGTCCATCTACGGCATGAACCCCTCGCGTATCTCGGTGACCGAGGGTGCAGGTTGGGAGACCTTGAGGACCGCCGTTGCGCAAACCTGGACCAACGCGCTTGTCTCGCCCTACCTGATGTTCGCTTGCAGCGACTCCAGGCACTATGGCCGTATCAGCGACCGCGTATACCGCTTCTCCGCCATGGAGCTGAGCAAGGCGGAGCTGGGTATGATACACGGGCACAATGAGCGCATTCCCTTAAGCACGCTGGCAAAGACCGTGGAGTTCTACATCCGCCTCATGCGCAGCTGCTGAGTGGGGTTTCAGGGTTTGAGAGTGGGGAATGTCCGCTTCATTATAGGAATTCTGTAAAAGTAGTAACAATATAACTTATACAGATGTTTATAATACAACAAGGTATTATTATGTACGGCGGGCTGTAAAGGTGGCTCGCAGTCCTTACCCGAGTTTAAGACGGTGCTATGGATAGAGAGAACAACAAGAATAAGCTTGTTCCAGAAGCTCCCGTGGTAACTGAGAATCTTAAATTGGATGAAGGCTTCATACGAAGCATACTTGATGCTGCGCCATTCAGCGCGCATTTCTGGAACGAGGACCTGCAGATCATCGACTGCAACCAGGAGACCGTGAACCTGTTCAAGATCTCCAACAAGCAGGAGTACCTGGACAGGCTCTTCGACTTCATACCGGAATATCAACCTGATGGGCAACGCTCAGAGGAAGCAGCTGTCAAAAACCTCAAGAAGGTATTCAAAGAAGGTCATCTTTGCGTGGAGTGGATGCACCAGACAAAGGATGGTGAACCCATACCCTCTGAGATGACCCTGGTGCGCGTGAACCGGCGAGACAATTACTACGTGGCGGCATATCTCAGGGATCTGCGCGAACAGAAGCGGATGGCAAGCGATATCGAGCAGCGCGACTCCCTGCTTAATGCGGTCACCAGCGCTACCACACTCTTGCTTCAAGCGCAGTTCGACGAGTTCGAGGATGTCTTATGGCGCAGCATGGGCCTCATGGCCCACGCTGTGGACGCAGACCGGATGCGCCTGTGGAAGAACCATCGGGTGAAGGGGAAGCTGTATTGCAACCAGCTGTATGAGTGGTCAGAGGGCGCTGAGCCCCAGCAGGGCAGCGAGCACACCATTGACGTGCCGTATGAGGAGAACCTGCCCGGATGGGAGGACCTCCTGTCCCACGGGCTCTGCATCAACAGCATGACGCGTGACCTTTCGCAGACAGAGCAGGCACGGCTGATACCCCAGGGCATCCTCTCCCTGCTGATTGTGCCGGTATTCATACGCGATGAGTTCTGGGGCTTTGTAGGATTCAACGACTGTCATCGGGAGCGGCTCTTCACAGATAACGAGGAGTCCATACTGCGATCGGGCAGCCTGCTGATCGCCAATGCGCTCCTGCGCAACGAGATGACCCTGGAGCTCGCCTCGGCCCTGGAGCAGGCGCGGGCAGCCAGTCAGGCCAAGGGCGACTTCCTCTCCAACATGAGCCATGAGATCAGGACGCCTATCAATGCCATTGTGGGCATGACCACCATTGGAAAGACCGCAGCCGGGCTGGAGAAGAAGAACTATGCCTTTGACAAGATCGAGACCGCATCCTCCCATCTGCTGGGTGTGATCAATGACATCTTGGACATGTCCAAGATCGAGGCGAATAAGTTCGACCTGTCCTTTGTGGAGTTCAGTTTTGAGAAGATGCTGCAAAAGACCATCAGCGCCATAGACTTCCGCGTGAACGAGAAGAACCAGAGGCTTTCTGTGTCACTTGACCCACAGATACCAAGCAGGCTGTTCGGTGACGATCAGCGGCTCAGCCAGGTGATAGCGAACCTTCTGTCCAACGCGGTCAAGTTCACCCCAAATGACGGCTCGATCTCACTGAGGGTGTCTCTGATAGACGAGAAGGACGGCATCTGCCGCATACAAACCGAGGTCAAGGACTCGGGTATTGGGGTCAGCCTCGACCAGCAGAAGAGGCTGTTCTCCTCGTTTGAACAGGCGGAAAGCAGCACCTCAAGGAAGTACGGCGGCACCGGGCTGGGGCTTTCCATCTCCAAGCGCATCGTCGAGTTGATGCATGGTGAGATATGGGTTGATTCCGAGCTGGACAAGGGATCGACCTTCACCTTCACCGTACAGTTGGAGTGTGCTCCAGAAGAGGAAGATACTTCAGCTGTACCCACGGATCGTGAGGACACCCACCTGCTTGTTGTTGACGATGACGAGGAGACGCGGGAATACCTTGCCCTGCTCTGCAAGCGGATGGGGCTCAACTGCGATACGGTTGCCAGTGGTAACGAGGCGTTGGCGTTGGTGGATCAGGGCGCCCGCTATGATATCTTCATCGTCGACTGGAAGATGCCCGGGATGGACGGAATCGCATTGTCCAGCAAGCTGGAGGCAGCAGGTGTGCACGCGCCGATCATCATCATGACCTCCTCCTATGACTGGATGGCAATCGAACAGGACGCCAGGGACGTTGGCGTTTCCGGGTTCTTGTCAAAACCCCTCTTTGCCTCCGATCTGTTGGATTGTGTGAACAACCACATTGGCAGTAAGGCCACACAGAAGTCCCGTGACCATGAGACCCATCTGGTGGTCTCCTTCAAAGGACGCCGTGTCCTTTTGGCAGAGGATCTGGAGGTCAACCGGGAGATCGTCCTGGCATTGCTTGAGCCCACAGAGCTTGAGATAGAATGCGCGGTCAACGGGTTGGAGGCAGTACGGCTTTTCGAGGCATCACCTGAGCGCTATGACCTGATACTCATGGATATGCAGATGCCTGAGATGGACGGCCTGACGGCCACCCAGTGCATCAGGGCGTTACGGGTAGCGAGAGCCGGGGAGATCCCCATTGTCGCGATGACTGCGAATGTGTTCAGAGAGGATATCGAAAGATGTATCGCTGCAGGTATGAACGATCATATCGGAAAGCCTGTCGATTATGATGACATGATGAATAAACTAATGCGCTATTTACAGTAATCCATTTTTTTACGACAAAGAGCTTAGACAAATCCAAGTATCCATGGTATAAAACATATAGCTGGTAGCGAGGACAATCTGAACCGTTGCCGCTTTGATGATTCGGATGGGGATGCATAGGGAGGAGTCAACAATGACAACCAGATTACTCTATCTTGGGCACAGCAGCCTGCGCATAACGGCGGCGGATGGCAGGGTCTTATATATCGACCCCTACGCAGGAGAGGGGTATGACAAGCCGGCTGACTTCATCCTCATCACACACCAACATGAAGACCACAACCAGATCGGCCTGGTGACGCAGAAGCCGGATTGCAGGATCATCACCAACGAGGATGCCCTGGCTGGCGGGAAGCACAACACCCTGGATCTTGGGGATATCACGGTTGAGGCTGTTGAAGCCTGCAATGTCAACCATGACCCCAAGGAGTGCGTGGGTTACATCATCACCGTTGACGGGATAAAGCTGTATTGTGCAGGCGACACCTCGAAGACCGAGGCCATGGAATCCTTCGCCCAGAAGGAACTCGACTATGCGCTTCTACCCATAGACGGTTTCTACAATATGGATTTGGAGGAGGCGGTCGTTTGCGCCAACCTCATTGGCGCCAAGAAGGTCATCCCTATACATATGAACCCGGGCGCACTGTTCGACCCTGAGCGCGCAGAGGCCCTTGACGTTGCCAACAAGCTCATTGTCGCTCCTGGGGAGGAGATAGTACTCTGAGAAGCTTGTAGGGGCCAAACGTAGTACTCCCTGTGGGATTGACGCAGAATACTAACACTATTAGACTCTAACGTTGTTAGGTAAACACAGCTTTACTGTCTTACACGGAAATCCAGATTCAACGTAACAACCGTGAGGTGTTGTTCCGCATGCCAGTCAGGCATGTGTGTATTGTGACGGCTTAAGATAGAAGGTGGTGAGGGGTATGAGCTATGAGAGCCTGGCAGTGCAGGGGCTGCTGGAGATGACTGAGCGGTTCGGCTCAAGTCTGATGGCTAAGGTGAACCGATACAACACCGGAGAGTCGTTGGTACTCCAGCAGTTGGTGTTCTCCCATGGCGCCAGTTATCCTTCTGAGTTGCTGGAGAAAGCCGGCACTACTTCTGCGCGCATAGCAGCGATACTGAAAAGCCTGGAGAAGAAAGGGCTTATCGTCCGAGAGATCGACCCTGATGACCGCCGCAAGACCGTAGTGACCATCACGGAGGAGGGGCATCAGCGCGCCATTCACGAGTTCGAGGAGATAGCCGGGAACCTCTGGGAGGTCTTCCACCAGCTCGGCAAGGAGGATACCGAGGAATTCATCCGTATCATTGGGCGTTTCTTCGAGGTGTTTGTATCGATCGATGCTGATTCCAGCAAACCTTTTGCCCCGGTGCGCCCGTTTTTTGGGCAGGACCTTCGTTCTCACAGCGCCTTGATCGTCAAGATGCTTGAGGAGAAGGGCTGCCTTGTCAGCTTTTCCGACAACCCAACCATAAACCAAGAGGAGTCGATGCATGACTAGATTCAGCGTACGCAAACCTTTTACGGTACTTGTTGCTGTTGTGGTGGTCTTTACCCTGGGCTTCGCGAGCCTGAGGGGCATGACTCCTGAATTGCTGCCACACATCGAGCTTCCCTACATCATCACCATTACCTCCTATCCAGGCGCTACTCCTGAAAAGGTCGAGGAGGAAGTGACCAAACCCTTGGAGGCGACGTTCTCCACACTGGATGGATTGAAGAGCATCCGTTCCTCATCACGGGAGAACGTCTCGGTTATCACAATGGAGTTCGTCGACGGAGCAGACCTGGATCGAGCCACTCTGGATATGTTGCAGAAGATCAACCAAGTCAAAGGGCGCTGGGATGACCTGGTGGGAACCCCCACGATGATCAAGATGAACCCCAATATGCTTCCGGTAATGGTTGCAGCAGTGGAGATGAAGGGCTCTGATACTGCCCAGCTCTCGCATTTCATGGACGAAACGCTTGCCAACAAGCTCGAGGGTATCGATGGTGTCGCCAGCCTCTCGGTGAGCGGGCAGCTCCGCGAGCAGGTCAATGTGGTTATCAGGGCAGACAAGATCGAAGAGGTGAACGAGAAGGTAGGCGCAGCGCTGCGCAAGGAATTCGACAAACGGGAGCAGGATCTGAAAAGGACACAAGCAGACCTGGAAGATACCTTGGATGAGTTGAAATACCAGAGTTCGCAGCTGAGCGCCGGTGCAGATGAACTGGCGAACAAGATAGGTGAGGGTTCGACTGAGCTGTCTGAGAAGTGGGCTGAGCTCCTGATAGGGCTGACCGATCAGAAACTACTGCTCATCGACTTGAAGCAGAAGCTGCAGGACCTCATAGAAGAAGAAGAGGCGACCCGCCTGCTCTATGGTGGTATGCTGCCGCCCCCGATCCAAGAGGCGTTCGACAACGCAAAGGCGCTTATCGAAGACGGTATCATCCAGCTGGAAGCCGGCATAGACATGGTTGAGGGCCTGGTGCCAACCTTGGCTGCTGCGCAGGGAACGCTGGACTCTGCATCGATAAACGCCATCTACGGCCTTTCCAATGGCGCAGCACAGCTGGCAGCAGTCCAGGTCCAACTCAACGGGACACTGATCCAGTTGGAGCAGGGGCTTGACCAGTTGGAAACGGCCCGCGATGCAGCTATTGAGAGGGCTGACCTGTCAGGTGCGCTTACCATGACCATGGTATCGACCATCCTCATGGCTCAGAACTTCTCCATGCCTGCCGGCTATGTACATCAGGATGACGTGGACTACCTGGTGCGGGTGGGAGACCAGGTAACCTCACTTGAGGAGCTATCGGATCTGGTGCTCATGGATCCTGGCATCGAAGGCGTCGACCCCATCAGGCTAAGCGATGTCGCTGATGTCTTCATGACAGACAATCTGGATTCGATATATGCGAAGATAAACGGCAATGACGGCATTCTGCTTTCCTTCAGCAAGCAGAGCGAGTACGCCACCACTGAGGTAGCGGATAACATCCTCGCAAAATTCGACGAGCTCTCCAAGCTCTATCCCGGCCTGAAGTTCACACCGCTCATGAACCAGGGTGACTATATCTATATGGTGACCTCAAGCATCACGAGCGATCTGCTCTGGGGCGCGCTATTCGCTGTCATCATCCTGCTTCTGTTCCTGCGTGACCTGCGCCCCACCTTCATCACGCTCTGCGCCATCCCCATCAGCCTGGTATTCGCCCTGGTCGCCATGTATTTCAGCGGGGTGACCATCAACATCATCTCGCTCGCCGGCCTGGCAGTTGCGGTGGGGCGCCTGGTTGATGACAGTGTCGTGGTGATAGAGAACATCTTCCGATTGCGCTCCAAGGGATATTCGCCGATAAAGGCGGCGGTCAACGGAGCCCGCCAGGTGACGGGGGCCATTGTCGCCTCCACGCTGACAACCATCTGCGTCTTCCTCCCCATTGTCTTTGTACAGGGGCTCACGCGGCAGCTCTTCACCGACTTCGCTCTGACCTTTGGTTTCGCCCTGCTCGCCAGTCTGGCCATCGCGCTGTCGCTGGTGCCGGCGATGGCAAGCGGCCTCTTCAAGAAGATGGAGCCAAAGCCTCACCGTTGGTTGGACAGGGCTATCGCGTTCTATGACCGGATACTGGTATGGACGCTACGCTTCAAACCCGTTGTGCTTGTGGTTGCTGTCCTGCTCCTGGCGCTGAGTTTCTGGGCAGTATGGGCGAAGGGCTTTGCCTACATGCCCGAGGGCAACTCTGGACAGCTTATGGTCGATGTGAGAATGCCCAAGGAGGCAACGCAGGAGGAGATGCGCAAGACTGCCGATGATGTCTCGGCGCGCATCCTTGCGGTTGATGGCGTTGAGACGGTGGGGGCCATGGGGAGCGGCAGCTCGGGGGGCGCCGGCCTGATGTCGATGTTCGGCGGCGGGGGCAGTACCAGCGGCACCGCCTCGCTGGAGACCACCACCATCTATGTTCTGCTTGACGAGCGAGCGGATATCAACAAGATCACTGAAGGCATTGAATCCAGCCTGTCCGGAGTGGACGTTGAGTTCGAGATCTCCGGTTCCTCCATGATGAGCGTCTCCATGCTGGGAGGTTCCGGTATCACCATCAACCTATATGGAGATAGCGGCGAGATCCTGGTTGAGGCCTCGCATATCGTGGCAGAGCGATTGGAAGGGGTCGCAGGGATAGCGGAGCTGGACGACGGTTTGGAGAACGCGACTCCCGAACTGCATTTCACTGTCGACCGGGAGAAGGCTGCTGCCCATGGTCTGACCACGGCTCAGGTGTTCTCGCTGGTGAGTGCGGCGCTCAGCGAAAAACGTACTGCCACCGAGGTGCGATGGGACCAGAACAAATACAGTGTGGTGGTTATCAATGAGCGTGTAGGGGACGACACTCTGACCCCCGATTTCATCAAAGACCTGGAAATGACGGTAACCAAGCGCGATGGTAGCACCGAGAAGGTCAAGTTAGGTGAGATCGCCACCTTGAGCGAAACCCAGACCCTGCCAACGGTACAGCGCAAGGACCAGCGCAGGTATCTCTCGATCAACATAAGCATTACCGAGGACAGCAATATCACTCTGGTGACACAGGATGTGGAGCGCGCACTGCAGGGCGCCAAGCTTCCTGTTGGGGTCAGCTACGAGGTGACCGGTGAGAGTTCTACCATCATGGATGCCTTCAGCGAGCTGGGACTCATGCTGGTCTTAGGTCTTCTCCTTGTCTATCTCATCATGGTGGCACAGTTCCAGTCGCTGAAAAGCCCCTTCATCATCATGTTCACCGTACCTTTGGCCTTCACCGGCGGGTTCATAGCCCTGTTGATAGCAAACATGGTGCTCTCGGTCATCTCACTCATAGGCTTTGCCATGCTCATTGGCATCATTGTCAGCAATGCCATCGTCTTGGTGGACTATATCAACCGACTCCGCATGGAAGGTGTCGAGCGGGTTGAGGCGATCCGTGAGGCGGCAGCAACCAGGATGCGTCCCATCCTTATGACGGCGCTGGCGACGATCTTCGCCCTTATCGTCATGGCATTGGGAGTTGGCAATGGTTCAGAGATGATGCAACCACTGGCGGTTGTCTGCATAGGGGGGTTGACGTATGGGACGCTGATGACCCTGTTTGTCATCCCGGTCATCTACGACCTGTTCAGCAAGAAGCCGTTGCGTGTGGTGTCGGCGGATGACCTGGCTGATATCGATGACGACCGTCTGATCGGCACCAGGCGCGATGAGCGTGCGAGTGTCTTCGTCTCGCAGTAGAGGCAAAGGTAGTATCATTGGTGAAGCACGTTTAATACGGCAATGACACGGAAAGCAGGGTGTTGACAAGGTGGGAACAGGGATATTCGCATTACTGAGGTTGCTTGTGCCTCTGCTGATTGTCGGCTTTCTGATCTACTCCTATATGAAAAGATCGCGGTCCCGGGTATCAGGCAGTGGTAAGCGCGAGGGGTGCCAGCATGATTTCAAACTTGTCGACACAAAGACAACCACGTATAGCACAGGATCGAATAAATCCACCTATCACACCTATCGCTGCACCAAATGCGGCTATGAGATACTGAAGGACTCCTAGCTAAAAGGAGAGTTCGAGGCCCACGGGGCAATGGTCTGAGCCGAGCACCTCGGGGTAGATGCTCGCCTGTTCGATGTGGCCCTTGAGGTCATCCGACACCACAAAGTAGTCGATACGCCAACCGGTGTTGTTCGCGCGCGCATTACCTCGGAAGCTCCACCAGGAGTAGGCTCCTTTTGTGTCAGGGTACAAAGAGCGGAAGCTGTCTGTGAAACCGGCGTCAAGTAAGGCTGAGAAATCCGCGCGCTCCTCATCGGAGAAACCTGCGTTTCCGCGATTGGGGCCTGGATTCCTCAAGTCGATCTCGTTGTGTGCCACGTTGAGATCGCCGCAGATGACCACAGGCTTTCGCTCTGCCAGTTGTGAGACAAAAGCAGTGAAGGCCTTGCCCCAGGCCATACGCAGGTCTATGCGTCTGAGTCCGTCCTGGGCGTTGGGGGTGTAGCAGCAGACAAGCCAATAGTCGTTGAACTCCAAGGCGCACAGGCGTCCTTCTGTGTCAAGTATCGAGGGGTCAGGAAGGCCAAGGCCGCCTGCGTCCTTGGGTCCGAGCTCCAGGCTGTGGATGATCTGAAGCGGTTTTTCCAGGGAGAATACCGCGGTGCCGGAGTAACCTTTCTTCTCGGCATAACTCCAGACCTGGTGGTAGCGATGAGGGATCTCCAGGTCGACCTGTCCTTCCTGCAACTTGGTTTCCTGCAGGGCGAAGACGTCGGCGTTGAAAGACTCGAAAGTCTCGTAAAAACCCTTCTTCAGGGCAGCGCGCAAACCGTTAACATTCCAGGAGATGAGCTTCATGGGGTCCTCGATTACCTCGTATGCTTTTTTTGGTGAACACGCCCCTGTAGCACCTGTGGTTCCTACAACCCCCCATGGATTCATAAATGAGCCGTGCTGCCAGTATAGAACATAAGGCTGTGGCATAATGACATTTCTGAAAATTTGTCTGAGAATTATGGAATAAGGGGTTGCAAATCATGCAATCAAATGGTATTAGGGCTGTAAAAAGCCTCACAGAGGCTCCCTGGCTGACGATAATCACGGGACACTATGGCGTTGGCAAGACAAACCTGTCATTGAATATCGCGCGCGATCTTTGTCAGGTGACCTCTCATGTCACCCTGGTCGACCTCGATGTTGTGAACCCTTACTTCCGTTCTACTGACAACAGGGGCGTTCTTGATGCCTATGGCATCAGGGTCCTGGGTCCGGTATACGGGGCCTCAAATCTGGATACCCCCTCACTTTCACCGGGGATAGATGATGCGATAGTGG